>JACCDQ010644769.1_pt1 | contig 29208 bp, 28 predicted proteins | sample 7446031 | NCBI WGS metagenome assembly JACCDQ01 (sample SAMN15323442, study PRJNA562643) | freshwater metagenome | isolation source: river surface water | place: USA:Blue River Watershed | collected 2017-08-17 | reverse complement strand
GGCTGTTCCATGCGCCCGCTGCGGGCACCGATGCGGTCAACACCGCGCTCTTGCCCGCTCAGTGCACGCTGGCCAATTGCTTTGGCCACGAAAACGCCATCGCCGAATACGTGATCGCCGCCCTGCTGATGCGCCATGTACCGCTGACGAGGGCAGATCAGGATTTGCGCCAGAAACGCTGGTCATTGACAGCAGGCCGACCCGGCGCCACGCGCAGCGAGCTGGGCTCGCAGACGCTGGGTCTTCTGGGCTTCGGTCACATTGCCCAGACCGTGGCCCAGCGCGCCAAAGCATTTGGCATGCGCGTGCATGTGGCCAACCGCAGCCCCATCACGCATCCTGTGGTGGACCGCAGCTGGACACTGGACGCCCTGCACGCCTTCATGGGCAGCTGCGATGCGGTGGTGGTCAGCCTGCCTTTGACCGAGAACACACAAGGCCTGGTGGATGCAGCTGCGATTGCGGCCATGCGGCCCGATGCGGTGTTGCTGAATGTAGGGCGCGGCGCGGTGATCGATGAGCAGGCCTTGTACCAAGCCCTGCAAGCCCGCCAAATTGGCGGCGCGGTGATCGACACCTGGTACCAATACCCCACCCCCACACAGCCCGAATGCGCGCCATCAAAATTTGACTTCGCCTCGCTGGACAATGTGTTGATGACACCCCACATGTCGGGCTGGACAGCGGGCACGGTGCGCCGCCGTCAGGAGACTTTGGCTGAGAACATCGGGCGCTTGAGCCGGGGCGAGGCGCTGATCAATGTGTTGCACGGACCGGTTTGAGTGCGCGGGCTGTGCGCTGTGTTGACGTATGCCCGAGGAACGTGCAGAACGTCGGAGCTGAAGCTCCGACCTACGGGGGGTTTGTAGGTCGGTGGCTTTAGCCCCGACATTTTTCAGCTGCTTTGCCGCTGCACGATTTCAAAGCCCAAATCACGTTGCGCCACTGAGGGCTCTTCGCCTCGCATCAGACTGAGCAGCATCTGTGCGGCCGCTTCACCAATCTGCGCACGCGGTGTGCGCACCGTGGTGAGCGGCGGCAGCATCTGGTCGCTGCCCGTGAGGTCGTTGAAACCTGTGATGGCCACTTGCGCGGGCACCGATACGCCCAGGCGCAAAGCCGCCATCAACGCGCCTTGTGCCAGGTCATCGTTGCAAAAAAAGATGGCGTCCACCGACGGGCGCTGCTGCATGATCTGCTCGAACATGATGCCGCCCAAAGCCAGCGATGAAGGCGCGGGGTTCAAAAACTCCAGCGTGGGCTCATACAAGCCAGCCTCCTGCAAGGCGGTGCGCCAGCCGTACAGCCGCTGCATCACGCGCGGGTCCAGCTGCGCCGCTGCAAAGGCGATCCGTCGGCGGCCCTGGGCCAGCAGGTGACGCGTCATGGCGGCACCTGCATCGGTCTGGCGAAAGCCCACGCAATACGAGGCATCGTCCTGGTCTGCGGCAGGCAGGTCCATCAGGTGCACGCAGGGCACCTGGCTGCTGTCCATGAGTTTGCGGGTCGTCGGGTTGTGGTCAAGCCCCGTGACCAAAAGGCCTGCCGGGCGGTGCAGCAGTTGCTCGCGCAGCAGCTGCTCTTCTTCGCTGGCGTCGTAGTGGGTCACACCCATCAGGGTTTGGTAACCACCGGCCCGCAGGGTTTTCTGGGCCGCGTCGAGCAGGTCCACAAACAGGGCATTGGACAGGAGCGGAATCAGGATGGCCACGTGGTTGCTGCGCTGCGAAGCAAGCGCACGCGCGGCCGGGTCGGGCACATAGCCGAGCTTGGCCGACACCGCCTGCACGCGTTCGATGAGGGCCGGGTCCACCGCCCTTTCACCGCGCAACGCGCGGGACACGGTGCTTGAACTGACCCCGGCAGCGCGAGCCACATCGCTGAGCGTGATGCGCCCTGTGGCACGGTGGCTTTTGACGGCGGTTTTGGCGGAAACGGGGGCGTTGGACAAGGGTTAATCCGGAGAAGAATGCAGGTTCGGAATCGATAGGATAGCGCTATCCCAAAGTTTTGGACAAAGATTCCGAGAATTCGTGGAAAACCCTGATTCTCTTTTTAATGATCGAAATTTTTGTTCTGGCTTTTTTTTGATTTTTCAGGACAGCGCTGTCCAAGACTTGTTTTCTGACTGGAGTGATTGACGTGTCCAAACCCGATGTGCTGGCTGTGGCCAAGCTCCACCCCCTCTACCAAAAAGCGCTGGAATCGGTTTACACCGTGCACGATCGCACACACATCACCGACCCCGCTGCTTTTGCCGCACTGGCCCCGCGCATCGTGGGTGTGGCGGGCACGGGCGAGGCCAGCGTGCCGCGCAGCCTGCTGGCGCAAGTAACGAACGCCAAAGTGGTGTCTGTGTTTGGCGTGGGCTACGACGGTGTGGATGTGGCCGCCGCCATCGAGCACGGCATCCCCGTCACCCACACGCCCGATGTGCTGACCGACGACGTGGCCGATCTGGCCATGGGTCTGGTGCTGTCGGTGGGCCGCACCATCCCGCAAGCGGACAAATTCGTGCGCGCAGGTCAGTGGCCCAGCGGCCCCATCGCCTTGGGCCGCAAGGTCTCGGGCGCACGCTTGGGCATCGTCGGTTTGGGCCGCATTGGCAAAGCGATTGCCCAACGCGCCAGTGGTTTTGGCATGTCGATCGCCTACACCGCACGCAGCGAAAAGACCGATTCCGGTTTTAAATTCTTCCCTTCAGCTGCCGAGCTGGCTGCGAACGTGGATTTTCTGGTGGTCATCACCCCCGGCGGCGCAGGCACCAAACACCTGATCAACGGCGAAGTGCTCAAGGCCCTGGGCCCGCGCGGCTTCTTGATCAACGTGGCGCGTGGCAGCGTGGTCGATGAAGAGGCGCTGATCGCCGCCCTGCAAAACGGCACCATCGCGGGCGCAGGTCTGGACGTGTTCGCCAACGAGCCGAATGTGCCCGAAGTGCTCTGGACCATGAACAACGTCGTGCTGACGCCGCACATGGCCAGCGCCACCACCGAAACCCGTCAAGCCATGGCCGATCTGGCCTTTGCCAACATGCAGGCAGGCACAACGGGGCAAGCCTTGCGCACGCCAGTGCCCGAGTGCGCCGCGTTGGTCAAGTAAACCTCAACCCACCGATATGAGCACTACACCGCTGCGCCTCATCGTCATGGGCGTTTCAGGCTGCGGCAAATCCACCATGGCTGCAGCACTGGGAGAACACCTGGGCTTGCAAATGGTCGATGGCGACGATCTGCACCTGCCCGAAAGCGTGGCCAAGATGCGTTCGGGCATTGCACTGGAGGACGCCGACCGCTGGCCCTGGCTGGACCGCATTGGCGACTACCTGGCGCAAGCCGAAGGCCACGGCCGCGTGGTCGCTTGCTCGGCGCTCAAGCGGGTCTACCGCGAGCGCATTCGCGCACAAGCGGGCGATGTGTGCTTTGTCTTCCTCGATGGTGACTTTGAGCTGATCGACCAACGCATGCGCCAGCGCCCAGGTCACTACATGCCCGCCGGTTTACTGGACAGCCAATTTCGCACGCTCGAGAAACCCCAGGCCGATGAGACCGATGTCATCCGCCTGCCCATCACCGAACCGGTGCAGGACATGGTCACCCAGGCCCTTGCCGCTTTGCAGGCGAGAACGTCTTCGCGTCTGCACCCTGCCCTCTGATTTTTAAAGGACTCTTCATGTTCATCCGCTGTGCATTCTTCCAAGGGAACGTCAAACCCGGCATGGAAGACGCTTTCAACCGCTACATCCGCGAAAAACTGGTGCCGCTGTGGACCCGCTTTCCGGGCGCACAAGAGGTGCGCGTGCTGCGCCAGGTCGAGAGCGATGTGAGCGACCCGCACTTTGGCATGGTGCTGTCGGTGCGCTACCCCAGCCGCGAATCGATCGAGATCGCGCTGGCCTCGGCGGTGCGTATGGAAAGCCGCGAAGTGTCCAAGGATTTGATCGCCATGTTCGATGGCACCGTGTTCCACACCGTCTTCAGCGCGGATGAATACGCGCTGCCCACCGATTGAGTTTTTTTCTTTTTTCAACCAGGAGACAACACCATGAAAATTTCCCGTCTGCTTCTCGCCTGCCTGATCGCTGCCACCGGCTCCGCCGCGTTTGCAGCCAAGTTCAACCTGAAAATGGGCCACGCGGTCAACACGACCGACGGTCAGCACGCTGCCGCCCTGAAGCTGGCCGAGCTGGTCAAACAACGCACCAATGGCGATGTTGAAATCACCATCTTCCCATCCAATCAATTGGGCAACGACGGCGCCATGATCAACGGCGTGCGCGGCGGCACCATCGACATCGTCTCGAGTGGCGCATCCAACTACAACGGCATGGTCGCCAACACCGCCGCCATGGAATTGCCCTTTGTGTTCCGCAACGCACAGCACGCCTACAACGTGCTGGACGGCGACATCGGCACCGGTGTGCTCAATGAACTGGCCCCCCACAACATGAAGGGCCTGGCTTATTGGGAAAACGGCTGGCGCGCTTTCACCAACAACAAGCGCCCCGTCAACAAGCCCGAAGACTTGAAGGGCCTGAAGATCCGCTCGACACCCAATCCCTATCACATCCAGGCTTTCAAGCTGCTGGGCATGAACCCCTCGCCCATGCCGATCGCCGAGCTGTATACCGCGCTCGAATCGGGTGCCTTTGACGCGCAGGAACACCCCATCAACGTGACCTGGTCGTCCAAGTTCTACGAAGTGCAAAAGCACCTGACGGTGAGCAACCACGTGTACTCGCCCATCATCGTGGCCATGAACAAGGCCAAGTTCGACAGCCTGCCGGCCAACTACCAGAAGATCGTGGTCGATGCCGCCCGTGAAGCGGCCACCTACCAGCGCAACCTGAACGCACAAAATGCGGGCAAGGTGGTGGCGGACTTGAAGAAGTCGGGCATGCAGGTCATCGAGAACGTGGACATGGCCCCCTTCCAGAAGATCGTCTCGGCTGAAATCGCCAAGACCTTTGGCGAGAAAAATGGCACGGCCCTGCTCAAAGCCATCGAAGCCACCAAGTAAGTTGTTGTCACCCGTCCCCCTCTGCCCGAGGGGGACTTTTTCCAGCCGGGCAACCGGCTTTCTCGCATGAGCATTCTTGAGTCTTTTCAGCTGAATGGCCGCAGGGCCTTGGTCACCGGTTCTTCGGGCGGCATTGGCTTTGCCCTGGCCCGCGCCTTGGGCCAAGCGGGCGCACACGTGGTTTTGAATGGCCGCAACGCGGACAAACTGCAACAAGCTGCTGCCACCTTGCAAGCCGAAAACCTGTCCGTCAGCACCTGCGCGTTTGACGTCACCAACGCCAAGGAGGTGCACGCTGCCATCGATGGTCTGGAAACACTGGGCTCAATTGACATTCTGGTCAACAACGCAGGCATGCAGATTCGCGGCCCGCTGCACGAGTTTGTCGATGACGATTGGCACACGCTGATGAAGACCAACCTGGACAGCGTCTACTTCGTCAGCAAGGCCGTGGCCCAAAAAATGATCCCGCGCGGCCAAGGCAAGATCATCAACATCTGCTCTGTGCAAAGCGAGTTGGGTCGCCCTGGCATTGCCCCTTACACCGCCAGCAAAGGCGCGGTGAAGATGCTCACCAAAGGCATGGCCATCGACTGGGGCCAGTTTGGCCTGAACGTCAACGGCCTGGGCCCAGGCTATTTCAAAACCGAGTTGACCGAAAAACTGGTCAAGGACGAGGCCTTCACCGCCTGGCTGGTCGGGCGCACCCCGAGCCGCCGCTGGGGCGATGTCGAAGAACTCGGCGGCGCAGCGGTCTTTTTGGCCAGCGAAGCTTCGCGTTTCATGAACGGACACGTTTTGTATGTCGATGGTGGTGTGACCGCCACCCTGTGATCGAAATGATCACACTCGACCACACTTTTATCCGATGATCATGCATCCTTCGATCATCTTTGCATTCAAAAGGCCTTTTCATGATTGACCAGTTCATCGACCATCTTTGCAAGCTCATCAAAATCATCATGGTGATCTTTCTGGCCATCATGGTCGTTCTCGTTTTTGGCAACGTGGTGTTGCGCTATGGCTTCAATTCCGGCCTGGCCGTCTCGGACGAACTCTCGCGCTGGTTGTTTGTCTGGATCACTTTCCTGGGCGCAGTGGTGGCCATGAAAGAAGGCACCCACCTGGGCACGGACACGCTGATTTCTCGCCTGCCGGTGCGTGGCCAGAAAATCTGCTTTGTGATCGCCAACTTGTTGATGCTGTTTTGCTGCGGCCTGCTGGCCAAAGGCACCTGGCAAATCGTGGGCATGAACTTCGCCACCAAAAGCCCAGTCATGGAAGCGTCTGAAGCCTTCTTTTATGGCTGCGGCATCTTTGCCGCCGTATTTGGCGCCGCAGCTGTGGTCTACAAACTTTGGCTTCTGGCCACAGGCCGACTCAAAGACTCCGAGCTGATTGCGATTCGGGAGTCGGAAGAAGACACCCTCGACCTGCCCACAGCACAACGATAAGCACGGGAGCACAACATGACCATTTTCATTTTCATTGGCTCTTTGCTGGCTGCGATGGCACTCGGTGTGCCGATTGCGTTTTCACTGCTGCTGTGCGGCGTGGCCCTGATGTGGCACATGAACATTTTTGACGCGCAGATTCTGGCGCTCAATGTCATCGAAGGCGCCAACAGCTTCCCGCTGCTGGCCGTGCCCTTCTTCATGCTGGCTGGCGAGGTGATGAACACCGGCGGCCTGTCGCGTCGCATCGTGGACTTTGCCATGGCGCTGGTGGGCCACATCCGTGGCGGTCTGGGTTATGTGACCATCGTCGCAGCTTGCCTGTTGTCGGCACTGTCCGGCTCGGCCGTGGCCGATGCCGCAGCCCTCACGGCGCTGATGCTGCCCATGATGGTCAAGGCCGGTCACGACAAGGCGCGCAGTGGCGGCCTGATCGCCGCATGCGGCGTGATCGGTCCGGTCATTCCTCCGTCCATCGGTTTCGTGATTTTTGGTGTGGCCGCCAACGTGTCAATCAGCAAACTGTTCCTGGCAGGCATCTTCCCGGGCGTGTTGCTGGGCGCTGGCCTGTGGATCACCTGGTGGTACCTGACCCGCAAGGAAGACCTGAGCCCCCCTCCACGCAGAACGGCTGGCGAAGTCATGACGGCGTTGCGCAGCGCAGGCTGGGCCTTGATGCTGCCCCTGATCATTTTGGTGGGCCTGCGCATGGGCGTTTTCACGCCCACCGAAGCGGCCGTGGTGGCCGCTGTCTATGCCCTGTTTGTGGCCGGCGTGGTGTACCGCGAACTCAGCTGGAAACAGCTGTATGAGGTGTTTGAACGCGCCGCCATGACCACCGCATTGGTGATGTTCCTGGTCGCTGCCGCCATGGTCTCGGCCTGGCTGATTGCGGTGGCCAACCTGCCCGCGCAACTGGTCGAGATGCTGCAACCGCTGATCGACAAACCGACCTTGCTGATGTTCGTGATCATGATCCTGTGCATGTTGGTCGGCACCGCCATGGACATGACCCCGACCATCCTGATCCTGACCCCCGTGCTGATGCCCATCGTCAAGGCTGCGGGCATTGACCCGGTGTACTTCGGCGTGCTGTTCATCATCAACAACTCGATTGGCCTGGTCACACCGCCCGTGGGCACGGTGCTCAACGTAGTGGCAGGTGTGGGCCGCATGCGCATGGACGATGTAACGCGCGGCGTGCTGCCCTTCATGAGCGTGCAGTTCGTGGTCATGTTCCTGATGGTCATGTTCCCTGCGTTGGTCATGGTGCCTGCGCGCTTGATGTATTGATTCCCAGATTGAAAGCTGAAACCATGCGTTCCCTGATTTGCCACGGCCCCCGCGATTTGCGACTGGAGCAGCGTGAGCTGCCTGCCCTGAACCCCCAACAGATCCAGGTGCAAGTCGCTTATGGCGGCATTTGCGGCTCGGACCTGCACTACGCCCAGCACGGCGGCTTTGGCACTGTGCGCATCAAGGAGCCGATTGCACTGGGCCACGAAGTGTCCGGCATCGTGCAGACCGTGGGCGCAGACGTCAAAGGCGTCAGCGCAGGCCAGCGCATTGCCATCTCGCCGTCTCGCCCTTGTGGCCAGTGCCGCTTTTGCCAGGCAGGCCAACACAACCACTGCCTGAACATGCGTTTTTACGGCAGCGCCATGCCCTTCCCGCACATCCAGGGCGCGTTCAGCGAGCAGCTGGTCATCGAGGGCTACCAGGCCCACCCGATTGCCGACCACCTGAGCCTGTCCGAAGCCGCCTTGGCCGAGCCTTTGTCAGTCGGCCTGCACGCCATCCAGCGCGCAGGCAGTGTGCTGGGCAAGCAGGTGTTGGTGACCGGTTGTGGCCCGATTGGCTCGCTCTTGATTGGCGCTTTGCGCCGCGCAGGCGCGGCCCGCATCGTGGCTGCCGACATTGCCGACTTGCCCCTGAAGTGCGCCAAGGAAATGGGCGCAGACGAGACCATCAACCTCAAAACCCAAGCCGAAGCGCTGGACAAATACAAAGTGGACAAGGGCCAATTTGATGCCGTGTTCGAAGCCTCGGGCAGCGAAGCCGCGCTGCGAGTGGGTCTGGACACCATCGTGCCGCGTGGCGTGCTGATCACCGTGGGCATGGGGGGCGACATCAGCCTGCCCATGACCCAAGTCGTGGCCAAGGAAGTGGACATGCGCGGCACCTTCCGCTTCCACGCCGAATTCGCCACCGCCGTGCGTTTCTTGAACGAAGGCTTGGTCAATGGCAAACCGGTCATCACCAGCGTCTTGCCCATGGACCGAGCCATCGAAGCCTTTGAGCTGGCTGCCGACAAGAGCCAGTCTTTGAAGGTGCAAATTGCCTTCGCAGACGCAGCGGTCTGACCAGCACGAATCCTGAAACTCTGAAAGACACCTGATGAAAAAAGTTGCCCTCGTCACTGGCGCCAGCTCCGGCATTGGCCAGGCCTGCGCCCTCGGCTTGCTGGCTGAAGGCTGGCAAGTGGTGCTGGTCGGTCGCCGTGCAGAAGCCTTGCAAGAGACCATCGCCAAAGCCGGATCGAATGCCGCCAACGGCGTGGCCATGCCTGCCGACGTGTCCAGCGAAGAACAGGTCAAGGCCTTGTTCGACAAGGTCCGTGCCCAATTCGGTCGCCTGGACCTGCTGTTCAACAACGCGGGCATCTCGCTGCCCACCACACTGCCTGGTGACGTGACCGGCGACGATTGGCGCCGCATGGTGGACGTGAACCTGAACGGCGCTTTCTATTGCCTGTCACACGCCTTCAAGCTGATGCAAGAACAAAGCCCACAGGGCGGCCGCATCATCAACAACGGGTCGATTTCGGCCCATGTGCCTCGTTATGGCTCCATTGCCTACACCGCCACCAAGCACGCCATCTCGGGCCTGACCCGTGCGGCATCGCTGGATGGCCGGGCCTTCAGCATCGCGGTCGGCCAGATCGACATCGGTAACGTGGCCTCGGACATGACCGAGCGCATGGCCAAAGGCGTGGCCCAGGCCGACGGCACCATCAAGGCCGAACCGCGCATGGACATGTCGGCCGTGGTCGAAACCTTCCTGAGCATGAGCCGCCTGCCCTTGTCGGCCAACATCCTCTTCACCACGGTGATGGCAACCAACATGCCTTATGTGGGGCGCGGCTGATCGGCTTGTCGACTCTCTCAAAAAAACAGGCGCCCAGAGCGCCTGTTTTTTCATCTCGACGCACTGAAGTCAGCACGATTGCGTCAAGGGGTCTGCAAACTGCCATCCGCCAATCGGGTTTGCGTCCAGGTCGTCACACCGCTGTCACAAGGGTATTTGGCCGCTTCAGCCTCGTTGATGTCGACACCCAGACCAGGCAAATCGTTCGCATAGACATACCCTTGGCGAAATTCGGGTAAACCGGGAAACACATCGAGCAGCGCCTCGCGCGGCCCCTTGAGTTCCTGGATCACGAAATTGGGCGGCTCGGTGCCCGACCATTCCTGAACCCCGAAGTTGCGGGATGCCAGATCGATGTGGATATTGGCCGCATGGGCCAGTGGTGACATGTCGCCCGGACCATGCCAGGCCGTGCGCACGCCGTATTGCTCGGCAAACAATTGCAGTTTGCGGGCGGGCGTGATACCGCCGACTTGACTGAGGTGCACACGGATGAAATCGATCAGCCGCTCAGCAATGATGCTGCGCCACTCGAACGGATGGTTGAACAATTCGCCTTGCGCCAATGGGATATTGGTTTTTTCACGCAACTGGCGAAGCCATTCGCCCTCTTCGAGCGGGATCGCATCTTCCAGGAAGAACAGGTCGAACGGCTCCAGCGCCTGCGCAAAGCGGATCGCATCGGTGGGCCTGAGGCGCTCGTGCACGTCGTGGCACAGTTCCACATCCCAGCCCACCCGACTGCGGATGCCTTCGAACATCTTGAGGGTTTCGCGCATGTACGTGCGCGAATCGAGGTAAACGCCTGAAGGCGAGTGCTCTGGTGCACTGACCGGTGCTGCGCCAAATCCACCACCGCCATAACCGCCACTTTGGCAGCGGATGTGGGTGATGCCCTGCTCTCGGTACTTCTGGATGTTCTCGCACAGCTCGCTCAAATCCTGACCATCGGCATGGCGATAAATCGGCACGCCTTCGCGAACCTTGCCGCCCAGCAGTTGGTACAGCGGCATGTTGGCCAGCTTGCCCTTGATGTCCCACAAGGCCATGTCGATGCCGGAGATCGCGTTGTTCTCGATCGGGCCATTGCGCCAATAGGCGTTTTGATGCATCAGCTGCCAGATCTCTTCGATGGCGTGCGCATCGCGCCCCACCACCAGGGGCCGCAGGTATTCCTCGATCAGGCACTTCACGGCCAGATGGCGGTAAGCAAAGGTGCCGCAGCCCAGGCCATACAAACCCGGCTGGTTGGTTTCGACCTTGACCACCAGCAAGTTGATGCCTTCGGGGGCGGTCAGGATGACCTTGACGTCGGTGATGAGAATGCTCATGGAATCGCTCTGGGATGAGTAAGGAGTCAGAAGATCAGAGCACCGACAGCCAACCGCCATCGACATAAATGATCTGGCCGTTGACGTAATTGGAGGCGCCTGAAGCCAGGTAAATGGCGGTGCCCACGAGTTCGTCAGGGCGGCCCCAACGCTGGGCGGGGTTGCTGCTCTTGACCCAGGCGTCAAACGTGGGGTTGTTGACCAAGGCCTCGTTCATGTCGGTCAAGATGTAGCCGGGGCCAATCGAGTTGGCCTGGATGTTGTGCTGCGCCCACTCGGCAGCCATGGCTTTGGACAGCATCTTGATGCCACCTTTGGCCACGGTGTAAGGGGCCACGGTGGCGCGCGCGGCTTCGCTGGTGAGCGAGCCGATGTTGATGATCTTGCCGCCTGTGCCTCGGTCAATCATGCGACGGGCCGCTGCGCGCCCCACCATGAAGGCGGCGGTGAGGTTGGTGTTGATCACGCGGTTCCAGTCATCCAGGGACACGTCCAGCATGGGCTGGCGGTGCTGGATACCGGCGTTGTTGACGACGATGTCAATGGCCAGGCCAGCACGGTCAAACCCATCAAAAGCCGCGTCCACCGAGGCCGGATCGGCCACATCGAATGCCGCGCCCAGGGCGTTCAGCCCCAAGGACTGCAGCTGCGCCACGGCGGCATCGACTGCCGCTGGCTGGCGGCTGTTGAGGATGACGGTCGCGCCAGCCTCGGCCAGCCCACGGGCCAAGGCCAGACCAATACCTCGTGTGGAGCCGGTGACCAGAGCGGTGCGACCACTCAGGTCAAAAAGTGATGTTGCGTGGGGTTGCGTCATTAAGGTTCAACGTATTAAAAAGAAAGACAGAAGATCGATGCCGTTCATCGGCTGACGCGCACCACCGCATCTGCTCGTTTGTGCAAGTCGGGCAGCAGCTCCAGGCCCAGGCCAGGCTTGTCGTTCAGGCTGATCATGCCGTTCTTGACCTGCGGCAACTCGGTCACGAGTTCCTTGTACCAGCCGGTGTAGAAAGCGCGCACACTCTCCTGGATCAGCGCATTGGGCGCGTGCAGTGACAAGTGCGTGGAAGCAGCCCACACCACCGGCCCGGTGCAGTCGTGCGGCGCTACCGGCAACTGCCAAGCGTCGGCCATGGCAGCGATCTTGCGCGCTTCGGTGAGGCCCCCGCACCAGCTCAGGTCAAGCATGGCAACACCCGCCACGCCGGTTTGCAGATAGTCCTTGAAGCCCCATTTGTAGCTGAGCGTTTCGCTCGCACAGATCAGCGCCTGACAGTCCACCGCGTACTGCTTGAGCAAATCGAGGCTGTCCATGCGGATCGCGTCTTCGTGCCAGAAGGTGTCGAACTCCTGCAAGGCGCGGGCAATCTTTTGCGCCATGGGCAAGCGCCACAGGCTGTGGAACTCGACCATGATGTCCATCTTGTCACCCACCGCCCTGCGGATCTTGCGGAAAGGCTCCAGCGCGGTGTTCAGGTCTTGCGGGCTGATGTACTGGCCGTGCGACTTTTCTGCGGCCATGTCAAAAGGCCAGATTTTCATCCCGGTGATGCCCTCGCTCAAAAGCGATTCGGCCAGCTCATCGGCACGGTGCAAAAAGCCTTGCAGGTCTTCGTAAGGTCCGGCGCCCTGCCCCAAGCCCCAATTGCTGCTGGTCTGGTTGACGTTGCTGCGAATGTATTGGTAGCCCGCGCAGGTGTTGTAAACGCGGATCTCGTCGCGGCTCTTGCCGCCCAGTGCGGTGTACACCGGCATGCCTGCGGCCTTGCCAAAAATGTCCCACAGCGCGATGTCCACCGCAGAGTTGCCACGCGTCTCGACCCCGGACCCGCGCCAGCCCAGATACCCCGTGATGTCACGCAAACGCGACTCGATGGCCAGCGGGTCTTGACCCACCAGCTTGGGGGCCACCCACTCGTGCAGATAGGCCTCGACTGCCTGCGCGCCCATGAAGGTTTCGCCCAGCCCCACCAGTCCTTCATCGGTGTGCAGACGAACCCAGATGATGTTGGGAAATTCGTCCAGACGGATGGTTTCGAGTTGCGTGATTTTCATGAGGAGTCAAACTTCAGACGTTAAAAAAGCCCCACAGCTTGTGGCTGTGGGGCTGGTCGCGATGGGTCAACCGCCGCGTGCTTTCTTGAGTTCGTCTTGCACGATCTTGATGGCATCGGCGCCAATCGAGTCCTTGTGCTTGTCATACACCGCAGCCACTTTGGCGCGGATGCGGTTTTGCTCAGCCGCGCTGACTTCGTTGACCTGCATGCCCTTGGTCTTGAGCGATGCCAGTGACTTTTCATTCAAGACACGGTTGGCAGCACGTTCGACCTTCTGACCTTCGATGGCCGCTTCACGCAGCAAAGCCTGCTCTTGCGGGTTCAACTGGTCCCACAGCTTTTTGCTGTAAAGGATCAGGAAAGGCGTGTAAGCGTGGCGTGTCACGCTCAGGTACTTTTGCACTTCGTTGAACTTGGAGGTTTCAATGGTCACAAAGGGGTTTTCCTGACCGTCGATGGCACGGCTCTCCAGTGCCGAGAACACCTCGGGGAAGGCCATGGGCACAGCGTTGGTGCCCAAGGTCTTGAAGGTGTCCAGGAAGATGTTGTTTTGCATCACACGGACCTTGACGCCGTCAAAGTCTTCCAGCTTGGTCACGGGGCGCTTGCTGTTGGTCAGGTTGCGGAAACCGTTTTCCCAATAGGCCAAGTTCACCAGGCCGGCAGCTTCAAGCTTGGCATTGAAGTATTTGCCAGCCGGGCCGTCCAGCACCATGTCGGCTTCTTTCTCGTTCGCAAAGAGGAAAGGCAAATCGAAAACGCCCAACTCTTTGACGATGCCCACCAAAGGCGAGCTGGAAGTACACACCATCTCTTGTGTGCCTGCACGCAAAGCCTGCGTGGCCTGCAGGTCACCGCCCGCCATGCCGCCCCAATAGGCGGTGATCTTCATCTTGCCGCCCGATTTGGCGGTGATGATTTCCTGCATCTTTTTCACGCCAGCGCCAACCGGGTGGTCTTCGGTGATGCCATTGGTGAACTTGATGTTGCGCTCAGCGAACTGAGCCATGGCACCACTGGCCACCAGGAAGGTGCCCGCCAAGAGGGTCACCAGATTTCTGCGTTTGAACATGTTTGTCTCCTTATATAAACACAGGGTTGAAAATCAGCACAAAAAAACTCAAGCCACTTGTCTCGGTCGCGGGGATGCACCCGACATGCCCAGGAGTTTCTTGCGCGTGGACACCACGCGCTCAATGTCTTCATGGGCGCCATTGATCAGGACCATGATGGCCCGCTCGGCCTTGTCGGGCGCGTGTTTGATCACAGCGTCGAGCACCGCCCGGTGCAAGGGCAATGAACTCCGGGGGCCATCCTGAATGCGGGTGGAAATTTCAAAACTGGTGCGCAGCAAGGCGCTCAGCGCCTTGCCCATCTGTGTCAGCATGCGGTTGTGCGAGGCCTGCAACAAGCCCTGGTGAAAGCGCAGGTCATGCACCACGTAGTCACCGCCCTGCTCCACCGCTTGCTTCATACCGGCGTAGGCTTCTTCGATGGCAGCGATGTCTTCGTCTGTGGCTTTTTCTGCAGCCAAGCGCACGGCAGCAGGTTCGACCACACGGCGCAGTTCTTGCAAGTCGCGCAAGAACTCGGGCGTCAAGCCCGCTTGCGCCTGCCAGGTGATGACATCGGGGTCAAACCAATTCCACTGCTCATCGTTGAGCACGCGCGTGCCCACTTTGGGGCCTGTGGAAATCAGACCTTTGGCCACCAGCGACTTGATGGCTTCGCGCACCACCGTGCGGCTGACCCCGAACTGCTCGCACAGCAAGGGCTCCGGCGGCAAACTGGCACCCACAGCGTATCGGCCCGACAAGATGGCTTGTCCAAGCAAATCGAGTGTGTGACCGTGTGCGTTTTTGACCATGGTTAATCAGATGAATTCGCGCAATCATATGATGAATGAAGGATTTCAAGCCTGCGGAAAACCCTGAAGATGAACATTTCAAGCCATGAGCGAAAGCCTGTCTCAGGGTTTACATGGTGGTGGCCCGATTCCATTCATCATACGATTGGAAAATTCTCCCAACCACCGACTCAAAACATCCACATGTCATCCTCTCCCCGCAAAAAACCCGAAGAACTCCGCAGCCAGCAATGGTTTGGCCGCCAAGACCGCGATGGCTTTGCCTACCGCAGCTGGGTCAAGGGCAAGGGCGTGCCGCACGACCAGTTTGACGGCCGCCCAGTCATCGGCATTTGCAATACCTTCAGCGAACTGACACCCTGCAACTCGCACTTCCGCACCCTGGCCGAGCAGGTCAAGATTGGCGTGTACGAAGCGGGCGGTTTCCCACTCGAATTCCCGGTCATGTCGCTCGGCGAAACACTGCTGCGTCCCACCGCCATGCTCTACCGCAACCTGGCGTCGATGGATGTTGAGGAATCCATTCGCGGCAACCCCATCGATGGCGTGGTGCTGCTCATGGGTTGCGACAAGACAACGCCTTCTTTGCTGATGGGCGCATCGAGCGCTGGCCTGCCCACCATCGGCGTGTCGGGCGGCCCCATGCTGAACGGCAAATGGCGTGGGCAAGAACTGGGCTCAGGCACCGGCGTGTGGAGCATGAGCGAGCAGGTGCGTGCGGGCACGCTCAAGCTGCAAGACTTTTTTGAGGCCGAGAGCTGCATGCACCGCAGCCACGGCCACTGTATGACCATGGGCACCGCCAGCACCATGGCCAGCATGGTGGAGGCTCTTGGCATTGGCCTGCCGGGCAACGCCGCCTACCCGGCGGTGGACGGCCGCCGAAATGTGCTCGCCCGCGAAGCCGGTCGCCGGATCGTCGAGATGGTGCACACCGACCAGACCATCAGCAAGGTGCTGACACGCGAAGCCTTTGAAAACGCCATTCGCACCCTGGCCGCCATTGGCGGCTCGACCAACGCGGTGATCCACCTGATTGCGATTGCAGGCCGCCTGGGCCTGAAACTCACCGTGGACGACTTCGAGCGCCTGGGCAGCGAACTGCCTTGCCTCTTGAACCTGCAGCCGTCTGGCGAGCACCTGATGGAAGACTTCTGCTACGCCGGTGGCCTGCCCGTGGTGATGAAAGAGATCGAGCACCTGCTGCACAAGGACATCGTCACCGTGAGCGGCAAGACCGTGAGCGAGAACATCGCCAGCGCCGTGAACTACGACCCCCGCGTGATCAAGAAGTTCGACGAGCCTTTCAAGGAAAAAGCAGGCATCGCCATCTTGCGCGGCAACCTGGCCCCACGCGGCGCGGTCATCAAGCCCAGCGCGGCCACACCCGCGCTCATGGTGCACACCGGGCGCGCCGTGGTGTTCGAAGACAGCCACGACTTCCACAAGCGCATCGACGACGAGAGCCTGGACGTCGATGAAAACTGCATTCTGGTACTGAAAAACTGCGGCCCCAAAGGCTACCCCGGCATGGCCGAGGTCGGCAACATGCCGCTGCCGCCCAAGGTGCTGCGCAAAGGCATCACCGACATGGTGCGCATCTCTGACGCCCGCATGAGCGGCACAGCGTACGGCACCGTGGTGCTGCACACCACGCCCGAAGCCGCAGCCGGTGGTCCGCTGGCCGTGGTGCAAAACGGCGACATGATCGAGCTCAATGTGCCCGAACGCAAGCTGCAACTGCTCATCAGCGACGAAGAGCTGGCCAAGCGTCTGGCCAACTGGAAAAAACCGGAACCCGCCATGCAGTCGGGCTACTGGAAACTCTACATTGACCATGTGCTGCAAGCCGACGAAGGCGCGGACATGGACTTTTTGGTCGGCCAGCGCGGCGCGGCCGTGCCCAAAGACAACCACTGATTCACGGAGAAAATCATGCGCATTTTGATCACCGGCGGTGCCGGCTTTTTGGGCGCCCGACTGGCCCGCGAAATTTTGAAAAAAGGCCAGCTCAATGGCCAGACCGTAAAAGAGTTGGTCATCGCCGACCTGTTCCCAGCACCAGCCGACCTGTTGGCCGACCCGCGCGTCAAAGGCCATGCAGGCCCCATGCTGGAACAAGGTGATTTGTTCAAGAGCGGGTTCGACGGCGTGTTCCATTTGGCATCTGCCGTGTCGGGCGAATGCGAACTCGACTTTGACCTGGGCCTGCGATCCAACGTGGACAGCTCGCGCTTGCTGCTCGACAGCATCCGCGCTTCGGGCAAAGCATCGCGTCTGGTGTTCGCCAGCTCTGTGGCGGTCTTCGGACCGGATGCGGCCAACCCCATGCCTGCCTTGGTGGCCGACACCACCTTGCCCACACCGCAAACGTCTTACGGCACGCACAAGCTGATGATCGAGTACATGGTGGCCGATTACACCCGCAAGGGCTACATCGACGGCCGCTCGGCACGCTTGATGACGGTGGCGGTGCGTCCCGGCAAACCCAATGGTGCAGCGTCCTCGTTCTTCAGCGGCATCATCCGCGAACCTTTGGCGGGCACGGCCACCACCTGCCCGGTGGACGCCAACGTGTCGCATCCCGTGTCATCACCTGGCAACACCGTCAAGGGCCTGATCACCGTGTTCGAAGCCAGCCGCGAGGCCATTGGTGGCCGCATGGCGCTGAACCTGGCTGGTTTGAATGTGACCGTCAGCCAGATGCTGGCTGCCCTGGAAAAAGTCGCAGGCCCCGCTGTACGCGCGCGTGTGAAGTTCGAGAAAGACGAGCGCATCGCCGGCATCGTGGACAACTGGGCCAAGGGCTGCACCTTCGAGCGTGCCCACGCGCTGGGGCTGCGCGCCGACGACAGCTTTGAAACCATCATTGAACAGTACATCGAAGACTGCAAGACCCGCCCCGGCTACCCGGCCGATGCGCTGAAAGGCCTGACCTGAAGTACACATGAGCGCAGACAAAACGCAGGACATCGCCGCCTTGGGCGAGGCCATGATCGAGTTCAACCAGACACAGGCCGAGCCACCGCTTTACTTGCAAGGCTTTGGTGGCGACACCAGCAACGCGGCCATTGCGGCCGCGCGTGCTGGCGCCCAAGTGGCCTACCTGACGCGCCTGGGCACCGACCGCTGGGGCGACCGGCTGATGGATTTGTGGCACAGCGAAAACGTGGACACAGCTGCCGTGCTGCGCGATGCCAACGCCCCCACCGGCATGTACTTTGTCAGCCACGATGCGCAAGGCCACCACTTCAGCTACGCCCGCGCCGGATCGGCTGCCAGCCGCATGCAACCGGCCGATGCCGCCACATGGCAAAGCGCCATTGCGACCAGCCGCTGGCTGCATGTGTCGGGCATCAGCCTCGCGATTTCGGCCTCGGCCTGTGACACGGCCTTTGCCGCCATGCAGCTGGCACGCGCATCGGGCACACGTGTGGCGCTGGATTCGAATTTGCGTTTGTCGCTGTGGCCACTGGCACGTGCGCAAGCGTGCATCACGCACGCCATTGGTCTGTGCGATCTGTTCTTGCCCAGCCTGGAAGACATCACGGCCCTGACCGGTTTGACCGAGCCCCAGAGCATCATCGACTGGAGCCATGCACAAGGCGCGCATCAGGTGGTGCTCAAACTCGGAGCCGAAGGTGCCCTGGCCTCCGATGGGCAAACGCAGCGGCGCGTGCCCGGGCTGGCGGTTCAAGCGGTGGACGCGACAGGCGCGGGTGACTGCTTTGCGGGCAACCTGCTGGCTCGATTGTCCCAAGGCGATGACTTGTGGACCGCAACCGCCTATGCCAATGCAGCGGCTGCCTTGTCGGTGCAAGGCTATGGCGCGGTGGCCCCTTTGCCCCGCCCCGATGCGGTGATGACATACCTTCGGTCATGAGCCCGCGCCCCTTGATCGCCGTGGACTGGGGCACCAGCAGCTTGCGCGGGGCGCGGCTGGGTGCTGCAGGCCAGGTCCTTGAATCACGACAATTCCCACGCGGCATCATGACCGTGGCCCCCGGCCAGTTTGATGCTGTGTTTCAAGAATGCTTTGGCGACTGGATGCAAGCCCAAGGCGCCCTGTGCCTGATCTCAGGCATGGCGGGCAGCCAGCAGGGCTGGCAAGAAGCGCCCTACTGCCCTTGCCCTGCGGGCTTTGAAGAACTGACAGCGCGGCTGCACTGGGTGCAAGCAGGCCAACTGGCGATCGTGCCCGGCCTGAGCTGCCTGCACGATGACGGCTTGCCCGTTCCGCAGCACGATGTGATGCGCGGCGAAGAAATCCAGATTTTCGGTGCGCTGGCCTTGACCGGTCTGCGCGATGTCACCGTGGTCTTGCCCGGCACGCACAGCAAGTGGGCACAGGTCCAGCAAGGCCGCGTGACGGGCTTTCGCAGCTTCATGACCGGCGAGGTGTTTGCCTTGCTGAGCCAGCATTCCATCCTCTCGCGCACCCTGCCTGCCGATGCGCCCTGGCATGAAGACGCTTTTGTGCAAGGCGTGCAATTGGCACAGCGCACACCCAGTGTTTTGTCCAGCATCTTCGCCACCCGCACGCTGGCACTGTTTGGTAGTCTGCCTGCTGCGCAACACCCATCTTTTTTGTCAGGCCTGTTGATTGGCGAAGAACTGCGCGCCATGGCACGCCCGGGCAGCACCGTGCTGCTGGTGGGCAGCGCCTTGCTCACGCAGCGCTACGCGGCGGCTTTGCACAGCTTGGGGCTGGGCAGCCAAAGCCTGGGCGACGAAGCCACCTGGGCCGGCCACGCCGCACTGGCCCAACAACTGACGGCCTGACGGAACACCACACCATGAACACCCTCACCATCCCCGAACAATTTTCACGCGCCCTCCAGCAACTGCCGCTGGTCGCCATCTTGAGGGGCCTGACACCGCAAGAGGCCCCTGCCATCGGCCACGCCTTGGTGGACAGCGGTTTTGCCTTGATCGAAGTCCCGCTGAATTCGCCACGCCCGCTGGACAGCATTGCAGCCTTGGCCGCAGAGCACCCGGACCACCTGATCGGTGCTGGCACCGTGCTGAGCGCAGCGCAAGTGCGCGAGGTGCATGCCGCAGGCGGTCGCATCATCATCTCGCCGCACTTTGACCCCGCTGTGGTGCGCGAAGCCGTGCGCCTGGGCTTGGCCTGTGTGCCTGGCGTGGCCACACCCAGCGAGGCCTTTGCAGCCCTGGCTGCGGGTGCGCATGCGCTCAAGCTTTTCCCGGCTGAATTGGTCACACCCACCGTGCTGAAAGCCATGCGCGCTGTTTTGCCCGCCGAAGTGCAGCTGCTGCCTGTGGGCGGCATCACACCCGACAACATGGCCTCCTACCTGAGCGCTGGCGCCAACGGTTTTGGTTTGGGCTCGGCTTTGTACAAGCCCGGATGCACCGAGCAGCAGGTGCGCGAGGCCGCGCAGCGCTTCGTTCAGGCCCTGCGGGGCTGATCCAAGGCCAAAATCAAACGCCGAGATCAAATGCCCAAATAGGCCTTGCGGATTTCGTCGCGGCGGCTCAGCTCGGACGAGGCACCCGAGGTGACCACGCGGCCGTTTTCCAACACATAGGTGCGCTGTGAAATCGCCAGCGCACGGCTGACGTTTTGCTCAACCAACATGACGGCTGTGCCGCTGTGGTGGATGGACTCGATGGCTCGGAACATCTCGCCCACGATGCTGGGCGCCAGCCCCAAGGAGGGCTCATCGAGCAACAACAAACGGGGCAACGCCATCATGGCCCGCCCGATCGCCACCATTTGCTGCTGTCCGCCCGACAAAGTGCCTGACACTTGACCGAGCTTGGCCCGCACGGCCGGGAACAGCTCGCACACCTGCTCAAAAGTACGGTCACGCACCGCGCGTGCTGCCGGGTGCATGGCCCCCAGCTCCAGGTTTTCGCGCACCGTCATGCCGGTGAACAATCGGCGGCTTTCAGGCACCAGGGCCAGGCCTCTTTCACACAGCCGGTGCGCTGGCAGCGCCGAAACCGTCTCGCCTTCCCAGGCGATGTGGCCCGACTTGAGCGGACACAGGCCCATGACCGCATTGATCAAGGTGGTCTTGCCCGCGCCGTTGGGGCCGATGACCGAGACCAGCTCGCCAGCATGGACCTGCAAGGATACGTCCCACAAGGCCGGGGCCGCACCGTAATTGACTTGGATTTGTTCTATTTGGAGCATGTTTACACCGCCGCCTCATCGCCCAGATAAGCCCGCACCACCTCGGGGCGGGACATCACATCCTGAGGGTGGCCCTCGGCAATGACCTCACCTTGGTTGAGCACCACCAGCCTGTCCGACAGGGCCAGCACAGCACTCATCACGTGTTCGACAAACACAATGGATGTGCCGCGCTCGCGAATGCGGCGAATCGTCTGCACAGCCGCACCGATCTCGGACGGCGTCAAACCCGACAAGACCTCATCGAGCAAGAGCACGTGAGGGCGAGCCGCCAAAGCGCGCGCCAGCTCCAGGAACTTGCGCTGGTGCAGGTTGAGCTCATCAGGGAAATGATCGCCCTTGTCCTGCAGGCCGGTGAACAGCATCCACTCTTGCGCCTCGGCCAGGGCCTGCGCATCCGTCAGGCGCGCACCGCCGTAATGCGCGGCCAGGGTGACGTTTTGCAAGACCGTCAAGCCATTGAATGGGCGCGGGATTTGGTAGGTGCGTGACAAGCCCTGCCTGCGAATGCGGTGGGCAGGCCAACCGGCACAGGACTGACCACGCAGCAGCACCGTGCCCTCGGTGGGCTTGTAATGACCAGTGACCACATTGATAAAAGTCGATTTGCCCGAGCCATTGGGGCCAAGCAAGCCCAGAATTTCTCCCCGGTACAAATCGAGGTCCACCCCGTTCAAGGCGCGGATGCCCGAGAACTGTTTGTTCAGGCCGCGCACTTCCAGGACCTTTTCACGGTCGGGGGCATCGGCCGGGCGTATCAAAGGGCGCTCCAGCACAAGCTCGTCTGGCTGATCATGCACGGATTCACCATGCCCAGCAGCGGGCTCACGCTGGTTCTGGATCAAGCGCTTGTGTTGACGCAACTGCCAGGTGCCCAAAATGCCACGCGGCATGACCAGCACAGCCCCCGCCAGCACCAGACCGATGATGACCTTGCCCACCAAAGCGCTTTCACCGGCGGTGAAAGCGTTGAGCAAGAGCGTGATCAAGATGCCGCCCACCATGGGTCCAGCCCAATGGCGGCTGCCGCCCAGCACACTCATGAGCACCACGGTCAAAGGCACGGTGATGTTGAAAGTCTCGCCCACCGTGACGTAGGACACGTACAAAGCATGGATGGCGCCCATGACCCCGGCAAAGAAACTCGACAGCGCAAAAGCGCCCATCTTGAGCCAGAAGGTCGGCACACCATTGACCTCGGCAGCATCCTCATCGTCATGGATGGCCAGCAAGCCCAGACCGGCACGGGCATGGAACAGCCACCAGGCCACGGCGACGCACAAGACCGTCAACACCAAACTGGCGTAATAAAAGGTGGATGCGGGCTTGGGGCCCCATTGCGGCAAGTTGACGCCCATCAGGTAGACGCCGGGGCCGCCATCGATGGGGGTGTTGACCACCACCGTGGCCAGCACAAAGCCGACCGCCAAGGTGATCAGGGCAAACGATTCACCGCGAATCTTGCGCACATTGAACACCAGCGCCCCGATGGCCAAAGCCAGCAACGCCGCCAGCAAACCACTGCCCAGCGCAGCAGGCACCACGGGCCAGTCGGCTTTGGCGGCCAATGTGGCCATGCCGTACATACCCACGCCGAAAAACGCCCCATGACCGAATGAGAAATACCCCGAGTAGCCCGAGAGCATGTTCCAGGAGGTGGCCAGTGTCATCCAGAAGAAGATCACGTACAGCAAAGACTGCAGGTGCACCGGCAGGCCCAGGTAAGGCGCTGCAAACAGCAACGCCAGCACCACGAACAGGATGGAAAGTCGCTGGATCTTATTCATCACCACGCCTGAGCAAAAGAATCAGGATCAACACCATGAACGCCACCAAAGGCGCCCAGGTGGGCGCAATCAAGGCCTGGGTCATGGACTCGCTGATGCCGATGACCAAGCCACCCAACAAGGGCGTCAGTGCTGAGCCCAAACGGCCAATCATCACCACCGCGAACACCACGCCGACCCAAGCAAAGATCTGCGAAGGCGCCAGCGTGAAGGTCAAGGCCACGCAAACGCCCGCACAAGCAGCCAGCGCCGCACACAAGCCCGCCAACAAAATGGCCAGGCGCTTGGCGTTGATGCCAAACGCCGTGGCAATCGCCGGATCTTCGGCACTGGCGCGCACCGACTTGCCCATATCTGTACGGTGCAGCATCCACCAGACCAGCGCCACAGCGGCCAGCGACATGCCCAAGGTCAAGGCCTCGGAATAGGTCACCACCACGCTGCCCAGACGGAACTTGTGCTCGTCATAGAAAGAGGCCATGCGGCGGAAATCGGCGCTCCAGATCCATTGCAGCAATGCCTCTACAGACACCGTGATGCCAAACGTCACCAGCAATGAATTGAAGGGCGTGATGGCAAAGCGGGCGAACACCGACTGCAAAGCCATGCCCAATGCAGCGAACAGCGGCACCAACACCAGCAAGGAAAGCAACGGGTCCACACCCAGTCGCGTTTTGAGCTCATAGGTGATGTAAGCCGACAGGAACACCCAGGCGAAATGCGCCAGGTTGATCTGCCTGAGCAAGCCCCAGCCCAAACCGATGCCCAAGCCAATGAGGCCATACAGGGCACCGAGAAAGACGCCAGAAGCGAGCGCTTGAAGTAACAGCCCTGCGCTGGGCATGTCAGAACTGCATCTTGCTGCCGGGCAAGGCGACGTCTTTGGGGTGGATCACGACCCACTTGCCGCCTTGCAACTGCTTGATGCGGTTCAGATCATCGCCATAGTTGTTGGGGCCATCAAAGCGGACTTTGCCAATGATGGTGTCCACACGGTTTTTCTTGAGCCATGCGGCAATCTTCGCATCTTCCAGGCTGCCTGAACCCTTGATGCCCGCTTCCAGAAACTGCCAGCCGGTGAAGGCATTGGCCGCCTGCAACTCGAACACGGTGTCGGGCAAATTGGCTTTGGCCGCGCGCTCGTTGTACATCTTGATCGCTTCTGCATAAGCGGGGTTGTTGGTGAACGGCGCATGCTGCTCGAAGGTGGTCAAGGTCAGCGCGTTGGCGGCCAAAGGCGACTGCGCCAGCGGTCCGGGCGTGGGGTACACGTGGAAATGGATCTTGGGCTTGTAATCGATCTTGTTCATCGCTTCGAGCAGCTGCAAGCTTTCTGCACCGATCGAGCCGATCCAGACCACATCGGCGTTGGCTTCTTTCAAGCGTGATGCAATCGGCCCGAAGTCGCGGTTGCCAAACTCCCACTCCAGCCACAAGGCTTCACGCAGACCGCGCTTCTTAAAGACCTCGCGCGCGCCCACCGACAAGAACACCACCGAAGGGAATTTGCTGGTGACAATGGCCACCGACTGAGGTTTGGCGCCGCCAGCGGCAATGGCGTCCAGCAAGGTGTTGGGCACCGTGGTGCCCGGATCGATGCCCATGACATACGCGGGAAAGTGCATGTCGTACTTGGCCAGCGAAGGGATGCCAAAAGAATTGGTGATCAAGACCTTGCCATTGCGCTGGGCCACGCCCATGGCGGCCAGCGAGTTGGCGGTGGCATAAGGGCCCATCAAGAGATCGACGTTGTCGCCAGAAATCAATTGCTCATACAAAGTGCGTGCAAGGTCGGGTTTGGACTGGTCGTCCTTGACCACCCACTCCACCGGACGCCCCAGCAAGCCGCCGCGTTTGTTCAGCTGCTCAATGAAGATGTCACCAGCGATCTTGTGCATCACAGCCGTGCCAGCCAAAGGGCCCGTCAAGGACAAGGTGCTCCCGACCCGGATCGGTTTGGTCTGCGCATGCAGCCATGTCGAAGTCGAAGAGAGCAACAAGGACGAACCCAGTGCTTTCAGGAAAGGCCGCTTTTGCATGGTGGGTTCCTCAGATTGCTGTTGATGAAATTTGCAGAACATGCAAATTCATTATGGAAGCCAAGTGGCATCCGCCCATTGGGAATAACCCGCTGAAGCGCTGTCGCCAACGCGCTTGCGAACTTGCGGCGATGCACTTCACAGTGCATTGGACCTTGATGCCTTGGCACTGCGCCACATCGTTTTATTTTCACAAGAGCCCTTCCCCATGAGCACTACACCAGCTTCCAGCGCCTTCACGCCCTCGGGCTCTACCCACATGGCCATCGCCGAGGTCGACCGCATCGTCGTGCGCGGCAAAGACCTGTGCCGCGATGTGATTGGTCAACAATCTTTCACCGCCTATTTTTTGTTTTTGTTGACCGGCGAAACCCCCAGTGACAACCTGGTGCGTGTGGCCGATGCGACCATGGTGTCACTGGCCGAGCATGGCTTGGTGCCCTCCGTTCAAGCTGCACGCATGACCCTGGCCGCAGCGCCAGACTCTGTGCAAGGTGCCGTGGCCGCAGGCCTGCTAGGCTGCGGCCCCGTGATTTTGGGCGCCTCTGAAACAGCCGGGCATCTCTTGATCGCGATGCTGGCCCAGTCAGAAAAAGAAGAAAAAACACTGGAAGACATTGCACGCGAACGCCTGCAAGCTTTTCGCGCCGCCAAGCAAGCCCTGCCCGGCTTTGGCCATCCGGTGCACAAACTCGGTGATCCACGCGCCACCAAACTGATCGATCTGGCCAAAGAATGGGGCGTCGCAGGCGAGCATGTGCGCGCCTTGCAGGCATTGGCCTCGCAAGTCGAAGGCGTGTATGGCCGCCCCTTCCCCATGAACGTGTCAGCGGCCATTCCTGCGGTGTTGCTGGACGCGGGCTACCCCGCCGGTGCACTCAAGGGCATCCCCTTGCTGGCGCGCACAGCATCTTTGGTGGCGCACATCCTGGAGGAGCAAACCCGGCCCATCGGCTTCAAACTTGCCAGCGCCGCCGAGCAGGCCATGACCTACGACGGCCCTCCTGTGGCACGCTGAACAAGGGTTGCACACCATGACCGCCACACCGCTCTTGTCACCTCTGAAAGTGCTGCGCCGGTTTGATGCGCACGACTTTTCGATCGATCAATTTTTCCAGGCACGGCTTCGCCAATTGGGCGATCAGCCCATGGTGGAGTACCAAGGCACCGTCATGAGCTGGCACGCTTGTGCCGAACAAACCGACCGTGCCGTGGCCTGGCTGCTGGCACGTGGCGTGCAAGCGGGCGACCGCATCGGGCTCATGGCCTACAACCACCCGGCGACGGTGGTCTTGCTCAATGCCTGTGCACGTGTGGGCGCGATCCTGGTGCCCTGCAATCCCGAGTTCGAAGCACGCGAGGCCCAATACATTTTTGAGCATGCAGGCGTGCGCGGCGTGATCTGCTCGCCCGAAGCGCTGAACAAAGTGCAAGAGGCCACGCACCAGATGAGTCCTTTGCCCTGGCAAGTGGTCATCGAACAAGACCAGCCTGACGGTGAAGCGGCCTTGCTGAAGCAATGGAGCGCCTGCACACCCGACCACAACACACGCGCAGGCACAGCCAACAGCACCTGCATGATCATCTACACCTCAGGAACCACGGGCTTTCCCAAAGGGGTGATGCACAGCCAGCGCAGCTACTTGCTGACGGCCGAAGCGTTTGTGCACCGCATGTATTTGCAGCCCGACGAGCGCCTGATGTGTGTGTTGCCACTGTTCCACATCAATGCGCTGATGTACTCGCTGGGCGGCGCCATGGCGTGTGGCGGCACTTTGATTTTGATTCGCCGATTTTCTGCTTCCACCTTCTGGCAACAAGCCGCTGAGACCCGCGCCACCGAGGTCAATGTGATCATGTCGGCCGCGGCGATTTTGGCGCGCAGACCGATCGAAGAATTTGCGCCCAACCACAGCATCCGAAAGATGTTCCTGGCCCCCTTGAACCGCGATTTGCTGGACACTTTCCAGCAGCGCTTTCATGTGCCGGTGTTGATCGAGTGCTACGGCATGACCGAAATCCCCGGCGTGCTGAGCAACCCTTTCATGGGGCCTCACAAACTGGGCAGCATGGGCTGCATATCACCGCACCCCGATCCCGCCATTGCAAGGCCCGAAGTGCGCGTCATGGGCGAAGATGGCCAGGAGTTGCCCATCGGCGAAGTGGGCGAGCTGGCCGTCAAGACACCGACCCTGATGCAGGGCTACTTCAAAGATCCTGACCAAACCGCGGCCAGCTTCCAGAACGGCTGGTTCCTGACCGGTGATCTGGTGCGCCGCGATGCCGATGACTTTTTGTTTTTCTTCACACGCAAGAAAGACATCATCCGCCGCCGAGGCGAAAACATCTCGGGCGCCGAGATCGATTCGGCCATCGGCAGCCATCCGGACATCCTCGAATGCGCCTCGATCGGTGTGGCGTCCGACCTGGGCGAAGAAGAAATCCTGCTGGCCGTGGTGCCCCGCCCTGGTACGGCCATCACGCCAGAGGCTGTGCATGCCTACGCCCTGCTGCACCTGTCGCCCATCAAGCGCCCCCGCTACATCGTCATGGTCGACAGCCTGCCGCACACCGGCTCCATGAAGATTGCCAAATTCCGACTCAAACCCGCAGACAACTTGCGCCGTCAGGCCACCGATTTTTCACCCAAGGAAGTTCAACCATGAGCGAGACACCCAACACCACCGAACACCGCTACGACGCCTTGCACTTGATCACCGAAGAGGTGCTGGCGCGTTATTCGAAAACGCCCGATCCTCGCCTGCGCGAGCTGATGCTGTCCTTGATCAAGCACATCCACAGCTTTGCCAAAGAGGTCAAGCTCACGGCAGAAGAATGGGCCTTCGCGATGAGCTTTCTGGAAGAGACCGGCAAATGGTGCTCTCCAGGCCGCAACGAATTCATGATCTTTTCCGATGCGTTTGGCCTGTCCATGCTGACCGTCACCCAAGACTACCCCCGCCCGGAACACGCCACCGAGCCCACCCTGGTCGGCCCCTTTCTTTTGGAAAACGCACCGCATTTCGCCATGGGCGAAGACATCAGTGCGGGCGCCGCAGGCACACCCATGTATGCCCAAGGCCAGATCCTGGACATCCACGGCCAAGCAGTGGCCAATGCCGTGATCGATGTCTGGCACTCGGACGATCGGGGCCTGTACGACGTGCAGGACGGCATCGAAGAAAACGGCCCCTGGGCGCGTGCGGTGCTGACCACAGGGGCCGATGGACGCTACAGTTTCTGGTCGGTTTTGCCTGTGGACTACCCCGTCCCGCAAGACGGCACAGCCATCCAGATGCTCAAGGCCACCACAGGCAGAAGCTGGCGCCCTGCGCATTTGCACTTCCGCATTCAAGCGCCGGGTCAGAGGCCTCTGATCACCCACATCTTTGACCGCACCAGCAAGAACCTCTACAGCGATGCTGTCTTTGGCGTTCGCCCCTCCCTGATTGCCGACTTCAAACCTCAAACGCCGGGACAGGCGCCGGATGGCAAAGTCATGGACCGTGACTTCTTCACCCTCGACTACAACTTCATCATGACCGATGCCTTGCCCACCACAAAATGACTGACGCCTCCACACTCGAAACATGGATCGAACAAGAACGCTTGGTGCGCTCGCGCCTGGATGTCGGTGCGGGCCCTGGCGTTGCCACACGCGAACAGATTGCAGGCAAAACCGGACTGGAAGTCATGCAAGGCTTGCTGTCAGGTGAATTGCCTTACGCCACCATCGCCAAGACACTGGATTTTGTGCTGATCGAAGTCAGCCCGGGTCAGGCGGTGTTTCAGGGCACGCCTGGCCTGCAGCACATGAACCCGCTGGGCACGGTACTCGGCGGCTGGTTTGCCACCTTGCTCGACTCGGCCTTGGGCTGCGCCGTGCACACCATGATGCCACCGGGGCGCGGCTACACCACAGCCGACCTGAGTGTGAAACTGGTCAAAGCCCTCACCCCCAAAGTGCAGCGCGTGCGGGCCATCGGCCAGGTGGTGCACTGTGGCCGCCAGCTGGCCACCGCCGAGGCCCGGCTGGTCGGGCCCGACGGCACCCTGTACGCCCATGCCAGCACGGCCTGCCTGGTTTTTGACATGCCGGCACAATCGAAGCCATGAGACTTCTTCACACCATGCTGCGCGTTGGCAACCTGCAACGCGCCATCGACTTCTACACGCAGGTGCTGGGCATGAAATTGCTACGCACCTCGGAAAACCCCGAGTACAAATATTCGCTGGCCTTTTTGGGCTATGGCAGCAACCCCGAGCATGCCGAGCTGGAGCTGACCTACAACTGGGGCGTCGAAAGTTACGAGATGGGTACCGCCTATGGCCACATCGCGCTGG
>JACCDQ010812938.1_pt1 | contig 29223 bp, 30 predicted proteins | sample 7446031 | NCBI WGS metagenome assembly JACCDQ01 (sample SAMN15323442, study PRJNA562643) | freshwater metagenome | isolation source: river surface water | place: USA:Blue River Watershed | collected 2017-08-17 | reverse complement strand
GCGGGCTTCGTTGGTGAAGCTGCTGGGCTGGATCATCTTGGGCATGTAGTCGGCCGGCACGAAGATCGACGGGTTGTTGGCGATCTCGGGGTTGATCTTGTCCTTGGCCGCCAGGTTACCGCTGTTGTAGGTCATTTCGTTCGCCATGGCCGCCGCGTTTTCGGGGCGCAGGAAGAAGTCGATGAACGCGTGGGCATTTTGCGGGTGCTTGGCGTCCTTGGTGACGGCCATGGTGTCAAAGAAGGCCAGCGCGCCGGTGGAAGGCAACAGGGCTTCGATCACGTCCTTGGACTTGTTCTCGGCGGCACGGCCGGCCGCGATGTTGATGTCACCGGCCCAGCCCACGGCCACGCACGCCTTGCCGCCCGCCACATCGTCGATCATGGTCGAGCTGAACAGGCGGATGTCCTTGCGCACCTTGGCCAACATGGCGGTGGCTTCCTTGTAGTCATCGGCGTTGTTGCTGTACGCGTCTTTGCCAATGTAGTGCAGCGCCACCGGGATGATTTCGGTCGGGGAGTCGAGGTAGGCGATGCCGCAGGACTTCACCTTCTTGGTGTATTCGGGGTTGAACACCAGGTCCCAGGCGTTTTCAGGCATGGGGGTTTTGCCCAGGGCCTTTTCGACCTTGGTTTTGTTGATGCCCACGGTGGTGAAGCTCCAGGCCCAGGGCACCAGGTGCTTGTTGTCCGGGTCGGCCTTGGTCAGCACCGACATCACCGCCGGGTCGAGGTTCTTCAGGTTGGTGAGCTTGGATTTGTCCAGCGGCTGCAGCAGGCCGCCTTCGATCTGCGGCTTGGCAAACACGGTGCCCGGTACCACGATGTCGTAGCCGGTGTTGCCGGCCACCAGCTTGGCGTGCAGGGCTTCGTTGGTCTCAAAGGTGTCGTAGTTGACCTTGATGCCGGACTCTTTTTCGAACGCGGCCACCATGCCCTCGGGGATGTAATCGGGCCAGTTGTAAATGTTGAGGACTTTTTCTTCGGCTGGGGCCGCAGGGGCGGGAGCGGGCGCTGGGGCCGCAGCAACGGGTTCTTCCTTCTTACCGCAGGCCACCAGGGCCGCTGCTGCAATGGCCAACATCAAAACGTGCTTTTGCATGATGCTCAACTCTCCAAAAAGTGAATGGAACGGTACCGAAAATCGCGCACGGGAGCCCAAGCAAAATCCGGACCCTCGCGCCTGTTGCACATTGTAGTCACAGCCCAATGCCAGCGCCGACTGATACACTGCCCCGGGCAACAACAGGGGCTGTTTCATGGATATTTCGGGCTGGGTTTTTGCAGGCGGTGTGCTGATCGCCGGGTTTTACGCCATCAGCATGTACAACCGCCTGGTGGGCCTCAAGCACGGCGTGGACAAAGCCTGGGCCAACATCGACGTGGTGCTCAAGCAACGGCACGACGAACTGCCCAAACTGGTCGAGGTTTGCAAGCAGTACCGCCAGTTCGAGCAGGACACGCTGGAGCGTGTGATTGCTGCCCGCAACCAGGTGCAAAGCGCCCGCGAAGCCCAGGACGTGCCCGGATTGGGCCGCGCCGAAGGCCAGCTGCGCGCTGGGCTGGGGCAACTGTTCGCGGTGGCAGAGGCCTACCCCGAACTGCGCAGCAACGAACATTTCAGCCAATTGCTGGCCCGCGTCAGCCAGCTGGAAAACGTGATTGCCGACCGCCGCGAGCTGTACAACGAATCGGTCAACCTCAACAACGTGCGCATCGAACTGTTCCCCGACCGCATCGTTGCTGGCTGGTTCGGTTTTGGCCCACGCAAGCTGCTGGAATTTGCCACAAGCGAAAAGGCAGATGTGGACCTGAAAACCCTGTTCGGTTGACGCCATGGGGGGTTTGCTGCGCCTGATCGAAGGGTTTTCGGTCGGAGGGGCTTATGCCCTGCTGCTGGCGGTGGGCGCCAATATAGACACCCCCGAAGCCTGGCGTTGGACACTGGCAGGCACCGCCGCTTTTGGATTGCTCGGCTGGCAGGGTGCGCTGAAGCGGTCGCGCGCCGTGGCCGACACGCCGACCTCCACCATCGCATCGGCCGCACAGGGCTATGTGGAACTGCAAGGCCGTGGCGAAGCCCTGGAAGGCACACCACTGCTTTCACCGCTGAACCAACTGCCGTGTCTCTGGTACCACTGCAAAATCGAAAAGAAACACGACAACGACTGGAAGCTGGAGTCGACGGAAACCTCCACCGCATCCTTCTGGATCAACGACGGCACAGGGCGTTGCTTGGTGGACCCGGAAGACGCCGAGGTGTTGACCCAACGCACCGACACCTGGGAAAGCGGTGACCACCGCTACACGCAGAAACTGTTGCTGGCCGGCGAACAGCTGTACGCCCTGGGGCACTTCAGCACCGAAGGCGGTGCCACGCTGGCCTTGAACGAGCGCGACGACGTGGCCCACCTGCTGACCGAGTGGAAAGAAGACATGCCTGCCCTGGCCGCCCGTTATGACAAAAACGGGGACGGTGCGGTGGACTTGACGGAGTGGGAGGTGGCACGCACCGATGCGCTGGCGGCCGTGCAGGCGGAGCACCGGCGCCTGCGGGCCCTACCTGAAACGCACACACTGAAAGTCCCGCCCGACCACCGGCCGTTCATTGTGTCGTCCGTTGGTGCCGTTCGGGTCGAACGGCGTTACCGGTGGCTGGCCTGGGCTCACGCGGCTGGATTTCTAGCGTCTCTGGCCGGTTTGGGTTACTTCTGGGCCCTCTGACGGGCCTGCACCAAGACGCCCAACGCGAGGGTTGACAAAGGTCGCACCAGACGTTTACCATGGTGAACATTCATTCACTCTTGGTTTTCCGAGCGCCCATGACCGATGACAAACACCTCCACGCCCTGCGGGTCTACTGGAAGGAACACAAAGCGTTTCCGTCCATGGCCAAACTGGCGGACGTGCTCGGTTTGAGTTCGTCCGGCGGGGTGTTCAAGGTCGTTGGGCGCCTGGTCGATGCCGGTTTTCTGGAACGTGTGGACGGTCGCATTGCGCCTTCGCGCGACTTCTTTGCCCTGCCCGTGCTGGGCAAAGTGCGGGCCGGACTGCCACAAATGGAAGACCAGTCTGCCGGACTGGAAACGCTGGGGGTAGAGGACTACCTGATTCGCCACCCCGAACGCACGGTGTTCTGCCGGGTACGGGGAGATTCCATGAAAGACGCGGGCATGCTGGACGGCGACATGGTGGTGGTCGAACGCAACCGGCCCACCAAGGCCGGAGACATCGTGGTCGCGCTGGTGGACAACGAGCTGACCGTGAAATACCTGCACCCGCTCAAAGGTTCCGGCGGCTGGGTGCTCAAACCCGCCAACCCCGATTACCCCGACATCCTGGCACACCAGTCGCTGGAAGTGCTGGGCGTGGTGGTGGGCCTGTTCCGCCGCCACAACTGACCCCCCAATTCAACCCAACAAGGAGACCCCCATGAGCTTGAAAGCGTGGATACGAAAACTCACCGGCAAAGGCGGTGCACTCAACCGCGCCAGCACCGTGCGGGATGTGTGCCGACTCAACACCATTGCCGTGGCGGCGCGGGTGTCGGTGTACGAACTGGATTGAAGGCCCGCGCGGCTGCCGTGTGTTTTTTCAGAGGTGTCCACCCGCCTTCAGTTCGGCCCAGGTCTTGTCCAGGGCCAGGCGGATCAGGTCCAGCATCTCGTCGATCTGGGCATGCGTCATCACCAGGGGCGGGGCAATGATCATCCGGTCGCCCACCGCGCGCATGATGAGACCGTTGCGGAAACAGTGGCCCCGGCACACCATGCCGACGCTCAAATGGGCATCAAAACGTTCGCCCGTGACCTTGTTCTTGACCAGCACCAGGCCCGCCACAAAACCACAGGTTTCGGCGTGCCCCACCAGGGGGTGGTCGTTCAATTCGGCGTAGCGCCGGGCCAGGTAAGGGCCGATGTCGTTTTTGACGCGGCCGGGCAAATCCTCACGCTCCATGATGGCCAGATTGGCCAGCGCCACCGCGCAGGCCACCGGGTGGCCGCTGTAGGTGTAGCCGTGGTTGAACTCGCCACCCTGTTCGATCAGCACCTGGGCCACACGGTCGCCCACCATCACCCCACCCAAGGGCACGTAACCACTGGTCACCGCCTTGGCAAACGTCACCAAATCGGGTCGGATACCGAATTTCTCGTAAGCAAACCAATGCCCCAGGCGGCCAAACGCGCAAATCACCTCGTCGGTGATCAACAAAATGCCGTACTTGTCGACAATGCGCTGGATTTCGGGCCAATAGGTGCTGGGCGGGATGATGACGCCCCCCGCCCCTTGCACGGGTTCGGCAATGAATGCGGCCACCTTGTCGGGGCCTACTTCCAGGATTTTCGCCTCCAACCAACCGGCCGCGCGCATCCCAAAAGCCTCGGGTGATTCGCCCGGCTGGTGCAATTCAAACCAGTACGGCTGTTCGATGTGCGTGATGTTGGGTATGGGCAGATCGCCCTGGGCGTGCATGCCACTCATGCCGCCCAACGAGGCACCGGCCATGGTACTGCCGTGGTAGGCGTTGTGCCGGCTGATGATGACCTTGCGCTGCGGCTGGCCCAACAAATCCCAATAGCGGCGTGCCATGCGCACATTGGTGTCGTTGCTTTCGCTGCCACTGCTGGAAAAAAACACATGCTGGAACGTGCGTCCCCCCACTGGCGGGGCCAGGGATGCCAGCTTCGCCGCCAAGCGCACGGCGGGTTCGTTGGTGGTTTGGAAGAAGCTGTTGTAAAAGGGCAGCTTCATCATCTGGTCGTACGCGGCCCGGGCCAGCTCCTGCCGGCCGTAGCCCGCATTCACGCACCACAGGCCACTCATGGCGTCCAACACCTTCTGGCCCTCGGAATCCCACACGTAAATGCCGTCGGCGTGGGTCATGACCCGCGCACCGCGGCTGGCCAGGTCTTTGAAATCGGTGAAGGGGTGCAAAAAATGCGCGCTGTCCAGGGCTTGGAGTTCGGTGGTCAGGGGTTGACGGCTTGTTTGGGGCGTGTTCATGGGAAAAGTCCTGCTGTAACGGGGAAAACGACGATCCGGTGCGGCTCAAACGTGCAGCAACAGGTGCTCTCGCTCCCAGGGTGAAATCACTTTCATGAACTCTTCAAACTCCAGCTCCTTGATTTCGGTGTAAATGGTGACGAAACCCTCGCCCAGCACCTCGTGCAAGTCTTTCTCGCGGCGCAACCAGTCCAGGGCCTCGGCCAAGCTGCGGGGCAAGGAATAAGGCGAAAGGTAGGCATCGCCCTTCATTTCGGCCTTGGGCTTGATTTTGTTTTTCAGGCCCAGGTAGCCGCAGGCCAGGGTCATGGACAAGGCCACATAAGGGTTCGCGTCGGCACCGATGACACGGTTTTCCACCCGGCGCGCCTGCGGGCTGGCAATCGGCGACCGGATGCCCACGGTGCGGTTGTCGTGACCCCATTCGATGTTGATGGGAGCGGCGGTGTGGCGACTCAGGCGCCGGTAGCTGTTCACATAGGGCGCCACCAAGGCCATCGCGGCAGGCACATAGCGTTGCAAGCCGCCTATGAAGTGGAAAAACGCTTCGGACGGGGAACCATCGGGGTTGCTGAAAATGTTCTTGCCCGTTTCCTTGTCCACAATGCTTTGGTGCACATGCATGGCGCTGCCCGGTTCGCCCGCTATCGGCTTGGCCATGAAGGTGGCGTACATGTCGTGGCGCAACGCCGCTTCGCGCACCGTGCGCTTGAAGAAAAACACCTCATCGGCCAGCCCCAGCGGGTGCGCATGGAAAAAGTTGATTTCCATTTGCCCCGCGCCAATCTCGTGGATCAGGGTATCCACGTTGAGCTCCATCTTGTCGCAGTAGTCGTAAATTTCCTCGAACAGGGGGTCGAATTCGTTCACCGCGTCGATGCTGTAGGCCTGACGCGAGGTTTCGGCACGGCCACTGCGCCCTATGGGCGGCTTGAGCGGCATGTTGCTGTCGGTGTTGCGGGCGGTGAGGTAAAACTCCAGCTCGGGCGCCACCACCGGGACCAGTCCCATCTGGTCGTACAGATCGCAGACATGGCGCAGCACGCTGCGGGGGGCAAACGGCACCAGCTTGCCAGCGTGATCAAAGCAATCGTGTATGACCTGCGCCGTGGGGTCGGTGGCCCACGGCACGATGCGCACGGTGGCCGGATCGGGCCGCAACTGCATGTCGCGGTCGGTGGGATCGATCACATCGTAGTAGGGGCCGCTGGGCGGAAACTCGCCCGTGACACCCATGGCCACAATGGCCTGCGGCAGACGCATGCCCCGGTCTTCGGTGAATTTTTCACGCGGCAGAATCTTGCCGCGCGCCACGCCGGTCAGGTCGGGCACCAGGCACTCGACCTCGGTCACCCGGTGACTGTTGAGCCATTGCTCCAGATCATTGAAGGTTTGCAAACTTTTGGGGGTACTCATGAAAACTCCTGATGTCGCTTGTGCGGGGGGCCCCAAAGGGCCGGGCTGTCAAGGGACGATCAGGGTTTGTCGGGCGCAGCGGCAAAACCCTGCGCGTCGCGCATGCGGGCTTGTTGGCGCTGACGGACGGCATCGCCAAAAGCCTGAAAAATGGCGCTGTAAAAGGGGTTCTCCCAGCACTTCCATTCGGGGTGCCACTGCACGGCATAAGCAAAACTTTGGGCACCTTCCACCTCAAAGGCTTCCACCAAACCGTCGGGGGCATGGGCCAAGGCACGCAAACCCGGTGCCAAATGGGCCACCCCTTGTCCGTGAAGAGAATTGACCCGCGTGCGCGTACCACCCGCCCAACGGGCCAAAGCGCTGTCTGCCAGCAACGTGATGTCGTGGCTGGGCGCGTATTCTTCGTCGGGGGTGCCATCGGGTTCACGGTGGTCCATCAGGCCGGGCACCGCGTGCACCGTCTGGTGCAGGCTCCCGCCGAGGGCCACGTTGATCTCTTGAAACCCCCGACACACCCCCAGCAGAGGCACGCCTTGCGCCACACAAGCCCGAACCAAGGTCAACGTCAGGGCGTCGCGCTCGGTGTCGAGCGGCAAAGCCGGGTTGTGCACGGACTCATCAAAATGCGACGGATGCACGTTGGACGGCGATCCGGTGAGCATGACCCCATCCACCAGGGCCAGCAATTCGGGCACCTGCGCGGCATCAGCCAGCGGAAACATGACCGGCTGGGCCCGCGCCACCGCCTTGACAGCACGGGCGTATTTGTCGCCCAACAGCAGGTAGGGCATGGGGTGGCCATGGCTGCCGAGCAAACGGTGATCGGCGGGCAGCCACACCATGCACGGGTTCGGGTTCATTGGAATCTCCATGTCTTGCAGCCATTTTGACCTGAAATGCGACGGGAAGTCGAGTTGCCCCTTATTCAAGGCACTTCATTTCGTTTTTTACGAAATATTGATCACATAATTTCTTCTTTTTTATTCATTGAAAACACGGTAATCTGCCACCGTCCCAAACTTTCCTTGATGGAGACCTTATGAAAAGTTTTTCGATTCTTGCAGCGGTGCTGGCCCTGGGCCTCACGCTGACCACCGTGGATGCCGACGCCAAACGCTTGGGCGGCTCCAAGTCGGTGGGCATGCAGCGCCAAAACACGGCCGACAAAGCCGCCGCCCCTGCCCCCACCAACAGCCCAGGCACGCCTGCGTCCACCGCCACGGCCAACAACCCCGCAGGGGCCGCCGCCTCGACGGCAGCGGCTGGTGCAGCCAGCCAAGCCAAGCGCTCTTGGATGGGCCCGCTGGCCGGTTTGGCCGCCGGCTTGGGCCTGGCCGCCTTGGCCTCACACTTCGGTTTTGGTGACGAATTGGCCTCGATGATGATGTTCGGTCTGATTGCGTTTGCGGTGATCGCGCTGATCGGCTTTGTGCTGCGCAAACGGGCTGCAGCCGCCGGGGGCATGAACCGTTCGCCACTGGCCGCTTCGGCTGCGGGCACGGGCACCAGCAACCGCGGGTTTGAGGCGTCGATGCCTGCGGCACAACCCATGCAACGCAGCCAGGTGGGTGACAACCTGAACCAAGGGGGTTCCATCATCGGTTCCGGCCTGGCCCCCAGCGCCATGACCGGTGTGCAACGCAACATCCCGGCCGACTTTGATGTGGCCGCCTTTGTGCGCAATGCCAAGGTCAACTTCATTCGCATGCAGGCCGCCAACGACGCGGGCAACCTGGACGACTTGCGCCAGTTCACCACCCCCGAAATGTTCGCCGAACTGAAGATGGACATTGTGGAGCGAGGCACAGCCGCCCAACACACCGAAGTGGTGAACGTGGAAGCCGATGTGCTGGACGTGGCCGAAGAAAACGGCCAATACGTGGTGAGCGTGCGCTTCACCGGCCATGTGCTGGAAGAAAAGCACCAACCCGCTGAAGCGTTTGACGAGGTGTGGCACATGACCAAGCCCCTGCAAGGCTCGGGTGGCTGGGTGATTGCTGGGATTCAGCAATTGGGCTGACAAGGAGTGCGCCCTTTGCGGGCGCACAGCTTGGTTCAACCCAGCACGTCGCGCAAGCGGTGCCACAGCATGCCCAGCGCCAGCACGGGCGTGCGCAGCAGCGGCCCGCCGGGGAAGTTGCTGTGTTGCAGCCGCGCGAACACGTCAAAGCGGCCGGCCTGGCCCGCCACGGCCTCGGCCACCAGCTGGCCCGCCAGCCCGGTGAGCGCCACGCCGTGGCCGCTGAAGCCTTGCAGGTAATAGATGTTGTTGCCCACGCGCCCGAAGTCTGGCGCGCGGTTCATGCTGATGTCCACGAAGCCGCCCCAAACGAACTCCACCGGCACGCTCGCCAGTTCCGGGAAGATGGCCGCCATGCGCTGCTGCATCACCGCCTGCAGGCGCGGCGGCGTCATGGTGGTGTAGCTGACACGGCCGCCAAACAGCATCCGGTGGTCGGCGCTGAAGCGGAAGTAATCGAGCACGAAGTTGTTGTCGCACACCGCCGCTCGGTTGGGGATGAGCCGCTGACACAGCTCGGGCGCCAGCGGCGCCGTGCCGATGATGTAGGTGCCCACCGGCATGACGCGCGGATGGACTTGCGGCAACACACCAGGGCCGTACTCGGCCAACGTGCAGTTGCCCGCCACCACCGCATAGGTGGTACGCACCGTGCCTTGCGCGGTCTGCGCCACCACGCCGCTGCCGGTTTGCGCCAGCGAGCGCACCGGCGTGTGTTCGTGGATGGTCACCCCCAGGCCCTGCGCGGCGCGCGCCAGCCCCAAGCCGTACTTGAGCGGGTGCAGGTGGCCCGACAGGCGTTCGTACCCCGCCGCGTGGTAGCGCTGTGAGCCGATGAAACGCTGCACCTCGGCCCCGGTGGCGACCTCGCAACGCAGGCCGTAGTCGCGCTCCTGCGCCTCCAGGTCGGCCAGCAGGGCCTTGGCCTTGGTCGGCGAATCGGCCACGTACAGGTAACCCTTCACCGGGTCGCAATCGATGCCGTGCTGCGCAATCCGCTGGTCAATGAGGTCCAGCGCCTGCAGCGACATGTCCCAGGCGCGGCGGGCATCGTCACGGCCCAGTTGTTGCTCGAACGGCCCGTGGCCCGAGGCAAAGCCCACGATGGCCTGCCCCCCGTTGCGCCCACTGGCGCCGGAGCAGATGCGGTCGGCCTCCAGCACCACCACGCGCAAGCCGCGCTGCGCCAGTTCCAGCGCCGCGCTCAGGCCCGCAAAGCCAGCGCCCACCACCAGCACGTCGGCTTGAAAGTCGCCCTGCAGCGGCGGGCGGGCCGGGCCGCGCGTGACGCTGGCCTCGTAATAGCTGCGTTGGTTGAGTTGGGTATCGGATTGGAGCAGGGCAGGTTTGAAAACCATGGCCGTCTCACCGTTCAGCCCACCGGGGCGGCCTGTACCTGGCGACGCGCCACCTGGGCACTCAGGTAGGTCCAAACAAAAGTGGCGGCAGCATTGCTGGTGAGTTCCGCGTGGTCGTAAGCCGGTGCCACCTCCACGCAGTCCATGCCCACCCAGTTGAGCCCGGCCAGCTCCTCCAGAAAAGTGAGCACTTGCGAACTGGTCAGGCCACCCGGCTCGGGCGTGCCCGTGCCAGGGGCGAAGGCCGGGTCGAGGCAGTCGATGTCCAGCGTCAGGTACACCGGCCGCTGGCCGATGCGTTCACGGATGGCCTGCAGCATGGGCATCAGCCCGGCACCGTCCAGCCCGCGCAGCGCACGCGCCGTGAAAATCTGGCCGCCCTGGTCTTGCACGTAGTCCCGCGCGGCACGCACCCCGCTGGAGCGGATGCCGATCTGCACCGTGTGCGTCGGGCTCACCAGCCCTTCCTGCAACGCCTCGTAAGTCCAGGTGCCGTGGCCGGAAGGCTCGCCAAAATGGTCTTCCCAGGTGTCGCAATGGGCGTCGAAGTGCACCAGTGCCAGCGGTTCGCCGTGCTGCTGCCGGGCGGCACGCAGCAGGGCCAGCGTCACCGAATGGTCACCCCCCAGGAACACGCAGTGGTGGCGGGCCATCAGCTCAGCTGCTTGGCGCTGGATGTGGGCACGCACTTCCGCCAAAGGCGAGGCGTTGGGCAGGCGCATGTCACCCGCGTCGCCCAGGTGGGGCAGAGGCGACACATCAAACAGCGGGTGGGTGCCATCGCACAGCATCAGGCTGGCCGCGCGCATGGCCTGCGGCCCGAAGCGGGCACCAGGGCGGTTGGTCACTGCACCGTCGTAAGGTACTCCCACCACGGCGAAGGGCTGGTCAACCAACGGTGCGGCGGCCAAAAAACGGTTGCTGTTCTGCGCGTAAGCAAATTCACCCAAGGCCATGGGGTTCCTTTTTGTTGGATATGAACAAAACGGGCATCATGCCAGCGCCTTTTGCCGCCAAGCCAAGGCTGCTCCCAACCACAAGGCGCAGGCTGAAAACAACAACCCGCGGGCCAACCCACCCGCACCATCGGCAATGTAGCCGACCACCGTGGGCCCCACAATTTGCCCGGCCGCAAACACAATGGTGAAGGCACTGATACCCACCGCCCAACGGGCCGCTGGCAGGTTGTGACGCACCAACGCCGTGGTGGAAGCCACCACCGACAAAAACACCCCACCGAACATCACCCCAGAAAGCAGCAGCACCGGCCAGGCCGAGGTGACTGCTGGCAACACCGTGGCCACGCCCAACAAGGCGTTCAGACGAGCCAGGGGCTGACCATTCTTGTACCGGTCCAGCAGACCGGCCCAGATGCGCGACGAAGCCACCACCGCCAAGCCCAACAGGCTGTAGAACAAGGTGATAGCACCACCGGAGTTGCCCTGATCGCGCAGCAGGGCGATCACAAAAGTCATGTAACCGATGTAACCCACCCCGAACAGGCTGTAACCCGCCAAGGCTGGCATGAAATGCCAAAGTGTCACGGACTCCGAACCCGGCCCGTGGGCCGAAGCCACGGCGGTGGCCGTGCTGGCGACGCCCGTTTCAAGCCGACGCAAAGCCCCTTCCACCCACACCAGAGCCAACGTGGCCAGCAGGCAAAGCCCGGCCAGCCACCACCAGGCCCAAGCCCAGGCATGGGGCCGATCGGCCACGGTTTGCAACACCCATGGAACCGACACCGCCGACGCCACGATGCCCCAACCTGTGCCTCCGTAATAAAGCCCCAGCAACAACCCGCTGTGTTGTGGCCAATGGCCCCCCAACCGGGCTGCCAGCAGGCCCCCCGCGATGAACACCCAGGCGCTGACCCAACCAGCCAGCAAGCGCTGCCCCATCAGGGGCATGGCGTCCACAAAAAAACCACTGCCCGCCATGAACACACTGGCCAATACCGCCCCCCACAGCAACAACGGCCCAGGCCCCCAACGCCGCATCAGCCACGGCGTGCTCAACGCCCCCAGCAGATAACCCATGGCGTTGAACGTGTTCATGGCACCTGCCAGGGTGTAGCTCCAACCCAAGTCGGCACGCATCGGGGGCAACAACAGGCCGTAGGAAAAGCGCGTGATACCCAGCGACACCGCCGCCCCCAGCGACAACACCAAGGCCAACACCAAACCCCTTTTATGGGCCGTCGGATGGTTGGCCCAATGGGGCCGGTCCGGCAAGTTGCTCATGGTTGCACATTCTGCATGACTGAACTTCCTGCAAGCTCACTTGTTGGGCTGCCACCGCTTCAACAACAGGGCGTTTGTGACCACGCTCACCGAACTCAAAGCCATGGCCGCGCCGGCCACCACGGGATTGAGGTAACCCAGTGCCGCCAGCGGAATGCCCGCCACGTTGTAGATGAATGCCCAAAAAAGGTTTTGGCGAATTTTGCCGACGGTTCGGCGCGATATGTCCAGCGCAGCCGCCACCAGCAACGGATCACCGCGCATCAGCGTGATGCCTGCCGCGTGCATGGCCACGTCAGAACCGCCCTGGGCATGGCTCATGGCCATGCCCACATCGGCAGCGGCCAGGGCGGGTGCATCATTCACGCCATCACCCACCATGGCCACACGGTGCCCGCCCGTTTTGAGTTGCGCCACACGGGCGGCCTTGTCACCAGGCAACACCTCGGCCAGCACCTCACCCTCATCGGGCCGCAGGCCCAGGCGACGGGCCATGGCTTCGGCCGCACCTCGGTTGTCGCCTGAAATCATGGCCAGTTTCAGGCCGCGGGCGCGCAGTTCGGCCACGGCCTGGGCAGAACCGGCCTTGGGTTCATCGGCAAACGCCAGCAAAGCCAAGGGCAACACCTTGCCCGGCTGCCCCACCGCCAATGCCGACACGGTGGCCCCTTCGGCCTGCAAGGCATGCGCAGAATCGGCCAGTGGGCCCAAACGCACACCCAATTCTTCCATCCAATGCAGGCTGCCCACATAAATCGAAGCACCTTGCACCCGCCCTTGGGTGCCCCGGCCTGGCACTGACTGCACATCTTCAGCGGTTTGGGCATCGGTGGACGCACTGGCAGCGGCCTGCACCACCGCACGTGCCAACGGGTGTTCGCTTTGCGCCTGCAGTGCCGCTGCCGCTTGCAATGCCCCCGACTCATCCACCCCATCTGCCACCACCAGTTTGACCAACCGAGGTGCACCCACGGTGAGGGTGCCTGTCTTGTCAAAAGCCACGGTATCCACACGGTGTGCCACTTCCAATGCCTCGGCGTCTTTGATGAGAATGCCGTGCTTGGCTGCCACCCCGGTACCCGCCATGATGGCTGCCGGCGTGGCCAACCCCAACGCGCAGGGACAAGCAATCACCAGCACCGCCACGGCATGCAACAAGGCTTCTTCCAACGGAGCGCCCTGCCACGTCCACCAGGCCAGAAACGTGACCAAAGCCACCACCAGCACCACGGGCACAAACACAGCAGCCACCTGGTCCACCATGCGTTGCAAAGGTGCCTTGGCGGCCTGCGCGTCTTGCACCAGGGCAATGATGCGCTGCAACACGCTTTGGGTACCGACCGCCGTGACCTGCACCTGAATGGCGCCATCACCGTTGAGGCTGCCCCCGGTCACACTGGAACCGGCTTCTTTGGGCACCGGCATGGGTTCGCCCGTGAGCATCGATTCATCCACCTGGGTTTGTCCCTCCAGCACGGTGCCGTCTGCGGGCATGCGTTCACCGGGCAACACCAGCAAACTGTCTCCGGGCAACAACTCGGCCACCGGCACATCCATTTGTGTTTCGCGCTTGATGCCATCGGGCAGCAGGTGGGCGGTTTCAGGACGCAATGCGTGCAAAGCCCGTATGGCTTCGGTGGTTTGGCGTTTGGCACGCGCTTCCAGCCATTTGCCCAGCAAGACCAGGGTGATCACGATGGCCGAACCTTCGTAATACAGGTGCACCATTTCATCGGGTTCGGCCTGCCACCACAGCCATGTGCTGAGTGCCCAACCGGCCGTGGTGCCTATGGCCACCAACAATTCCATGTTGCCGGTGTAAGCCTTCAGCGCATGCCAGGCGGCTTTGTAAAAGCGCGCACCCAGCACAAACTGCACGGGCGTTGCCAGCACAAACTGCCACAGAGCGGGCAACATCCAATGCTTGCCCAAAACATCACCCACCATGGGCACAGCCAAAGGCAAGGACAACAACGCCCCCAATACCACGGGCCAGGCGTCCCGGGGCAGCCCCCACACTTGTTCGGCCACTGCCATGTCGGCGGCTTCTGGTGCGCGCGGTTCGTAACCCGCATCGCGTATGGTGCGCTGGATGCGCGCCACCATGGGCGCACCGTCGGCACCTGTTGCTTCTTCAGCAGCCACCCAGCTGATCCGTGCGGTTTCGGTGGCCAGGTTCACAGTGGCATCGTGCACGCCGGACAATTTTTTCAAAGCCTTTTCAACCCGGGAAACACAAGATGCACAGGTCATGCCACCCACGCCCAAGTCCAGTTCGCACAGCTCAACATTGCCCGGTGTCGGCTTCTGGGGTTTGATTTGTGTCATGGCAGGCTCTAACGAATCGGTAAAAAATAGACTTTTATACCCACAAACGAGGATTGAATACCATGCAACACACATTTACCGTAAACGGCATGACCTGTGGCCACTGCGAGAAGGCCGTGACCCAAGCCCTCAAGAGCGTGGACCCCCAAGCCCAGGTGGCGATAGACCGCAGTCAAAACCGGGTCGATGTGGAATCGGCACAACCCACACAAGCCCTGGCCCACGCAATACAGGAAGAAGGCTACCAGGTGGTAAGCGCTACCTGACACACAACTTTACACAACCGTGGCACGCGGGCTGTAAGCGCGATACACGGGCGGCCCAAACTTGTGTCCATTCCTTCTTCACTGTTCCACAGGGGAACAGAAAGCGAAGGAAGATTGAAAGGACACACCATGAACCGCTATACCCGTCGACTGATTGCTGTGAGCGCCGCTGCTTTGCTGGGCGGTGCGTCTTTGGTGGCCATGGCCAACCCCAAAGGAGGGGAAGGCTGTGGAAGCAAAGACCATGGCACACGCGCTGAAAAAATGCAGCAACGCATGGCTGCACACCAGACCGAGTTGAAAAATGCACTCAAACTGACGGCCCAGCAAGAAGCCGCCTGGACCCAGTACCAGCAAGCCATGACGCCACCCAAAGCGGCCACCGCGATGGATCATGCCGAAATGGACAAGCTGACCACCCCCCAGCGCCTGGAAAAAATGCAGGCCTTGCACCAGGAACGCCAAGCCCAGGCAAACCAGCACCTTCAAGCCACCAAAACGTTTTACGCCAGCCTGACCCCTGAACAGCAAAAAGTGTTCGATCAGCAACACAACCGTCAAGGGCGCCATGGCAAACACCACGATGGCGACAAACGTGGACACATGGGCCACCACGGCTGATGAACCCCGCACCTTCTGGTGCGTGCAACCGAAAACCACCCACCTGGGTGGTTTTTTTTGGGCCTGATTCGGCACAAACATGTGTATAACTTTTTAACAACAACCATGTTATCCACAGCATTGTGTAAAAGTTGATTGTTGTTCATCGCCAGAGTGAGTAAAACCCGACCGCTTTGCACACACTTTGGGGGTTCACAACCCCATGTTTTCAAAAACAAAAATCCAGATTTCCACACAAATCGGTGCACTCTACTACTACGACTAATTTTTAAAACCTAGAAACACAAGAATAAGAGCAGTCACAGCTTGCCTGCCTTTTTGGGGCTTGAACAGCGGACTGGTAAGATGCCGACTTTCCAGCGACCTTGGACCATGTCACCAGCACCCAACGGGGCCACGCCCCTGTCTTTTGAAATCAAAAGTGCCGAATTGGCGCTGGTGAGCCTGCTGTTGAAGTCGGTACAACTCGATTTGTTGGCCAACGATTTGCGCCACCGTTTTGGTGACAATCCGGATTTTTTTGACCAGGACCCATTGCTGATCGATTTCACTGGGGTGGCCGACCACACTGACGCCTTGGACACCAAGGGCCTGTTGCAATTGCTCAGGCAGTACAAACTGGTTCCGGTGGCGTTCAAAGGTGGGAACGAAAAACAGGCCAAAGCGGCGTTGAAAGCCGGTTGGGCACGCGCAGACGATGCCGTGGCATTGCCACCCGTACCGGTGGCCAATCCTGACCCGGTGGCGGTTGCGCCTGCCCCGTCACCGGTGCCGGAAACATTGCCTGCCTTGGTGGTGGACAAACCGCTGCGTTCGGGCCAACAGGTGTACGCCAGGGGCCGCGATCTGGTGGTGATGGCCATGGTCAACCCTGGAGCCGAGGTGATTGCCGATGGGCACATTCATGTGTACGCGCCGCTGCGTGGCAAAGCCATAGCGGGCGCCCGTGGCTTTGCCGATGCGCGCATCTTTGCGCAAAGCATGGAAGCCCAGCTGATTTCGATTGCCGGTGTTTACCGCACCAGCGAAACCCCTTTGCCCGACAACGTGTTGGCCCGACCGGCCCAGGTGTGGTTGCAAAGCGGCCCCGACGGCGACAAGCTGATCCTTGAACCCCTGAATTGATGAACTGAAAGCGTGAAGCACATGGCCAAAATCGTTGTTGTGACCTCGGGCAAGGGCGGTGTGGGTAAAACCACCACCAGTGCCAGCTTTGCCACCGGCCTGGCCCTCAAGGGCTTGAAAACCGTTGTCATCGACTTTGACGTCGGTTTGCGCAACCTCGACCTCATCATGGGTTGCGAGCGGCGCGTGGTGTACGACTTCATCAACGTGATTCAAAAGGAAGCCAACCTCAACCAGGCCCTGATCCGGGACAAGCAGTGCGACAACCTGTATGTGCTGGCCGCCAGCCAGACACGCGACAAAGACGCACTGACCCAAGAGGGGGTGGAACGGGTGCTGAACGATTTGGCAGCGATGGATTTTGATTACATCGTCTGTGATTCGCCCGCCGGTATCGAAACCGGTGCCTTGATGGCCATGCACTACGCCGACGAGGCCCTGGTGGTGACCAACCCGGAAGTCTCCAGCGTGCGTGACAGCGACCGGATTCTGGGCATGCTGGGCAGCAAGACGAAGCGCGCCATTGAAGGTGGCGAACCGATCAAGGAACACCTGTTGATCACCCGTTACAACCCCAACCGGGTGGCCGACGGGCAGATGCTGTCGTTGGACGACATCCAGGACATCCTGCGCATCAAGTTGATCGGTGTGATCCCTGAGAGCGAGAACGTGCTGCAGGCGTCGAACCAGGGCACGCCGGCGGTGCATTTGGCAGGCACCGATGTGTCTGAGGCCTACAAGGACGTGATCGAGCGTTTTCTGGGCAATGACCAGCCGCTGCGCTTCATTGATGCCGAGAAAAAAGGCTTCCTCAAACGCCTGTTTGGGGGGAAGTGAGGCATGTCGTTCCTGTCTTTTTTGCTGGGCGAGAAGAAGAAGACCGCTTCCATTGCCAAGGACCGGCTCCAGATCATTCTGGCCCACGAACGCGCGGGCCGCAACGCGGCCGAGCCCGACTACTTGCCCGCCCTGCAGCGCGAACTGGTGGCGGTGATCAGCAAATACATCAAGATCAACCCGGACGACATCAAGGTGCAGCTCGACCGCCAGGACAACCTGGAGGTGCTGGAAGTCAAGATCGAGTTGCCCGACGCGCGTTGACCCGGTACGCTGGCCGGGTGTGTCACGCCAACGTCAGCGCGAAAAGCGGATCTTCATGGTCAGAATGGCGCACGCCAGCAGCAAGGTGATGCCGTTGGAGATGATGATGGGCCAGGCGCCGAGGTGAAAACCGTAAAGGGTCCACAGGGTGATGCCCAGGGTAAAGGCGCTGTACATGCCCAGTGAAATGCCCGACACGTCGCGCGTTTTCCACGTGTGCCAGACCTGTGGCAAAAATGAAGCGGTGGTGAGCGTTGCTGCAACAAAGCCCAAAACATCGAACCAGAATGGTGACATCGTTTATTGACCGGTGAACCGGGGTGTGCGGCGTTCAGCGAAAGCGCGGCGGCCTTCAGCAAAATCCTGGCTGCGTGCGGTGAGGTTTTCGCGTTCACGCAACCGTGCCACGTCCCACACACCGGTGCTGATTTCGTTGAGCGATTGTTTGGTGGTCTGCAAAGCCATTGGTGCCAAGGCCAGGATGTCCTTGACCAATGCATTGACACTGGCTTCGAACACATCGGGCGTGCAAACAGCCTCCAGGCAGCCGGTTTGCCACAATTGCGTGGTGTTGAAAGGCCGGGCGGTCAAAAAGGCGCGACGGGCCGCCGCAGGCCCCAGCCGCGACACATAGCGCTGCAAGCCTGTGGGGTAATAGTGCAGGCCCAATGCAGTGGCGGGCATGCGCAGTTCGACCCCTTCCAGGGCCACGCGCAAATCACAGGCCAAAAACACATCGGTGGCTCCACCGTAAACGCTGCCGTTCAAGGCACACACGGTAATGGGGCGCAAATGGGCCAAGGTGTCGGGCACCTTTTCAAAGAACTGTGCGGCGTGGGCATCGCCCTCGAAACCCCCAATGTGGTAGCCCGCACAAAACACCGGCCGGGGTTGGCCGGCCGTGTTGGCTGTGAGTACCACCACTCGCACAGCTGGATTGGCATTGAGTTGGTCAAAGTAGCGCAACAGGGTGTGTAGATCGCCGTCTTCCAGCCGGTTGCGGTGGGCGGGGCGGTTGAGTGTGATGGTGGCGGTGCCGCCATCAATGGCCAACAAGGGCGGGGTGGCAGTGGTGGAGGTCATGCCGGTGGCGTCTTTATGCGGCGGCGCGTTGCAGGCGGTCGCGCACACCGTCCCAGCTGGTGGTGTCTGGAGGGGTTTCTACCCATATCAGTTGCACGCCCGGTTGGTCCAGGGTGCGCAGCACTGCAAACAGTTCTTGCGCACAACTTTCGGCGTCCAGTGGCATGGTACGCCGTGGGCCGGCGTGCTCAGGCGCCAGCAGGCGGCCGCGGGTGTAGCAGGCAATGTGGCTTGCCTGGGGGCCCAACAATTGCAAGGCGGCCTGGATGTCGGCGATCGGCATCAGGCGAACCCGGGCTGCGGGGGCGTAGTGCGATTCCAATGTGCCCGATGCTTTGGGCGCGGCCTCGTCGCGGGCCAGCAAGGGCAGGCCGGTGATCTGTTCCAGGGTGTGGTTATGCACCATGCCGGGCCGCAGCAACACCGGATGGCCACGGGTGCAGTCCACTATGGTGGATTCGATGCCCACATCGCAGGGGCCACCGTCCAGAATTTGCAATTGGCCGCTGGTCACTAGGTCGGGAAACTCGCTGGTCACATGCGCGGCGGTGGTGGGACTGACCCGACCGAACCGGTTGGCGCTGGGCGCAGCCAAACCCCAGACCCCGTGTGTCCGGCAGGCCATCAGCAAGGCTTGGGCCAGCGGGTGTTTGGGGCAACGCAAACCAATGGACGGGTGCCCACCCGCTGCGGCCTCACCCACACCGGCGCGGCGCGGCAGTATCAGCGTCAGGGGGCCGGGCCAGCAGGCTTCCATCAGGGCCTGGGCAAAAGCGGGCACCTCGGCGGCGTAGTGGTTCACACCTTCTTGCCACTGTGCAGGCGTTGTTCCCCCGATGTGCACAATCAAGGGGTGGTCTTTGGGGCGACCCTTGGCTTCAAAAATCCGAGCCACGGCCACAGGGTCGTCGGCATGGGCGGCCAAACCGTAGACCGTTTCGGTGGGCATGCCCACCAGCCCACCCTGTGCCAGCCACGCAGCGGCCGCTGCAACACTCAGGCCCATGGGTCCAGGCCGAGCAAATCGGCCACCTGGCGCGCGGTGGCAAGCACCTGCTCGACGGTGGCGGCGGTGATGTTGAGGTGGCCCATTTTGCGTCCCTCGCGCGCCTGCAACTTGCCGTAAAGGTGCAAATGGGTGCCTGGCAAGGCCAGCACCGAAGCCCAATCGGGGGTGACGACCGAACCGTTGCGGAACCACAAATCGCCCAGCAGGTTGAGCATGACAGCCGGGCTGTGCAAACGGGGTTGCACCAGTGGCAAACCGGCCATGGCTCGCACTTGCAATTCGAACTGCGACACATCGCAGGCGTTGATCGTGTAATGCCCGCTGTTGTGGGGGCGGGGTGCCATTTCATTGACCACCAGGGCCCCCAGGGGGCTGCCGTCGTCCACCACGAAATATTCAACGCACAGCACGCCCACGTATTGCAACTGGTGAGCAATCGAGCACGTGGCTGCCACCGCCTGTTGGGCCAGCGACTCGGACACGTTGCCCGCAAACACCTCGGTGACCGCCAGAATGCCATCGCGGTGCAGGTTGCGTTGCACCGGAAAGTTGACCACCTGGCCGTTGGCACCGCGCGCCACAATCACCGAGAGTTCTGCTTTGAGGGGCAGCAATTTTTCCAGCACACAGGGCACCCGGCCCATGTGGTCCCAGGCGGCGGCCAGTTCCGCGCGGTCTTTGACGCGCACCTGCCCTTTGCCGTCGTAGCCCAGCCGGGCACTTTTCAAAATACCCGGCAACAAGTCGGCCGGAACCGCGTTCAGCAAGGCCTCGGTTTCGATGGCTGCGTAAGGTGCAGGACCGATACCGCCCGCTCTGGCGCAGGCCACAAAGTGGGCCTTTTCAGCAATGCGGTTCTGGGCCACGGCCACCGCATTGGCATTGGGTGCCACCGGCCGGTGGGCACCCAAGGTGATCAGGGCCGGTGCGGGCACGTTTTCGAACTCGGTGGTAATGGCTTCGCAACGCTGCATCAGCTGCGCCAGGCCCTGTTCGTCTTCGTATTCGGTCTGGATGTGGTAGTGGCTGACCAGCCCGGCCGGACTGGCCGGGTCGGCGTCCAGCACAGCGGTGAAATAGCCCATTTCCTGAGCGGCCTGAACAAACATGCGGCCCAGTTGTCCGCCCCCCATCACGCCCAGCGTGGCCAGTTGCCCGTTGTGGGTGACGTGGCCCGGCAAAATGGTTTTGGCGTTGGGTGGTGTGCTCATGCAGCGCCCCCGGTGGGCAGCGTCATGGCACGCGCTGCTTCGGTTTGTGCGGTGCGAAAAGCCTGCAACTGCTGTTGCAACGCGGGGTGGTGCAGTGCCAGCATGGCCACCGCGAACAGCGCGGCATTGGCGGCCCCGGCAGGCCCGATGGCAAACGTGGCCACCGGCACCCCTTTGGGCATTTGCACAATGCTGTGCAGCGAATCCACACCCGACAGGGCTTTGGACTGGACCGGTACGCCCAGCACTGGCACGGTGGTTTTGGCGGCCAGCATGCCTGGCAGGTGTGCGGCGCCGCCCGCGCCGGCAATGATGGCTTGCAGGCCCCGCCCCAGCGCCGTTTCGGCATAGGCGAACATGTCGTCGGGCATGCGGTGCGCCGACACGACGCGCGCTTCGTGCGCGATGCCGAACTGCTGAAGAATTTGAACCGCATGCTGCATGGTGTCCCAATCGCTGTTGGACCCCATGACGACCCCGACTTTGATGTCTGTGCTCACAAGCCACTCCATGAAAGTTGAGATTTTACGTTTTGCCCCCAAATACCCCGACAATTGCCCGCACAAATACGTGTTTTGTTTCCACCTTTGCCCGACACCATGATCGACGTTACCGTAGCCAATTTCGAAACAGAAGTGATTGAAGCCTCTGCCACCGTGCCGGTGCTGGTGGATTTTTGGGCACCGTGGTGCGGGCCGTGCAAGTCGCTGGGCCCGGTGCTGGAAAAAGTGGAAGCGGCGTACGGCGAGCGCTTCAAGCTGGTGAAAATCAATTCCGACGACGAACAACAGCTGGCGGCTGCGTTTGGCATCCGCAGCATTCCCACCTGTGTGCTGATGGTGAACGGCCAGCCCGTGGACGGCTTCATGGGCGCTTTGCCCGAAGGGCAGGTGCGGGCTTTTCTGGACAAGCACCTGGCCAGCGAGGACGAATTGCAAACCCAGGCCGAGGCAGATGAAGCCCAGCAGTTGGTGCAGGCCGGTGACGCTGCCGCGGCGCAGTCCAAGCTGGCCGATGCCCTGGCCCAAAACCCCGGCAACGACGACTTGCGTTTTGATTATGTGAAAGTGCTGATCGGCAGCGGCCAGCTGGGTGAGGCCGCTGCGGCCCTGGCCCCGGCTTTGGGTCAAATACCGCTGCAGTTGCGTTTTGAAGCGCTGCAACAGTGGCTCAATGCCCTGGAATTTGCCACCAACGACCCGCGTGGCCACTGGCCGCTGGACCAATTCGACCAGCTGATCGAAGAAAACCGGCGCGACTTTGACACCCGTTTTGCCAAAAGCCGCACGTTGATTGCCCACGGCGAATGGCCGGCCGCCATGGAAGAGTTGCTGGAAATCATCATGCGCGACAAAAAATGGGCCGACGAAGCGCCGCGCAAGACCTACGTGGCGTTGCTGGAACTGATGACGCCGCCCAAACCCAAGGCCGACCCGGCTGCTGTGGGCAAAAGCGCGGGCGGGATTGAGCTGGCGGGCAAAGCCGCTGTGCAGGAAGACCCACAAGCGGCGTTGGTGTCGGCTTACCGGCGCAAGCTGAGCATGGCCTTGAACTGAGTGGGTTGGCGGTGCTGAACCTGAAAGGGTTGGTGTGCCGCTGGGGGCCCACCACTTTGTTCAATGGGCTGACGGCCCAAATTCCGGTGGGCGTGACCCTGGTGTGCGGCGACGAAGGCACTGGAAAATCCACCCTGCTGCGCTTGCTGGCCGGGGCGCAGCAACCCCACGAAGGCGAGCTGCTGTGGACCGGCCCTGTGTCTGAGCCCCGGGCTTTCTGGGTGGACACCGCGCATGCCGATCACGACCCTGTACCGGTGGACGGCTTGCTTCGGCGCTGGAGCCACGCAATGAACCTGGACCGCTCGCGGCTGGAGCAGGCGGTTGAAGACCTGAACCTGGCCCCCCACCTGAGCAAGCCGATGCACATGCTGTCCACCGGCTCCAGGCGCAAGGTGGGTTTGGCTGCCGCCATGGCCACCCGCGCCCCCTTGGTGTTGCTGGATCAACCCTTCGCAGCGTTGGACTTGCCCTCCGAGCGCGTGGTGTTGCGTTGGCTGGAGCAAATGGCGATGGCCCAACACCAAGCCTGTGTGCTCGCCGACTACATGCCACCGCAAGGGGTGGCCCTGGCGGCGGTGTTGAACCTCGATCCCGTCTGATACGAGCGGGTGGTCACTTGGCCACGACTTTGACCTTGCCCACCATGCCTGCTTCGTAGTGGCCGGGCAGCAGGCACGCGAAATCGAATTCGCCGACCCGGTTGAAGGTCCAGACGATTTCGCCCTTCTGGCCCGGGCCCACGTGGGCCATGTAGGGTTCGTCGTGCTCCATGTCGGGGAACTTTTTCATCAACGCAGCGTGTTCGTCCAAGTCTTGTTGGGTGCCCAGCACAAATTCGTGCATCACGCCACCGTCGTTGAGGTGAACCAGGCGAACGGTTTCACCTTGCTTGACCCGAATGACATCGGGGGTGAAGCGCATGTTGTCGGTCATCTTGATTTCGATGGTTCGGGTTGATTTTTTGGCCACGCCAGCAATGCCCCAAGGCTTTTGTTCCATTTTGAGGGGGGCGGCTTTTGGGTTGTGCATGCCGTTGTGCATTTTTTCGCCATGGGCCAGTGCGAAAGGCGAGGCGACAACAAAACCGCTGATGACGAGGGATTTCAGGTAGTTCATGGTGGTGTGTTGGGGTGTTTTCAATGGGACGTGCCGTGGCGTTTGGTGGCCATGGCGTTGGGCGGCCGTGCATGGTCGGCGCTGTGCCCGCTGCCGTGCGGCCGGGGTGCGGCCGGGGTGGTACCGGTCCACTCACGGGCCACGGTACCGGGCGGAAAGGCGTAGTGGCCCGGGTCTTTGTAGTCACCGGGTTTTTGGTCCTTGCGAACTTTGAGCACGCTGAGCATGCCACCCATGCCGATGGGGCCGAATTGGCCATGACCGGTCATCATGGGTGCGGTGTTCTCGGGTATGGGCATTTCCATGCTTTCCATGTCGCCCATGCCTCGCTCACCCATCAGCATGTAATCGGGCACCACTTTCTGGATTTTGCCGATCAGGCCGCGGTGGTCGACACCGATCATGGTCGGCACGCCGTGGCCCATGGCGTTCATGGTGTGGTGGCTCTTGTGGCAGTGGATGGCCCAGTCGCCTTCCTCGTCGGCAATGAATTCGAGCTGACGCATTTGCCCCACGGCAATGTCGGCGGTGACTTCGGGCCAGCGGCTGGCCACTGGGGTAGGCCCGCCGTCGGTGCCCGTGATCTCGAACTCGTGGCCGTGCAGGTGGATCGGGTGGTTGGTCATGGTCAGGTTGCCCACTCGGATGCGCACGCGGTCGCCATGGCGGACGTTGAGCGTGTCGATACCCGGGAAGATGCGGCTGTTCCAGCACCAGATGTTGAAGTCGGTCATGGTGTTGACCTTGGGCGTGCGGCTGCCGGGCTCCACATCGAAGGCGTTGAGCAGGAAGCAAAAGTCACGGTCCACCTCGCGGATCAGCGGGTGCCTGGCTTTGGGGTGGGTGACCCAGAAGCCGTGCATGCCCATAGCCATTTGCGTCATCTCGTCGGCATGGGGGTGGTACATGAAGGTGCCGGGGCGGCGGGCTTCGAATTCGTAAACAAAGGTTTTGCCTGCGGGAATGGCGGGTTGTGTCAGGCCGGACACGCCATCCATGCCGGCTGGCAGGCGCTGCCCGTGCCAGTGGACCGTGGTTTGTTCGGGCAGTTTGTTGGTCACGAAAATCCGCACGCGGTCGCCTTCGACCACCTCGATCGTGGGGCCCGGGCTCTGTCCGTTGTAGCCCCACATGTTGACCACGAAACCGGGTGCCACTTCACGCACCACCGGTTCGGCAACCAGGTGGAATTCCTTGATGCCGTTGTTCATGCGCCAGGGCAAGGTCCAACCGTTGAGGGTGACCACCGGGTTGTAAGGATGGCCGGTGCTGGGCACCAGGGGGGAGGCCGTGGCGGCAGAGGTTTGTGTGACGGGTTCGGGCAAAGCCGCCAAGGCAGAACGGGCCACCGCCAGGCCAGCGACCGAGGCAGCGGCGCCGGCAAAGAATTGCCGACGCGAGGTTGGGTTTTGTGTCATGGTTGTCTTGTGGCTGAGCGGTGTGTCAATGACCGGCTGCGGCGGAGGCAGATGATGTGCCGCCACCGAGTGAAACAAAGGCCTCGGGCTGGCCGCCCTGCAGCACCCATTGCAGGTCGGTTTCGGCCAACAGGGCATCGCGCTGGGCGCCGATGGCGGCCACCACGGCCTGTGAACGGGCACCCACATCGGCCAACAGGCCCCACACGCTTTCGAGCATGCCGTTGTAGCGCAGCTGGGTTTCTTCACCGATGATTTCGCGCTGTTTCAACAGGTTTTCGCGGTGGTTGCGGTGTGCGCTCAGGCTGGCGGTGTAGGCCGCGTGGGCCTGTGCTGCGTAGCCCGGCGCTTTCAGCCCTTCGGCCCTGGGCAATTGCCCTTGGATGGCGGTCAGGCGCCGTTGCAGCTCGGCGGTGTCGATGGCGGGTTTGGGCAGATCGGGCAGGCGCGCCGGCAGCGCCACGCGTTCATGCACGGTTTCGAGGCCCATGGCCTTGAGCAGCGCCCATTCGGCCTGTTGCGCGGCCAACTGGCCGCGTTGCAGTTCGAGTTGGGCCGCGGCATCGCCCAAGGCGATCTGTGCGTGCTGGTGTCGGCTCCAGTTGCCCACGCTGACCATGCGACGACCCAATTCAGCCGCAGCTTCAGCCGCTGTGGCGGCATCTTGCAGGTGTTGCAGTGTTTGTCGGGCGGCCACGGCCGTGATCCACGCCTTGCACGTGCGGGCGGCCACCTCCAGCACCTCGTCGGCGCCGCTGACGCGGCGTTGCAGGCTGGGGTCGAGGCTCCCCCAGTGCCCAGCGGCTATCTGGTCAACGTTTTGTGCACCGAGGCGGGCCAGGGGCGATGCCAGATCGCGATGAACCTTCCAGGCGGCGCGGACGGCTTCGGATGCGGTGGCCAATGCAAAACCCGGTGCGGTGCCTTCTTTGACCGGGGTGGCAGGGGCGTGCGCCTGTTCCCAACGCAGCACATCGGCATGCCCGCGCAGGTACTGCCCCACCGTTTCATTGGCCAGTCGCCAGTCCCGTGCGGCATCCTGCTGGCCTTGGGCCAGCGCTCCGCTGGCGGCGAGCACCAAACCCAGTGCCCATGCAGGCCGATACGCCAAACTTACCCATCGATGCTTCATCGAAAACGCTCCTTGAATCAGGTGCCCGGATTCTGGTGGAAGGGGACCGACAAAAGGCTGTCGGACACATTACAAATCCGTCATCTTTGCGCCAGGCTTCCTATCTTGCAGGCACACTGCGGGGTGAGGAAACACCGCCGTGAAGATTTTGATTGTTGAAGACGAGCCCAAAACGGGCGACTACCTGCGCCAGGGCCTGCGCGAGGCAGGTTTTGTGGTGGACTGGGTGGCCAACGGCGTGGACGGGCTGCACCATGCCCTGCAGGGTGACCACGACCTGGTGATTCTGGACGTGATGCTGCCGGGCCTGGACGGCTGGCAGGTGCTGCGCAGCCTGCGCGGGCACGGGCACCAGATGCCGGTGCTGTTCTTGACAGCGCGCGATCAGGTGGAAGACCGCGTCAAGGGTCTGGAGTTGGGTGCTGACGACTATTTGGTCAAACCTTTTTCATTTGCCGAGTTGCTGGCGCGGGTGCGCACCATCTTGCGCCGTGGCCGCAACGGCACCGAAAGCACGACCCTGCAGGTGGCGGATCTGGACCTGGACCTGCTGCGCCGCCGGGTGAGTCGCGCTGGCAAGCGCATCGATCTCACGGCCAAAGAGTTCGGTTTGCTGGAGCTGCTGATGCGCCGCCAGGGCGAGGTGCTGCCCCGATCGCTGATTGCCTCGCAGGTATGGGACATGAATTTCGATAGCGACACCAATGTGATCGAAGTGGCGGTGCGCCGCCTGCGGGCCAAGGTGGACGACGGGTTTGACGCCAAACTGATCCAGACCGTGCGTGGCATGGGCTACGTTCTGGAAGTGCCTGTGGCCCGATGATGCTGGCGCGCTTGACCCTGACCGCCCGGCTGACGGTCCTGTTCACCGGGGTGGCCGCGATGGTCTTGCTGGGGCTGGGCATTGTGGTGTCGTGGGCCACGGCCCGCCACTTTGTGGAACTGGACCGCTTGTACCTGGCCGACAAAATCCACCTGGTTGAAAAGCTGGTGGCCGAGGCCGAACAACCCACAGCCTTGGCCGAGGCGTTGAACGAATTGCTGGACAGCCACCCCGGGCTGTATGTGCAGGTTTGGCAGGGCAGCGATTTGCTCTACGGCCGCGCAGACATGACGGCCCGCGTTGCCCCCGGGACCTGGGTGGCGCGCGAGGTGCGGGAATGGACCCATGACGGGCAGGCGTTGCGGGGGTTTGTGGATCGCTTGAAAGGGGCCGACACGCGTGCGAACCTGTGGGTGCTGGCCGCTGTGGACACCGTGCACCATACCCACTTTCTGGCGTCCATGCGGCAGACCCTGGCGTGGTACCTGTTGGGTGCGGCCGTGCTGTGCGGGGTGCTGGCATGGTGGGCTGCCCACCGGGGATTGGCCCCCCTTCAAGTCATGCGCGAGCGGGCCATGTCCATCACCGCGCACAACCTGCAGCAACGCATGCCGGCGGCGTCGGTGCCGGTGGAGCTGGCCGATCTGGCCAGCAGCTTGAACGGAATGTTCGACCGGCTGCAACACGACTTTCAGCGCTTGATGGATTTTTCCAGCGATTTGGCGCACGAACTGCGCACCCCCTTGAGCAACCTGTTGACCCAGACCCAGGTGGCTTTGGCGCAGCGTCGCAGCGCCGATGAATACCGGGAGGTGCTGGCCTCCAATGCTGAAGAGTTTGAACGTTTGGCTCGGATGGTGTCGGACATGCTTTTTCTGGCCAAAACGGAAAACGGCATCGATTTGCCCCACCGCGAGCGCATCCAGTTGCACCAGGAGGTGCGGGCCTTGTTCGACTTTTACGAAGCGGTGGCAGAAGAAAAAAACACCCGCTTGGTGCTACAGGGGCAGGCCGACATCGATGGCGACCGGTTGATGATGCGGCGGGCCATCAGCAACCTGCTGTCCAATGCGCTCAGGCACGCCCACGCCGGATCGGTGGTGGAGGTCCAGCTCTCGGTGGAGGGCGACGTGCCCGGCCGCGCCGTCAGGCTGGAGGTGATCAACCAGGGGGCCACCATTGCGCCAGACGACATTTCCAGGTTGTTTGAACGGTTTTACCGGGCCGACAGGTCGCGGGCCCACCCGGCGTGCGAGGGGGCTGGCTTGGGGCTGGCCATCACCCAGGCGATTGTGCAAGCCCACGGTGGGCGCATGGAAGTGGCATCGGCAGCGGGGCGAACCTGCTTTTCTGCGGTTTTTGCTTGAAGAAGGAGATTTGTGATGACGAAACGGACAGCCTCTGCCCTTTCCCGGCGCACGGTGTTGTTGGGCATGGCGGTGCTGGTGTGCGCTCGCCCGTCAGTGGCCAAGTCGCAACCCGTACCGATTCAGGTGTGGAAAGACCCCAACTGTGGTTGTTGCAAGGACTGGGTTGCCCACCTCGAAAAAAACGGTTTTGCCGCAAATGTTGTGGAGCAAGGCAACAACGCCGTGCGCAAACGCCTGGGGCTGCCGCAAAAATATGCGTCCTGCCACACCGCGCTGGTGCAGGGGTATGTGATCGAAGGCCACGTGCCGGCCGCCGACATTCAGCGCCTGTTGAAGGAAAAACCCCAGGCCCTGGGCCTGTCGGTGCCCGGCATGCCTGTGGGATCGCCCGGCATGGACGGCCCCGACTACGGTGGGCGCCGCGATCCTTACCAGGTGCTGCTGGTGCAGAAGGACGGAACGGCCACGGTGTTCAGTTCGTATGGCTGATGAAGCGGTGCTGTTCTTCAGGGTTGCCAGCGAGCATGTTGGTAAATATGTGGCCGTCCCCCGTAGAGAACGGCCGCCCGGATGGCACCCGGCTTGCCTGCCTTACTTGGCCGTAGGCATCACAAATTCAGCGCCCTTGGCGATGCTTTCGGGCCAGCGCTGCATGATGGACTTCTGCTTGGTGTAGAAGCGCACGCCTTCTTCGCCGTAGGCGTGCATGTCGCCAAACAGGCTGCGCTTCCAGCCACCAAAGCCGTGCCAGGCCATCGGCACCGGGATCGGCACGTTGATGCCGACCATGCCCACCTGGATGCGGCGGCTGAACTCGCGCGCCACGTTGCCGTCGCGGGTGAAGCAGGCCACGCCGTTGCCGAACTCGTGGTCGTTGATCAGTTTCACGGCGGTGGCGAAATCGTTCACGCGCACGCAGGCCAGCACCGGGCCAAAGATCTCTTCCTTGTAGATCTTCATCTCGGGGGTCACGTGGTCGAACAGCGTGCCGCCGAGCCAGAAACCGCCCGATGTGTCGGTC
>JACCDQ012205722.1_pt1 | contig 29249 bp, 18 predicted proteins | sample 7446031 | NCBI WGS metagenome assembly JACCDQ01 (sample SAMN15323442, study PRJNA562643) | freshwater metagenome | isolation source: river surface water | place: USA:Blue River Watershed | collected 2017-08-17 | reverse complement strand
CACCGCCGCGAATTTGTCGTTCCGCGTCTTGAAGATGGAATCGTTCTTGTCGACGCGGATGCACGGCTTGTTGGTCGGCACCACCTGCACCGCGAGCCGGTAGATGTCGTTGAACTCCGTCGCTTCCGTTTCCGCCGTGCCCGTCATGCCGGCGAGCTTCTCATACATGCGGAAGTAATTCTGGATCGTGATCGTGGCGTAGGTGCGCGTCTCGCGTTCGATCGACACACCTTCCTTGGCCTCGACGGCCTGGTGCAGGCCGTCCGACCAGCGGCGGCCCGGCATCACGCGGCCCGTGTTCTCGTCGACGATCAGCACCTTGCCGTCCGGCGAGACGACGTATTCCACGTCGCGCTCGTAGAGCGAATACGCGCGGAGCAGCTGCGAGATCGCATGGATCTCCTCGGAGACATCGCCGTAGCGCTGCTGCGAGACGAGCTTCCGCTCCTCGCGCTGCTCCGGGGTCATCGAGGTGTCCTTGTCGAGTTCGGAAAACTCCGTCGCCAAGTCGGGCAGCACGAACGCATCGGGGTTGTCCGGCCGCAGGCGCCGGCGACCGATCTCGGTCAGGTCCGCCTGGTGCTGGCGCTCGTCGATGACGTAATACAGCTCCTCCTTGACCTTGTAGAGCTCGTCCTTGTTGAGGTCGGAATTCAGCTCCGTCTCGGTCTTGTCGAGCAGCTTGCGCCACTCGCCGTTCTCCATCAGGCGGAGCAGTTGCTTGTTCTTCGGGTTGCCCATCTTCACCTGCAGCATCTTGTGCGCGGCGAGGGCCCGGTCGTCCGGCGTGAGGCCCGGTTTTTCGAGCAGTTCCTTGGCTTCGTTGACGATCTTGTTGCAGAGCCGGAGCTGGTCGGAAACGAGCTGGTCGACGCCGGGCTTCAGCCGCGTGAAAGGCTGCTCGCGCTCGATGGGGGCGGGGCCGGAAATGATCAGCGGGGTCCGCGCCTCGTCGACGAGAATGGAGTCGATCTCGTCCACGATGCAGAACCAGTAGTCGCGCTGGACCTGGTCTTCCTTGCGCGTGGCCATGCCGTTGTCGCGCAGGTAGTCGAAGCCGAACTCGCTCGCCGTCCCGTAGGTGATGTCGCGGCCATACATCTCGCGCCGCACGTCGGACGACATCTGCTGCTGGATGCAGCCGACGGTGACGCCGAGGAAATTGTAGAGGTGCCCCATCCACTCGCTGTCGCGGCGGGCGAGGTAATCGTTGACCGTGACCAGCTGGGTGTTCCGGCCGGTGAGGGAGTTCAGGTAAAGCGGCAGGGTGGAGACCAGGGTTTTGCCTTCGCCGGTCGCCATTTCCGAGATCTTGCCCTGGTGGATCGCCATGCCGCCGATCAGCTGCACGTCGAAATGGACCATGTCCCAGGTGAGCTCGTGTTCGCACACGATCGCCTTCGAACCCACCAGGCGGCGGGCGGCGTTTTTAACGGTCGCGAAGGCCTCGGGCAGGATCTCGTCGAGGGCGGCGCGTTTGTCGGCGGCGGCGGCGATGCGCGCCCGGAACTCGGTGGTCTTGGCCCGGAGCTGCTCGTCCGTGAGCGTCTGGTAGCTCTTTTCGAGTTCGTTGATGCGGGCCACCACGGGGCGCGCCTTCTCGAGAAACTTCTTATAGTGCCGGCCGGAAAACCGTTTGAGCAGGAACGAGAGCATGAAAGAGGCGAGAGCGTAGGCCGCGCCACAGGCTTGGCAAATGCAGAAATCCGCGGCGCGCCCGAGGGGGGATTTCCCTGCCGGCCCGCCGGCCGGCCGCCGCCGCCGGCGTGCCCGCGCGCCACCGTGACACGCCGCGCCACCGGCCCCGGGCCGGATCTGCCCGGGGCCGCCTCAGGGGTCGAGGTCGTAGATCTCCACCAAAGCGGTGCCCGTCGTCTCCCCGACGCCCGAGATCAAAACCGTGTAGGCTCCCGCCGGCACCGTCACGATCACCGCGGCATCGCGACTCCCGTCGGCGAGCTCGAAGGCACCCGCCGCCGCAAACGCCGCCTTCAAGGCGGTCGTCCCGCCCCAGTCGTTGTTCGCCGCCACCGGCACGGCCTGGCCCGCCGGCAGGACCGACAATTGCGGGTCCGCCAGCAAACCACCGACGCCGAAGGCCGCCAGACCCGGTCCCACCGCCCGCACCAACAGCCGCTTGGTGCCGGTGCCGCCGATCACAAACCCGGCGGAGAGCACGTTTTCGCTGGTCCCGACGAAACCGAGGGTCGACAGGTTGATCAACCGCACCGGCGCGTCGAGGCCCTCCGAATCGTAGACCTCCGCCAGCGCGACGCCGCCGCCGCCCGTGACGGCCGGCGTGAGCCGGACGCTGTAGTTGCCCAGGTTGGTGTTGGCCAAGCCGGCCTGCAGCGCCGCGTCCCGCGCCCCGACCGAGAACGGAAACGCCCCCGCCGCGGCAAAGGCCGCCGTCATCGCGGCACTGCCCGGCCAATCGTCGTTCGAAATCAACGCGGCCGACACCCCGCCCCGGAAGAGGTCCAGCCGCGGGTCGCCCAGCGCGGTCCGCACCCCGAACGGCGAAAGGCCCGGCCCCACCCCGCGCACCAACAGCTGTTTCGTGCCGGTCCCGCTCAGCACAAACCCCGGCGCCAGCGCACCGCCCGTCTGCACCAAACCGCGCGTCGAAAGGTTGATCAGACGGTTGCTCGCCCCGACGACCTTCACCAGTTGCAGGCCCGCGACCACGGTTTCCCCGGTGCGGACAAACACATCCCGGAAGCCTGACGTCGCCCCGCCCGCCGCCGTCACCCGGACGCTCAACTGGCCGGGTCCGACGACGCTCACCGGCCCCGCCGTCAGTCCCGTGCCGGAAAAGGTGACGACACTCGAGTCGTTCCACCCCACCCCGGCGCCGGAGAGGGTGAGGGTCTGTGCGGCGCCGGCCGGAATCTCGCCGGGCGAAACGGCGCTCACCACGCCCACCGAACCGACTTCGAGGCTGGTGACCCGCAGGCCTTCGGTGAGCGAAAGCCCTCCCGCCGACACGGTGCGAAAGGTGCGCTCCGCCGCCGCCGTCACGTCCAACGTCGCCTCGAGTTCGGTCCCCGAGAGCACGCGCACCGACCGGACCGTGATCCCCGTGCCCGCCAGTGCCACCGAGGTGGTCGTGCCGAAATTCGTGTTGTAGCCGCGCACCCGCACCGCCGTCTGCCGCCCGCGCGAGACGGCGTTGGGCACCACCGACACGAGCCGCGCGCTGGTCGAGGGCGGATCGATGCGGAAAACGTTCACGCCGCTGATCCGCTCCGCTCCGGTCGTCATCGTCGCCGTGAGGTCGCCCGCGGCGGCCGTCGCCGGGACCGTCACATCCGCCACCACTTCGGTCGGCGAGGTGACCGAAACGCTGTTCACCGTCACGTCGCGGGAAAACACCACGGTCGTGCGGCTGTCGAAGTTCGACCGTTGCGCCTGGAGCACCAGCGTGAGCCGGGCTCCGGCCGGCGCCGCCCGCGGCAGGACCTGCACCACGCCGCCCAGCAGGCCGCTGACGGTGAGATTCTCGACCGAGGAACGGATCCGGGCGACATCGCCCTTCGTCATCGTGAGCAGCGTCCCGCCCGTCCCGGCGGCGATGTCGCCGTAGGCGTCGACGCTGCCGGTGAACGCGGCGTCCGGCACCAAGGTGGACAGCTCGACCGGCGCCCCCGACACCACATAGGTGCCGGTGCCGTCGCCGCCCGCCTTCGCGCCGGGCAGCTCTTCCTGACCGGGTTCGTCCGTGGGCTTGGAGAAACTGGACTGCGTGAGGATGACGTTGACCCGCGCCCCGGCCGACCGGAGCGCGTTGATCGTCGTGGGAATGCTCATTCCGGGATGCGGCGGAGCATCGGTGGCCAGAAAAACCGTGCCGCCGCCGCCGCCCATGCGGATGATCCGCGCCGCCTCCCAGAGCGCCTGCACCGACGCCTCCGCCACGTCACCGCCGCCCGACGCCACCAAACCGGACACTTGGCTGCGGATCACGCTGAGATCCGACGTCGGGCTGCGCACCGTGACATCGTCCTTGAACGTGATCAGCTGCAGCGTCGACGCCGTGCTCGACGACGCCAGGCGGTTGATGACGTTGAGCAAACCGTCCCGCACCGACGCGATTTCCCCGCTCATGCTGCCGGTGTCGTCGATCACGAAGATCACGTTGGCCGAGTCCTCCAGCGACAGCGGCGGCCCGACGTAGGCCCCGGTTGCGGCTCCGGACACCGGATCGATCGCGGCCACCGTCCACATCAACGTGCCGCCGGTGCCGACCGCGGTGCGCGCGGTGGTCAGCACGGTGCGCGGCACATTCGCGGTCACCTCGGCGCTGGTGCGGGTGACCGGATCGGACGACGCCACGACCCGGCCGGCGGAGTTGAGAAACAGGACCCGGAACGATTGCTGGGCGTAGACCGTGTTCACATTGCCGCGCCAACGGAAAGGGATGGTCGCGCCGGTCGCCGGCACGTCCTTGGCCCCCGCCGGGAAGAGCGGCAGCGGCGCGACGCGGTTGTAGGCAAACAACGGCGCATATTCGTTGAGCACCAGCTGCGACAGCGAGGTGAGGGCCGTGACACCCGTGTTGGGCACGATCCCGGCGCCGGCGATGCTCTTCCAGAAACCGTCCAGACGCGACGCCCGCGCGCTCTTCAACACCGTCACCAGCGCCGCAAGGCCGCGGGTGGAGACGTCGAAGCCTTCGGCCGAATTCAGGTTGTCCGCATAGTCGAACAGAATGCGGGCGACGAGCACCTCGTTGCCCTCCGACGCCGCGCCGTTGCCGTCGTCGAACTCCACCGAGTAGCGAATGCTCGAGTCTTCGAAGTCGTCATAGGTGTCGTCGCCGAAACGCGGCGCCATCGCCGCGGTGGCCCCGCCCTCGGCTTCGAGCAACTTGCCCAAGCCCGTCGCCATGCCCTCGCTCCACGCGAGGCGCGTCCCCACGTCCTTGTCGTAGCGAACGATCAGGTCCTCGCCGAGGTTGTGGCTGCCGCCGGTCGAATTCGAGAGCAGCGTCTGCTTGTGCTGCAGCATGTGGCCGAATTCGTGGAGCAGCACATCGAAGTCCGCGTAGTCGCTCTCGAGGATCTGGAGTTCGCTGAAAAGCGAGGAATAGACCGACGCGGTCTCCGAGCTCGGGCGGGGAAAGAGCACCGTCCAGTTCGGCGTCGTGGTCAGACCCGCGGTGCGCCCGACGGCGGCCGCCGCGAAACTCATCGCGGAGTAGACGGCGAACGCCCGGTTCTTCTGCCGCGTGGTTTCGTCCGCGACCGCATTTTCAAAAACCACCTGCAACCGCGAGGCGTTCGCGTCGACGGACCGTTGGTCCGTGATGCCGGCGAGTTCGAATTCGTGCGTGTAGGTCGACCCGAGGAAACCGAGGATGCCGTTGGTTTTTACCTCGAAGCGCGGGGCTTTCGTCTCCGCGCGCAGCACCAGCGTGAACGACGCCGTGGTGGCATCGACCGCGTTGCGCACGACCGACAGCGCGAAGGTGCCGTCGTTGGCGGTCGTCGCGGTCCCGATCACCCGCTTCGTCGAGTCGGCCTTGTCGTAGGCGTCGATCTTCAGGCCCATCACCGGATACAGCGCGCCGGTGCCCTGGCTGAACTTGGGGTCCGCCGATTTCGCGATATCGCGCCACCGGTAGCGCCCCCGGATCGTGAGGTTCTCGGTGGGCTTCGACGATTCCGCCTCGGCCCGCACCGCGGCCGTCGGCGCGGGGTCGAAGACCGCCACTTGCCGGAGATTGGCCAGGCGGTCCCGGGCCGCGGCGAACTCCGCCAGCCGGCCGGGATCCCCCGCCGCCAGGCGGTGCAGCCGGCCCGCTTCGAGCGTGGCCATGCTCGCCGCCGACAGATACGTGCCCTCCTCGGCCGCCAGCACCTGCAGGGGAAAGGTCCCCGACCACGTCTCCGCGCCGGCCGCGTCCAGCGCGGTCACCCGCGCCACCAGGCTTTCCCGTGCCCCGGACGCCGGGATGGCGAGCGAGAACGGCACCGACCGCTCCGCGCCCGGCACCAGCAGCGGCGTCTCCACCGTCTCCCGCGCGACGTCCAGCACGCCGTTGGCCGCCCATTCCACCCGCAGCCCGGGGAGCGGGACCAGCGCCCGAACCCGCAGTGCGCCGGCGACGCTGGTCACGCCGCCCGCCGTGATTTCAGGCACCTCCCACGCGATGGCCAGCGGCACGTGTTTCGCCGAGCACAAAACCTCCGCGGCAGCCCCCGCCGTCGGCCAACCGGCCGAGAGAACGAGCAGGCCTAGAAACCACAGATCGCGGAGGGGATGAAGGAATCGTTTCATGGGAAAACTTCATCCGCGGCGCGCTCCGGTTATTTCGGCAGCGCCAAGCGCTCGAGCCAGGCCGTGACCGTCGCGGCTTTCTCCCGCGACACGATCAATTGCCCGTCGCGCACCGCGACCGACACCTCGAAGCGACGGCGCTCGGTCCCGCGGGCATCGCGGACCGCCAACACCGCCTCCCGCACCGCCGGGTCCCGGGTCGTCGCCGTCACCCGCGCCGCGTAGTGCACCGCCACCCCGCGGCCGGCCGGTTTGGCCGCCGTCGGGATCTTCGTCAGCACCAGCCCGAAGCCTTCGGGCATGGTGCCGGTCAGCGCCACCTCCGCGTCGGCTTCGAGGTCGATCAGGAAACCGAGCGGCTCGGCGGCCGGCCCCATCGCCAGCGCGGGACTGACGACGATCCGGACGGCGAACTCCGTGGGCTTTTCCGCGCACGCGGGCGTCAGCGAACCGACGATCAATCCCGCCAGGAGAACACCGACACGGAGACGGAGGGGCAGGTCCGGAGTCATCGTCGGCGCCGGGTCGTCACACCCGGGTGCGGAAATACGCGATCGTGCGGGCGAGACCTTCCTCGAGCGGCACGGCCGGCTCCCAGCCGCCGAGGTGTTTCTTCGCCAGCGTGATGTCGGGCCGGCGTTGCTTCGGGTCGTCGGCCGGGAGCGGTTTGAACACGATCTTCGACGTGCCGCCGACGAGCTTCAGCGTGAGCTCCGCCAGCTGCAGCATCGTGAACTCGCCGGGGTTGCCGCAGTTGAGCGGGCCGACCGTCCCGGTCTGCGCCATGAACCGGACGAAGCCCTCGATCAGGTCGTCGACATAGCAGAACGAGCGGGTCTGGGTCCCGTCGCCGTAGATCGTGATGTCCTGCCCCTTCAGCGCCTGGACGATGAAATTGGACACCACGCGCCCGTCGTTCGGGTGCATGCGCGGGCCGTAGGTGTTGAAGATGCGGATGACGCGGATATCGACCTTGTTCTCGCGGTGGTAGTCGAAGAACAGCGTCTCGGCGCAGCGTTTGCCTTCGTCGTAGCACGACCGCTTGCCGACGGGGTTGACGTTGCCCCAGTAGCTCTCGGGCTGGGGATGCACCGCCGGATCGCCGTAGACTTCGCTTGTGCTCGCCTGAAACACCCGCGCTTTCACCCGCTTGGCGAGGCCGAGGCAATTGATCGCGCCCATCACGGAGGTCTTGGTCGTCTTGATGGGGTTGTATTGGTAGTGCGGGGGCGAGGCCGGGCAGGCGAGGTTGTAGATCTGGTCCACCTCGAACTTGAACGGGTCGATCACGTCGTGGCGCACGAACTCGAAGTTCGGATTGCCCGCGAGGTGGGCGATGTTCGCCTTTTGCCCGGTGAAGAGGTTGTCGATGCAGATGACTTCGTGACCGTCCTTGAGCAGACGATCGCAAAGATGGGATCCGAGGAAGCCGGCGCCGCCGGTGACAAGAATGCGCATGATGGTGGAGGCAGCCAGAGAGGCGCGTTCGGCCCCGTTTGGCGAGCGCGCGCACGCCGGGGTCTGTCCCCGGGGTTGCCCGAGCCGTTGGCCCCGGGAGCTCGGCGCGCGACCGCCCCGGCAGCCGGGCGCCCCGCCGCCACCCCGGAATGGCCCGACCCACGAACCGCGCCCGTGACCATGGATTCGCCGACGACCGGGCTGCAGACGATGCTCGGAGGGCGGGTGCACGGCCCCACGATACCGGAATGTCGTCCCCGCTGCCCGGGAAACGACGCCGGAACTCCGGGCATAAATCCCGAGGACCCCGGGCTCCGCACGGCCCGCCCGAGGCCGCACGTCGCCGCTTCAGGCCACGCGCCCGGTGCGCGCCGCCGCTCCGGCTTCGTAGCGCTCGATCCACGCCCGATGCCAGGTCGCGTAGTCGCCCGCCTCGATGTGCGCGCGGGCCTGGGCCATCAAATCGAGAAAGAAGTGCAGGTTGTGCAGCGTCAGCAGCGTGCAGCTCAGAATCTCGCCCGCGAGCGTCAGATGCCGCAGGTAGGCCCGGGAGAAGTGGTGCGCGTAGTTCGCCACGCCCACCTGCCCCGGCCCCTCCTCGACGATCGGGCGCGGGTCTTTGCGGTATTGTTCGTTGCGCAGGTTCATCGGCCCGTCAGGGGTGAACACCAACCCGTTGCGCGCGACGCGGCTCGGCAGCACGCAGTCGAACATATCCACGCCGAGCGCGACCATCTTGAGCAACTGCGGCGGCGTGCCCAGGCCCATCGTGTAGCGGGGCTTGTCCGCCGGCATGAACGGCGTCGTCGCGCCCACCTGTTTCAACATTTCGGGCTCCGGCTCGCCCACGCTCACGCCGCCGACCGCGTAGCCCGGCAGGTCGAGCGTCGCGAGCGACTCCGCCGCCTCGCGCCGCAGATCGTCGTAGGTCGAGCCCTGCGCGATGGCAAAAACGTGGTGGCCCGCGGCGAGAAACCCGCTGTCCGTGGCGATCTCCTTGCACTGCCGCGCCCAGCGGAAGCTCCGCGCCACCGCCCGCGCGCATTCATCCCGCTCGCAGGGCCACGGCGGACACTCGTCGAGCACCATCGCGATGTCGCTGCCGAGGTTTTTCTGGATCGTCATCACCTCGCGCGGCCCGAGGAACAGCTTGGCCCCGTCCAGGTGGGAGGAAAACGCCACGCCGTCCTCCCGGATGTCCCGCAGCTTCGCCAGCGAAAACACCTGGAAGCCGCCGCTGTCGGTCAAAATCGGCCCGTCCCAGCCCATGAACCGGTGCAACCCGCCCAGCTCGCCCACCAACTCGCTGCCCGGCCGCAGGTTCAGGTGGTAGGTGTTGCCCAGAATAATCTGCGACCCGATGTCGCGCAGGTGCTGCGGCGTCAGGGACTTCACCGTGCCCTGCGTGCCCACCGGCATGAAGATCGGCGTCTCCACGATCCCATGACGCGTCCGCAGCCGGCCGCGCCGGGCGGCCGTGGCTGTATCCGTTTTCAGGAGCTGGAAGTGTTCGGCCATGGGAGTATCCTAGCTACCCGCACGCTTGACCCTGCTGTCAACCCGCGAGGTAATCGCCGCCCTTACGCCGTGCTGCTCGTCATCGACAACTACGATTCGTTCACCTTCAACCTCGTCCAATTCTTCGGGCAATTGGGCGTGGAGCAGCGCGTCTACCGCAACAACGAGATCACCCCGGAGCAGGCCCTCGCCCTCGCGCCCGACCGCGTGCTCCTCTCGCCCGGCCCCTGCTCGCCGCGCGAGGCCGGCGTCACGCTCGACATCATCCGCGCCTTCGCCGGTCGGAAACCCATCTTCGGCGTTTGCCTCGGCCACCAGTCCATCGGCCACTACTTCGGCGGCAACGTCGTCCGCGCCGGCCGCCTCATGCACGGCAAGACCTCGCCGATTTTGCACCGGGACACCGATGTCTTCCGCGGCATGCCCCAGGGCTTCGCCGCCACCCGCTACCACTCGTTGCTTGTGGAGCGCGCCACCTTCCCGGCCGAACTTGAGATCACCGCGGAAACCGCCGAGGGCGAGGTCATGGGCCTCCGCCACCGCACGCTGCCCATCTGGGGCGTGCAATTTCACCCGGAATCCATCGCCACCGAAGGCGGCATGAAGATTTTGGAGAACTTTCTCACGCTCAACTAGTCCTGCTGCGCCATGCGTTGCCCCAAGTGCACCTCCATCGAGGACAAAGTGATCGACTCCCGCATCAGCAAGGAGGGCTCGACCATCCGCCGCCGCCGCGAGTGCCTGGAATGCGGCAACCGCTACACCACCACCGAGACGCTCGTCCGCGACGGTGTCGTGGTGATCAAGCGCGACGGCCGCCGCGAGGACTTCGACCGGGAAAAGCTCGTCCGCGCCGTCCGCGCCGCCTGCCACAAGCGTCCCGTCGACGCCGAGCAGATCGCCATGCTCGTCGAGGACGTGATGGACGCCCTCGAGGCCCAGTTCGAGCGCGAGATCCCCACCCGCGCCATCGGCGAGGGCGTGATGCAGCGCCTCCGCGGCGTCGACCAGGTCGCCTACGTTCGCTTCGCCAGCGTGTATAAGGAATTTCGCGACGTCGCCGAATTCGTCGACGAGATCAGCACGCTGGAAAAGCCGAAGGCCAAGGACGAGACCCCCTGACGCGCCGGCGCGCGTCGCCGTCCGCGCCCGCCGTTTCCGCTTCCCCTTCCCGCCCGTTTTCCCCGTCGGCCGTCCCATGCCGCCCCGCCCCGCCGCCCGGCCCGACCGCACCGATCTGCGCCGGCTCCACACGATCAACGCCCTCTTTGCCCACGCCACCGGCCAGGACCTCTACCTCGCCGAGCAGATCAAGGCCGCGATCACGCTCAGCCTCGCCGATTTCGAGGCCCAGAACGCCGCCAACCCGGAGTTCGCCGAAAAATACGACGCCGCCTTCAACGCGGCCGCCGCCGAACTCCTCGCCCGGCTCTTCGCGCACCAGCCGCGCCACGGGTTCTACCATTGGGACGCATCGCTCACCCTCGCATCGGCGACGCCGCTTTTCACCCGCGCCGAAATCATGACCGGCCTGAAGAAACTGGCCCCCTTCCGCGAATCCACCCTCCTCGTCACCAACCTCCGTCCCGCCCTGATTCCGCCCGGCCGGCGCGCCACCGGCCGCCGCCAGCGCGACTACGACGAAGCCCTCGCCTTCATCCGCGAACTCGCCGCGTCGCGCACCGTGCGCGGCGCCAACCTCCAGTTGCTCTTCCTTTAGCCGCCCGCTCGCAGCCGCGACCTGCCGCGCAAAGCGGCTTGGCCCGGACCCTCGGTTGCTGCGACGCTCCGCCCCTTCCCGCCATGGCCAAAACGATCTTCCAACGCATCATCGACCGCGAGATTCCCGCCCGGATCGAACACGAGGACGAGCACTGCATTGTCCTGCACGACATCCAGCCGCAGGCCCCGGTCCACTTGCTCATCGTCCCGAAACCCCTCATCCCGCGCGTCGGCGAAGCGAACGCCGCCGACCAAGCCGTGCTCGGCCACCTCCTCGTCACCGCCGGGGTCGTCGCCAAGAAACTCAACCTCGCCGCCGGCTTCCGCCTCGTCGTCAACAACGGGCCGCATGCCTGCGAATCCGTGCCGCACCTGCACATCCACCTGCTCGCCGGCCGCCAGCTGACCTGGCCGCCGGGCTGAGTCCCCGGCCGCGTCGCACCGGCCGCGCTTAGGCCCGCACCGGCCCCGTCGACTCCCGCACCACCAGCTGCGGCGGGATTGTCTTCACCGCCGGTTTCGCCCGGAGGGGTTTGTCGATCGACGACAGGATCATCTCCGCGGCCGTCGCGATGGTCGCGTCGATGCTCTGGTCGACCGTCGTCAGCGTCGGCGACGTCATGTGGCAGACATCCTGGTTGTTGAAACCCGTGATCGAGAAATCCCGCGGCAGTTTCAGCCCCGCCTCCTGGAAGCCGCGCATCGCGCCGATCGCGATCTCGTCGTTGAGCCCCAGATAGGCGGTCGGGCGCGCCGCCAGCTCGAGAAAACTGCCCGCCAGTTTCCGCCCGTAGTCGAAGTCGTTCTGCCGCTCGTGCAGGTGGTCGAGCACGATGCAGCAGGTCTCGATCTCGAGCCCGCGGCGCCGCAACGCCGTCTGGATTCCCGTGGTGCGGTCGATCCGGCTCGCGGGCCCCTTGCCCACGGCCAGCAACCCGAAGGTGCGGTGCCCGAGATCGAGCAGGTGATCGACGATCGCCGCCATGCCCGCCGCCCGGTCCAGCGCGACCGTGTTGGCCGACTTCAGACCGTAGTGGTCGATCACCACGTGGGGCGTGCCGTGCGCCGTCAGCTCCGCGATGCGCGCCTCGATCTCCTCCCGGTGGAAATGCCCGATGAAGACCACCGCCTCCACGCGCAGCGACAGGAAGTGCCGCACCACCTCCCGGCCCGTGCCCGGCGCAAACACCTCGATCAACGAGGAAAATCCCCGCGCCCGCAGCACGCGCTGCAGCGTCGCCAGCTTCCGCACCGCCGGCGGCGTCGCCAAGTCTTCCATGCAGATGCCGATCATCGAGGTCCGCTTGCCCTTCAGGTGCACCGCGTGCGCGTTCGGCGTGAACCCCGTCTCCGCCAACGCCCGCTGCACGCGGTCGATCGTCTTCTGCTTCAACCCCGGCTGGCCGTTGAGCACGCGCGACACCGTCGTGCGCGCCAGCCCCACGTGTCGCGCGAAATCCGCCGTCGAACGGAGCACGGGCTGAACCTTGTTTTTCGGGGCGGACGACACGGGAATACGACGGCGAAACGGCCACCTTGGCCGCACCGCCCGCCGACTGTCAACGACCCGGCCGGACCCGCCGTGCGTCCTCCCGGGGCCCGACCGAAACCGTTCCCCGCCAGTCGCCCGCCCGCCGCGTCCCGGTCCGGCGCCTCCCCTTTCGCCCGGGCTTCGCACCGCCCGCCCGGCGGTCGCTCCGGGGTCGTGCGCCGGGCCCGAAGGACCGGGGTTTGCCGTCCCGTCAGGCAAGAATCGCCCCCGCCCGCTCCGACAATGCCCTTGACGAGGACACGTGTCCGTCCTCGGTTTGCGGCGCTACCCCGACCCCGTCCGCGTGCGCCGCCCCCTCCTCCGGCGCTCCCCGCTCCGACCGTCGCCGGTCGCCTCCGCCCCTCCCGTTCAAAGTCCGGCTCCCGCCGGGCCCCTGCCGTTCCCGTCGTCCACTTCGTTCCAACTCCTCCCTCCGGTTCCGCGTCCAACTCCCCACCGTGAAAACCCCCGTCCTCGGTTCCATCCCCGCCGTCTTCCGGCTCGTTCGGCGCCTGGTGTCCGCCAGCGTCGCTCTGTTTGCCTTCGCCGCCTCGGCGCAGGCCCAAACCACCGGCTCCGTCTCCGGTGTCATCCTCGACACCGCCGGCCGCTATCTGGAGGGCGCCGAGATCACCGTCAACGGCACCGCCCTGCGCACCGTCACCGAGCGCGAGGGCGTCTTCCGCCTCGACGGCGTTCCCGCCGGCCGCCAGGTCCTCGCCATCGCCTACCCCGGCATGAACGGCGCCACCGAGACCGTCGCCGTCGCCGCCGGCCAGACCGCGAGCATCCGCACCACGCTGCGCTCCGATACCATCATGCTCGAGGCGTTCACCGTCGCCACGTCCAAGGAGGGCATGTCCCAGGCCATCGCCCTCCAAAAAGCCTCCTTCAACCAGAAGCTCGTCGCCGCCTCCGACCAGTTCGGCGACATCTCCGAGGGCAACGTCGGCGAATACCTGAAATTCCTCCCGGGCATCGGCATCGACTACACCGCCAACGACGCCCGCGCCGTGTCCCTCCGCGGCATGAACCCCATCTTCACCAACGTCACCGTCGACGGCGGCCGCATCGCCTCCGGCACCTCCTCCGGCGACAGCCGCCGCTTCGAGCTCGAGCAGGTCGCCATCAACAACGTCGAGACGATCGAGGTCTTCAAAACCATGACCCCCGACATGTCCGCCGACAACACCGGCGGCCAGGTCAACCTCGTCACCAAGTCCGCCTTCGACCGCGAGGCCAAGACCCAGTTCACCTACAACGTCTCCCTCACCGGCAACGCCGACAACCTCACCCTCAAAAAGCGCGGCGCCTGGGGCGAAGGGAAACAGTTCCTCATCCGGCCCAACGTCGACCTCAACTACTCCCGCCGCCTCACGCCCAACGTCGGCCTCAACCTCAGCTACCGCCTCAGCGAGATCGCGCACGACTACCCGCGCGCCGGCTACTCGTGGAACTTCACCCAGAACGGCGCCACCACGACCAATCCCTACCTCGCTTCCCTCCAGATGTATGACGAGCAGAAGATCACGCACCGCGAGTCCTTCGCCACCAAGCTCGATCTCCGCGCCGGCCCCCGCACCAAAGTCTCCTTCACCGGCCAGTGGAACTGGTATGACCTGACCTTCAACGGCCGCTCCGTCACCTTCGCCTCCGGCACGCCCGTCGCCGGCTTCTCCCCCAACCGCGTCGTCTCCACCGCCGGCACCGGCAACGTCACCGCCGACGTGTCCCAGCGCAACAAATACGGCCCCACCTACGTCCTCGGCACCAACTTCAGCCACGAACTCGAGAACGGCGGCAAATTCTCCGGCGCCTTCGCCTGGTCCCAGGCCGAGAACAAATACCGCGACACCACCCGGGGGTTCCTCACCAGCATCGGCACCGCCCTCCTGCGCCCCGCCGGCAGCAACACCGTCGTCACCCTCGACAACGTCCTCACCCGGACGCTGCCCACCATCTCCGTCGTGCAGAACACCGGCGCGGTGAACTACCGCGACCTCGCCAACTACAGCGCCAACGCCAACTCCTGGCGCACCCGCCCCTTCACCTCCCGCGAGCTCAAACAGGGCGGCAACCTCGACTACCGCCACCCCTTCACGCTCGGCGTCCCCGCCCACGTGCAGGTCGGCGTCCGCCGCGACGAGAACACCCGCAAGATCCTCCGCCTCGGCGTCGCCGCCTCCCACCCCGCCCTCACCGGCATCGCCCTCAAGCAGTATCGCGACGACGACTACAGCTCCGAGGACATCGGCTTCGGCTTCGGCGCCGTCGAGTGGCTCAGCCCCTACAAGACCTACAACGCGTTCAACACCCTCAGCCCCACCCACACCGAATACGTCATCCGCGACATCGCCGAGACCAACGACGCCGCCTACGCCCGCTTCGACTTCAAGCTCACCCCGCAGCTCACCGCCGTCACCGGCGCCCGCTTCGAGAACAAGGAACTCGAGGCCTCCGCCCAGGACCTGCGCGTCGCCCGCCAGCGCCTCACCACCGCCCGCCTCGCCTACGACGGCTGGTATCCGTCCCTGAATCTCAAATACACCCCCCGCCCGGATGTCGTCGTCCGCGCCGGCCTGAGCCGCACCATCGGCCACCCGGATTTCGCCGACATCATCCCCACCGTCACCGACTACGATCCGTCGTCCGCCACCAGCACCGGCTCGATCAGCGTGCCCAATCCCGCGATCAAGCCCTACAAGATCACCAACCTCGACCTCACCGCCGAGTGGTATCTCAAGTCCTCCGGCGTCCTCTCCGCTTCGCTCTTCCAGAAGAATGTCGACGGCTTCATCACCCGCGGCGCCGTCGGCCTGCTCAGCACCCTGAGCAACGGCGCCGAGATCGCCTCCGAATACGGCATCACCGCCGCCGACATGTCCCGCTACAACGTCACCCTCGCCAACAACGGCGCCGGCTCGACCGTCAAGGGCCTCGAACTCAGCTACGCCCAGGGGCTCGGCTTCCTCCCGAAGCCTTTCAACACGATGAACGTCCAGTTCAACTTCACCCGCGTCAGCATCGCGGGCGACACGTTCAACGTGAAACTCGCCCAGCTCCAGGGCGCCACCACCAAGTCCGCCAACTTCATCCTCGGCTGGCGCCTCGGCCGCTTCAACCTGCTCGGCACCGTCAACCACACCGGCGAGGTCGAGACCGGCTTCGGCGCCACCGCCACCGCCCCGTCCACCTTCAACAAGGCGATCACCAAGGCGGACATCACCGTCAACTACACCGTCAATCCGCGCGCCACGCTCTACCTCCAGGTGCGCAACATCACCGGCGAGGGCCGCGCCGAATTCCAGACCCCGAGCGATCCGGCGCTCTTCAAAAACTTCCGCGTCCCGAGCCGCTACTCCGAATACGGCGACCCGATCTTCTACCTCGGCGTCCGCGGCCGCTTCTGAGCCCCGGAAAACAATTCCCGCCTCTTCGGCGGCAGCGCCCCGTGCGCTGCCGCCTTTTTTTCGCCCTTTCGCCTTCCGCCTTTCCCCTTTCGCCTTCCGCCTTTCACCTTTCTTCATGCAGCTCCACTACACGGCTTCGCCCGACGTCACCCCCACGCTGTCCCCCGCCGAGCTTCGCGCCCGCTTCCTTCTCTCCGACCTCTTCCAACCCGGCGCCGTCACCGCCCGTTACACCGATCTCGATCGCATGATCGTCGGCGCCGCGCTGCCCTTGGCCGCCCCGCTGCCCCTGCCCGCCGCGAAGGAAACCGGCACCGCCTTTTTCCTCGAGCGCCGCGAAATCGGCCTGCTCAACCTCGGCGGCCCCGGTGTGGTGCGCGTCGGAGGCGTCGCCTGGGCGCTCGACCACCTCGATTGCCTCTACATCGGCCGCGGCGAACCCGACGTCGTTTTCGAATCCGTTCCCGGCACGACGGCCGCCGCTCCCCAGTTTTTCTTTGTCAGCGCCCCGGCCCACGCCACCCATCCGGTCGCCCTCGTCCGCCGCGCCGAGGTCCGCACCGATCCCATCGGCGACCCGGCCAAGGCCAATCGCCGCCGCATCAACAAGCTCATCCACCCCGACGGGGTGAAAAGCTGCCAGCTCGTCCTCGGTTTCACCGAATTCGAGCCCGGCTCGGTCTGGAACACCATGCCGCCCCACACCCACAGCCGCCGCTCCGAGGTCTACCTGTATTTCGACCTCGGCGACGCCGTGGCTTTCCACTTTCTCGGCGAGCCCCACGCCACGCGCCACCTCGTCGTCCGCGACCGCGAGGCCGTGCTCTCGCCTTCGTGGTCGATCCACTGCGGCGCCGGCACCGGCGCCTATCGCTTCCTCTGGGCCATGGCCGGCGACAACCAGACCTTCGCCGACATGGACCCCGTCCCCCTCGGCGCCCTGCGCTGAGCCGCCCCGGCAGCCAGCGCTCCCGGCCCGCCCGTCTCTCTCCCGCCGCGCCCCCGGCCCGGCCGACACCCCGCGCCGCTCCGCGCCCGGCCAACCGGTCGCCCGCCACTGGTCACTTCCCCTCCCCATGACTTCTTTCCTACCGGTGCGCCGCCGTTGGTCACGCTGAGCCGCTTTCCCTTCGCCACCTCCGGTTGCCCGCCCCATCACCCCGCCATGCTCTCGCTGCAGAACGTCACCAAGCGTTACGGCTCCCTCACCGCGCTCGACGACATTTCCCTGGAGCTTCGCCGCGGCGAATGCTTCGGCCTGCTCGGCCCCAACGGCGCCGGCAAGTCCACCACCATGTCGCTCATCGCCGGGCTCCGCGCCCCCGATGCCGGCACGCTCACCCTCGACGGCGAGCCCGTCTCCGCCACCAACGCCGCCTCCCGCCGCGCTCTCGGCCTCGTCCCGCAGCACATCGCGCTCTACCCCGAGCTCAACGCCGTCGAAAACCTCAGCCTCTTCGGCGCCTTGTTCGGCCTGCGCGGCGCCGACCTCCGCGCCCGCATCGACGCCGCCCTCGAGGCCGTCCAGCTCGCCGACCGCCGCCGCGAACCGGTGAAACGCTTTTCCGGCGGCATGCAGCGCCGCCTCAACCTCGTCGCCGCCCTCCTCCACGGGCCCAAGCTCCTCCTCTGCGACGAACCCACCGTCGGCGTCGACCCCCAGTCCCGCAACGCCATCTTCGAATACCTCGCGCGCCTCAACCGCGAGGGCCTCACCATCGTTTACTCGACCCACTACATGGAGGAGGCCACGCGCCTCTGCTCGCGCATCGGCATCATCGACCACGGCCGCATCCACGCCCTCGGCACGCTCGACGAATTGCTCACCCGCCTGCCCTTCGAGGAGGAGATCCGCTTCCCCGCCGACGCCGCCACCGCGCCGCTCGCCGCCCGTCTCGGCGCGCACGGCGACCTCACCCTCGTCGACGGCACGCACCGCTTCCGCCCCCGCCCCGAGTTCAAATTCAGCGCCTTCTACACGCTCGCCGAATCGCTCGGCCTGCCGGCCCGCCTTTTCACCACGCAGCGCCCCACGCTCGAAGCCGTCTTTCTCCACCTCACCGGCCGCTCCCTCCGCGAGTAAGTCCGGCCCCACGGGCCTCCCGCGCTCCGTCTCTCAACTCTCAACTTTCAGCTCTCGACCGCGCCGCCCGGCGGCGCCTCCCCATGTCCCCGATCCTCACGCTCGTCCGCAAGGACTTCCTCAATTTCTTCCGCAACAAGGCCGCCGTCTCGCTCACCTTCGCCGTGCCGTTCGCGATGATCTACCTCTTCGGCCAGATCTTCGGCGTGAACCGCAAGGACTCCGGCCCCACCGGCTTCCCCCTCGCCGTCGTCAACGCCAGCGGCGAGCCCGCCGCCGCCGCCCTCGTCGCCGCCCTCCGCGCGGAAAAGAGCTTCCGCCTCGTCACGGAGTTCACGCTCCCCGACAAATCCAAGCGCCCGCTCGCCGAGGCCGACCTCCGCCCGCTCATGCAGGCCCCCGGCGCCCCCTTCCGTTTCGCCCTCGTCATCCCGTCCGACGCCGTCGGCGGCGGGACCCTCGGCCTGAAACTGAAACTCCTCTCCAATCCCCGCAACGAGATCGAAACCCAGACCGTCAACGGTCTCCTCCAGAAAACGATTTTCTCCAACGTCCCCCAGCTCCTCGGCCAGTCCCTGCAGGCCGCCGCGAAGAAGGCCCTCGGCGACGAGCGTTTCGCCCGCTTCAACACCGGCATCGCCACCGCCGTCGGCACCGCCTTCAACGTCGATCCCGCCGCCGTGCAACGCGAGCTCGAGGCCGGCGATTTCGGCCTCGGCCGGCTCGCCGGCTCGTCGTCGGCCGCCTCCGCCGGCCCCGGCCCGAAGAGCTCCTCCGCGTCCGACGTCTTCTCCAAAATCGTGAAGCTCGAGACCGAGCAGGTCGTCGGCGCCAAGGTGAAGAACCCGCAGGCCACCGGCCTCGTCGGCGGCTGGGCGATCCAGTTCCTGCTGTTCGCGCTCAGCGCCTCCGCCGCCAGCCTCTTCCGCGAACGCGACGCCGGCCTCTTCCAGCGCCTGCTCGCCGCCCCGCTCACCCGCGCCCACATCCTCTGGAGCAAATTTCTCTACGGCGTGATCCTGGGCCTGGTGCAACTGGTCGCGCTCTTCGCCGCCTCGAGCTGGCTCTACGGCATCGAGATCCTGCCCCACCTCGGCCTCCTCGCCGTCGTGTGCGTGTTCGCGGCCGCCGCCTGCACGAGCTTCGGCATGTTGATCGCCGCGATCTCCTCGTCGCCCGAAGCCGCCAGCGGCCTCGCGACGTTTCTCATCATGCTCATGAGCGCGCTCGGCGGCGCCTGGTTTCCGATCAGCCTCATGCCCGAATTCATCCAGCACTTCAGCAAGCTCACGCTCGTCTACTGGTCGATGGAGGGTTTCAGCGCCGTCCTCTGGTCCGGCCACGGGCTGGTCCAGCTCCTGCCGCTGCTCGGGATTCTGGGCGGCATCACCGCCGCGGTCATGAGCGTCGCCGTCTGGCGCTTCAACCGCGGCCGCATCTTCGACTGACGCCCCCCGGGCCCGGTGACGGTTGCACGGAGAGGTCCGATTTCACGGCCCCGGCGTCGACCGCTCCATCCGTGCCCCCGTGTGATCCGTGGTGGAGAAACCCCTGCGCCGTTCCACCTCGCGGCACCCTGCCCCACGAACCTGGGTATGAGCCGGTCGGCTCGTCCCTATAGTCTCAACGACCCAGCGCCGCCGCCACGAACTCCCCGAGCACCGCCGTCGTCGGATCGCCCTCCGCCCCGAGGTTCGCGTTGATCTTGCCGTGATCCGTGTCGCGCGCCCCGAAGACGCGCACCGGCACGCCCGCCGCCTTGAGCACCGCGCCGAAGCGCTGCGCCTGCGCGCTCACATCCGGATGCCCCGCCACGTGCAGCAGCAGAAACCGCGGCAGCGCCTTGCCCTTGGTCACATGATTCACCGCCGAAAAGTCCCGGTGCAGCGCCGGATCGTTGCCGAATTTCTGCCGGTGCCCGTTCTTCGGCAGCGGAAAGCCGTGCACCCGCGCCCGCGTCTCCGCCACCTCGATCATCGCCGGGATGTCGTAGGTATCGCCGTCCACCGGCACGCAGCCCTTGATCGGCGCCAACGACAGCCCGTGCTCCTTCAGGTAGCGTTCGTCCGTGCACAGCAGCGCCGCCAGCTGCGCGCCCGACGAATGCCCCATCACGAGCACCCGCCGCGGATCGCCGCCATACCCGGCGATGTTCGCCTGCACCCACGCAAACGCCCGCGCCACGTCCCGGATGATCGCCCCCATCTCGACGGTCGGCAGCAGCCGGTGGTTGATCGCGACGAAGACCATGCCCTGCGCCGTGAAATAGTGCGGCTTCACCTGGACCAGTCCCTTGTCGCCGGTCTGCCAGCCGCCGCCGTGGATCCAAAACACCACCGGCGCCTCCTTCGCGCCCGCCGGCGCATACACGTCGAGCACGTGCCGCGCATGCGCCGGCTCCGGTGCATACCGCACATCCCGCGTCGCCGTCGTCTGCGCCGGCGCCGCGGCGCAAACCCCCGCCAACACCGCGGCCACTCGCAAAAGGGAAAAGAAGTTCATGGGCAGGGAAAGGTGGCCGCGTTGGGCGTGCAGGTTGGAGGAAACGTCCGGGCGAGCGATCGGCCTACGCGGACCGAAGGCCGCGCTCACCGTCGCCACCGTAGTGCGTCCGTCGGCGGCGGCGATTTCTTTTCCCGTCCGTCGCTTCGTCCGGCCGGCGCCCCGCGTTCCCGCCGTATACGCATACGTGCGTAGACGCCGTCCTGCCGCGTTGACCGGTCCTCGCCCCCGCCGCACATCGGTGATATCACCCGCGCCGCGCGTCGTGGCATCGGGGATCTGCCACCATGCTTCACCGCCCGCACGCCCTTCGCCTCGCCGCCTCGCTGCTCGCCTCCCCGTTCGCCGCCGCCCAGACCCCGCCCCCCGCTGCCGCCGCCCCGACCGCCGCCGCGGCAACGGCTTCGCCCGCTCCGGCCAAAGCCCCCGCCGCCCCGACCAACGCCGCCGCATCCGCCGAGAAACCCACCCCCGCCGAGCTCGCCTACTGGACCCAGCTCCAGCGCGACCTCGACGAACTCCGCCGCGCCAACCTCGCCCTCGGCCTCCGCGAGAGCCCGCTCGAGACCAGCGCCGAGAATATCAGCGCGATCATTTCCCGCCTCGAAAAATTTCTCGACCGCCGCGACCAGGATCCCGTCGCCGACCTCGGTCCCGACTACAAGGACTACCGCGAGCGCGTGATGAAGCTTTGCGACCTCGCCCTCACTCCGCTCACCGCCGCCGCCAAGTTCAAGTCGACCGTCGTCACCGACGGCGAACAGCGGATGATGCAGACGTTCACGATCTTCAAGGGCGTGGGCGCTCTCGACGACCACAAGCCGCGCCTCGTTGCCCTCCACGACCGCCTCGACGCCCGTGCGGTCGCCGCCGGCGCCGAGCCGCAGTGGTTCTTCCAGGTGCTCGGCATCGGCGACAAGCCCCGCGCCGCCGGCGCCCTCGGCTCGCCCGAGGAACGCGACGCCCAGTTCCTCAAGGACGCCGCCGCCATCGGCCCCGTCTACGCCGCCCTCGCCAAGGGCCACTTCGTCGCCTTCCGCCTCAAGGACGGCCTCACCGAGGGCCTGATGGAGCCGTTGCTCGAATCCGCGAAAAAATTCCGCGAACAATTCGCCGACGCCCCCGACGACCAGCTCCGCGAGGCGCTGCGCACCGCCCCGTCGCTCCAGGAGAAGCCCGGCACGTTCGTCCTCAAGCGCCACCTCGTCGTCCTCGAGCTCGCCCGCCGCACCGAGACGGTCGCGCACATGATCGCGATGCAGGAATTCCAGGGCGCCTTCCGCCGCTGGCTCGGCCAGGCCTCCGACATCGCTCCGCTCGGCCCCTGTCGCGATATCGCCGTCGCCCACGACGGCGCCTGGTTCGCCCACGTCGCCGACGAGCGCACCGTCGTCGTCCGCGACGCCGCCACCGGCAAGGTCCGCGTCTCCCTGCCCACGCCCGACCCCGTCCGCTCCCTCGCCCCCACCGTCGACGGCAAGATCATGGTCTTCACGGCCGCCGGCCTCTTCTCCGCCGACCTCTCCCGGCCCTCGCCGACCCTTGAGCTGCGCGCCCAGCGCCGCAGCGCGTTCCTCGAGGCCCGCCTCGCCGGCGCCTCCGGCTCCGACCGCTTCGTCTACGGTCTCGGCGTCATGCCCGCCACCGCCCGCAACGGCTCCGAGACCACCTTCAGCGCGGTGAAAAACGCCAGCCGCATCACCGCCGTCGGCATCGACGCCGAGGGCCGCACCCTCGCCTTCGGTTACGCCGGCGACAATCTCACCGGCACCGGCCAACGCACCTTCGGCGTCGACCTCCTCCGCTTCCCCGCCGGCGACATCAACACTCCCGAAGGCTCCAAGATCGACAGCAGCCGCGTCGTCCCGCCGCTCAGCCTCGCCGCCCTCGCCCTCGATCTGGCGCCCGACGGCAACCGGATCGCCGTCGCCTGGTTCGGCCGGTTCGGCGGCTCCGTCACGGTGCACGACCTCGTCGGCGAGACGCCGTCGCAGCGCATTCTCACCCTCGACGGCGAATCCTACACCTGGGTGCGCCTACTCCCCGGCCCCTCGCCCCGCGTCGCCGCCGCCACCCGCCACGGCGCCGTGCGTATCTGGGATGCGGAGACGCGCGACCTGCTCGTCCGGTTCGATGTCCCGGCCGGCCCCGCCGGCCTGGCCTGCGCCGTCGTCGGCGGCGACCTGGTGAGCGTCGCCCTCGGCCGCACCGCCGTCCACCGCTGGAAACTCGCCGACGGCGCCCACGTGGCCGCCTACGCCGGCGAAAAGCCCGCCGCCATTCCGTCCGCCCTCGCCGCCGAGCGGACCCTGCTTCCGGTGCGCGAGTCGCTCATCGCGCTCGTCCAGGCCCCCGACGAACCCACGCGCCTCCAACTCCTCGAAACCCTCCGCACCGAAAAAGCCGCGCAGGTCGAGGCCGTCGGCCAGCGCCGCACCGTCGAGCACTGGCTCAGCCGCCTCCGCACCGACCAGGTCGTGAAACTCCGCCGCGACAAACGCCGCGTCGAGGCCTTCGAACTCGGCGCCAAGGAAATCGCGTCCGGCGTCGTCGCCGCCAACCTCGCCTTCGCCACCATCGCCGCCGGCAACGGCGCCACCTACGACAAACCCGACCCCGCCTTCCGCGCCCGCGTCGTCGCCTTCGCCCGTCGCGCCGTCGAACTGTTCCCCGCCGACAACGACATCCGCGCCGAATTCCTCCTCGCCCGCGCCGGCGCCTTCGCCGCCGAGGGCAAGATCGCCGACGCCCTCGCCGACATCGACCGCCTCAACGCCGTCTGGCCCGACCTCGCCCCCCACAAAGGCGAGCGCTACAACATCTACCTCGCCGGCCACAGCCACGCCCTCAAGGCCGGCCGCAAGGCCGACGCCATGCGCCACCTCATCGGCGCCATCGACTTCGCCGACGGCAAACCCGCGGCGCTCAACCTGGCGCGCAATATCTTCGGCATGGCTTACGAGCTGAAGGATTGGAAGACGTCCGTGCAGTTCGCCAACCTCTCCCTCAGCCTCGATCCGGAGCTGAAGAACAACCAGAACTTCATGGCCGCCGCGCGCTACGCCTACGGCCAGGCGAATCCCCAGCCCGCCGCGGCCCCGAAGAAAAAGTAGCCATGCGCCTCCTCGCGCTTCCGCTCCTCGCCGCCGCGTTGGTCTTCGCCCCGGCGCTGCACGGCGCCGACGCCGCCGCTCGCGCCGCAGCCGAAAAACTCGCCCGGACCTGGGGGCCCGTCGAGGAAGCCTACAGCGCCGCCTTCGCCACCCTCGCCGAACGCCGGTTCGACGCCGGCGAAGCCGCCTTCGCCCGGGCCCTCGCCGTCGCCACCGCCGCCGGCCGCCCCCGCGCCTACCTCGCCGGTCTGCTCGACGGCCGCGCCCAGCTCCGGCTTGAGCTCGGCCGCTTTGCCGCGGCCCGCGCCGACGTCGACGCCGCCCTCGCCGACCTGACCGACCCGCGTTCCCGGGAGGGCGCCCTCTTCCGGCGCGTCGCCATCGCCCGCGCGCTCGGCGATTTCCGCTTCGCCGCCGACACGCTCCGCGAGCTCCAGCGCGCCGCCGCCGCCCGCGGCGACAAGTCCCCCGACACCCTGCGCCAACTCGCGCTCGCCGAAGCCCGCAACCGCCGCGCCTGGGGCGACCTCACCGGCGCCATCGAGCAATTCGACGCCGCCCGCGCCCTCGACGACCAGTCCGCCGACGGCCTCCGCGAGCTCGCGGCCTGTCATCTCCTCGCGCGCGCGCCCGCGCTCGCCGCCCCGCTCGCCCAACGCGCCCTCGAACAGGATCTTCACCTCCGCGGCATCAGTCGCCGCCGCCCGCGCGAACAATGGATCGCCGCCGGCGACGCCTCCCTCCTCGCCTCGCTGCGCCTCGCCGCCGACTGCGCCTTTGCCCAGCGCGACTATCCGGCCGCCCTCGCCCACTACGAAACCGCCGCCGCCCTCGCCGCGCGCCTCGCCCAGACGGGCGAGCAAAAACTCTCCGCCCTCGGCCGCGCCCGCACGCTCCTCGCCCTCCGCGATCCCCGCGCCGCCGAAGTCGACGCCGCCTTCCTCGGTGAATTCGCCGCCCTCGACGAGCGCGCCGTGCCCGAGGCCCGTCTGCGCCTCGAGATCTATTCCGCCGCCGGAGAGCTGGCCCTCGCCGGCGCGCACCACGCCGTGGCCGTCCGCGCCCTCGAGCGCGCCGCCGCCCTCGTCGAACAGGTGCGCGCCAGCGCGACCGTCGAGGACCGCCGCCACTTTCTCGCCCTCCAGGCCGACAGCTACCGCCGCCTCGTCACCGCCCACACCCGCACCGGCGATGCGTGGGGCGCGCTCCTCGCCGCCGAGTCCCTCAAGGGCCGGCTCCTGCTCGAGACGCTCCAGCCGGGTCACGACCGCGCGGATGCACCGGCCGCCGAGCGCCTGGCGCAGCTGCGCTCGCTGCAGCGCCGCCTGCCCCCCGACGTCGCCGCCGTCAGCTATGCCAACGCCGACTGGTCCGGCACGCCCCCCGTCGCGATCGTTCTCACCCACGAACGCATCGCCGCCGTCGAGCTCGCCCCCGGCCGACTCAAATTCGCCCTCGAACTGCTGCCCGTCGCCGCGATCAAGGAGGCCCAGACCCGCGACGTCGACGCGAGCCGCTACGCCGTCGGCGACGAGGTCACGCTCGCCGGCCTCATCGCCTACTACCGCGAGTGCCTCACCTGCCCGCCCGAGGAGATTCCCGCCCGCCGTCCCGCCCAGCTCGCGCTTATGCGGCTGTTGCACGATTTCCTGTTCGATCCGCTGCGCCCCACCCTCGGTGCCCGCCGCCGCCTCCTGGTCTCGCCGAGCGGCCTGCTGGCCTACCTGCCCTTCGAAACCCTCGCCGACCGCAACCAGCATCTGCTCGTCGCCGACCACGCCTTCACCCTCACGCCGTCCCTGCTCACGACCCTGGCCCTTGCGGCGCGCCCCGCCGCGACGTTCACCCGCCCGCTGCTCGCCTTCGGCGGCGCCGTTTACAACCCCGGCAGCTATGCGACCGAAATGGTCAAGGCCGACCGCATGAAGGCCCAGTTCGGGCTGATGCTCGCCGCCGCCCGCCAAGCCGCCTTTGCGCCGAACCGCAGTCCCTACGCCGGCGTCTTCGGCGGCCCGATGAGCAACCTCGCCGGCACCAAGGCCGAGGTCGAGATGCTCGGCGATCTCCTGCCCGGCGCCCGCGTCGTGCTCGGTCCCGAAGTGAACGAGAAAAATATCCGCACCCTCGCCGCCGCCGGCGAACTCCGCTCCGCCCGCGTCCTGCACTTCGCCGTCCACGGCGCCGCGCTCCCCGCGATGCCCGCCCTCTCCTGCATCGCGCTCTCCTACGAGGGCCACTATTCCGCCGATCTCCCGGCCGAGCGCGACGGCCTGCTCCAGCTCGCCGAGATCCAGGCGCTCCCGCTCCGCGCGGAGCTGGTGACGCTGAGCGCCTGCGAGACCGGCCTCGGCGCCATCCTCGCCGGCGAGGGCGTTGTCGGCCTCACCGGCGCCTTCCTCTCCGCCGGCGGCGACCGCGTGCTCGCCTCGCTCTGGCCCGTCAACGACGCCGGCACCACCTACTTCATGCAGCGTTTCTACCGGCTGCACGTCACCGACGCGATGCCCGGCGATCTCGCCATGGCCGCGGTGAAACGCGAGTTCATCGCCGGTCGGGCCGGCGGTTTCCGTGCGCCGCAATTCTGGGCGCCCTTCAATCTCTACGGCGGCGCCGATCTGCTCGTCGCGGCCCCCTGAGTCGCTCGCGCCCCTCGGTTCGCGCGCCGCCGGATCGTCCGCGGCTCCCTCCGCCGCACCCGCCGGCCCGCGCCTGCCGCCAGATTTCGGCTGACGCACCCCGCCGAAGCTGCGCCATACTGGTCCTGTGTCGCGTCCCATCTACGCCCCCGCCCGCTTCTCCCTGCGCGCCGCGTTGCTCGTCATGCTCGCGGTCCTTGCGACCGAGTCGGTCGCCCAGTGGCTGATCGAGCGCCTCGCGCTGCTCTCGCTTTCCCTCGGCACCGGCGCGCTCCTGCTGCATCCGGGCTTCGCCTCGACGCAGGTCATTCTGGCCAAGTTTCTCTCCACCGCCCTGGTCATGCACTGGACCCTGCGCTACTCCGCCGAGACCTGGCGCGCCACCGGCCGCCTCCGCATCCAGCCCGCCTACCTGCCCGTCGCGTTCGTCCCGATCATCGCCGGGGTCGTCGTCTTTCTTTCCGAAATCGACAACCTCCTCCGCCTGCTCGGCCCCGGTTGGTCGCTGCACGAAATGGACGTCTCCCCCGATTTCGACGCCCTCGTCGGCACCGGTTGGCAGGGACCGTTTCTCGCCGTGGTCGTCGCCCCGATCACCGAGGAACTCGTCTTCCGCGGCCTCATCCTCCGCGGTTTCCTCGGCCGCTGGCGCCCGGCGCTCGCGATCACCGTGTCCGCCTTCCTCTTCGGGGTGATGCACATGAATTTCGCCCAGTTCCCCGTCGCCTTCCTCCTCGGGCTGGTGCTCGGCTGGGTCTACGTCCGCACCCGCTCCCTCGGTTTGTGCATGGCCGGCCACGCCCTCAACAACGCCTCCACCTACCTCCACGACTTCCCCTTCGAGGTCACCGGCTTCAACTTCGTGCCCGAAGGCGTCGAGGGCCCGCTCTTCCATCCCTGGTGGTTCGATTCGATCGGCGTCGCCCTCTTCGTCGCCGGCCTCGTCTGGATCCGTCGCCGCGCTCCCGCCGCCGAACCGTGGACGGTCTACGCTCCCCCGCCTCCGCCCCTGCGCCTTCCGCCCCGCCTCGCTGGCGCCGAAGCCGCACTTGGCCATTGTCTGCCGTCCGCCGCCGCCAAGACTGACCCGTCCATGTCCTCCGAACTCGCCACGCTCGTCACCGCCCTCGCCCAACGCGCCCGCGCCGCGTCGCTCGTGCTCGCGACGGCTCCGTCGGCGAAAAAGGACGCCGCCCTCGCCCGCCTCGCCGACCTGATCGACGCGTCGCACACCGTTTTGCTCGAGGCCAACGCCCGCGACCTCGCCTCGCCCGAGGCCGCCGCCCTCACCGCCGCCGCCCGCGACCGGCTCACGCTCGACGCCAAGCGCCTCGCCCAGCTCGCCGCTGCCGTCCGTGAAGTCGTCGCGCTGCCCGATCCCGTCGGCGCCGTCCTCGACGACACCGTCCGCCCCAACGGCCTGCGCATCCGCAAGCTCCGCGTCCCCATCGGCGTCATCGGCATCATCTACGAGGCCCGCCCCAACGTGACGATCGACTGCGCCGTCCTCTGCCTGAAGAGCGGCAACGCCTCCATCCTCCGCGGCGGCAAGGAGTGCTTCTTCACCAACACCGCCCTCGCCGCCCTCATCTCGACCGCGCTCGCCGACGCCGGCCTCCCCGCCGACGCCGTCCAACTCGTCCCCACCACCGACCGCGCCGCGCTCCAGACGCTCCTGAAACTGGATACGCTCATCCACTGCGTCATCCCCCGCGGCGGCGAGAGCCTCATCCGCTACGTCGCGCAAAACAGCACCATCCCCGTCATCAAGCACTACAAGGGCGTCTGCTTCGTCTACGTCGACGCCGCCGCCGACCTCGCCATGGCCGAGGCCATCACCCTCAACGCCAAGGTCCAGCGCCCCAGCGCCTGCAACGCCGCCGAGCAACTCCTCGTCCACCGCAGCGTCGCCGAACAATTCCTCCCCGCCGTCGCCCGCGCCCTCCGCGCCAAGGGCGTCGAACTCCGCTGCGACCAAGCCAGCGCCGCCATCTTGGCCGCCGCTCCGTCCGTCGTCGCGCCCGCACCCGATCCCTCAACTCTCAACGCTCAACTCTCAACTGCGGTCGCCCCCGCGACCGCAATCGCCCCCGCCGAGTCTGCTCCGCCCGTGCTCGCGGCCGCCCCCGCGGACTCCGCGCCCATTCCGTTCACCGCCGCCACCGCGGCCGATTTCACGACCGAGTTCCTCGATTACGTGATCGCCATCCGCGTGGTCGACTCCGTCGACGAGGCCATCGCCGTCATCAACCGCGACAGCTCCAACCACAGCGACGCCATCGTTACCGCCGACGAGGCCGCCGCCGCGCGCTTCCTCGCCCAGGTCGACAGCGCCACGGTTTATTGGAACGCCAGCACCCGCTTCACCGACGGCTTCGAGTTCGGCTACGGCGCCGAGATCGGCATCAGCACCGACCGCCTCCACGCCCGCGGCCCCATGGGCCTGCCCGAGCTCTGCACCTACAAGTTCGAGATCGTCGGCACCGGCCAGATCCGCGGCTGACCCGCCGAAACCAAACGCCGCTCCATTGACCACCGTCCGTCGAACCGTAATCTCTCCGCAGTCATGACCACCCTCGGTTTTACCTACTGGCAGGACGGGAAAGACTGGATCGGGTTCCTCGACGAATATCCCGACTACCAGACCCAAGGCGCGGATCTCGAGGACCTGAAGGCCCACCTGCTCGATCTCCATCGGGAGCTTACCTCCGGGACAATTCCAAACGTTAGGCGCCATGCGCAGCTGACGCTGGCATGATATGAAGCGCCGGGATCTTTTGCGAAAAATCGAAGACGGCGGCGCAGTCTTTATCCGGCACGGCGGCAAGCACGACTGGTATCACAATCCCCGCACCAAAGTTTCCCAGCCCGTGCCCCGGCACACCGAAATCAACGAGAGACTTGCCAAAAGCATACTGCGAAAGCTGAGCGACAACCTCTCGTCCGCCGATTGACGACGCACGCACGTTTCGATCGCTCCCGATGCCTCGCCGT
>JACCDQ011190118.1_pt1 | contig 29298 bp, 44 predicted proteins | sample 7446031 | NCBI WGS metagenome assembly JACCDQ01 (sample SAMN15323442, study PRJNA562643) | freshwater metagenome | isolation source: river surface water | place: USA:Blue River Watershed | collected 2017-08-17 | reverse complement strand
ACTAAAGATCAATGGAATTCAGCAATAGACCGCTCAGGTTTAGAGTTTGCTCAAAAAATTCTTGCATAAATAAAATTTTGAGTGTATAATAACACTTCTTTGGTTGGGTCTGTAACGCAACGTAGAGAGGTTTAAAGTGTCGGATACCCTTGTTTTGAACGCAGATGGTTTGCCTGTTTCGGTTATGCCGTTGAGCGTAATCCCATGGGAAGAAGCTATTAAGTACATGGTCTTGGATAAGGCAGATGTACTACATTTCCATGACAATTGGATTGTTCATAGCGCAACCTGGGAAACCCCTGTTCCATCAGTTATCATGCTTCGTGAATACATGAAGGCAAAAACTACGGTTCGTTTTAGCCGTAGCAATGTCTACCTTCGTGATGATCACAAGTGTCAGTACTGCGGTACAGATCTTGACAAAAAGGACGCTACCCTTGACCACGTACACCCAATCTCAAAGGGTGGCAAAACTACATGGGAAAATAGCGTTACTGCGTGCTCACCATGTAATGCTGCTAAAGCTGACAAAGCTGGTTGGAAGCCAAAGCGTGCGCCATACAAGCCAGACTACTGGGAACTTGTAAACAAACGCAAGAAGCTACCATTCCATGTCAAGCATGAAGATTGGATGCAATATATTCTATGAAGAAACTCTTTTGGAATACGCTAGGGTTTCTTAGCTTAGGATTGGCTTATATAGGGGTTGTCACACCTGGCATCCCTTATAGTCCATTTGTTGTATTTGCCGCATATTGCTTTAGTAAGGGCAGTAAGCGTATGCATGACTGGATCTATAATCATAAGATCTTTGGTCCATTTCTTACTAACTGGAACGAGAAGCGTGTCTTCCCGTTGAGACTTAAATTTTTAATGCTGGGTATGATGAGCTTGAGTTTAACGCTTATGTACACAGGAGGAGTTCCTACCCGTGGATTGGTATATACTGGTATTTTTATGGCCCTTGTTGCCTGTTGGGCTTGGCGTTATCCTTCCTCTGTTGGAGAGTATGATCGCAGAGTGGCAGAAGGAAAGAAAATAGGTTGGTTTAACAACTACATCTAGGTAAATACTCTGTTATTATAACGGAGTATTTCTAATGAAAAAATTATTAGCAGCTTTATTGCTAGTCCCTGCACTAGCATTTGCACAAAAAGCACCACAAGGCGTTACATACGACGCACAAATTCTTAAAGTTAACGACGGCGATACGGTGGTGATCGCTGCTCCCTTTCTACCAGCGCCACTTAAACCTCAGCTTGCCGTTAGAATCTTCGGAGTCGATACTCCAGAAAAAGGATTCAGAGCAAAGTGCGAATCAGAAAACCAACGTGGATTGGCAGCATCAGAGTTCACCAAAAAGGCAGTGGCAGCTAGTACCCAACGTCAAGTGGTCCTCTATGACTGGGATAAGTTCGGTGGAAGGGTTCTTGGTGATATTATTCTAAACGGGCAAAGCCTGCGTGCATTGTTAATTCAAAACGGTTATGCACGTGAATACTACGGAGAAGCAAAAGGTAGTTGGTGCCCATAATCATGGACAAGCATACTCAGAAGGTATTGAATTACTTGCTAGACAAGTCTAACGAACCTTTGTTCTCTGAGTATGAAAACATACTAAAGCCTTTGACTAGCATACTATCTAAGTATCCTACTATCGAAGGCAACGTATTTGGACATCACGGCACTGATCCAACTACATATCCTAGGCCAGAGTTTAAACAAAAGAGACACAATCTTTCTTTGTTTGCAATAACTAAAACAAACATTTTAGAAATAGGGTTTAATGCCGGACACTCTGCAATGCTACTGTTAACAGCAAACCCTAAATTAAAGTACACAGCAATTGACCTATGCTGCAACTCATATACAAAAGAGTGCTACGAATATCTTAAATCTGTATTCGGTGAAAGAATAACGTTAATAGAAGGTAACTCAGCTGTTGAGTTACCTAAGTTGCTAGCTGTAGATAACTCATTTGATGGCTATATTGTAGATGGCGATCACACGTTTCCAGTTGCATACTCAGATATGTTAAATATAACAGAATGTGCAAAGAATGGAAGTATATTGTGCTTTGATGATTGCGAAGATCCGGTACTTAGGCTTGTAGTTGATTTTTTTATGATGAAGGGCACACTTCAACATATAGTTGACAATACAGGATTTATACAATCCACTGAGCATATGTTTTTTAGGATAACAAAATGAACGAAAATGAGTATCCAGTTTATCCAGAGGAAGATGGTTATGATCGCCCGCGAAACCCTTATAGCCCTGTTTAATGATATCATTGAAGGCCTTGCAAGATTTGGTTGCGGACTAGCAGGAATACCCTATGAAGGCTAAAGAGTTCATTACAAGAAACATGCGACCTGCTACAGCATCTGGAAAAGAAAAAGCTGGTGCAGTAGAAGAGTTACGAAAGCAGCTAGTATCTGAAAAAGAAAAAGGTACTAAATTTAATTACGATGTTATCGATAAGATAATGCAAAAGATATCAAAGGATCATAACATCACTGGCCAAGAGCTTCACGACAAATGGATGGCCAAATACCATAAGTGGCCTGATACTTGGGTTAAAGAGTTATGAAGCTTATAGATTCTGTTTACTTTAATTATTGGGGCAAGCAACAACCAAAGTTTACTGAATTAGAAGTAGCATTAATGGAAGGCGGACACAGCCTAGAGGATCATTATGAAGCGAGCGATACTAATAACAGCAGTGATACTGGCAGGATGCAGTTCATTAAAGGATTACATTCCCAGCAGATGGGACGTAAACCAAAGCAAGGCAGTAACTGACATACAACAGTCAAGTCGTAACTTTGATTGCAAAGGCAATGTAGCCGAGCAGTCTAAGACACTTGCACAACAAGTTGAGTGGTTAGACATTTACAGTCAAAGTAAAGACACAAGAGATGTTGCTAAAATTACAGGCAACATGAATGATACAGTTAAAGAATTAAAAGACCGCAGCAGTAAAGGTCCAGTTAGTCCATTGTATTGTGAAATTAAAAAGAAAATCTTAATACAACAGTCTGACATGATTGCACACACTGTACAAGGGAGATTCTAATGCAAGAACACTTATTACATTTAGCAGGGTGTGGTTTACCTTGGGCTGAGCAACGTGCTCAGATGGCTCTACAAATTGCAGAAGGAGTGCAACGTGGAGAGCTATCAAAAGACGAAGCTCGTGCTCTACTAGAAGATTTAGTTAACACTGACAAGTTAAACGAGGAGGCAACAAATGCCGAGGCTCGTGCTATGCTTGTATTCGGTGTAACTCAAATTGTTCAAATGCTTGCTTAAGAGCATTTACTAAGTCTTCGATCATCCCGTCATCATGAAACGGTGACGGTGCAAACCTTAGTCGTTCAGTTCCTACATCAACTGTAGGCCAGTTTATCGGCTGCACATAAATCCCGTGTTCACTTAACAAGTAATCACTAATTGCTTTACACTTCTTAGCATCGCCGATGTGTACAGGAATGATGTGAGTTGTAGTAGAGTCCATTACCGGAATGCCAGCTTTGGTTAATCTATGTTTTAACTTACGAGCACGCTCTTGGTGTTTGTCTCTAACCTCTTGATGCTCTTTAAGAAACTTAACAGCAGCTAGGGCACCCGCACAACTAACTGGACTCATGCTTGTTGTAAAGATAAACCCAGCAGCTACACTACGGATAGCATCAATTACATCTGCATCGGCAGCAATATAGCCACCTTGGACTCCAAAGGCTTTGCCAAGTGTTCCGTTGATTATATCAATCTCAGCTTCTAGTCCTAGTTCTTCTACCTTACCGCCACCTTGTGGTCCGTAGAGTCCTACCGCATGTACTTCGTCGATGTAAGTTATTGCTTTGTACTTCTTAGCAAGTTTGCAAATGTCAGCTATGGGACTAACATCGCCGTCCATACTGTAAACACTTTCAAATACTACACAAGGAGTCTTGCCTTGTGCAAAACTAATCTTAAGTTTCTGTTCTAGATCTTCTAAGTCATTGTGTTTAAAGATAACTTTTGGAGCACGGCTATGACTAATACCGACAATCATACTGTTATGGTTTTTATCATCGCTGATAAACTCAATGTTTGGCACAATTTTAGCCAGCGCAATAAGTGTCCATTCGTTAGCAACGTATGCGCTACTGAATAACAGCCCAGCTTGTTTTTTGTGCAAAGTTGCTAGCTCGTGTTCTAGTGCTTTATGATAGTGACTAGTGCCGCCAATGTTGCGTGTACCGCCTGAACCTGCACCCGTATGATCTAGGGCTGTGTGCATAGCATCTAGCACAACTTTGTGCTGACCCATGCCCAAATAGTCATTACTGCACCAGTTTACAATGTTCTTAATATTATATGGTCCGTACCAGACAGCAGTAGGAAACTTACCTGCTTCTCGAACAATATCATTAAAAACACGGTATTTTCCGTTATCTTTTAAGTCCTGTAATAGTTGTTTGAAGGGTTCTTTGTTTATCATAGTGTTTTACTTATCGCTAAATATAGGATACGGGACAAAAACATGGACGCAAACGATTTAATGAAAAGCATTCTAATGCTAGTTACACAAGCAGATCAAGAACAACCAGGGCAACTAAGTCCTTTAAGTCAAGCACCTGCCGACGCTGAACCAAATAGAGAAAAACAAATTGTTGATCTTACTCCAGACGACGAAGAATCTTGCTGGGCTAATGAACCAGAAGAAAAGTATGCAGGTATTGATAGTGTAACTGTTAATGCCGGCGGCGGAGTTAACGGTCCTAAGCATCCTAGCGATATGCGTGTACAACATCCTAGTTTATATCCAACTGCACAATCAGCAGAAGAACAACCTCAACGCATTAGTGTGCATGATGCATTAATGCAAATACTCGGAGGCAAATAATGTCAGCAAACGGTATTGCACATCTATCAACTAAAGAGCTGCGACAAAAAGCTAAACTAGATTTAGCGGCTGCTAATAGAGCTGCACGTAACAATGCACGTAGTACATACGACATTACACAGTTGCCTACACAGTATAACGATAATTCAATTATTGATAACCCAAATACAGGAGGGCTAGTCGTTGGCCGTCCTTGGGTAACTACAGTATCTAGTTTTACGTTTTACGAGGCATTTGGAACAACAAGTGCTATTTCAACTACACAATATGTAAGTGGTAATAAAATTTATGCTGAATCATCAACATACGATGTTCCTAGTTATCAACCTGCTCGTATTGTAGTTAATGACGTTGAGATTGTTAATACTGAACAACGTGGTCATACTCTTTTAGTATTAGATAGCTACGGTAATATTGTCACAGGACCTACTCTATACGACACATACATTGATAATGCCAATGTTACAGCCGTGGCCGCGGCATTAAATGCAGTTGCTTCTGGCAACATCGTAGTATTAGTAACATATGACGCTTCGGCATTTTTTGGTGATGCTCGCCCAGCACTTACAACGGGATACGGGTCAACTAATACTGATACTTGGACAGCACAAAGAAAGAGCCATATCTTTATAGGTGTTAAAGTGTAATGGGCGCAACACTACCTAACTCAACAACGTATCTACATCCGCATGAGTCTAATCTTTTAGATTTGCATCATGCAATGGACTATGACCAGTATGGCCAGCCTGTCCTAAGAACTGACATTAGTGGTGTAGACCACACTAGTTCTAATAGATTAAAAGTAAGTCAAAAACAAATATCGTTCTACAATACATCATTATATGACTTAGGTACAGACGTTTGGGACTACTCAACTACACTGGGGGCAACAGCTACTCACGACACAAATAAACAAGCCTGTGTGTTATCTAGTTCTACCACTGTTGGTTCCGAAGTCGTTAGACAAACATACAAGGTGATGAACTACGTCCCAGGCCGCCCGGTAGAATTTAGCCTAGCCTTCCAAGTACAGCAAGCAACGGGCGCAAGAACTCGTGTCGGTGTATTTGATACTATGAACGGTATCTACTTTGAAAAAGACGAGAACAATATGTTCTGGTGTGTGTTACGCAACTCGGGTTCGGGATCAGTAGTTGAGACTAGAGTAAGTAGAGACAATTGGAATGGCGACAAGTTAGATGGCACAGGCCCTAGTGGCATTATTGTGCCACCTGGTAAGATTCAAATGATTAAGTTTGAATACGAATGGTATGGTGCCGGGTCTGTTTGCGTATGTTTTATTATTGACGATCATAAGCATACTGTACATAAGTTTCATACTGCAAACAGAGAAATAATGTCTTGGTCTGCAACCCCATTCCTGCCAGCAAGGATGGAGATTAAAAATATCTCTTCTACAATGGAGAGTTATCTTACCTTGTATTCTACCAGCTTTGCTATGGAGGCAACCTCAACGATATTAGGAGTTCCAAAAGTTACAGGTATCCCGTTACCTGGCTTGAACTTAGTAAACGCATTTACCTACGTGCCTACAGTGAGCGTTAGATTAAAAGCCGATCAGTTAAATGCTGTAGCATTCATTGAGGAAGTACAGGCTTTTACTATAGACAACAGTTTTCTAACATTTAGAATTATTAAAAACGCTACACTATCAAACGGTGGCACACTAACCTGGACGGACTTCTCGACCACTGGGAGTTCAATACAGGTTAACACTAACGCAACTTCGTTTACTGGAGGAACAGTAGTTGCTCTAGGAGTAGTACCATTAAACGGCAGACCTTATGCGCTAGATGGCAACACTGGAGTATTCCAAATAGGACGTACTAGTATGGGCACAGTTAGTGATGTCTATACACTAGCACTATCCCCAGCAAAGAACAACGTAACAGCATTAGGAACACTACGCTGGCGAGAACAGAGATAAGTACTATATGAAAGTAAGAGACGTATTAACAGAAGGCATGAGCAAAAAGGACACTTACCAGATCCTTTTGGAGTTCATTCGCTTTGCTGCCGAAGACTTAGAACTAGACAAACTACCTAAGTTTAATTTTATGTTTGACACTAAGCGTAGCCTAGAGCACAAGAGCTTTGGCGGGTATGCTCCTGGCGAAAAGCACATTGACATAACCGTAGTTAACCGACACATTATGGATGTGTGCCGTACACTAGCACATGAACTAGTACATTTCAAACAAGACTTAGATAACCAACTAGAAGATCCAGATGCTGGTGCAACTGGCAGTCCTCAAGAAAACGAAGCTAATGCGAGAGCTGCGGTTATTATGCGTAACTGGGCTAAAAAGCATCCTCAACTTTTTGATAAGCAATCTATTAACGAAAGCAAGTTATTAGACAAGCCAACTCCGGATGCTGCTAGTATTATTGCCAAGCATGGCATGAGCGAACAAGATTTTATTAGCCAACTTCGCAATGGAGTTCGGCACGAGCTAGAGCATACTAGCAATGTTAAGACAGCAATCGAAATTGCAATGGACCATTTAAACGAGCGTCCAGACTATTACATTAAACTTCAACAAGCAATGCACTAAAGAGAATGGACCCCGTAGGGTCCATCCTAATATATAATAAAGGCTATGCCTGTAATATAAGCCGTTTAGGCAATAATATATAAATTACTTCTTTACGCCAGTATTCACAAAGCCGTAAAACTTTTCAGCAGCTTCGAGAACTTTATCCATTCCTGGATATTCAGGCATACCAACTGTAGTAACTAGTTGGCCAGTTTTTTCATCCTTAGCAGCAGATAATTGCCACCCTGCAAATTTGACTTGGAACTCGTTGTTAACGTGATCTTTAGCCATTGCTAGAATGTCTGCACGGATTTCGTAACCGTTTTTGTTAAACTTTACTTCTGGTACTTTTGGTGTATTAAATTCTGACATAATATTTCTCCTGTGTGTGTATTTTAAATTATTTAGAAGCTGGCACAAAAGCCTTCAATTGCGTATTAGCGTGAGCAACAAGTGACTCGGCAATAGCTAGAGAGCTCTTAATCTGACCCTTGGCAAATTCTGCTTGTGCGTCGATTAGTTTGTTTAGTTCTTCTTGGAATTTCTTGTCTTGAACGAATGTCTTGACAACTTGCTTTTTGCCGTTTTGAACGGTATCGATGATAGTTTCGTATGTAAACATATTATTCTCCTGTGTGTGTTAAGTTTACGATTGTTGGCAACCTTTGCTAACAATGTTTAGTATATATCTCTTTAATTAAAATTGCAACGGAAATCTGAACATTTGAGCAAATTTGCGTTGTGCTTTACCTAAATGGTCTAACTTAGCCATATTGTCCTCTACGTATTCGTGCCAAATGCTTAAAGGTGTTGGACTAGGTATGCTGATTTCACCAATGCTGTCTCCGTCTTGGGATTTAACTAATACATCATTTTTACGTGCTAGACGTTTGATCTTATCGTTAATACCTAAGCAGACCATACAGCCTTGTTTGATGCCCTTGTTTTGGCAGTACTCAATAGCACGCTTCATAAGAGCATCCCCCATGCCCTTGCCTTGGTGTTCTTTAAAAACACTAAATGCAAGTTCTGGAATTTCATCTTCTAAGCTAACGTGAGCAACTCCTACAATGTCTAGGTTGTTGTCTTCGATAGCAAAGATTTTGTGTTTATGCGGACTTAGTTTCCATTTTTCGCATAGTTGATTAATAACGTCATTACTAATATGAAAGCCAAAACGCATGTAGCGGCTTTCCTGATCTAGCATTAACAAGTGAGCTCTATACCTATCGAGCTCTGTTGCTGGTAGTTTATAGATGTTGTAGGTCATATTAGTACCAAGCGGCTTTATGCTTTTCTAAGTATTTTTGACGTGCTTCGCCTACTGAAACTAAAAAGTCCCAAACGGCTGTTAAAACTCTTTTCATAAGTACCCCTTTTGTTTTCTTAGATCAAATTCTCTAACCCAATAGTCTACCTCTGCTGGAGTAGTAGGGCGGTGCTTAATAATGAATTCATCAAGCTCTTGTTGCTGATTTGGGCTAGCAAATAGCCATTTTAATAATTTTGTAAACATTTTGTGTTTCCTGTGTCTAAGTAGTCACTCATGGTTTCTACTGAGTATTTAGCTGAGTATATGTGCGGCCGCAGCATAAGTCAAGAATTGACATAACCAAAAGATAATTGTATAATAGGTGCTAAATACGAAAGTACGGAAAATAACAACTATGCGTAAAAGTACAAGATCAATTCTGCAAGAACTAAGCGACATTGGACTGAGTCGTGATACCGATTTGGTTATAGAAAATCGCGGAACTAACCTAATACAAAGTGCTGTCAATTTGATTAACCTAATCAGAGAAAACTATGACGTTGAAACAGCAGCAGAACTAGAACGCCGTTTTATTAATAGTATCAAAGCAAATGATCCAAGTAAGTTTAAACGCGGTATTAAACGCATAACTGAAAGTAAAGGACCTAATGTCTAAGAATACAATTTTCCGAGACACTACATCATTTAACCACACAACAGCAAAAGAACTACAAGCAATTATTGATAGCCATTTAGGCAGCTTTGGCATCTCTACTGTTAAAGTAGGCAGTAATAAGCCTGTGTTAAATGATCTAGACTTGCAAGTTGAGCTATCAACAGTAGCTAAGTCATTTGGCACATCTGATGACAAAGCAACTCGCATTGCACTCCGTGAATATTTTGAACAGCAAGGTTACGAATCTAAGCGTAACGGCATTAACGTTTTTGTGCGAGTGCCGTTTGCTAGCTCTGCACATCAAGTAGACCTTGAAGTTATCCATAATGTGGATAAGATTGCTCGTTATCATCAACACAACATTCCTGCAAACAGCCCATTTAAAGGTGTTAGCAAACAACTGCTAGTCAGCACTTTAGCCAAAGATGCAGGCTTCCTGTACGCACCATGGGAAGGGTTGTTTATACGCAACTCTGACAACAAAAAGGGCGCATTGTACGCAATTGAATGGGATGACATTGCTGAAATTTTGCTAGGGCCTACCGCTACAGGTGTAGATCTAGACAGTGTAGAAGCAATACTAGCTAAACTACCTAAAGAACAGGGTTTAAACTTGCTAGATCGATGCCGAAAAGACAAATGCTGGTATGAAATTACCTAGCCAAAAATGGGCTTATTCAGCCCATTTTTTTCCTCTGTACTAAATACATATACAAGAGCTCACAGAGTGTGAGTCAAAGCATATAGAGGAGAAATATTATGCCATCATTAGTCGGATCTACAGTAGCAGCTAACTATCTAGTTGCTAAGCCATCAACACAATTCGGTACACGTCAACTTAGCGTTTTAAACATTGCTATCGACGGTGTTTTCGTTGACTACGCAAATGCAAACAGCTTGTTCAGCAAGTCAGTTCGCGCACTACAACAAACTGCTGAAGTTTGGGCAGTGTTTACACCAGTTGACGCTGGTACAGACAGCTTCAACGTTATCATTTCTACTGACAGCCAGTGGAACGGTGACACAGCAGCACAAGGTATCACAGGTGGTGCAGCTGGTAACGGCGGTTACGGTGTTCTAGAAACAGCAATTGCAGCTGGTAACGGCGGCGTTGCAGCAGCAGTAACAGTAGTAGCTGGTTTCGTTGCTCCATTCCACGGTTAATTAGTTTATTCCCCGGGATGGGAAGGAAGGGGCCTATTTTATATAGGCCTTTTTTTACGGCTATTAAATATAGCCATGAGATATAAACTTTATACAACTGTAGACATCACAAATACTGGACAGCATAGGCCTGAGCCTGGAAAAGAAGCTGATCGTTGGAAAGAACAAAACTTTCAAACAGTAATTCAGACACTCGGTATTAGGGCTAACCTTGCTAGCTATAACAAGCCAGAAATGTTAGAAATCGGCGGTAGGACTGTTGGGTTTAATACTGACGAAATTATACACGTTTGGCGATTTGATTTTGAAACAGAACGTGACTTTTTGTTTGACATAGACGATAACCCTGTAGGCTTTATGATTAACGACTTTGATATGGTGCCGTTTATAAGCGGACTAGATGAAAGTATGAAGCAGAATTATGATGTGTTTGTGACCGATGGTGCAAGCAAGAATATTGTTTTCTTTAAGAAGCAATAAATATAATCATAAGGCATATAAAGGCATAGTCATTGAACCAGGCACACAACTTCCTTGAGCAGGAATTTTTGGAGAGACTTTATGTCATTGAAACCTACAGATATTGAGAAAGAAAATTTAGAAAGCCACGTAGAGTTATGCGCTTTACGTTACCAGAACCTAGAAACTCGACTAGCTACTATTGAAGTTAAAGTTAGTACTTTAGCAACTAAAATCGAAGATAGCCACAACAGTATGAGTAAGGTAATTATCGGTGCAACTGCTACTATTGTATCTGGTTTGCTAGCAACCGTAGTTACTATTTTAATGAAGTTTTAATATGAGATTAAATGAGCTGTCTACAATCTATTATCATGACGAGCTCAATCCCTTGCTATGGGATCAGACACAGTTAAAGACAGAGATTCGTTATAAACTCTTAGCAATAGCACATCACTTTGCTAAGTTCCTAAATGTTCCTAGACTTAATCTAAGAGACATTACTATTAGTGGCAGCAATGCGGCATTTGGCTACAGTGATAAGTCAGATATTGACCTGCACCTTGTAGTTGATTTGCCGCATGATCGCCCAGAACTAGAAGAGCTGTACACAGCTAAAAAGAATCAATTTAACTCTACATATGATATCAAAGTAAAAGGTATTGATGTAGAATTATACGTACAAGATGTGCAGCAAACACATCACTCCGCAGGCATTTATAGTATTTTAAATGACCGCTGGATCAGTAAACCAAAACATCAACCTCCTAATATAGACGACAAAGAAGTTAAGAGCAAGGCTAGAAATTACTCAGCTAAAATCAATGCAGCCATGCGTTCGGGAGAGTTAAATAAAGCTAAAGATGCAATGGCTGATATTCGTAGACTAAGACAAGCTGGGCTTGAAAAGGGTGGCGAATACAGCGTTGAAAACTTAGCATTCAAACTATTACGTGCTCGTGGTAAGATTGATAAGTTTGTAAAGTATATTAATAAATTACAAAGTGCTGAACTCAGCCTTGGAGAAAAATATGAAGATTAAAGATATCGTTGTTAAGGAAGGTTTAGCAGCTACTTATAAAATTGTTAGGACTGGCCCAGAAGGCACTGTATTGCAGAGCCCGGACATGCACACCACATTGACACTAGATCCTGAAGCTAGTAAAGGCATTGTCCAGAATCCCGATAATCCTAATCAATTTACCCTAAGCCAAGCTCAAGCAGCTGGCACTACAAACCCACAGCAACCTCAAGGTCCAAAGCAAGGAGCAGAAGTTGAAATTCCTGCTAATGAAGGTATGGGCGGAAGTTATGACATGACTACTACTGTTATGAATCCAGCATTTATTGAGTGGGAAAACGGCGCAGGAGATGAAAATAATCCTCCTCCTGAAACAATCAAAGTTGGCGTCAATTATAGTATCTCTGGAGAAGAGCGCCCGGCTACCTGGGGATATCACGGTGGCGAGCCAGCAGAACATCCAGAGCTAGATGATGTAAGTGTGTTTAATTTAGAAACAGGCGAAGACATTACTAACCAGATCAACATTGACGATATCCAAGATGAAATCTGGAAGGATGCAGATAGCAGAGCCGATGACGACTTTGATATACCTGATGATTTTGATGAAGATATTGGCGGTGACCCAACTGACGACTTTATCGATGATGTAACAGATCACGAGTTTGAAAAAGCAGCTAGTCCAGAAATGGAATCTATCAAAAGGCTTGCTGGTCTATGAAAATCAATGAGCTAATCCAAACATTTGAAGTTTGGACTACTAATGAAGAAAAGGACTTGCTTAAGAAATTAAGCAAGCCTATTAAACTTTCTGCTCTAAGCGAACAAGAACAATTCAGAGTTCAGGCCATGATTCGCAAAAGTTTGGTAACTAAAGTAGGACAACATAATCCTACTGTAGTTGCAAATGAAAAAAACTAATAACAAATCTAAAAAGAAAATACCTATCAAAGCTCTAGCTGAACAGTTCAGTCACGAGCTTGATGCAAAACTTCCTGTACATGTTTTGCCCAATGGCGATATTGCCTACAAACAATACAGAATACGCCAAACAAAAAATAACAATTGGGCTATTTACGACAGTAAAAACAACAGCCGGATTGATCAGTTCTTCCTCAAAAGTTGTGCTTTAATGGCAGCAAAAGCGTACAATAGTACAAGATTAGAACGCTACTCTGAAGTTAAACAACTGGATAACCGATATTGGGCTAACTATTGCGATCATTTGGTATTTAAAAAGAATATACAAAAAGCAAAAGACTTTGATCACTACTTAATTCTTCTAACGAGGTTGGAGGACAGTGAAGCAAAGGTTAAATACTACAAAGACGCAATCTCCAGAATGTTTGCTTGGAGTTTTGTATAAATAACATAATAAGATTTCTAGGATAGAAAACCATGCAAATTAACGAATTTAACACACCAGTAACTGCCAAGGCATTAAACGAAAGTCTTGCGAAGAAATTTGGTTATAAGATTAACTTAGAGCAATTTACTGACGTGCAACTTGAAGACGCACGCAATAAATTACGTACTAGACTAAGCCAGTACGAACTAGGCGAAAGCTATGACACAGTTCTAGCAAGCCCAGAATATCAAAAGACACGCATGTTCTTAGATGTTGTGAATCAAGAAATCCTAGAAAGAGAAATGACTCCAGCAGAAAAGCGTGAAGAAAAAGCTATCAAGGCTAAGACAGATAAGTCAGGCATGAAGGCAGATATGCAAAAGCGTTATGGCAAAGAAAAAGGCAAGAGTGCATACTTTGCAACTATCCGTAAGCGTGCAATGGATGAGTCTATTCCAGAAGGTTGGATCGATTCAGCTATCGAGCGTATGAGCTTAGGCGAGTCGGATATTAAAGAACTAAAAGCAGAATTAAAACTACGCTATGATCTAAGCGAAGCAGTAGCTAGCTGGACATTGTGTGAAGGCGAAGAAGATAAAGCTGAATACATCCTAGCAACTAAAGACATGGTAGGTACTGTTACTAAGTGGCTTGAAGACGTTGCTGCAATGAAAGCAGAACAGTTATTAGAATTAATGGACTCTATAAGAGAAAACCAAGGCAGTGATGTAGCAGCGCAATACGAGCAAGCAGTTAAGCCAGCTCTAGAAGCTATCTATACTACATTAGAATCACAACGTGCAAACTTATCAAAAGGCCTAGCAATTGTTTCAGGTAAAGAAGTAGGCGACGTTATGGGCGCACCACCAGCAGGCGGTATGGGCGACATGGGCAGTATGGGCGACGAATTAGGTGGACCAGACTTAGGCGCACCAGCAGACGAACCAGAACTACCAGGCGGCGAAGAAGGAATGGGCGCACCAGAAGCAGAGCGTCTAAAGCGTGAAAGCGTTGATTACAGCCGCAGATTAGGCATGCTTCTAACATCAAAAAAAAAGTAAATGAGAGTATGGATCCCTTAGTTATGACACTAAGGGGCCTACAAGCTTCGGCCAATAACCAAGGCTCAGTAGCGCCAATGACATGGAAGGCATTAAGTGCCATTACTAGAGATCAAGGCGCACCTTTCTTAGACTACGACGGCTTTGATGCACGTTGGAAACAAGAAGAACAACTTCCCCCAGAACAACAAATCTTACATAACCTTGTAGATCGTTACGACGGTGCAGGTCTTGTTATTAAAACAAATAACAAGGAACAAACAGCACGTGGTCCTAACGACGACCAAGCTAAAAAGAAAATCAGCCAAATGGCTAGACACGCTATGAAATAAGTTGACCATAGGTGCAAATAACTATATACTTGCACTATGGCCTTATTAATAGAAAAATATAACTACGTACCCTTTAGCAGAGAAAACGTAGACGGGCGCAGACTGTATGCTACACCAGATGGTCGTCGCGTTCCAAGTGTTACAACAATCCTAGACAAAACAAAACCTGAAGAAGCCCGAGCTGCATTAGCAGCTTGGCGCCGTTCTGTAGGTGAACAAAAAGCACAGCAAATCACCACCGAAGCTGCTAATCGAGGTACACGTATGCACAAGTACCTTGAAGACTACGTTAAGGGTGAAATCTTAAGAGAATCAGTAACTAACCCATATGCACAGCAAAGCCTGGATATGGCTAAGATTGTGATTAAAGAAGGGTTTCCTAAAATCAACGAAGTATGGGGAAGTGAAGTTCCTCTGTACTACCCGGGGTTATATGCAGGAACTACTGACTGCTGTGGCGTACACGAAAACGACGAAGCAATCTTAGACTTTAAGCAGACAAATAAGCCTAAAAAACTAGAACATATATCTGACTACTTTTTACAGCTTACAGCGTATGCTCTAGCCCATAATGAAGTACATAAAACTAACATTCGCAAGGGTGTTATTCTAATGTGCAGTAAAGACTACGCATACCAGGAATTTATACTAGAACCTAAGGATTTTGACTTTTGGACAAATCAATGGTTTGACAGGGTGGAACAGTACTACCGCGAGAACTGATAAATATCCTATATAGAGGATATTGATATGGCAGTTGTCCAGATAAGTAGAATTCAAATTCGTAGAGGTAAAGCAAATACCGGTACCGGAATCCCACAGTTGGCTTCTGGTGAAATGGCATGGGCTGTAGATAGCCAAGAACTATACATTGGTAGTGGTTCAGTTTCAGAAGGTGCGCCTGCTGTTAACAACATTAAAGTTATTACTGAACTTGACCTTAACGTTAACGGTAACATTCTTAACTTATTACAGTACATTTACAAAGCTGCTGACCCAGGAATGCAAACGGGTTCTAGCCCTAACATTCCTATTCAACGTCCTATCCAGGATCGTTTGGATGATCGTGTAAACGTTGTTGACTTTGGTGCAAACGGCCTAGGCGCAGCAACTGACGATACCGATGCATTGCAGCGTGCTATTGATCAATTATTCCTAAACACTACAAGAAGCAAAGCTAGCTCAGATACTCCTGATGGTACTCGCAATCGTGTTACATTAGAGCTACCAGCTGGCATTTACAACCTAGCAAGCACTCTATATATTCCTAGTTATGCTAGCCTAGTTGGCGCAGGCGCTGGCAAGAGTATTATTAACTTCACAGGTGCCGGTGCAGCTATTAAGTTTGTTAACGATGATTCTTTACCTGGATTCCCAGATGACGTTTCTAATACACTAGGTAACACACAACCTAGAAACATTTTAATTAAGGACCTAAGCATCTGGACAAGCGATGAAACACAACTAGCATTACAACTAGATGTTGTTAAGGACAGCTTGTTTGAAAACTTAGAAATCAAAGGTAACTGGAACGAAACTCCAAACCAACTTAACAGAGCCATTGAGCTAAACGTGAGATCTGGTATTGTTACTTGCGAAAATAACATTTTCAAGAATATCTCAATTGAGGGATTCACTTACGCTGTTTACAGTAACCAAGACATTTTAAACAACACGTTTGAAAACTGCCGTGTTGACGATTGTCAAATTGGTTTCTGGTTAGGTAACATTAACGTTTCTAATATCGTTGGTCAGCAGTATGGACCAAGAAAGACAGTAATTTCTAACTGTTTTTTTAACAACATTAAACGCTATGCAGTGTTTGTAGGTGTTGGTACAAAGAACACTATTAAGAACATCAAACTAACGAACGTTGGCAATGATGGCGGTGGTAATGCTCAAGCAATTTACCCACAGATCTACATTACATCGTATGGCAACAACGTTATTGAGATCGACTCGGATAGAGCAGATGATTTGGCTCCTGAAGTTGCATTGCCTTATGTGCCAGAAGTTTCTGGGCATGGTACCTACAAATCGTATGGGTTAAGAAGCATTATTGTTAGTGCTTGGGAGCAATATGGAACTGGCTTTAGACTTCCATTAGCTACAGCAGCCGACGGATCGCCTACTGGTAACATCTCATACGACATTGATTATATCTACAGAAGCATTAATAACTTTAGCCGTAGAGGCCAAATCAAAGTTATCGTTGATGTAAATGCATCGGGCAGTTTAGGACTACCAATAGTTCAATTAACTGACGATTATGAATTTGCAGGTAGTGACAGCAATGAAGTCGCAGCGTTAGCATTAGACTTTAGAGCTAGACTATTAAAAGCAGATGGCACTGAGTACACAGGTGCATTAGGAACCGTTCCTACTACATTAGCAATTCAATATGCTAATGAAACAGACAGCGGCGAACTATTGTACTCATATACCTCAACTTTCTAATCAAACACATTGACCTAGGTCAATATCTACGTATATAATTCTTTTTACTCCTGTAATAAGGTAAAAAGTGTTTCGGTTCCTATAAAAATCTACGTGCAAACCGCCGTAAATTATAGCTTATCAATAAGTTTTCCGCAGTCAGATACGATCGGTAAATACTTCCTAAACACAACATTATTCACAAGAGCGGAATGGACAGATGAGCAAAATAACAGTAATCAAAAGATCAGGAAACAGAGAGCCATTGGCTGTAGAGAAATGGCAAGCTCAAGTAGCGAAAGTATGTAGTGGGATAGCTGATGTTAGTCAATCAATGATTGAAATTAAAGCACAGCCTCATTTCTACGACGGCATGACTACTCGAGAAATTGATGAAGTTACATTGCGTGCTATTGTTGATCTTATTGATATCGAATCGAACCCAGACATCGGTCATACCAATTATCAATACGTAGCAGGCAAGCAACGTTTATCAATGCTACGCAAAGATGTATATGGCGACTATCAAGTTCCGCACATATACGAAATAGTAAAAAAGAACATAGCAGTTGGTCTTTATACTCCAGAACTCCTTGAGTGGTACACTGAGGAAGATTGGAACAAGATGAATGACTTGCTAGAACACGAAAAAGACGAAGACTATTCATATGCTGCAATCGAGCAACTAATTGAAAAGTACCTAGTACGTAATCGTGCTACAAAAGAGATTTACGAAACTCCACAAATTCGTTACATGGTTGCAGCAGCAACAGTGTTTCACAAAGAAGAACCAAACACAGCTAGATTAAAATTTATCAAGGACTACTACAATGCCGCAAGCGATGGCCTTTTTACTCTTGCTACCCCTGTGCTTGCTGGTCTTGGCACACCAACTAAACAGTTTAGTTCTTGTGTTCTTATCCGCAGTGATGACGATCTTGATAGCATTTTTGCTTCAGGTGAGATGATGGCCAAGTATGCTAGCAAACGTGCTGGCATTGGCTTAGAAATTGGACGCCTACGCCCATTGGGTAGCCCTATTAGGGGTGGCGAAATCATGCACACTGGAATGATCCCGTTTCTAAAGAAGTGGTTCGGTGACCTTCGTAGTTGCAGTCAAGGAGGCATTCGTAATGCTAGTGCTACAGTTTTCTATCCCATCTGGCATCACCAGTTTGATGACCTTATTGTTCTCAAGAATAATCAAGGTACAGAAGAAACCCGTGTCCGTCACATGGATTACGGTGTGGTGCTTTCTGCATTCTTTTGGAGACGATTCAAGAATAAAGAGAATATTACCTTCTTTGACCCTAATGAAGTTCCTGACCTTTACGAAGCGTTCTATAAGAATACAGAGTTGTTCGAAGAACTATATGTTAAGTATGAAAAGACAAAGGGCCTTAGGAAAAAGACTATGTCTGCGGAAGAGGTCTTCAAGTCAGGCATCTTAAAGGAACGTACTGATACCGGTCGTATCTATCTTGTGTTTATCGACAACGTAATGAACCAAGGACCGTTTGATCCTGAGTATCATACAATTTACCAGAGTAACCTTTGCTGTGAAATTCTTCTTCCTACTAAATCCTTTAAACGTCTGGATGATGATTCTGGTCGTATCGCTCTTTGCACACTCGGATCAATCAACTGGGGTGCCTTCCGTAACCCAGAAGATATGCGCCGTGCTTGCCGCATTTTGCACCGTAGTCTTAACAATATACTTGATTACCAAGATTTCTTAAGTATCCAATCTAAGTTAAGTAACGACGAAATCCGTCCAATCGGTATCGGTGTTACTAACCTAGCATACTGGCACGCCAAGCGTGGTCACAAGTACGGAGACAAGGAAGCTCTACAAGAAGTTAAGAGCTGGATGGAACACCAAATGTTCTATCTAACCGAGTCCAGTGTTGAGTTAGCTAAGGAACGTGGTGCATGTTTACATAGCAATAAGACTATGTATGGTAAAGGTGTATTCCCGTGGGAGCGCCGTGCCAACGGTGTTAATGAATTAGCAGACTTTACCCCTGAGTTAGATTGGGAACCATTGCGTAAGGACATGATTCAATACGGTGTTCGTAATGCAACCAATGGTGCTATTGCTCCAGTTGAATCTAGCTCAGTTGTTATTAGTTCAACTAACGGCATTGAAATGCCAATGAGTTTGATTAGCACTAAAGAGTCAAAAGCAGGTTCGCTTACACAAGTTGTTCCGGAATACAATAACGCAAAGATTCGTAAGAACTATCAGTTAATGTGGGAACAAACTGATTGCTTGCCTTACCTAAAGACCAGCGCAGTGCTGCAAGCGTACATCGATCAAAGCATTAGTACCAATACATTTTACAATCCTGCACACTATCCAGAACGTAAAGTGCCTACAACATTAATTGCTAAAAACTTAATGCAGGCTCAGCTATGGGGAATTAAGACATTCTACTACAGCTTGATTAACAAGCAAGGCGCTAAGGCACCTGCTGAAGTAATTGCTGAGTCATATGTCAACGGACATCACGTTGCAGGAACAAACGGATATCAGGTTGATATCGACTTAGAAGATGATTGTGAAAGTTGCAAACTATAATGGACGCATACGAACTATCAAAACATTTGTTTGACTACTGGCGTGAGCTTGCTATGCAACAGCCAGACGCTGCCTCTGTTAAAAAAAGATGGGCCAGTGTTCCTGTGTTTGTTGATGGCAAAGAAGTAGTTGACATTAAGATAAAAGATAATAAAATTGTATTGGAAACTAAATGAGTAAAGCACAGTATAACCTATCTGTTAAAACAGACTATTTGCATCGTAAGATGTTCTTGGATCCAGCCGGTCCAGTTACTATCCAACGATTCGAAGAAGTTAAGTACAACAAGATTGCCGACTATGAAAAGACTGCTCGTGGATTCTTTTGGGTTCCAGAAGAAGTTAGCTTAACTAAAGATGCTTCTGACTTTAAAGACTCTAGTGATGCTGTTAAACATATCTTCACTAGTAACTTACTACGTCAGACAGCATTAGATAGCTTACAAGGTCGTGGCCCGACACAGGTATTCATGCCGGTAGTAAGTCTACCTGAGTTAGAAGCATTATGTTTGAATTGGGGATTCTTCGAATCGAACATTCACAGTCGTAGCTACAGTCATATCATTCGTAATATCTACAACGTGCCTAAGGATGTGTTCAACACAATCCACGACACACAAGAGATTGTTGCTATGGCAAGTAGCGTTGGTAACTACTACGATGCACTTCATAAGATTAACTGCTTGAAAGAAATTGGCGGTGAAATCCAAGAAGGCGAGCATATCAAAGCTATCTATCTAGCCTTACATGCTAGCTATGCGTTAGAAGCATTCCGCTTTATGGTATCATTTGCCACAAGTCTAGCAATGGTTGAGAACAAGATCTTTATTGGTAACGGCAACATTATCAGTTTGATTCTACAAGACGAATTGCTACACAAAGGCTGGACTGCTTTCTTAATCAACCAAGTTGTTAAGGAAGATCCACGCTTTGCAAGAGTTGCTAAAGAATGTGAAGCAGAAGTAATTCAAATTTACAAAGATGTAATTGCTGAAGAAAAAGGTTGGGCTGATTACTTGTTCCAAAAAGGTCCAGTGATCGGTCTTAACGCAAACATTCTCAAAGACTTTGTTGACTACACAGCAGTAGGCGCACTAAAGGATATCGGTATCAAGTATTGGGACCATGCTCCTAAGTCAACTCCTATTCCTTGGTTTAACAAGCACACTGATACTAGCAAGAAGCAAAGTGCTTTACAAGAAACAGAATCGACAAGTTATGTTATCGGTGTAATGTCGGATGCAATCGACTACAACGAATTACCAAATCTATAAGGAAAGAAAATGATCACAGTATATACAAAAAGTACATGCCCTAAATGCGATCAGGCAAAAGCATTGCTTGACAGCAAGGGTATCGAGTATGCTACAATTAACGTTGAGCAGAACCCACCAGCAAGAGAACTGCTAGTTAATATGGGACTCCGTTCGGTACCTCAAATATTCAACGGTGATGAGTTACTAGAAGGTGGTGCTGATGGGCTGGCAGCAAGACCAGAAGAATTTTGGACAACATTGAAGGGATAATATGTTAATTGATAAAGGCGTAGCAGAAGGCGAAGTAATCACACTTAAACTTACAAGTGGTGAAGAATTAGTAGGCAAGCTAGTTGAGGAAACAGGCGCTCACTATAAATTGAATAGACCTATGGTTATTGGTATGGGGGCAAAAGGTCCAGGACTAATGCCATACTTGTTTACAGTGCATCCAGATAAGGATATCAAAATCCTTAAAGGAACAGTTGTAGTTGCAGAAGCAACTGATGCAGAATTTGCTAAACAGTTCCTAGAAAGTACATCTGGCATCAAGTTAGTTTAAATCCATTGAGCCAAAGTTGTTGTAAAAAAGACAGCTTTGGCTTTATAATGGGCACATGAATAAATTAATACTCACAGACGCCGATGGCGTACTTCTGGACTGGGAATGGGCATTTCGTGTTTGGATGTTAGAACGCGGATACACCCTTACAGATGATCACAAGAACAGTTATTATCTGCATCACCATTACAATGAACTCACGCAACCCGAAGCTAAAAAGCAAGTAAAGATTTTTAACGAATCTGCTGCTATTGGTTTCCTTCCCGCCCTACGGGATAGCGTTCATTATGTTAAAAATCTGCATGAAGAACACGGGTACCAGTTTAGAGTTATTACTAGCCTTAGCCTAGACAAAAATGCACAAAAACTGCGTGAGATGAACTTGCGTAAGATCTTTGGTAACGCTATAGAAACTGTAATCTGTTTAGACACTGGCGCTGATAAAGATCAAGCACTTGCTCCTTACAAAGATAGCGGAATGTTTTGGATTGAAGACAAGCCCGAAAATGCCGATGTTGGCTATAAATTAGGGCTTAAAAGCATCTTAGTAGAACACGGGCATAACATGCATCACGAATGCCCGTATCCTGTGGTTAAAAACTGGAAAGAGATCTACTCAATCATAGTCTAACACCCTGCTAGACTCACATAAATACACTATTATTGGTTTATGGAGTTAATATGGCAAATGGCGTTTTAGGTGCGTGGGATCTGTTACCAGGTGTTCCGCAAGCAATCTATGTGTGTAACAACGATCAAGCAACGGTAGTAACACTCAACTTTGTTAATAGAAGTACAACTATTGCAAACGTGCGTGTCTCAATTGGCACTGGCGGATCTGTACAAAATGCAGCAGAGTTTTTAGAGTTTGATACACAAGTTTATCCTAAAGGTGTACTTGAGCGTACCGGTCTAGTCATTAGTCCTGGAATGTACCTTGTTGTAAAAAGCGATGTACCTGACTCAAATGCTAGTTGTTGGGGTATTGAAGTAGGCACCCAGCTTACCTCTGCAAACATTACACAAAATACAGGAACTGCACCAACTTGGGTCACCGCAGCAGGCTCGTTAGGAACGGTTACAGTTGGTCAGACTACAGATCCTGATGTAATACAATTTAGAGCTACCCATCCTGATTCAGATTCTAATAAATTAAAATACACAGTCACTAGCGGAACATTACCGGCCGGTACTGTGTTAGATATTACTGGTGAAATAAAACATGTAAAAACTTCAACCGGTTACACTTCGGGCGGAACTGGACAAACTACTAACTTTGATGTAACTGCCTCAAACGGAACTAACGGATCTGTCAGATCTTTTTCGATTACAAAGAAATGGAATGATGGCGGTTCTATCTCGTATCCTGCTCCAAGCGGATATTGGTTAGCTCAGAATATTGGATCAGCTTACTTACCGTCTGGTAATTATTGGATTAAGTCGGCTAAGATGCCAAGCCCGTTATTAATGTATGTAGATATGGTCACAGAAGGCGGCGGCTATGATTACTATAGAATTAATGGCGGTGTTTCTATATCTAAATATAACGAGGCACATGGTGGTACTAACCTTGGCCTTGATTTAATATATCCAAGATCTAAATACCATTGGTACTCTTTAAGACAATATTTAAATAATATTGTTGGTTCTACGGACTATACATATTTGCAAAGTGTTCCTGGAATTTATAGATCAAATTCAAATCAAAACGGTAGTAATACCTACGTTAGTAAACCTATGAAAAGCATAGACTACGCCAGTTATCAAAATGGTCAGCCTGTTCCGGGTACATATGCGCCAGACTGGCGTGTGCCCGATGGTGGTCGTTGGTGGTTAAGGGATACCCCTTTTACTGAGCCAAACGGTGATTACACTTTAGATGGATTCCTCGGCGACTTAGGAGGACGTAACGGTTTACCTAGTACATATTCTTACCAAGACATTATGTTTAATGACGGTGGAACTTATGCTACCGGAAGTAACTACATTGTTTCTACAAATGCTAAACCTTAATTAATGTAGCCAGAACTGTTGATTTTAATTCAACAGTCTGCTAAATTAACATAGTAGAGTGAATATAACTCACAATTAAGGAGAAATAAATGGCTACCAATATTAATAGACACCCAGAATTTGCAGCACTAGTTGAGGCTATGGAAGGCGACTTTGAAAAGTTTTACGACAAAGAAGTTGGCGCAGCAGGCACTAGAGTTCGCAAGCACTTACAAGAGCTAGCAAAGCTATGTAAAGAAATCCGTAACGACGTTACCGCAGTTAAGAACGCACGTAAAGAAGCATCTGGCAAATAATCATTGACCTAATCCAAAATTGGCAGTATAATACATGTTATATTAACAATTTTGGATTTTTCATGAGTATGCATTTAGAAGGCCCGTGGCTTAGTACTACTGGCAAGAAAAAAGGCAAGAAAAAGTTCAAGAGTGCAGCACACGCAGCAAAGGCTCGCGAACTTGATAGCAGTTGGGAAGAACTTAAAAAGAAGTACGAAACTAAGGTAACTCCTAAGGCAGTACGTACTCAGCTTCCGACAGACCACAAGCCGTTTCGTAGAGAAACACCGTATATTCCGAGCCTTAACAGTGCGGATGCTAATGGTGTTGCTACTAAGGCACCGGAAAAGATTTATACAGGGACTAGCATTGTTGGGATCGCAACCATGCATAAAAGCAATGCTGTTCCTGTGTTTAACAGCCAAGACGCAGTAGATATTTCCAAGATGCGGCGTTAAGGCAAAACTGTTAGTTTTTCCAGGTATTGATTTGGGATAACTATATATTGCACCAAAGGGTTTTGGTGTAAGCAGTAAGGCTTTTAACGCACGAGGAGATGTATCGGAGCCGTATAAAGAGGGGAACTAGCGATTCCCTTATCCAGCGTAAAGGAGAAAAAGATGATACGCATTATCAAAATTTTTGTTTCACTAGTTGCCTTGGCACTAGTAACATTTGTAGGGTATAAAGCAGTTAGCTATAAATTAGATACCCTTAAGACAGCTCGAACAGAAACGAGCCAAGTTACAGCAGACATGCGACAAAAGCAATTAGATTGTCTAGCTCGTAACATTTATCACGAAGCAGGCTACGAACCATTTGAGGGTAAAGTAGCAGTTGCACAAGTTACAATCAACCGTACAGAATCAGGACAGTTTCCTAGCGATATCTGCAAGGTTGTTTATCAAAAGAACGTAGTGTACGAAAAGGTACTTTGCCAGTTTAGTTGGTACTGCGATCAAGCTTCTTTAAAGAAACCAATGAACGGACCTGTTTACACAGAGTCAATGGAAGTAGCTAAGAAAGTGCTATTAGAAGGATTCCGCATTGACAGCGTTAAATCAGCACTATATTTTCATGGCGACTATATTCAACCAGGCTGGAATAGGGTACGTGTAGCAAAAATTGGCCGTCACATTTTTTACAAGTAAGAGGACACAATGAATACAGAACAAGTTAAGAAGTTTGCCAGTGATTTGTTTAATGCAGATCTTTGGGTTAAAAACATCAAAGAGCACGCACCGCATATTAGTGCAGAAACGGCTGGATGGATCGCAATTGTTTTGTTCAATTTAGCGACAATTCCTACATTAGTTGCTATACTTACAGGACTAACTGAAAAAATGCCACCTGTTGATATGGTGCTTTTTAGCTGGTTAGGACTATTTTTGTTTTTTATTAAATCAGTTATTCAGAAGGATTTGCTGAATATTGTAACAATTGGACTTGGGTTTTTTGCCCAGGCTGGGCTACTGGCGTTGATTGTTTTTAAATAAATACAAAATAACATTTTTAGGAGCATAAAATGCCATCAGGATTCGTACAAGATACAAACCAACTAAGCCCAAATCTATACAGAGTAGTTATCGATTTGTCAGGCTATCCAACCGCAGACGGTAACACAAACGGAGCCGTTAGCCCAACTAGTTCAGACAACGTTGGAAGCGGAGTTAACCAAGTTTCAGCAAAACCAACAACACTAGCAGCAGGTAAACAACGTGCTCGCGGTAATATGCGTTTCCGCAATATTATCAACCGTTTAAGCGGTATTAGTGATTGCCAAATTTTAGACGTCGAAGTCGGCGGACAAACTGACGGTGATAGCCAAGCATCAAGCATTGCATTCACAGTTAAGTATGAGCGTCCACAGGACTTGCTGAATACTATCAGAACAGCAGTTTTTGCAGAATCTGGTTCATACAACAACGCAGGCAGCGTAGCAATTACTACAGTTTTACTAGGACTAGAAGAACTAGTAGTTCGTGGTGTTCGTGATTCAACAACTGCTAATGCTCGTGTTTACAATGGCACAACTGGTACTGATAATCAATTGTCAATTACTGTTGAAGCACCTGACACAGCAGCTAACGTATTGACAGATGTAACTGTTGCACTTATCGACGGTACCGAATTAACTACTGCTGACGAAGCAGCCGCAGCTGAATAAGGATAATATGATTTTAGCTTGGTTGTTACTTCTAACTGGTTTAACAATCTCAGCGGTCGCAATTTACTACTCCGTAGTAGGTTTGGCCGCTATTTTCTCTGCGGCAGTTATTCCAATTTATATAATGGGATCTGCACTAGAGATTGCTAAACTAGTTTGCGCCAGTTGGTTAAAAGCCAATTGGGAACGAGCACCTGCACTGTTAAAGACTTACATGTCTATAGCAGTAGTGGTACTCATGTTAATTACTAGCATGGGTATTTTTGGGTTCTTGTCAAAAGCACATAATGACCAAAACTTAGTAAGTGGCGATGTTCAAAGCAAGATTGCAATCTATGATGAAAAGATTAAAACTGCTAAAGATAATATCGACGCTAGTCGTAAGCAACTTAAACAAATGGACGAAGCCGTTGACCAAATTATGGCACGTTCAACAACTGAAGGCGGAGCCGATAAGGCAAATGCTGTTCGTAGGTCTCAAGCAAAAGACCGCACAGCATTAGCAAAGGACATTGAAGCCAATCAGAAACTTGTTGCTAAACTTAATGACGAAGCTGCTCCTATTCGCGCAGAGATACGTAAAGTAGAAGCTGAAGTCGGTCCATTAAAGTATATTGCCAAATTCATTTATGGTGATAACACTGACGAGAATATGCTTGAGAAAGCAGTTACGTGGGTTATTATTTTAATTGTTATCGTATTTGATCCATTAGCAGTTATTATGCTCTTAGCTGCACAGATGACTTTTGCATGGCACAATCGCAATAAAGATCCAATGGCTGAAGAAGATACAGGATTGTTACACGAAACTGTACCTTTGTATGTTGCTGATGTAGGTGAAAAGCCTACACAAGAAGAACTAGCAGAAATTAATACTCCTGAAGAAGTTAAAGTAACTGAAGAACTAACTCCTTTAGATCAATGGAACAAAATGATCGAAGAGGCAGAAGCTGAAGTTGCTAAACAAGTAGATGAAACTAATATGCAGGACAGATTAGCTACAGGCGAATCTTATATTGACGGCGACGGTAACGAAGTTAAATTAGAAAATGAACCAGCTTCATTAGAACGACCAGGCGACTACTTAACACCAACAGAAGAGGCTTCAAAAAAAAAGACGTACATGACGAAGGACGAGAAGGGACAGACACAGATCAAGAGCAGGTCGTAACAGACTATGTTCAAAACGCAGAGCAAACTGAAGGTTCAATTTGGTCTAGAATAAATGAAAACGTATTTGGAAAATCCAAAGACGAATTGTATAGATTGTACGGTGCAGGAGCCTTTAAGACCCTAGAAATTAATCAAGAAACAGATCCTGAATTATTCAAATTTGTTAACGAAACAATATCTAAAGGTCCAAAGTTCAGCAACTATACATCTAGCAAACTTGAAAAATTTTTAAGTAGGATATATGAACTTAGGAAAGATAACAGTAATAACACCGCCGGATAAACTATTCAATTTAAATTTGAGCTATCTGTTGGTAAAGCCTTCAAGCACAGTTAAACAACAATTTCAAGCTATATTAAGCAAAAGCATCGATGACTTAAACATCTTTATCTATGACGATGAAGAGACTGACATTAGTTGGATGCTTAGTGTAGCGCAACAAGTAGACGTAGTGATCATAGATGTTGATCATTGCGACTCTATTACAAAAAGTTTTGTCACATTTCTCCTTGCACAACCTAATTCATACTATATAACTAAAGACGAGACAACTCCTTATAACCTAATTTCTAAAAATAGAATTTGGGACTTGGACAGTATCGTTGAACAGTTCGAGGACACTGAAGAGGAAGATGACGAAGAGGACGACGATGGCATACAATAAAACAAAAGGTACTGGTATTACAGTTAAAGATTACGAAAACATTAATCAAGCTCTACGCCGATTTAAACGTAAAGTAGAAGAGGCAGGAACTTTGGATGTTTTAAGAAGCAAAGAGCATTACGAGAAACCAACTACTGCTCGTAAGCGTGCTAAGGGTGCTGCAAAAGCTCGTTGGCGCAAGAAGCTCGAAAAAGAAAGCCTACCACCAAAAATGTATTGACATTCATTACACTATTTGCTATAATTAAAGCTCTTATAATAATGAAAGAGCATAAATGGCAAATACGGACGTAATGATAGACTTAGAAACACTGGCGACATCTTCGGATGCCGCCATTCTTACCATTGGAGCAGTAAAATTTGATCCTTTTGGTAAAGACCTCCAAGAACCTGCAATGGATACATTCTATGTCAAAGTTGACATTGATAGTTGTGATGCACTTGGTTTAGCAACTAGCGAAGATACTATTGCTTGGTGGGCACAGCAAGAACAAGCAGCACAAGACGAAGCATTTAATCCCGACGGACGTATTCACATTAAAGATGCATTTGATCAGCTGTATAAGTTTTGTTGGGGTGCTAGACGTGTATGGTCTAATGGTGCAGGATTTGACATTGTTATTTGTGAAACCGTATTTAAGAAACTGCAAAAAGCAGTGCCGTGGAGTTTCTGGCAAGTTAGAGATGTTCGTACAGCATTTGACTTAGGTATTAATCCGCATCGTCCACCAGTTCTTAAACACCATGCGTTAGAAGATGCTTGGAACCAAGCAGTTGGTATTCAAAACGTTTACAACACACTACGCAGCTCTACAACTTCTGAAGGCAAGTACATTTCACCATTTTCGAAAGTGACCTAATGAATACATTAGAAACAGTATCTGGAAAGAAGATTGATATTACAAATCCTTCGCCAGACGCTATTGAAATTACTGATATTGCCTGGGCTCTTAGTCGTTTGCCCAGGTTTAGCGGTCATAGCATACCTTACATACCTTATTCCGTAGCGCAACATTGTATCCAAGTTGCTAAAGAACTAAGACCTTACGGTCCAAGGTTTCAAATGCATGGCTTGTTGCATGACGCCGCTGAGGCATACATAAACGACTTGCCTAGTCCAGTAAAGCATCTTCCCGAAATACATGCGGTTATTAGCAAGTTAGAAACTCGCCTAATGCTAACAATTTATGAAGCATTGGGCATAGAACCGCCTACTGAAGATGAAGAAATGATAGTTAAACTGTCTGATAAAAATCAGCAAGCAGTTGAAGCATATAATTTTATGTACAGCAGGGGTAGTGATTGGAACTTGCCAAAAGTTGATTTTAAGAAGTTACAAGAATTTGAAGACCCTATGACTAGCGTGCAAGCATACGACAAATTTTTAGAATTTTTTAAATTTTT
>JACCDQ011880597.1_pt1 | contig 29302 bp, 24 predicted proteins | sample 7446031 | NCBI WGS metagenome assembly JACCDQ01 (sample SAMN15323442, study PRJNA562643) | freshwater metagenome | isolation source: river surface water | place: USA:Blue River Watershed | collected 2017-08-17 | reverse complement strand
TCAAACCCGGGGACGCGGTGAACCTGATCGGTTATCAGGGCAATTACCGCGTCACCAGGTTTCTGCCACAGTAAGGCGCTGGGCCACAGCGACAGGCTTTTTTCTCCACGTATCCTTCTCAAACGCGCAGCACCTCGCCCCGCATCGACCACAGGATGCTCAGCACTTCGTTGCACGTGGCGTCGTCGATGCCATTCTTCTGCAGAGCAGCCATCACGTCGTCGATGGCGGCCATGAACTCCTGCTCGTTGATGTTCATGCCCTTGTGTGTAGAGACCATGTCTTTGCCGGTGTAGACCTCGGGCCCGCCGGAACCGGCACAAAAAAATTCGACCACGCGGCGTTCCACTCGGGCCAAGTCTTCGCTGGCCTTGAAACGGGCATTCACCAGTGGGTTGGCCAGGTGGTTCTTGATGAGGTCCGCGGTGATGCGGGTGATGCCCTCGCGGCGGCCCAGACGCTCATAAAGGGTGTTGGTGGCTTGGCTCATATCAGCTCTCCTTGGGGGTGGTCAGGTCCAACATCGGACCTGCTGGTTTGCAGGGCAGGTGGCTTGCGTTCCGGTATCGTTTCCGGTTGAATGGCGGCTCAGCGTCCAGCTGGTGGCGTGGGGTTACTGAACCGTGTTCCGCAGGTGAGCGGTCCAGGAAGCCACTTCGATGGCACCCGGATCGGGCATCCAGGAGGCGTACTCGATTTCTCCGGCATCCGGCTGGTCTGTGGCCTGCTCGGCCGGCGGCCAAACGCCACTGCCAAACAGGCTGCGGCCCAAAAGGGCCAGCGCGTCGATGATCTCGTGTTCCAACTCAAAAAAGGCCTGTGCTGTAAGAGGGGGTGACCGAGTGAGCAAGGCCGGCACGGTGCCCACTGCGGGAGGGGTGAGTTTCAGACAAGTCATGGTTGCTCCTCTTGGTTCACGCCGGAGGTTATTCAGCCGACGTGGTGCCAGATTGCCAGGTCGGTGTTCCTGAATCGTTCCTATGCTTCGGGGGGCTTGTGGAAGTCACTTGGGCGTCTTACGCTCGTTGCCATGAACATCGACCCACCCAACGTACCTTCCGGTACCTTTACCCGCCTCGATGCCTTCCTGCTCGGGCGTTTTGCTGTCGCAATTGATGGAGTGGAGATTCCGGGAGACCGCTGGCCCAGCCTGCGCGCCGCGCAGCTGGTACAGCTGCTGTGCTTGCAGCCTCGCCAGCGTCTGACGCGCGACGAAGTGATCGACTCTCTGTGGCCGCAACTCGAACCCGAGGCGGGTGCAGCCAACCTGCGCAAGGCCACCCACCATGCGCGCCAGGCCTTGGGGCGCCACGACAGCATCATGTTGCAAGCCGGAGAGGTGCTGCTTTGGCCCGAGCGCCCGGTGGTGGTGGATGCACTTCGCTTCGAGCAGTGCGCCGATGCCGCTCTGGCGCAGCGCGACCCTGCCAACTGTGCCGATGTGGCCGCCTCCTACACCGGTGACCTGTTGCCCGGTGCCCGCTTCGAGCCTTGGGCCGAAGCCACCCGCGAGCGCCTGCGTGAACGCCAGTTGCAACTGCTGCGCGCCAGCGGCCAGTGGGAGCGGCTGGCGCAGATTGACCCCGAAGACGAAGCCGCGCACCGCGCACTGATGCAGCGAGAACTGGCCGGTGGCAATCGTGCTGCGGCGTTGCGCTGGTATGCCCACCTGCGCGAGGCGCTGCAACAGGGTCTGGGCGTGTCACCGGACGCGCAGACGCAGGCGTTGTACGAGCGCTGTATCGCCGGCTTGCAGGTGGCCGGCCCTGTCTTCGTGGGTCGCACCCAGGCCTGTGCTCAAGCGGATGCCTGGCTGGGCATGGCGGCGTTGCAGCGGCCCGGTGGCATTGTGCTGCGAGGACCGGCTGGTATCGGCAAAAGCGCGCTCGGGCGCGAAATCGCCGCGCAGGCCGAGACCCGAGGCTGGGCGGTGTGCCGCGTCGCGGCCTCACAGGCCGGTCGTACCTACGCGGTCATGGGCGACATCACCGAGCGCTTGATCGTGGAAGACCGCAGCGTGCTCGACCGCATCGGTGCGCAAGCGCGTGCCGTGCTCGCTCTGCTCAACCCCCATGCGGCACCGGCAGACCCTTTGCCCGGACCGCTGGGCCGGCATCAGGTGGTGGGCGCCATCCAGCGTTTGCTGCTGGCTGCCGCACCAGGGAAAGAGGTCCTGCTGCAGATCGACGATGCGCACCTCGCTGACGATGCCGACGTTGACGTGATCACACAACTGGCGGCCACCGGCGCCGGCCTGTGCGTGCTGCTGACCACCCGCCCGCTGGCAACCGACACAGCGCTGGCCCGTGCCATGGGTCGCCTGCAGCGCTCGGGCGTGCTGCAAGTGCTCGATGTGGAGCCCCTGTCCGAAGACGAGTGCCGCCGCTTGGTGGCGCGCGCCGCGCCCGTCGGCGTGTCAAATGAGGTGCTGGCGCGCATCGCACACGCTGCCGAAGGCAACCCGTTCGCCGCCATCGAACTGGCACATTGTGCCGGAGCCAAGGCCGACGGACGGTTGCCGAGCGGTGTTGCCGAAGCCATCACCGAGCGCCTGTGCGATGTGCCCGACACAGCCCTCAGTCTGCTCAAATGGATGGCCCTGTGCAGCGACGAGCTGAACGTGGCGACGGTCGAGGCGCTGGCAGTCGAGGTGCAAATTTCCAGCCTGGATGCGCTGGATGCCGCCTTGGTGGCTGGTGTGTTGTTGCCGGTGGACAGCCGCTACCGCTTTCGTCATCATTTGGTGCAGCAGGCGTTGATCGATCAGGTTCCACCGCACCACCGCATGAAGATGCACCGGCGCATTGCCGCCCGTTTGGCCGAGCTGGACGGCCCACCGGCTGCCGTTGCCCGCCACTGGCTGGAGGCCGGCCATCGGCGTGAAGCACTGCCGTGGCTGCTGGCTGCTGCCCGTGAAGCCGTGCGCCTGGCCGCTTTCAGCGATGCGCTGCGCCACCTGGAACCGCTGCTGGCCTTTCAGACCGACCATGCCGAGGGTTTGCGGCTGCGTGCAGAATCACTGGATGCGATGGGCGAGCCCGCTGCTTTGGCGGCCTACCATGCCGCGGCCGATGTGGCGGGCGAACCCGAGAGCCACAACCTGCGTGCCAAGGCCGCGCTGGCCCAGGTAAAGCTGGGCGACCCCAAGGGCGCGCTGGTCGTTCTGGCTGGCCTGACCCCCACCAGCGTTGAGGGCAAGCTGTGCGAGGCGTTGGCCTACAGCGGCGCTGCGGCGCTTGGCACGGGCGATCCAGCCGTCGGCACGGCCAAGGCGGCGGTGGCGCGCAAGTTGGCGCTGCAGTCGGGTGACACCACCTCACTGGTCATTGCCTCCTGGGCACAGGCTGCAGCCGCACATGCACGAGGTGAATTGCACCGCAGCGTTTGGGCCGACCTGCACGAAACCAGCCAGGTGCCGCACCTGGCGCTGCGTGTGTTTGATGGCCACCTGTGCATCACCCAGCGCTTCTTGTACGGTGCGCGGCCCTATGCCGACGTGATTCAATTTGCCCAAAACCTTGCCATCGAGGCCCAGCGGCTGGGCGCTGCGCGGGGTCATGCTTTTGGCATCACGCTGCGCGGCGAGGCCGAGTGGCTGGCCGGCAACCTGACCGAAGCGCGCCAGCACCTGCGCGAAGGGGCCCGACTGCACCGCTCCATTGGCGGGCCGGTGGGTGAGGCGCTGTCGCTGCAACGCCTGGCCGAAGTGGCCTTGTATGAGGGGCAGCGAGACGAGGCACGTGCCCTCATCGACGAAGCATTGGACGTGGCGCGCCAGACCGATATCGGCTTTCACCTGCTGGACCGCATCTACGGCACGCGCATCAACCTGCATGCCAACGACCCCAGCGCCGCGCTGCATGTGATGGAAGACGCAAGTGCCTCGGTGCGTGGGCCGCTGGAAACCTGCCCGGGCTGCCGTATCACCTTTGCCGTTCCCGCCGCCATTGCCGCTGCACGTGCCGGTGAGGTGGCGTTGGCCGAAAAACACGAGGAGCAATGCGCCTACCTGGCGAATGTGGTGATGCGCCTGCCCGCCTGGTATGCCGCGCACGACGAGGTGCGCGGCCACATCGCTGCGGCGCGCGGCGCAGCCGACGAATCGTTGGCACGGTTTGCCGCTGCAGCGGCGCGTTTTCGGGCGGCCGGACACCCGATCGACGCAGAACGCTGCGACGGATGGATTGAGCAGTCTGCCTAACAGACGCAGGCACAAGCACCTGCTGAAGTCGAGCAATCAAAAACAAAAGGCCTGGAATTTCTTCCAGGCCTTTTGTCAAAGCAATTTTGGTAGGCACAATTGGACTCGAACCAACGACCCCCACCATGTCAAGGTGGTGCTCTAACCAGCTGAGCTATGTGCCTATAGGTCGGTAACAGCCTGCTAGTATAGCAGGAAACATGGGGCTTATGACTTGATGCCGCGATAAAGCATGTAAGCCGCGAGCAGGTACAAAACCACCGCAAACACGCGCTTGAGTGCGGCCACTGGCAACGCGTGCGCTGCCTTGACGCCCAAAGGGGCCGTCATCACACTGGCCACGGCAATGGCGGTCAAAGCAGGCAGGTACACATAACCCATCGACCCGGCAGGCAGTGCGCTTTGTCCGGAGCCCGCGATCACATAACCCACTGTGTTGGCCAGTGCGATGGGGAAACCCAGTGCGGCACTGGTGGCCACCGCACTGTGCATGGCCACATTGCACCAGGTCATGAAGGGCACGCTGACAAAACCGCCACCCGCACCCACCAACCCGGACAAAAAGCCAATGACTCCGCCAGCGCCCCACTGCCCCATGGTGCCGGGCAGCGTGCGCGTTGGCGCAGGCCGTTTGTTCAGCAGCATTTGCGTGGCTGAAAAACCCACGAAACCGGCAAACAACAGCGCCAGCACGTTGCCCTTGAGGACAGAAAACACCCCCAGGCTGGCCAAAGCCGCACCGGCCACAATGCCCGGTGCCAACCGAACCACAATGTCCCAGCGCACCGCCCCTTTTTTGTGATGGGCACGAACGCTGGATATGGATGTGAACACGATGGTGGCCATGGAGGTGGCAATCGCCATTTTCACGGCCAGCCCGGAATCCAGACCCTGTTGCGACAGCAAAAACGTGATGAATGGCACCATGAGCATGCCGCCTCCGATGCCCAGCAGGCCCGCCAGAAAACCGGTGCCAAGGCCCAGGGTGGTCAGGGCCGCCAACAATGTGATGTCAAGCATGGGAGGAGTGAGAGGAGGGTGTCTGCGGAGGTGCTGAGCCGTCATCCTGAACCGGGGGTTCAGGTGGGCGAGGGCAGCGAAGCTTCGGGTTCGTCTGACGCGAGACGATCACACCTACCGCGCAATGTACCAAGCCCGGGCTCAATGAGCATTGGTTCAAGGAAATATAAAGCCCAGCAGACCGCAGACGCCCTTATTCTAAACCTGTCAAACACCGTTTGGGCGATGGGTCAGATCAATTGACCGTCTTTGTCGAGCGCTTTGTCCAGCCGCGACAACAGCTGCTTCAGGCGCAGTTCGTCAGCGGAACCCAGGGTTGGGTGCGTGTCATCACTGGGGCCGGGTTCGGTGTTGCCGAACGACGAGTTCTTGAAGCCCGAGGTGTCTCTTTGTGACAGTTCAAACGCAATGTTGAGCGAGGCCAGCACGGCAATCCGATCGCGCGCCTTGACCTTGCCAGCGTCGCGGATGCGGCACATGGCGCCATCCACTTTTTGGACCGCCTCCAGAAGGGCGGCTTCGCCATCATGCGGGCAGGCCAGCAGGTAGCTCTGCCCCATGATCTGTACTTCTACTTGCTTGATACCGGGCTTGTTCACGCGTCTGTCTCCTCGGTATCGTCTTGCGGCAGCCGACCCAGCAGGGCATCGATGCGTTGACGCGCCACCGTGAAACGCGTGCGCAGCAAGTCCCGTTCTTGCGTGAGCGCATGAACTTGCTGGGCCAGAAGCGCGTTGGTGCGTTGCAACTCTTCATGTCGCAACAACAAACGGTCAACGCGATCGGTGATTTGATCGATGTAGGACGGGGCTGCCATTTCCCCTCATTGTAGGGTGCGCGCAAGGGTTCGCCCCTACAATGTACCCATGTTGGTGCTCGCGGTGTGGTTCTCATGCTGCAGTTCAACGGGAAGCTGGGGGAATGTGGCCCGCATGTCACGTTCTAACCAGCGCTGCCCCCGCAACGGTAAGTGGACGGGTTTTGGCTCTTGGCCAACGCCTCACTTTCATCCCGCTGCCACTGAACCCCTGGGGTTTGGGAAGGCGATGAAGGTTGTTTCCACCAGCCCGGATACCGGCCAACAAGGTGGTTTTGCGCCCAGCGCAAGGTCGTGATGTCCAGGCACTGTCGGGGAAGGCGGTGAGGGCGAGATTGTTTTCTATCTGTCATGAAATCCTGTTTTTTGCACGCCCGCTGGGCGTCGTTGCCGTTGCTGTTGTCGTTCAGCTCTTTGTCCTTGGCCCAAGAAGTGCCTCAAGGGGAACCGGTTGTCGTAACCGCCACGCGCTGGCCCGTGGATCCCAAGTCGGTAGCGGCTGGTGTTACTGTTATTGACGCGGAGGCCTTGCGCAGTGTTGGAGCGCAAACGGTGTACGAAGCCATACGTTGGTTGGCCGGCGTTCCGTCGCGTGTGAACACCGGGGGCGGTGCCGACCAAGCGCTGGATTTGCGTGGATTTGGTGAAACGGCCGGTAGCAACGTGGTTGTTTTGGTGGACGGTGTGCGCCAAAATGAAGGCGACCTCAGTGGGAGTGACCTGTCTTGGTTGGACGTTGGCTCGGTACAGCGTGTGGAGATTCTGCGTGGCAGCGCGTCCGTTTTGCATGGCGAAGGGGCCACGGGAGGGGTGATCAACGTGGTGACCACCCAGGGACAAGACACGCCGGGGGTGAGGGTGGGGGCAGGTGTGGGTTCCAACGGCACCTTGTTTTCCCGTGCGTCCGTGTCCGGGGGGCAGGGGCCATGGTTTTGGCAACTTGGTGGATCGGCTTACGACAGCGACCAGCACAGGGTGAACTTTCATCGGCACGATCGCAACGGGTTGTTGAACCTGGGGTGGCAAGACGGTTCCACCTTGGTGTCTGCCCGTCTGGGGGTGCAATCGTCTTCGTCGGGGTTGCCTGGCGGGTTGACGCCTGCGGAGGCCCAGCAGACGCCTTCGGCCAGTTTCAAGCCACAGGACCGGGGTACGCAGGACGCGCAAAACCTGCTCTTGTCGGCCGAGTTTGATGTGTCCGATTGGCGTGTGGCGCTGGATTTGAACCGGCGCGTCTCGGATGTGTTTTCGGATTATGTGGTGGACGACTACCGTTCCACCGTTGACATTGCCGCTTCCCGGCAGTCGGTCCGTGGGTGGCGTCAGTATGTTTTGGGTGGTTTTTCTCAACGCACCTTGCTGGGCGCAGATACCGAGCAGTGGGACTCCTCCCGTTTGAGTGATTCCGCCTGGGGCGCCAGCGCGACACAGGTGCGTCAGCGGTCTACGGCTGCCTATGTGCGGCAGGAAATGGGCCCGTCCAATCAGAACTGGCGTCTGTTCGGTGGGCTGCGCCGTACTTTGGCCGAGCGGTCTGCTTCGGGCACGCAGGCCGGGCGCATAGATCCCTCCAATACCAGCTGGGAGGTGGGGTCGCTGTATCGGGTTCAGCCGGGGTCGGAGGTGTACTGGCGCGCGGCCAGCAGTTTCCGTTTGCCCAATGTGGATGAGTTCAGCTGTTATGTGGGCTTTGGCAGTTGCACGACCGGCTCGGTCAGCCTTTTGCTTCCCCAAACATCCAAAGACCTGGAAGTGGGTTGGCGGAAGAAGGCCGGCGGCGGCTCCCATGCCGTCCGGGTGTACCAATCCAAGTTGCACAATGAGGTTGGGCTGGACGCCACCCAGTTCAACAACGTCAATTACGACCCGACGCTTCGGCGTGGCATTGAAGCCGAGACCCGCTGGAAAGTCGCTTCCGGCAGTGAGGTGGGGGCCGTGTTGGGCGTGCGCGATGCCGTGTTTGACGAGGGGCAATATGAGGGCAACACCGTGCCGCTGGTGTCGGCGCGCACCCTGACCTTGCAGTGGCAACAGGATTTGGGCAGCACCCGCACGTTCACCTGGTTGACCCAGTTGCAGTCGTCGCAACGCGTGGCCGGTGATTTGAACAACACGTGTGCCGATCGCATTGGCGGGTTCGGGGTGACACGCTGGAGGTATGCACAAACCGTTGCCGGTTGGGATTGGGCCCTCAACTTGAACAACGTGTTTGACCGGCAGTATTACAACTACCGCACCCGTTGCAATGCTGCTTTGCGGTCTGTGTACCCAGAAGCAGGACGCACCTGGCTGATGACAACCCAACGCAAGTTTTAACGTGATGCTTGGCCCCCAGAGGATTGTCTGTCTGACCGAGGAGACCACGGAGTGGTTGTACCTGCTGGGGCAAGCGCATCGTATTGCAGGGATTTCTGGGTACACGGTTCGGCCACGCCGGGCCCGGGAAGAAAAGCCCAGGGTCAGTGCGTTTCTGAGCGCCAGGATCGACAAGATCATGGCGCTCAAGCCGGACTGTGTGTTTGGTTTTTCGGATTTGCAGGCGGACATTGCGGCCGACTTGATTCGGGCTGGCGTGCAAGTGACCGTGTTCAATCAACGCAGTGTGGAGGATATTTTCTCCATGTTGTTTCAGGTCGCTGCCATGGTTGAGTGCGCTGATCAGGGTCTGGCGTGGATAGATGCAACCAGACAGCGGCTGGACGGCATCCGTGCGACGATCGAAGCCCTGGTGGCGGCAGGCAAACGGCGGCCAAAGGTGTTTTTTGAAGAGTGGGACGAACCACACATCAGCGCCATCCAATGGGTGTCCGAACTGCTCGGTATCGCAGGCGGTGACGATATTTTTCCCGAGTTGGCGGTTCAACCGCTGGGAAAACACCGAATCGTCGCCGATGGCGCGGAAATCGTGCGCCGCCGGCCAGACATCGTGATCGGGTCTTGGTGTGGCAAGAAATTTCGCACGGACAAGGTAAGGGCACGACCGGGCTGGCACGATATTCCAGCCGTGCAATGGGGCCAGCTGTTCGAGGTCAAGTCGGCTGATATCCTGCAACCGGGGCCAGCCGCCCTGACCGACGGCGTGGAACAGTTGCATCGGATTGTGGTGCAATGGATGAACGGAGATGCCCAAGCCCGTCAGTCCGGCATGGGTTGTGATTTGTCGGATGTGGCAGGTTTGCGGTGAGCAAGGTCGGGTCATGAACAGGTCCGGTATAGGGTTGTTGTTGCTTTTCATGGTGGTTGTTTGGTCTTTGCCAGCGCGCGCGTCCTTGCAGATCACCGATGACCACGGCGTGGTGGTGGCCTTCGATCGTTCACCGCAGCGCATTGTGAGCCTGCTGCCTTCGCTGGCCGAAACCGTGTGCGAACTGGGTCAGTGTCAGCGGCTGGTGGGCGTGGACCGTTACACCAACTGGCCCGTCGGTCTCAAATCGCTGCCGCGTTTGGGCGGTGGCCTTGACCCAAATATCGAGCACATCGTGGCGCTGAAGCCCGATGTCGTGCTGATGGCCACTTCCTCGCGCGCGGGTGACCGGCTGCGAGCCTTGGGTATCAAAGTGGTCGCATTGGAGCCCAAGACCCATGCCGACGTGCGGCGCGTGATGCTCAAAATCGGCCAGTTGCTGGAGGTGTCCGACGCGCATCGAATCTGGCGTGCGATCGATGCCGCAGTGATGGCCGCAGCGCAGTCCCTGCCCGATGGCGCACGCGGTGCGCGGGTGTATTTCGAGGTCGACCCAGGCCCCTACGCGGCAGGTGAGGGATCGTTCATCGGCGAGACGCTGACCCGTTTGGGCGTGAAAAACATTGTGCCGGCGGTGCTGGGGCCTTTTCCCAAGCTAAACCCAGAGTACATCGTGCGTGCCGATCCGGACCTGATCATGGTTGGCCAGCACGGTGTGGACGGCATGTACCAGCGCCCGGGCTGGACGGGCATGCGTGCCATCCGCGAGCGGCACCTGTGTACGTTCAGCCCCGATGAGTCTGACATGCTGGTGCGGGCAGGCCCGCGCATGGCCGAGGGTGCCCGCCTGATGGCGCGTTGCCTGACGGAGCGGGCGCCGGGCGCGAAAAAGGTGATGGGTGGCTCAAGGGGGCATCCGTGAAGGCGTATCGACCATTGTGGTGGTTGATCGGCTTGTTGTCGGTGGCGCTGGGGCTGGCCGTGTTGGGCGTTTGCGTGGGCAGCGCCGGTTTTGAGAACCTGATTCACCCGTTGCTGGACCCGCAAGCCGACCCTGCCGCAGCCGCCATGGCGCAGCAAATCGTGTGGGAAATACGACTCCCGCGCACCTTGGGTGCCTGGGGTGCGGGGGCGCTGTTGGGCCTGGCTGGTGCTGTGGCGCAGGGTTTGTTCCGCAACCCATTGGCTGATCCTTTCCTGCTCGGCAGTGCTTCGGGCGCTTCGCTGGGTGTGGCCCTGGGCCTGGCTGCCATGGGCGGCGCGGGCGGCATGCTGGGGGCCGGTTTGATGAACAACGGTGTGGCAGTCAGCGTGTTCTCCGGCAGCACCTGGGTGCGCCTGGGCCTGACCGGCGCGGCCTTCTGTGGTGCAGTGGTGGCGGTGCTGATCACCCTGGCGCTTTCGCGCGGCGTGCAGCACACCTTGCGTCTGCTGTTGGCGGGCGTGGTGGTGGGCGTGGTGCTGGGTGCCATGACGCATCTGGTGTTGCTGTTCTCGCCCGAATCGCTGCAGGCCATGCAGACCTTCATGCTGGGTTCGACCAGTTTCGTTGGATGGACCGCCTGCGTGCTGATGGCGGGCGTGTGGGTCTTGTGCACATTGGCGGCGTGGCTGTTGGCGCGCGTGCTCGACGGCCTGAGCCTGGGCGACGCCACCGCGCGCAGCCTGGGCCTGCCGCTGGGTCCCATGCGTGCCGCGCTGGTGGCCGTGTTGGCGCTCGCCACCGGCACTGCCGTGGCACAGACGGGCCTGATCGCCTTTGTGGGCCTGGCAGCGCCGCATGTGGCGCGTTCGCTGGTCAATACCACCAGCGGTCGCCTCATGCTGCTGGCCAGCGGCATGGGTGGCGCGCTGTTGATGGCGGCCGACACGCTGGCGCGCTGGCTGATTGCGCCACAGGAACTGCCGGTGGGTGTGCTCACGGCGGTGCTGGGCGGCGGCTATCTGCTGTGGCTGATGCAGCGCAACACCCGTGTGTCGCGTGGGGTGGACTCATGAGCCCTGTTGCAAATACCCGTGTTCCTGCCATCGACGCCCTTGAACTGAATGCCCGGCTGGGTACCGCCGCCATTCTCCACCGGATTACGCTGTCACTGGCGCGTGGGCGCTGGACCAGCATCGTTGGCCCCAACGGCGCGGGCAAGTCCACCTTGTTGCGCACTTTGGCTGGCCTGTTGCCGCACAGCGGCCAGATTGAACTGTTGGGGCGGCCACTGTCGGCTTGGTCCAACCGGCAGCGCGCGTTGCAGCTTTCGTGGCTGGGCCAGAACGAGGCCAGTGCTGATGACCTGACGGCATGGGACGTGGTGATGCTCGGTCGCCTGCCGCACCAGGCCTGGTTCAGTTCGTCCAGCACCGAGGACCGCGCCGCCGTGGAGCGCGCGCTGCGCGCCACCCAGGCCTGGGACTGGCGCACCCGCTCGCTTGGCCAGCTGTCGGGCGGCGAGCGTCAGCGCGTGCTGCTGGCCCGGGCCCTGGCTGTCGAGGCGCAGGTGCTTTTGATGGACGAGCCTTTGGCCAACCTCGATCCGCCGCACCAGGCCGATTGGCTGGACTTGGTGCAGGCGCTGGTGCGCGAAGGCCGCACGGTGGTGAGCGTGCTGCACGAGGTTGGCATGGCCTTGCACGCGGATGAGATGGTGGTGATGGCACAAGGCCGAGTCATGTATCAGGGCACCTGTTCCGACGCTGCCACCCACCGCGCGCTGGAGGCCGTGTTTGACCACCGCATCCAAGTCCACGCGCTGCAGGGGCAGTGGGTGGCGTTGCCGCGGCCGGGAAAAGAGAAGATCCAAACATGAGGGTATCGGTATGACCGCCACCTGCATCATGGTGCTGGGCACCACCAGCGGGGCTGGCAAAAGCTGGCTGAGCACCGCCCTGTGCCGACACTACGCCCGCCAGGGGTTGAAAGTGGCGCCCTTCAAGGCCCAGAACATGAGCAACAACGCCCGCGTGGTATCGGGCCCCGGCGGGTGTTGGGGAGAAATCGGTTCGGCCCAGTATTTCCAGGCCTTGGCCGCCCGAGCCGTGCCCGATGTCCGCATGAACCCCGTGCTGCTCAAACCCGAATCGGACACCCGCAGTCAGGTGGTCTTGATGGGAGAGGTGGATTCGGCGCTCACAGCCATGCCGTGGCGCGGACGCAGCCGCGCTGTCTGGCCCCACATCGCCGGGGCTCTGGATGCCTTGAGGGCCGAAAACGATGTGGTGGTGATTGAAGGCGCCGGCTCCCCGGCCGAAATCAACCTGCACGATTGCGATGTTGTGAACATGCGGGTGGCTTCTTATGTGCAGGCGCGCTGCCTGATGGTCACAGACATCGACCGCGGTGGCGCATTTGCCCACCTTTATGGCACCTGGGCGCTGTTGCCGGAACACGAGCGCGCTTTGATTGCCGGTTTTGTGCTGAATAAATTTCGCGGCGATGAAGCCCTGCTGGCACCGGCGCCTCAAATGTTGCAGGACCTGACCGGTGTGCCGGTGGTGGCCACCTTGCCCATGTGGAGGCACCACGGTTTGCCCGAGGAAGATGGCATCTTTGACGACCGCAACCCCTCCGGCGGCGCTGTCCACACCACCATTGCGGTTGTGGCCTATCCGCACATCAGCAATCTGGACGAATTCCAAGCCTTGAGAAATATCCCAGGTGTTCGGCTGGTTTGGGCCCGATCTCCTGCCGACTGCGTTGGGGCCAACTGGCTGGTGCTGCCAGGGTCCAAGGCCACGGCGTCTGATTTGGCGTGGATGCGGTCTCAGGGCTTGGACCACACGGTGGCCGTGCATGCCGCGGGGGGTGGGGCGGTGCTGGGCATTTGCGGCGGCCTGCAAATGCTGGGCGAAGCTCTGGTAGACACCCACGGCATCGATGGCAATGCACCGGGTTTGGGGTTGCTGCCTTTGGTGACTGTGTTCGAGGTGGCCAAAACCGTGCGCAACACACGGGTGCGCTTGAGCGACCTGTTCGGACCCTGGCAAGCCTTGTCGGGCAAGAGCGTTGTCGGCTACGAAATTCACCACGGGCAAACGGTGCAACATCCCGCCATGGCGGCACGGGGCGATGTGGTACGCGAGCCGGTGCCTGGCTTGGTTTGGCAGAACGCAGCAGGCAACGTGCTCGGTTGTTATTTGCACGGCCTGTTTGAAGACGTGGCGGTGCTGCAAGCGCTGTTTGGGCAGGGTGCTCCCACACTTGACACCGTGTTCAATGGTTTGGCCAATTTTCTGCAAGCCCATACCCACCCAGGCGTGCTTGACGCCCTTCTTGATGGGCGTTGCCCCCAGATCGCTGGATTGACGCCCGGACCCCGCCAGAATTGACGGAGCGCAAGCCTCCCATCAGCTTGCGCGTTTACCATGTGGGTGTTTTGGAGATGCCCCCATGAGATTGGCGCTGTTATCTGATTTGCACGCAAATTTGCATGCGCTCAAGGCATGCATGCAACACGCCAAAGCACAAGGGGCGCAGCAGTATGCCTTTTTGGGCGATTTGGTGGGCTATTGCGCCTACCCCAGCGAAGTGGTGCAGATCGTCATGGAGGCCCAAAGCGCGGGTGCCTGGGTGCTGCAAGGCAACCACGACGCCATGGGTGTGAAACCCCCGTTGGACAACCAGGACCACGGCTCCAACTCCGCCGCCTGGACCCATCAGCGCCTCTCTGGTGCCGAACGGGCTTTTCTGGCCTCATTGCCCCTCGAAATTGAATGCCAGGGGTATTTGCTGGTCCACGCCAGCGCGCATGCGCCTGAAAAGTGGCCGTATGTCGACAGCGATCGAAAAGCCCAGATTTGTTTGAATGCGGCGGTGCAACGTCACCAGTCGAAAGGTGTTTTTGTCGGGCATGTGCACCATCAGGCGTTTTACTACCCGGGGGCCGGTCGCAACCTCATGAAGTTCGAGCCCCAACCCGGCACGGGCATACCTGTGCCCGTGAGTCGCAAGTTCGTGGCCACCGTGGGCTCGGTGGGGCAGCCCCGGGACGGCGACACCCGGGCCATGTACGCCCTGTTGGACACCGACACCTTGCGACTGACCTACTTCCGCGTTGCCTATGACCACCAGGCAGCCGCATCAGCCATCCGGTTGGCCGGGTTGCCGAATTATTTTGCCGAGCGTTTGGAGTTTGGGGTATGAAGTTGTTGCAACCCGGGACGGTGATCGATGGGTTCGAGATCCAGGACTGTATGCATGCCGGTGGCATGGCCCACATTTACGCCGTCACTTACGCCCAGAAAGCATCGGGTCAGTCCGCTTCGCCCGGGTTCCCGATTGTGATGAAGATTCCTCGCATGACCTCGGGCGATGGTGCTGAAAACATCTTGAGCTTTGAAGTGGAGCACCAAATCTTCCCCTCCCTGCAAGGGCCGCACGTCCCGCGTTTTGTGGCAGCTGGTGATTTGCAGCACGTGCCTCATCTGGTGATGGAGCGCATTGAGGGGCGCACATTGGAGCACTGGCTGGACCAGCATCCTTTGCCCGACTTTTCGGAAGTTGCCCAGCTGGGAGCCGCCGTGGCCAAAGCCGCGCACAGCTTGCACAAACAAAACGTGTGCCATCTGGATTTGAAACCCGCCAACGTGCTCATCAAAACGAGCGCTGCCTTGGGTGATGGTTCCACTTACCACGCGGTGCTTCTGGATTTTGGCCTGTCATGCCACGCCCACTACCCGGATTTGCTGGCCGAGGAGTTGCGCAAAGCCGTGGGTTCACCCATCTGGATCGCGCCCGAGCAGGTGGTGGGTGTGCGTGGAGACCCGCGCAGCGATATTTTTGCGATCGGCGTCATGCTGTACCAACTGTGCACGGGTGAATTGCCGTTTGGTGCACCCAGCACCTCTGGCGGCCTGCGCCAACGGCTCTGGATGGACCCGATCCCACCCAAGATTCACCGTCCAGATGTGCCCTCCTGGTTGCAAGAGGTGATACTGCGGTGCCTGGAGCCTGAAGCGGCGCAGCGTTATCCGTCTGCAGCCCACTTGGCCTTTGATTTGACGCACACCGATCACATCAAAGTCACGGAGCGCGGCCAGAAAAACCAAAAAACCAGCTTCAAAACACACCTGAAACGGTGGTTCAAAACCGCTGGCATGCACTACACCCCCAGCCCGCTTCCCTTGCAGCAGGTCAGTGATGTGCCCATTGTGATGGTGGCTTTGCCCTGCAAAGACGTTTCTGACACCAATCTGTATTCCTTGCGGCAATCGGCGCAGCGCAGCCTGGGGCTGCGTCCTGGGGCCCGTTTGGCGGTCGTGACCGTGATTTCATCGGACGAAGTGAGCAGCACCTCCGATGCCAAAAGCGAAACCAGTGTGCACCGGCGCTATCTGGGTTTTTTGCAAAATTGGGCGATGCCACTGGACTTGAACAACCACCAGGCATCTTTCCATGTTTTGGAATCCAGCGACGTGGCTTCAGCGTTGTTGAAATATGCCGAGGGCAACAACGTCAGCATCATCGTCATGGGGGCTGCTACCCACGGTTTGCAACTGCAACGCTTTATTGCAACGGTGCCCATCAAGGTGGCCATGTATGCACCTTGCACCGTGATCTTGGTCAAACAGCACATGCCCTTTGAATTGCTGGCTGCCGGTGATGCGGACTGAAAAACAAAACACCCCCGAGCGATGTGTTCGCATCGCTCGGGGGTGTTCAGGCAAGTAACCGAAGAATTATTTCTTTTCTTCAGCAGCGGGTGCTGCAGCAGGCGCTGCGGCGGGTGCAGCCGCTTCAGGTTTCTTTTCTTCTGCATGGGTGGTTTCAGTGCCGTGCTTTTCGCCACTCATGTCAATGTTGTCTCCGCCTTTCATGATCACAAACAGTGACAGGGCAGCAAACAGAATAAATCCAACAACCAGTTTCCACATAGCAAGGCTCCTTTACAACATATCAAACAAAAACCCTCAAAAGAGGGTTTTTGTTTGATAGCCAGAGGACGAATCCCCTGGCCATTGAGCGCATCAGTCGTCAGCGTAAATGTCGACTTCTTTGGTTTCGCGAACGAACAGCAGACCGATCACGAAGGTGGCTGCAGCGATCACGATAGGGTACCACAGGCCGTAGTACATGTTGCCGTTCTGGGCCACCATGGCGAAGGCAATGGTGGGCATCAGACCGCCAAACCAGCCGTTACCGATGTGGTAGGGCAAGGACATGGAGGTGTAACGGATGCGGGTCGGGAACATTTCCACCAGCATGGCAGCAATCGGGCCGTACACCATGGTCACGTAGATCACCAAGATGGTCAGAATGACAACGATGGTCACCTTGTCAACCTTGGCCGGGTCGGCCTTGGCGGGGTAGCCGGCTTCGGTCAGGGCAGTTTTCACTTCCTTCTTGAAGGCGTCCATGGCGGCCTTGGAGGCATCGTCAAATTTGCTGTTCACCACCACGGCTGTGGGGGCGGTGATCACTTTGTCGCCGATGGTCACGGTAGCGGGGCCAACAGAGGCGCTGGTCACGTTGTCGTAGCTCACAGAGTTCTGGGCCAGGAAACGCTTGGCAATGTCGCACGACTTGGTGAAGTCGATTTCACGTGCCACGGGGTTGCCCTGGAAGGAGCAGTCACCTGCAGCTGCGGTCACCGTGATCTTGTTCTTGGCCTGGGCTTCAGCCAGCGCGGGGTTGGCGGCTTTGGTCAGGGCTTCGAACAGCGGGAAGTAGGTCACGCAAGCCAGCAGCAAGCCAGCCAGGATGATCGGCTTGCGGCCAATCTTGTCTGATAGCGAACCAAACACCACGAAGAACGGCGTACCGATCACCAGGGAAGCAGCTACCAGCAGGTTGGCGGTCGAGCCGTCCACTTTCAGCACGCTCGTCAGGAAGAACAGCGCGTAGAACTGACCGGAGTACCAAACCACCGCTTGACCGGCCACCAGACCGAACAGGGCCAGCAGCACCACCTTCAGGTTTTTCCATTGGCCGAAAGATTCAGCCAGCGGAGCCTTGGAGGTTTTGCCCTCTTCCTTCATTTTCTTGAAGGCAGGGGATTCGTTCATCGACAAGCGGATGTAGACGGAAATGCCCAACATCACGATCGACACGATGAACGGAACACGCCAGCCCCAGTCAGCAAAAGCTTCTTCGCCGATGATGGTACGGGTGCTCAGAATCACGATCAGTGACAGGAACAAGCCCAGCGTGGCCGTGGTTTGAATCCACGCGGTGTAAGCGCCGCGCTGGCCCTGAGGTGCGTGCTCAGCCACGTAGGTTGCTGCACCGCCGTACTCACCACCCAGTGCCAAGCCTTGCAGCATCCGAAGTGCAATCAGGATCACCGGAGCCGCCACGCCGATGCTGGCGTAGTTGGGCAGCACACCCACGATGAAGGTGGAGCCGCCCATGATCAGGATGGTCACCAGGAAGGTGTACTTGCGACCGATCATGTCGCCCAAGCGTCCGAAAACCAGCGCGCCGAAGGGACGAACAATGAAGCCAGCAGCAAAGGCCAACAAAGCAAAAATGAACGCAGCCGAGGGGTCCAGACCTGCAAAGAACTGCTTGGCGATGATGGCTGCCAAAGAACCGTACAGATAAAAGTCGTACCACTCAAACACCGTGCCCAAGGAAGAGGCAAAGATCACCTTTTTCTCTTCCGACGACATCGGCCTGGATGCTGTGTTGGCCATAGATGGTCTCCTGTTAATGAGATTGCACGCTCCCCCAACGGAAGCGATGGGTGGACTATCTCGATGAACGCTGACCAACTTCTGACGAAGAAATTACGAAACCTTACAATTACCGTTTGCATCAAATATATTGATCAAATCGGCATAAAAAATGATTTTTATTGCATTTTTGTGGGGTGAACAAAGGGTATACCCCAGTGCGCAAAATTTTGGAAAAATGCCCCTTCAGGTGGTGTGGTGGGCACCGCTGAAGAGGTTCAAATTTCGATCTTGCTGCCCAGCTCCACCACCGATCCGTTGGGCAGGCCCAGGAAGGCAGCGGCTCCGCTGGCGTTGTGGTGCATTTGAGCGAACAATTTTTCCCGCCATTGCGCCATGCCGCCGGCCGGCGTGGGTATCACCACGTCACGCGACAAGAAGTAGCTGGTCGTCATCGGGTCCAGGTTGATGCCCCGATGTTTCAGCTGGGCCAAGGCCGACGGCAGGTCGGGGTCGTTTTTGAAACCGTAGTTCACGTACACCTTCAAACAATCGTGTCCCAGTGATTCGGTGACCACCCGGCCGTTGATGCCTATCCACGGTATTTCATGGTGTTTGACGGTGACAAACAAATTCTGGGCGTGCAGGACTTTGTTGTGTTTCAAGTTGTGCAACAGTGCGGCAGGGACGGTGCCTGGCTCTGCTGACAGAAACACCGCAGTGCCTTCCACCCGCGTAGGCGGATTCAAAAACACCGATTCGAGAAATTCATTCAAATCCAGCGCATCCGATTTCAATGACTGGCTCAACAGGTCGCGACCGTCTTTCCAGGTTGTCATCAGCGTGAAAACGGCCAGGCCAATCACCAGTGGGAACCAGCCACCATCGGCCAGTTTGAGCAGGTTGGAGCTGAAAAAGGCAATGTCAATCAAGATGAAGCTGGATGTGCTGGCCACGCACAGCAGCCAAGGATAGCCCCAGCCATACCGAATGACAAAAAAAGTCAATATCGTGGTGATCAACATATCCAACGTGACCGCGATACCGTAGGCGGCCGCCAGGTTGCTGGAGGTTTTGAACATGACCACCGCCAGAACGATTGCTACAAAAAGCCCCCAGTTCACAAATGGAATGTAAATCTGGCCGGTGTCTTTGATGCTGGTATGGAGGATTTGCAGCCGTGGCAAATAACCCAGTTGAATGATCTGTTTGGTCACGCTGAAGGCCCCGGAAATCAACGCCTGGGACGCGATCACCGTGGCTGCTGTGGCCAAGCCCACCAGGGGCAACAGCAGCCAATCCGGCGCCATGTTGAAGAAGGGATTTTTGATGGCCGAAGGGTCCGACAACAGGAGGGCACCTTGCCCCATGTAGTTCAGCACCAAGCAGGGCATTACCACCAAAAACCAGGCCAGACGGATGGGGCGTTTGCCGAAATGTCCCATGTCGGCATACAGCGCCTCGCCACCCGTTACGCACAGCACCACGGCGCCCAGAATGATGAACGTGGTGCCCGGGTTGGTCCAGATGAATTCAAGTGCATACCAGGGGTTGACTGCAAACACAATTTCCGGATGCGGCAGGATGTTGTAGATGCCAAGCAAACCGATGGCAATGAACCATATCAGGGTGATGGGGCCGAAAAACCGGCCGATTTTGGACGTACCGCTTTTTTGAATGGCAAACAGGGCCAACAAGATAATCAGGGTGAGCGGAATAACGTATTTCTTGAAATTGGGGGAAATAACTTCCAGGCCCTCTACCGAAGAAAGCACCGATATGGCAGGTGTGATTACACCGTCACCGTAAAACAGGCAGGCCCCGAAAATGCCGATGAAAAGCAATGCCCGACGCAGTTTGGGGCGGTGTTTCACCGATTGCGAAGCCAATGCCAGCATGGCTACCAATCCCCCCTCACCGTTGTTGTCTGCCCGCAAGACCAGGGTGACGTATTTGAGCGAAACGATGACGGTCAATGTCCAAATGAACAGAGACAAAATGCCGTAGATGTTGGCCGTTGTCAGATCGAGGTGTCCGGTGTGGAACACCTCTTTCATGGCATAGAGGACGCTGGTGCCAATGTCACCGTAAACGACCCCAATGGCCCCCAGGGTCAGTCCGCTCAACGAGGTTTTGGTGGATTTCATATAAAAGGGTAAAAAATCAGCCAGATGGTTGCGGGGCGGCTCAGTTGCTCATCCCGTCGGGGCGGATTTCCTGCAGAATAGTGGTGGCAATTTCCTCAATCGATTTGGTGGTGGTGGACAGCCACCGTATACCCGCGCGTTTCATCATGGCCTCGGCTTCGTGCACCTCGTAGCGGCAGTTGGGCAAGCTGGCGTACCGCGAGTCGGGGCGGCGCTCGTTGCGTATTTCGCTCAGGCGTTCTGGGTTGATTGTGAGTCCGAACAGCTTTTTGCGGTGCGGTACCAGCGCAGGCGGCAGCTGTCGGCGCTCAAAATCTTCGGGGATCAACGGGTAGTTGGACGCTTTGAGCCCGTACTGCATGGCCAAATACAGCGATGTGGGCGTTTTGCCGCTTCGGCTCACACCCACCAGAATCACGTCCGAGTTTTCCAGGTCCCGGTTGCTTTGCCCGTCATCGTGCGCCAGCGCATAGTTGATGGCCTCGATCCGGTCGTGGTATTCCTTGCTCCGCGAAGCGTCAGAGAAGCGGCCCACCCGGTGATGGGATTTGACACCCAGTTCCGCTTCCAGCGGCTCGATGAAGATGCCGAACATGTCCAGCATCATGCCTTTGCATTCGGCTTTCAGGACCGCCAGCACCTCCATGTTCACCACGGTGGTGAACACCAGAGGGCGGCGTCCTTCCACATGCTCGGTGTGGTTGATTTGGCGCATGGCCTGGTGGGCCTTGTCCACCGTGTCCACAAAGGGCAGGCGCACCTGGCGTGTGCCTGTTTCAAACTGCGCCAGTATGGCTTTGCCAAAGGTTTCGGCGGTGATGCCTGTGCCATCGGAGATAAAAAACACGGTGCGTTGGGGCATTTGAAATCTGGGCCGAAGCGTGAGGTCCTAAAATGCTTGGGATTATGCAGTTCCCGCACGTTGCGGGGCCTTGCGCCACAACAGAACAACAGCGTTCGGTTCCCGCAAAGCGCCACCGGTTTTTTAACCTTGGAGTTTTGTCATGTCCCAACTGTTCAGTCCGACCGCCCTGGTCGTGCCTTTTGAACAACTCAGAATGTCCGACGTCGAGTCGGTCGGCGGTAAAAACGCCAGTCTGGGTGAGATGATCTCGCAGCTGCCGCAGGGCGTGCGGGTGCCCACTGGTTTTGCGACCACGGCCCACGCTTTCCGGGAATTCCTAAAGGCCGATGGGCTGGACGAGCGCATCCATGCCAAGTTGTCCTCCCTCGATACCGAGGACGTGCGCGCCCTGGCGCAAGTGGGGGCTGAAATCCGCGCCATGGTGGAAGCCCAGCCATTTCCAGCCGACCTGGAACAGGCCATCCGCGACGGCTACCAGACGTTGAACGGCGACAGCGCCACCGCCACCGCCACCTATGCGGTGCGTTCGTCCGCCACTGCCGAAGATTTGCCAGACGCCTCCTTTGCTGGCCAGCAGGAAACTTTCTTGAACGTGCATGGCATTGAAGAGGTGCTGCACAAGATCAAGGAAGTGTTTGCCAGTCTGTACAACGACCGCGCCATAAGCTACCGCGTGCACAAGGGCTTCACCCATTCGGAGGTGGCCCTGTCTGCGGGCATCCAGCGCATGGTGCGTTCTGACCTGGGCGCTGCCGGCGTGATGTTTACCATCGACACCGAAAGCGGCTTTGAAGACGTGGTGTTCATCACCTCCAGCTACGGCTTGGGCGAAACCGTGGTGCAGGGTGCCGTCAACCCCGACGAGTTCTATGTCCACAAGCCCATGCTCCAGGCGGGCAAGCAGGCGCTGATCCGTCGCAACCTGGGGTCAAAGCTGATCGAAATGGTGTTCAGCACCCCCGAAGAAAAAGCCGCCACCAAGAAGCTGGTGAAAACCGTGGACGTGCCGGTGGAACAACGCAACCGCTACAGCCTGACCGACGCCGACGTGTTGCAACTGGCCCGTTACGCCGTGGTGATCGAGCAGCACTACGGTCGTCCGATGGACATCGAGTGGGGCAAAGACGGCAACGACGGTCAGCTCTACATCCTGCAGGCCCGGCCCGAGACCGTAAAAAGCCAGGCCGCGGGTCAGGTCGAAATGAAATACAAACTCAAAGGCAAGGGGGCCGTGCTGGCTGCGGGCCGCGCCATTGGGCAGAAAATCGGCACCGGACCGGTGCGCCTGGTGCACAACATTTCGGAAATGGACAAGGTGCAGCCCGGTGACATTCTGGTCACCGACATGACCGACCCCAACTGGGAGCCGGTGATGAAGCGTGCCTCGGCCATCGTCACCAACCGCGGGGGGCGCACTTGCCACGCCGCCATCATTGCGCGCGAGCTCGGTATCCCGGCCGTGGTGGGTTGTGGCAACGCCACCGACACCTTGAAGGACGGCACCCTGGTGACGGTGAGTTGCGCCGAGGGTGATACCGGCCACATCTACGATGGCTTGTTGGAAACCGAAGTGACCGAAGTCAAGCGGGGCGAGATGCCCCCGATCGACATCAAGATCATGATGAACGTTGGCAACCCGCAGCTGGCTTTTGATTTTGCGCAAATCCCGAACAGCGGTGTGGGCTTGGCACGCCTAGAATTCATCATCAACAACAACATCGGCGTGCATCCCAAGGCCATCCTGGATTACCCCCAGGTGGACCCCGACCTGAAGAAGGCCGTCGAGTCGGTGGCCCGTGGTCATGCCAGCCCGCGCGCCTTTTACGTGGACAAGGTGGCCGAAGGTGTGGCCACCATTGCCGCAGCGTTCTGGCCCAAACCGGTCATCGTGCGTTTGTCCGACTTCAAGAGCAACGAATACCGCAAGCTGGTCGGTGGCAGCCGCTACGAGCCCGACGAAGAAAACCCGATGTTGGGCTTTCGCGGTGCAGCGCGCTACATCAGCCAGGATTTTGGCGAAGCGTTTGCCATGGAGTGCGAGGCCTTGAAGCGTGTGCGCGAGGACATGGGCCTGACCAACGTGCAGGTGATGGTGCCCTTTGTGCGCACCCTCAAGCAAGCCGAGCGCGTGGTGGACCTGCTGGCCAAGCACGGTTTGCGGCGCGGTGAAGGCGCGGGTGCAACCGGCGAGGGCGCACTCAAGCTCGTCATGATGTGCGAAATCCCCAGCAATGCCATCTTGGCCGAGCGTTATCTGCAGTTCTTCGATGGTTTCTCCATCGGCTCGAACGACCTGACCCAGCTCACGCTGGGGCTGGACCGGGACTCCGGACTGGAACTGCTGGCACACGATTTCGACGAACGCGACCCGGCAGTGACGGCACTCATCAGTCTGGCCATCCAGGCCTGCCGTGCACAGGGCAAATACATCGGTATCTGTGGCCAAGGCCCCAGCGACCACCCGGATTTCGCCCAGTGGCTCAAAGATGAGGGCATCAGCTCCATTTCACTCAACCCGGATTCGGTGGTGGACACTTGGCAGAAACTGGCCAGTTGATATGGCGGCCTGCTGAACCGAGAAAGGAGGCCTGCAAGCCTCCTTTTTTGTCTGGCATGCGCTGCAGGAAGGAAAACACACATGCATGAATTGCTGCTGTCGCAACGCCTGTGGGCCCTGTTCTTTGTGGGCACGGCCTTGTTCAATTTTCCGTTGATAGCCCTGTGGGACGAGCCGGTTTCGGTGCTCGGTGTGCCCTTGTTTCCTGCTGCCTTGTTTGTCTCTTGGGCCCTGCTGATTGGCAGCGTGGCTTGGTTGATGGAGCGCCAGCCCCGCTGAGGTGGGGTTGAGCAAAACCGGCGGTCTCTGGCGTGTCCCCCACCTTTGTCATCGGCGCTTCGTTCGCTTACCTGTTGTTGCTGTTTTCGGTGGCGTATTGGGGAGACCGCCGAGCCAGACAAGGGCGCTCGGTGGTGGGCAGCCCTTGGGTGTACGCCCTTTCCATGGCGGTGTATTGCACGGCCTGGACCTATTTCGGCAGCGTTGGCAGGGCCGCTACGGCGGGTGTCTGGTTCCTGCCCATTTATTTGGGGCCCATGCTGGCCATGATCCTGGCCTGGGTGGTGGTTCGAAAAATGGTTCGCATCTCGCGGGCTTACCGCATCACCTCGATTGCCGATTTCATTTCCAGCCGCTATGGCAAAAGTCCGGTGCTGGCCGGCACCGTGACACTGATCACCGTGGTGGGCATCGTTCCATACATTGCCCTGCAGCTCAAAGCCATTTCGATGAGTTTTGCGGTCATGACTGCAGCCAACCAGACGACGTTTTTGGCGTCCCGGGTTTGGTGGCAGGACAGCACGTTTTACCTGGCCATGGTTTTGGCCGGATTCACCATGGCGTTTGGGGCACGGCAGCTCGACAACAGCGAACGTCACGAAGGCATGGTGGCTGCGATTGCGTTTGAGTCCGTGGTCAAGTTGGTGGCCTTTTTGGCGGTGGGGGTGTTTGTCACTTACGGTTTGTTCGACGGGGTGACCGACATCTTCACCCGTGCCCAGGTGGTGCCGGAGCTGGCCCAGCTGTTGACACTGGGGCAGGGCAAGCCATTTGCCTACGCCCAGTGGTTTGGCATGCTGATGCTGGCCATGTTTTCGGTCATATTGTTGCCCCGACAGTTCCAGGTGATGGTGGTTGAAAACGTCGACGAACAACACCTGCGGCGTGCGGCCTGGGCATTCCCGCTTTATCTCCTGTTGATCAATCTGTTTGTCTTGCCCATTGCCTTGGGGGGGCAGTTGACTTTTGGGGTAGGCCGCGAAAACCCGGAAACTTTTGTGCTCACTTTGCCGCTGTCGCAAGGGCATACCACTTTGGCGTTCCTGGCGTTTCTGGGTGGGCTGTCTGCTTCCACCGGCATGATCATTGTGGAGACCATCGCGGTTTCCACCATGGTGGCCAACGATCTGGTCATGCCCCTGCTGCTGCGCGCACGGAGGTGGTTGTACACCGAAAAACTGAATTTGCCCCAGGTGTTTTTGCACACGCGCCGCGCCGCCATCGTGTTGGTGCTGCTGTTGGGTTATGTGTACGACCATTTGGCAGGCGATGCTTACGCACTGGTCAACATCGGCTTGATCAGCTTTGCGGCGATTGCCCAGTTTGCCCCCGCTTTGTTCGGCGGGATGTATTGGCGCAGTGGTACCCGCCAGGGTGCGATGGCAGGTTTGTTGCTCGGTTTTGCCATGTGGGCTTACACGCTCATGCTGCCTTCGCTGGCGCGGTCGGGGTGGCTGGACGCCTCGTTCATCGAACAAGGTTTGTTCGGATCGTCCTGGCTCAAACCCGAAGAACTGTTGCGGTTGCAGGGCCTGGACAGCCTGACACACTCGCTGTTCTGGAGCCTGTTGTTGAACATGGGGGCTTATGTGGGTGTGTCGTTGTGGCGCATGCCTTCCGCTCAGGAAACCAGTCAGGCCCTGTTGTTCGTGGATGTTTTCGAGCGCATCAGCACATCACGCCCCGTTTTCTGGCGGGGGCAGGCCAGTGTCAGCGAACTCTTTCCTCTGGTGGTTCGCTTTTTGGGGTTCAGCCGGGCAGAACAATTGTTCGACCGCTACGCCAGGCAGCTGGGACTGCCCGGACGGCACCACCTCCAGGCCGATCCACGCTTTGTTCAGTATGTCGAAACCCAGCTCGCCGGTGCCATCGGCAGCGCTTCTGCCCGGGTCATGGTCGCTTCGGTGGTAAAAGAAGACTCGCTGGATCTGGACGACGTGATGCGCATACTGGACGAGGCCACTCAGTTGCGCATCCACTCCCGGGAGCTGGAGCAGAAATCGCGCTCCCTGGAGCTGGCGACGCAGGAGCTGCGTGCTGCGAACGAACAACTCAAGAGCCTGGACCGATTAAAGGACGATTTCATGTCGTCCGTGACACACGAATTGCGGACGCCTTTGACATCGATCAGGGCGCTCTCAGAGCTGATGCGCGACGACCCTGAAATGGAAGGTGCACAGCGCCAGCAGTTTTTGGCCCTGATCGTGTCAGAGGTCGAACGGTTGTCCCGTTTGGTCAATCAGGTGCTGGACATGGCCAAAATTGAAGCCGGTCATGCGGATTGGCAACCCGCCGATGTGGATCTGGCGGCTCTCATACGAACCGCGGTGCAGACCACCACCGAGCTGTTTCGGGAGCGGGCCACGCGCGTTGATCTGCGTGTTCCTGCGGAGCCGGTGTGGGTGCGGGCCGATGCGGACCGCCTGACTCAGGTGATGTTGAACTTGTTGTCCAATGCTGCCAAATTTGTGCCTTCAGTAAATGGTGTGGTCCAAGTGCGATTGACTCGGATCAGCGATCGCGCGGTGGTCCGAGTGCGCGACAATGGGCCTGGTGTTGCGCTGGAGCAGCACGCCTTGGTATTTGAAAAATTCCGGCAAGGCGGTGACAGCCTGAACCGCCCACAGGGCACGGGCTTGGGGTTGCCAATCAGTCGGCAAATTGTTGAACATTTCGGGGGGCATATGTGGCTGGAAGACACCGATGGGCCGGGTGCCTGCTTTGTTTTTGACTTACCCTTGCCACTGGCAACACAAAAAAACACAGGAGTTAGCGCATGAGCGCCCATATTTTGATTGCTGACGACGAGCCCAACATCCTCATCTCTCTGGAGTTTTTGATGAGGCGGGAAGGGTACACGGTGCGGGTGGCCCGCGATGGACAAGAAGCCATGGATGCCATGCTGGCGCAGCAACCGGATCTGGTTTTGCTGGACGTGATGATGCCGCGAAAAACCGGCTTCGACGTGTGTCGGGAGGTGCGGGCGCACGGTACCCTGAAAGACACCCCCATCTTGATGCTCACCGCCAAGGGGCGGGACACCGATGTGGCCCAAGGCTTGTCGTTGGGGGCCAACGCCTACATGACCAAGCCTTTTTCAACCAAAGAGTTGGTGGACAAGGTGCGCGAAATTCTGGAAGGCATTGGTTGACCAGGGGTGGCAGGCATTTTTGTAAGTGATGTGCCTGCTCTGATGGGTCTCTGTTGGGGTTTTCCAGGGGGGCAGGAAAACAGCGGCTGCAAGGGCTATAGTTCTGCTGGCTGCACACGATTCTTATAAACACAGCGCCATGTGGTGGTTCATCGTCTCCGTCAAGTTGATCGCAGAAATCGCTTTGCTGGCTTTGCTGGGGCGGTGGGTGCTGGCGCGCCTGTTGCATGCAGTGGGGGCCCAGGACTGCACGAAAAACCCGTTTTACCAATGCTTGGACGTGATGGCCAAGCCCGCTATCGGGTTGGCCATCCTTTGCAGCCCGCGCTGGGTCCTGCCACAGCATCGCCCTTTGGTGGCATTTGCATTGCTTTCAGGCGTATGGCTGTCGGCGCTGGTGGCCAAAATCCATTGGTGTTTGCAGGCGGGGGTTGCCACTTGCCGGTGAAGGCCCATGTGCAGCCAAGTCGCAGGCTGCGTGCTCATGTCGGTTGGGTGTTGATGGCCCGGGCCCAGCAGCGCTTGGGAATGTTGTCAGCCCGTTTGCTCACGACGGACCGGTTGCGCGGCTTTGACCCCAAAGCTGCCAGATCCCAGGAGCGCGAGTGGCGGTCGATGTTTGAGTCCCCCATTGCTCAGGTTGCGGGAGGAGCAACTTGACATCACCAACCGGTTCTGATGCCGCCGTGCGGCAAAAGCAGCGCCACTGGCGTGCCAACCTGTGTGTCACCGGGCTGCTGCTGGTGTTGTGGTTCGGTGTAACTTTTGGCGTCAGTTACTTTGCGCGCGATCTGACTTTTCGGATTTTCGGTTGGCCGTTCAGTTTTTGGATGGCAGCCCAAGGCGCGTTGGTGGTCTACTGCTTCATCGTCGCGGTGTACGCGTGGTGCATGGGGCGGTTGGACCGCGTTCACGGCCTAGAGGAGACGCGCCCTTAACCGGGTGGTACGCCATGACAGACACCGGTTTTCGCCGCCAGCTTCGCCGTGTTTACCTGATATACACCGGGGGATTTCTGGCGTTTGTGGTGAGTTTGGGGGTGCTGGAACAACTGGGCCTCTCTCGGGAGTGGATCGGTTTGGCGTTCTTGTTGGCCACGGTGGGGTTGTACGCATCCATCGGCATCATGAGCCGCACCACCGATCCGGTCGAGTATTACGTCGCGGGCCGCCGCGTCCCCGCTATCTACAACGGCATGGCCACCGGGGCCGACTGGATGTCTGCGGCTTCTTTCATCAGCTTGGCCGGTACCCTGTATTTGCAAGGGTACAACGGCTTGGCCTTCGTGCTGGGTTGGACCGGGGGTTATTGTTTGGTGGCGCTGCTGCTGGCGCCATACCTGCGCAAGTTTGGGCAGTTCACCATTCCCGATTTTTTGGGCGATCGTTATGGGGGCAGTGTGCCTCGCCTGTTGGGCATCGGTGCGGCTATTCTGTGTTCCTTCACCTACCTGGTGGCACAAATTTACGGTGTCGGGTTGATCACATCGCGGTTGACCGGCGTGGCTTTCGAGCTGGGCGTGTTTTTGGGCTTGGGGGGTATTTTGGTGTGCTCCTTCCTGGGGGGCATGCGTGCCGTTACATGGACCCAAGTTGCCCAGTACATTGTGCTGATTCTGGCCTACATGCTGCCGGTGGTGTGGCTTTCCGTGAAGCAAACCGGGGTGCCTGTTCCACAACTGGTGTACGGCTACCAGCTCGAAAAAGTCAGCCAGAAAGAACAGGAGTTGCTGCACGCCCCCAAAGAGTTGGAGGTGCGGCAAGTCTATGCACACCGGGCCCAGGTGCTTGACGCAAAACTCAAAGACCCTGCTGGGGCATTGGCGCGCGACAAGGCCCGGGCCGAGCAATTGTTGCTTGATTTGCGCGAAGTCAACGCATTGCCTGCAGACATCGCCCAAGCTGAAAAGGAATTGTCACGCTTGCCCAAAGACGAGGCAGCAGCCAAGGCCGTGTGGACCCGCGACCGCGACGAGGCGCATGCCAAAACCCGGCCACTCAACGGCATGCTTCCCCATGCTCAACCTTACTTGGGCAATCCCGATGGCACCGACGTGGAGAAGAAAGAGTTCGAGCACTCGCGCAGGAATTTCCTTGCCCTGGTGTTTTGTCTGATGGTGGGCACGGCAGCGCTGCCCCACATTTTGATGCGCTACTACACCGTCCCTTCGGTCAAGGAGGCGAGAACCTCCGTCACTTGGTCATTGCTGTTCATTGTCCTCCTCTATTTCACGGCTCCTGCTTTGGCCGTGATGGTCAAGTTCGAGGTTTTCCACGTGCTGGTGGGTACCCCTTTTGACAAACTGCCGGCCTGGGTGGCCGCTTGGAGCAAGGTGGACGCGGGGCTGCTGAGTCTGACGGACGTCAATCTGGATGGTGTTTTGCAGCTCAATGAGATATCGATAGGCAGTGACATCATCGTGCTGGCAACCGCTGAAATCGGTGGCTTGCCCTACGTGATTTCGGGTTTGGTGGCGG
>JACCDQ011649923.1_pt1 | contig 29315 bp, 24 predicted proteins | sample 7446031 | NCBI WGS metagenome assembly JACCDQ01 (sample SAMN15323442, study PRJNA562643) | freshwater metagenome | isolation source: river surface water | place: USA:Blue River Watershed | collected 2017-08-17 | reverse complement strand
TCAACGTACCCTCCGGTCCGGCCAGGCCGACCTTGACCCCGCCACTGCTGCGCCACATCAGGTTGTAGCAAAGCAGGGTCTCATACACGATGCGCTGCTGCGCGTCGGCCACACCGCCCAGATCGGCCGACATCACGATGCGTGATGGATCGTCCCCGGGTTCAAGAATGATCACCGTGTCGTCGGAAAACTGGATGGCCCAGCTCGGCTCTTCGGTCTGAACTACGGCATCGATCTCCGGCATGTTGGGGCCGATTTCCTGTACCAATTGCTGTATCTGCTCGATCGTGGTCGCCATGATGTGCTTGTCTCGGTGGTAAGAATTTTTGTCGCATCACTGCAGGTCGGGATTGCGCGAACTGACGAGTGCCTGTGCCGTTACCGGTAGCTGCCTGAGTCGATTCATCACGCTTATCGCCTCTTGCGTCGCCGTGCCGTACAGCGTCTTTATCTGCGCGCCAGTAGCTGTCGTCGATGTGGCTGGCTGGGTGTTGTCGATTGCCGCCATCGCGCTTTGGCCAACGCTTCTATTGATTGCATTCCCCATGTCCGTGTCCTCTGATTGGCTCATTTGGAAATTCATGCGCCGAGTTGCAGCATGTCCATCGACCCGGCGGCAGGCATGCCTGCCTGCTCCCCTTCCCCGGTCACATAGACAGTCCAGATCTGCGCAATGCTGGTGAAATTCGTTAGCACTGTCTGCAGCTCATTCAATGTGAGATCGTTGGAAAAAAGCTCGTAGATCACAACCAGCTCGCCCCCGGGGCCGGACAGCGCCATCTTGACGCCGCCCGTGTCTTTCCAGAGCAGGTTGTAGCAAAGCAGGGTTTCATAGACGGCGAGCTGCATCGAATCCGACGGCACACCCAACAGGGACGTCAGCACGACACGATCCGGGTCCTCGACCCACTCGAGCATCACGATCGACTGATCGCTGAACTGAATGGCCCAGTTCCTGTCCTCGCTCTGAATGACAGATTCAATATCGGCCAGGCTGGGACCGATTTCTTCCATCATGATTTGCATACGTTCAAGATTAGTTGCCATGCATCCACTCCCTGTTGACGCCGTGTCAAAAACACGAATTTTCAACTTTGTGAAAACATGCAACAAATTGTTCCAAGGATTGGTCATGCACCAAACGATCCATTGATTGCCGACCAAAAAACTTGCGGATGATGGTCAATCATCCCGAAGCGCCATGCGAAGCCACGTCGCGGCCCCACAAAAATTCCTGAAAGAAAGTAGCCTGACACTGGCGCAGCTTACGAGCGCACAAGCCAGCGCTTGCTGGGAGGTGCCTGTGGGGTAGCGCCGGCGATCGCCTGAAAGCTTCTCGGGCAAATCGGTTGGTTGCAGCGAATGCCGGACAGAAGGGAGCGTCGCTGACTGTTCAACGATTGAAATCAGGACAAGTCAGCCGCGCCTCGCGAACCGCCACCGCATTTGCATTGTCCACTGGTCAGCTGTCTTCAAATCCGCCAGGGGGCACGGTTCATGGGAAACGCCGACAAGGAATGGAGTGCGGGCCCGCAGGACAATTTCATGCAGAGCCTGCTCGCTTTTACGCGCGAGCACAAAGCAAATTACTGGTCAGGCCACTTGGGGACTTTCCTCGAAACCATTTTGCCTGCCGACCCGCAAGCTGCCGTGCGCAGCTCCCATCAATACATCTGGGACATGATCCGCTGGACACGCCATGAGGATGCGCAGGGTCAGCGGACCACGAGTTTGTTTTCCGATGAATTGTTCGGCATGGATGAAGCGATCGATCGTGTGGTGGATTATTTCAAGGCCGCCTCTGCCGGATCGGAAGTCGGGCGCCGTCTGCTGCTGTTGCTCGGGCCGCCTTCCGGCGGCAAGTCGACGCTGGTGATCCTGCTCAAGCGGGGGCTGGAGGAATACAGCCATACCGATGCGGGTGCGCTGTATGGCATTCGCGATTGCCCGGTGCACGAGTCGCCGTTGCACTTGATACCGCATACGCTACGGCCGAATTTTCGCGAAACCTACGGGGTGGACATACGCGGCGAGGTTTGCCCGTCCTGCCGAATGCGGCTGGAACAGCAATTCAACGGCGATTTTCTGCAGATGCCGGTAGAACGCATCTTCGTGTCCGAAGCGGGCCGAAGCGGTATCGGTACCTATGCGCCGCATGACCCCACAACGGCCGATCTGGCCGACCTGGTTGGTTCGGTCGACTTGTCGAAAGTAGCGGAATACGGCGACGAAGGCGACCCACGTGCGTGGTCATGGTCGGGCGCCGTCTATGCAGCCAGCCGCGGCATGCTGGAGATGATCGAAATACTGAAGGTCAAACGGGAATTTCTCTATCTGCTGTTGACGCTGACCCAGGAAAAGAACGTCAAGGTGTCACGCTTTCCGTTGATTTATCTCGACGAAACCATACTCGCCCACACGAATCTCGCTGAATTTCGGAAATTTCTGCAGGAGAGCGAGAACGAAGCACTGCTTGACCGGATGGTCATCATTCAGGTGCCTTACACGCTCAATTACCGTGACGAGGCGCGCATTTACAGAAAGCTGATCTCATCGGCCGCGCCCGCATTTCGCGAAGTCCATCTGGATCCGCATGTACTCCATGCGGCGGCCGTGTTTGCCATCCTGACCCGCTTGCACGAGGCGGATGACAAGGACCAGGATTTTGCGCGCAAGGTACGCATCCATGCGTATGAAGAAGTGGAAGGGATCAATCGGGCCGATGCCGACCGTGCGCGGCAAAAGCTGCCTGAAGAAGGCCTGGGCGGCGTCTCTCCGCGCTTTGTGATCAATGCGCTGTCCAACGCCATCATCCAGTCGAATGCCCACAGCCTCAGCACCATGGATATTCTGCTCGCACTGAAGGATGCCATCGACAGCGACGCACGCATCGATGCCAAGAAGAAGCGCAAGTGGATCGACTATCTGGTACTGGCCCGCAAGCATTTCTATAACCGCTGGGTCAAGGAAGACGTACATAAGGCATTGTTCGTCTCGTTCGAGCAGGAGGCGCAGGATTTGCTGGACAAATACCTCGACGAGGTCGAGGCGACGCTGGATAACCGCCAGATCAATGATCCGATTACGAACGAGGAAAGACGGCCGGACGAGCGATTTTTGCGCTCTGTCGAAGAGAAAATTCACATCTCAGACTCAGGCAAACAATCGTTTCGGCAGGAGGTCGTCAGAAAGGCGATGGGCGCCTTCAAGCGTGGGGAAAAATTCACGCTCGATAGTCATGCGCAGCTGCATGACGCAGTTCAGCAATATCTGTTCGAGCAGCGCCGGGACGTATTGCGGCTGGTTAGCTCGTCCAGCCGGCCGGATGAAGAGGCGCGCCAGAAAATTTCCATCGTCGAAAAGCGCATGGTGGATGAATATGGCTACGACAGTCACAGTGCGCGGGAAGCGTTGAATTATGTGACGACGCTGCTGGCACAAGAATGAAAGGCGCCCGGCGGAAATCATTGTGCTTCGGCGGAGGTCAAATTGACGGGCACGAGACCGCTACATATTCGCGTCGCTTGTCCATCCGCAGTTCACTCTGGATAAGAGGTGCCGAATGACAGTCCACAGCACGATTTCAGGTGGCGCGCCGTGGTACGCCCTATTCTCTCGTGGTGCTCGCGACTGGCTGCGTCACAACGCAAAGGTGCGCGAAAGCGTACTGGCGCATTTGCCTGACCTGGTCGCCGGTTCGGACCTGATCACCGGATCGGAAGAGCGCACAGTTCAGTTGCCGGTGCGCCTGCTCGAGCATGCGCGTTTCCGGCTGAACGACAGTCCGATAGATGCAGCGCGCAGTGCCGGCCAGGGACGCGGACATCCTGGCGACGTGCTCCGACCGGCACAGCCACAGCCTGTCGACGATGAAGGGGATGGCGACAACAGTGAAGGCGAGGTGCGTCTGCTGCTGGAACTGAAAGTCGACGATATCGTCGACTGGCTGTGGGAAACGCTGAAATTGCCCGATTTGCAGCCGAAGCCGAAAACCACGTTGTCCGAAGATACCTTTGTTCGGGAAGGATGGGATCGCCGCGGCGCACGCGCGCGCCTCGACCGCCGGCGTACGGTGAAGGAAGCGGTCAAGCGGCGCGCGATACAACACGACGCCGTGCCATTTTCCAATGAAGATTTGCGGTTCCGCCAACTGGTCCATCGGCGCAAACCGGCAACAAACGCCGTCGTCCTCTTTGCACTGGATGTGTCGGCCAGCATGACGGATGCCGAGCGCAAGCTGGCGAAAACCTTTTTCTTTTTCGTTTTGCAGGGAATACGCCGCAAATACGGCGTCGTGGAAACCCGGTTTATTGCGCATACGACGCAGGCGTGGGAATTTTCAGAGACCGATTTTTTCCAGGTCACCGGGACTGGCGGCACAGGGGCATCGACTGCCTTCGAGCTGGCCATTCGCATGATTGAAACCGGGTACGACCCGACGCAATACAACGGCTATCTGTTCTATGCGTCCGACGGCGAGAATTTCACCGAAGACCGTGCTGCTGCAAGCTCCGGCCTGGCACGGCTAACCAGCTTGCTCAATTACGTGGGTTATGTCGAGACCGTACCCGGATCTTCCCGCGTCACGGAAACCGAAATGACGGCCATTTGCAGACAGCTCGAGCAGGCGGGTGCCCCCTTGGGCAGTTGTATCCTGAACCAGCCCGAGGATGTCTGGAAGGCGATCCGAAAATTCTTTGTGCAAGAAGCCACGCAGAGCGCGGAGGCGTGATGGACGCAGCCGAACTGGGCCGCTATGCGGAAAAAATCGAAGCGCTGGCCGGAAAACTCGGACTTGATTATTACCCGGTCGATTTCGAAATCGTACCGGACAATTTCATGATGGAGATCTCGGTTTACGGACTGCCGGTACGCATGCCCCACTGGTCATTCGGAATACGTTATATCCACCAGTTGATCCGGCAAGGGATGGGACATTCCAGGATATTTGAAGTGATGTTCCCCGGCGATCCCTGCCATGCTTATCTGGTACGTGACAACTCTCTGGCGGAAAACGTGCTGGTGATTGCCCATGTTATCGGGCACGCCGATTTCGCGAAAAACAACCAGTTGTTTGCCCGGTTCATGAAGATGGCTGGTGGGCATATTCTGGAACAGGCGGCGGCACGCGCACATACGATCGAGACAGCACTTGAGCAGCATGGACAATTACGGGTCGAGCAAATACTTGATGCAGCGCTGGCATTGGAACCGCATGTCGATATCAACCAGCCGCTGCACCGCAGTCCCTACCCTGCCACCCGCCCCGATGATCCGGCGGCGACGGCGACCGAAAACTTCGGGATGCGCTTTCACCGATTACCCGGAGAAATTGACCCGCCACAGCAAAGCGCAAAGCGACAGCCTGCCGTTCCGCCACGGCCTGAGCATGACCTGCTCTGGTTCATTGCCAATTACGCGCCTGAACTGGAAGGATGGGAGCGCGACATCTTTCTCGCCGTACGTGAGGAATCCTTTTATTTTTACCCGGTCTTCGCCTGCCAGATAATGAACGAGGGTTGGGCATCCTACTGGCATGCGCGCTTGCTGCGTGAAGCGGATTTTCTGCCCTCGAATTTATACGTGAATGCCATCAAGGCCCACTCGGACGTTGTCCGGCCTTTCGCTGCTGATAATCAGCTGTCACTGGCGGTGAATCCTTATCACCTGGGATTTTCCATCTGGGAGGACATTATCGAGCGATACGGCGTCCAGAAGGCAAGCGAGATACGCAATGACGAAGACGATTTCGGCTTCGTCCGCAATTACCTGACGTCGGATCTGGCGGCAAAGCTGGAATTGTTTGTGTATGAATCAGATCATGAAGGCGGCATACGGATCGCAGACAAGGATATTCATTCGGTTCGCGAGGCGATACTCGCGCCAAAATACAATTATGGCGCGCCACGTGTCGCGGCGATTGCAATGCATGTGGATGGCAGCCTTGAACTCGCCCATGATTTTCGCGGCGACGGGCGGGGGCTGGACATTCCGCGCGCGGAACGCGTGCTTGATTATGTCGCACAGGTCTGGCGACGGCCGGTCAGCTTGCAAACCATTGGCAGCAGTGGAAATCCGCGCGTGGTGGCGAGCAAACCGCCGCTGAAGTCCTGACGGTATTCAGTAATCAATCAGTACCGTGAAAGCGGCTTGGTAATTTCCGACCGATACATTCTGGTAGGCCGGAATGCGTCCATATAGCGGCAATGTGAACGTGATCGGCGCGGCAAGCGGGACACGCATCTCGAACAGGTTTCGCGGATCAAGCCCGATTGCCCGGGCAGAATCCCGATACAGTGCGATGAACAGTCTTTCCCCCGATTGCACGTTGCGCAAGTAGGCCTGCTCATTGCCTCCTCCGGCAAGCCTTACGGCGAGATTCAGCACCTCGCCGGGCGTGTTCGGCGTGCAATGAACCGATAAGCTTCCTTGCACATCCAAAGGCACTGGCGCGCGCGGATCGTATTGGCCGAAAACGAGCCTGGAGGCGGATTCCGCTGCACAAGTCATGCCGTGCACCGGCATTGACAGTCCCCAGGCCAGTGACGACACCAGAAACGCAAGGCATTTGCCGAAGCGGCCGATCATTTTGGCACTCCGGACCCCAAGCAATTGAACCGGCCGAGATGAGGGACATTGCCTTTTTCCGGGACATAAGCCACATATGCGGTGCATTGTCCTGTCGGCCAGACGACCTGGATCTGGTTTTTCTCAGTAAGCCCGGCGAGATAAAGCAGACCGTCATGACCAATCGCAAAAGGCTCGGACACCCGGCCATCCGGAAAAATGATGATGGCGCTGGCACCGGCTGGCACCGGCTTCCCATCGTCCAGGAATAATTCGACGGTGGCATTGGCCGCAGGCTTCGCAGAGACATCAATCAGCACAGCAGAGCGCCAGGCCGGTATCGGGTACGTTTTCAGGGTATCGATTTGCGCATCCAACGGAATATCAAGCTGCTCTATCGATACATTGTTTTTCATATACGGCGACAGGCGCGGCAGCAGCGCGTAACCGTCGGCGTTTGTGTGCGACGCCAGTTGGTTTTCCACGTAAATCCGAACATTCGGAAATCCCGGCATACGAATCAGACCAAAACTTCCGTCGATGCGGCGTGAGAAAAAACTTTTCCCATCAACGAATGCGACGCCACCGGCGATTCCGGTGCGTACGCTGGTTTGCCCCTCCAGTTCGGCAAACTCCAGCCGACCGGCAGCGTAGTCGTTCTGGCCGTAAAGGAAGGCTTGCTGTGCAGCGTTCCGGGCCGCTTGCAGGCGGTACCCCCATCCCTCGCCGGGTGCCATGTTTTTCTGCAAAGTGACGCTGTCGCCAGACTCACCTCGTCCCGGTTGCCAGTGGAAGGCACTTGCGCTCACGCCGCTTCCGAAGCTCATGGACCAGAAAAAATTCAACGATGTATCGGTCTGATCTGCGCGAGTCTGGACCAAAGACATGCCGAGGTGGCCCCAGCGGGATTGCCTGGAACTGACGCTGACGCTGACGATCGATATAGCCGGCATAGTTGCGCGCTGCTGCCGTGTATAAGCGACACCCAGGCTTCCGAGTTCTCCCATCCGGTAACCATAGAAAAGGCTATCTAGTCTGCGGACGGCCTGCGTCGCGTCAACGCCGGTCTGACGATAATCTTTATCGGCTATTTGCGTTCTTGCGGAAAAGCTGTGGCGTGCAGTTCGACGATCAAAACGCCATCCGATTTGAAATCCAGCGCCGGCATCATCCCGGCTTGCGCCGACGGCGATCGTGCCGGTACCGATTCCGGCAATGGCTGTCGACATCCCGGCGAGCAGCCCAGTCGGCCCCTGCTGCTCCACGCCGGCACCGGCTTCAACCGTCAGGCCGTCACTGATTCCCTGCCGCCAGGACCCGGAAATAAAGGCATGGCCATAATCGTTGCTGCGCAGTCCGTAATTCTGCCGTAGTGCACCGACTTCCAGCGAGTAGTCGGACAAGCCGGGAGCGAGCAACTCCATGCTTGCATAAAACGGCTGACTGATGATTTGCTGCTGTCCGGCGATGTCGGTTACTTTGAGCAGCACCTCGCCATCACCCGCGACCATCGGGGGCGTACTTATTGAAAATGGCCCCGGCGGTATCGCGGAACGTGTTTGCAGCACATTATCGACATACAAATCGAGGGTAGAGGGCAAGGCAGCTTGACCAGCGAGCGTCGCGACCGGAACCGTCACCAGCCCGGGTTGGGTCTGGAAATTGCTGCCCCACCGCAGTCCGCCAAAGCGAACCGCTCGACCAAGGATGGTTGACGGACGAGAGATGGTGTCACCGAGCCGAAGAGACTCGGCGCGCCCGACGTCATCCATGGTGAAAGCCGTGTCTAGTCTGAGAGACTCACGCAGTTCTGGGCGATCGATAAATAAAAAATTAGCGATGCCTACGCCTCTGCCCACCGCACTGCCCAGTTCGGTGAACAAGGTAAAGCCCGCTCCGTTGGGCGCATGCTCGATGAGCAAGTCATAGTTGATAAATCCACCTGCTGGCCTGGCGATATCGGAGAAATTGCGCGGGTCGCGTCCGTGCAGCCGGGTCGGAGCAAACATTTCCGCTGCCATCTGGACGTCCAGCGATTGCTGTAATTCATCGAATCTGACACGAGTCACGTCGAATGCCCCTAGCGGAATGTAGTCACCTTCCTCGAAGCGGACGACCGAAAGACCGGCAATATTCACGTTGGCGGCACGCAAAGCGGTGGCAGGCAACAGCCATTCTTTTGCAGGGGAACGCAAGGCGATGACCCCCTGCCCCATGGGTTGCGCATTGATGCTCAGCGCAACAATTTGAATTTCAAAATCACCGGGAAATTGAAGCGGTTCGGCAATTGCCATCGACGACAGATACAGCAGCCCCAAGATCCATAACAAGCACTTAAATACGAGGTGCCAGTATCGCCGGATAGACAACCGGCCTTCACGGGGGCGATGCCACTGCATGGAATTCCACCGGTACGCCGCGCATCACGGCCCGGACTTGGAGTTTTTGTCCGGATCCCATCCCAATGTTTCGTATTGCGAGCTCTCGGCGCTGGCCAGGGAGAACATAGACGGCATGGGGATACGAGCCAAGCGGCGTGTCGAGCGACGCCTCCTCGTACAGACGGATTTCAGATAGCTGAGCAGCGCCGTTACCCTTGTTTAACAAGAACAAATTCAGCTTATTGCCCGGGTCACGAGTAAATGTCATCTGGAGCCTCTCGTTCGTCTCCTTGGGTGGCTTCAGAAAAATCGGCATGCTGATTCGCAATGCCACTTGCAGTCCTTTGAATTCTGGTGGTGGCAATGACGGGATTTCCTCGAGCAGCAGCCGATATGCAAGCTCTTTTTCAGCGTCCGGTCTGCGTAGCGCGCCAACGCGAACCAGCTGGGTAGCGCCGGGCTTCAGGGTGAATAGTTGAGGCGTCGAAAGAAGCTCGCGTGTGGGACGAAGCTGATCTTTATTGTTTTCCTGCGACCATGACAGGGGCGTCAGCTGAATCGTCACCGGTGCCCCACTGGCATTTTCAACATGGATCACCGCATTGGGTACGTCCTCGGAAAGCTCGACCCTGACTGGGTTGACAGAAAACGAGCCTGAAATTCCGGCACACGGAAACAGCAAAGTGAACAGGCTCAGGCTCGTCAGAATGCAGGTGGCGCGTATCTGGCAGAGGGTTTTAAGGCGAAATGACATGGCTGCCAGATACCCGGAGATTAGAAATCGACGGTCGCCGTGACCGTATCCTGGTAGCTGCCCGTGGCGACATCCTGGCCTGCCGGGATTTTGCCGCAAATGTTATAGGTCGCAGCGGCAATGCTGCCGACCGTGCCGGGTTCAAATCGTTCCGTTCCTATCGCGCCCCAAGGGTCAGTCTCCGTGTTGGTGCAAGCCGTATTCGCGACAATGCTTGCCGGCTTGTACAAGAAATAGCTCAACAGGTCGCTGCCGGTGGTCAGCTTCATCGCGCGCTCACCAAGGTTGGTACCCGGATTAAGACCTGCGCTCAGGGAAATCACCGGTACCGTACCTTTGACGCAAGCAACCGTTACCGCCCCCGACACGTAGGTGGCTTGCGCGCTGGCCGGACTGTAGCTGCCAAAACTTACCGGGCTGGTATTGATCGTGCAGCTGGCATTGACATTCGCGGTGATGGTCAGATCTGAGGTGGCTTGTCCTGCAAATGCCGCGTTGCTGGTCGCTGCCACGGCAAACGACGCTACCAGAGCTGCCCTAAGAAAATTGTGCATGATGGATCCTTTATCTACATGAATTGATGGGGACCCGATCTTAGTTTTGCTCATCTCCTCATCCCTGGCGGTTTGCTGAAAACCGCTCGGGAATTTGGTTACTCTGCGCGTCATTCCGTAAATGCGTCGTAAACGAACAACGATCTTTCACGGTCAAAGGAGCACAAGCGTGCAATCCAAATTTTTCACGGACGCAGGTGGTGATGTCTGATTCGCTTGGCTCAGCAAAGCCTGATTCGATCGAGAAGATCGTGCGTGTCCATTACTGGACGCCTGCGTTGCTGAGCTTCACAACAACCAGACCGTTGGAACGGACCTATCGGCCGGGGCAATACACGCGGCTCGGGCTGCGGGTCGACAGCCGATTGATCTGGCGCGCATTCTCATTCGTGTCGGCACCCGGAGAACTCGCGCTGGAGTTTGTGGCGGCACGCGTGCCTGATGGCTTGTTCACAGCCCAATTGGGCGCGATTCAGGCCGGCGATGACATTCATATCGAGCACGAAAACTACGGCTTCATGACAGCGGATCGCTTTGTCGATGGTGATGATCTGTGGATGTTGGCAACTGGAACGGGCATCGGTCCCTTTGTATCCATGCTGAGAGACGATGGGGTGTGGCAGCGGTTTCGCCACATTGTCCTTGCGCATGGCGTGCGCAACACTTCCGACCTGATTTATCGGGAAGAGCTGCTGCAGATGCAGGCAATCCAGCGGAAAGGGCGAGACCAGCTTTCACTGGTGTGCTGCCGGAGTCGCGCTGACGGGCAGCCGGTTGATGCTTGTCTGCCGGGTCGAGTCACGACCGCGTTCGACAATGGAACACTTGAAATGACCGCAGGCCGTAGTTTGCGCCCCGACACCTCAAGAGTGATGTTGTGCGGGAATCCACAGATGATCGAGGACATGCGTGCACGATTGCACGCACGGGGAATGCGGCCCTGCCGCCGGACGACGACAGGGCAATTTCTGACTGAAAATTACTGGTGACCGTCATAAGGAAACGACGAGTCGCTGGTGTTGAATCGATCCGCGAAGCATGTGGAGACTAGCCTCGCGTGATCTGAATCTGCCTCAGTTGAACGACTGTCCTTCTGCAGCAAGTTTTTCCAGCAGCGGTGCTGCCCTCCACGCTTCCGGATGATGTCCGTTCGCATACTTGCGAATCGACCGCAGCACATTCGGCAAACCCACTGTATCTGCGTAGAACATCGGGCCGCCGCGGAACAGCGGAAATCCATAGCCTGTCAGGTAAACCATGTCGATATCGGAAGCGCGCATCGCTATGCCTTCATCAAGGATCAGCGCTCCCTCGTTCACGAGTGCATATACCAGACGCTCGACGATTTCCCCATCACTGATTTTGCGACGCTCCACACCGATTTCCGCCGAATGCGCAATCACCATCTGGTTGACTTCGTCCGACGAATACGCCTTGCGATCCCCCGCCTTGTAGTCATACCAGCCAGCCGATGTCTTCTGACCGAAGCGGCCCTTCTCGCACAACTTGTCGCCGATCTTTGAGTAAATGACGTCCGGCTTTTCGATATAGCGGCGCTTGCGGATATACCAGCCGATGTCGTTGCCCGCCAGGTCACTCATGCGGAACGGTCCCATGGCAAAGCCGAATTTTTCGATCGCCTTGTCAACCTGTTCAGGCAGGCAGCCCTCTTCCAGCAGGAAGAACGCCTGACGGATGTACTGCTCAACCATCCGGTTGCCGATGAAGCCGTCGCAGACACCGGAGACGACACCGGTCTTCTTGATCTTCTTCGCCAGCGCCATGACCGTCGCGAGCACATCGTTGGCCGTCTTGGCGCCCCGCACGATCTCCAGCAGTTTCATCACATTCGCCGGGCTGAAGAAGTGCGTGCCGATCACATCCTGCGGACGCTTCGTGAAGCTGGCGATTTTGTCGACATCCAGCGTCGACGTATTCGACGCGAGGATGGCGCCAGGCTTCATCACGTCGTCCAGCTTCTTGAACACCGTCTCCTTGACCGAGATATCTTCAAATACGGCTTCAATCACCATGTCGGCGGAAGCAATGTCCTCATAGGACAGCGTTCCGCTGATCAGGCTCATGCGCTTGTCGAGCTGCTCTTGCGTGAGCTTGCCCTTCTTCATCGAGTTTTCGTAATTCTTGCGAATCGTCGCGAGGCCTTTATCGAGCGCCTCCGGCTTCATCTCAAGCAATTTGACCGCGATGCCAGCGTTGGCGAAGTTCATCGCGATGCCACCACCCATCGTGCCTGCGCCGATCACTGCAGCCGATTTGATTTCACGCAGCGGGGTATCTGCTGGCACATCCGGGATCTTCGACGCCGCTCGTTCGCCGAAAAATGCATGTCGCAATGCCTTGGATTCCGGGGTTTGAACCAACTCAAGAAAAAGGCTGCGCTCATAGGCCAGGCCCTCGTCGAATTTTTTGGTCACCGTCGCGGCCACCGCATCGACACATTTCAGCGGTGCGGGGAACGGGCCGGCGACCGATCGCACCGCATTCCGTGCAAACTGCACAAAGCCTTCCGCGTTCGGCATGTCGACACGCAGATCACGTACTTTGGGCAAGGGGCGCCGATCCGCGACATTACGGGCAAACGCCAACGCACCTGCGATCAAGTCGCCGTCCAGCAATTGATCAAAAAGCTTCGAGCCTGCCAGCTTCTCGGACATGACCGAGGTCCCTGAAACGATCATGTTCAGCGATTGTTCCAGTCCCAGCACCCGCGGCAGACGCTGCGTGCCACCGGCGCCGGGCAGAATGCCGAGCTTGACTTCGGGCAGTGCAATCTGTGCGCCTGCCAGCGCGACCCGATAATGGCAACCGAGGGCCAATTCGAGGCCGCCGCCCATGGCCATGCCGTGAATGGCCGCGATCACCGGCTTCTCGGCGCTCTCGACGACACGAATGACGGTATTGAGTGAAGGTTCCTGCAAGACTTTCGGCGAATTGAATTCACGAATATCCGCGCCTCCCGAGAATCCCTTGCCCGATCCGATCAGCACAATCGCCTTGACCGCGGCATTGTCCAACGCACGGTTCACGCCATCGACAATGCCGCTTCGTGTGTCATAGCCGAGGCCGTTGACGGGGGGATTGTCAAGCGTGATAACGGCGATATCGCCGTGCTCCTGATAGGTCGCGGTCATGAAGCGGGTCTCCTCTTGTGGTCGTGGCTGCCTGCTGTTTACAGGCAAATGTAACCGCAGACTATACCGCAGAAAAGCACGACCGTATTATTTCGATTTCACTCTCAGCAGCGCGCTACGGCGCTGGTCTTCCCGATATGCATAATCGACACGCCCGGCTGTCACCCGCCCGATCATGATCATGTTGGTCGTGATGGCATCATGGTCCGCCGCGGAGAACGGTCGTTCGTAGCTGGTCACAGCGCCCTGGTAGCGGCTCTCAAGATTGTCGAGCGCCTGACGTATCGCATCGCCGTCGGTTGTCCGTGCCTGCCGCAGCGCGAGCGCGAGCAGATGCATGCCATCGTAGCCTTGCGCGGCACTCATCGGAGACGGGATCCGGTCGGTATGGAAGTGGCGGCCATACGCGAGAAGAAAACTGTTTTTTGCCGTCGAACCGGCTTCCTGGATGAAGGTCTGCGGCATCAGCGCGCCTTCGGCCGCCGATCCGGCGGCATCCATGAAATTGCGCATGGACAGGGTCCAGCTGCCCAACAGCGGCGCGCGCCAGTGAGATGCCGCCATTGCCTTCGCAATCTGGGCGAGTTCAGGCCCGATACCCCAGGCCACCACCGCCTGCGCACCGGCACTGCGTGCGCGCCGGATGGCCTCATCCAGGCGATTCGCGCCGATTGAAAAGCGTTCGGTGATGACAATTTCCACGTTGTTCGCTCGTGCAGCGGCGATGAATGCCGCCACCCCGCTGTCCCCATACGGCGTGTCATCTGCCAGCAAAGCCACACGCTGACTGCCGCGCTTTCGCAGATCCGTCGCCAGTATTTTTGACTCGAGGTCGAGCGTCGGCGAGACGCGGAAGATGAAATTCGCGCTGCTGGCGGGCGGCGCATATTTTAGGGTGAGTGAAGGCCCGGTGGACACGGCTACCATCAGCGGAATCCGCGCTTTCTGGTACAGGTCGATCGATGCCAGCCCGACGCCCGTATTGACGATGCCGATGGTGGCCGCCACCTTCATCTTCACCAGTTCCGCAGCGACTTGCGCGCCCACATCGTTACGCGCCTGATCGTCGCGCTCGATCAATTCGATGGTTTGGCCATGGATGCCGCCGATTGCATTGATTTCCTCCACCGCCAGCCGCACGCCATTGCGCATGCTTTCGCCCATCGTACTGGAGCCACCGCTGAACGGCCCGCTGAGGCCGATCCGAATGGGCTCACCCCATGACGGCAAGGCCGCCGTCAGCGATCCCCACAACACGGCAAGACGAAAAATAGCGAACAGCCAGAGACGAGTGCCCCGCATGTGAATCTCCAGACGAGTTCAGGAAGGAGGCAGATTGTAGGAAGCAAGCGGGCTTTGTCTATCAATGCCCGTCAAATGTGGCGCAGAGAATACCTCGCGCCCAAAAAAGACGGCGGACGCTCCGATTGCAGAGCATCCGCCGAATACGTTGACGGGATGACCTCGAAATTACTGCGGACGCTTCATGTTGCAGGACGTCGGCTGCGACGCGACATACGCATCAATCTTCTGCTCGGTCTTCCAGCCATAACCGGTATTTTCCTGATCGAACTTCACATCCTTACCATTCGCCTTCACCCAGGTCGTGATGTAGATCGGTTGCAAAAGCTGGTGATCGGATTTTCTCATCTCCACATCGCCATTCAGCGTTTTGAATCGCTGCCCTTCCATCGCGTAAGCAACTTTCACCGGGTCCGTTGATTTGGCCTGATTGATGCCCAGCCCGAGCAACTGGATCGACGAATAGGTGGTCATGCCATAGTAGTCGTCGCCGAATTTCTTCTTGAAACTCTCGACCAGATCCTTGCCGGCGTAAGTTTCGTTATTCACGTTCCAGGTGCCGACGTAACGAACATAATTCGCCGCGGCCGAGCCCATCACCGTCGGCACACCCGTCGTGTAACCGTAATAGGTATAGAACTTGGCTTTCAGGCTGCCATCGCGTGCGGCCTTCACCAGCAAGGCCAGGTCCGAACCCCAGTTACCGGTAATGACGACGTCAGCACCGCTGGCCGCAATCTTCGCGACATACGGCGAGAAATCCTTCACGCTGCCGATAGGATGCAGATCGTCACCGACGATCTCGATATCCGGGCGCTTGCGCTTCAGGTACTCCTTGGCGGCGCGCGTCACTTGATGCCCGTGTGCGTAGTTCTGCCCGATGATATAGACCTTCTTCACCGACTTGTCTTTCGCGAGATAAGTCGTCAGGGCCTCCATCTTCATGTCGGAGTTCGCGTCGAGACGGAAGTGCCAGAAACTGCACTTGCTGTTGGTCAGATCCGGATCTACCGCCGCATAGTTCAGGAACACCACTTCCTTGCCCGGGTTGCGTTCGTTGTGCTTGTTGATCGCATCAATCAATGCACCGGCCGCACCCGAGCCATTGCCCTGCACCACATAGCGATAGCCCTGATCGATGGCGGCCTTCAGCACCGTCAGCGATTCCTGCGGGCTGGCCTTGTTATCGAAACCGGTCACTTCGAAGGTATGGCCAGGCGACCACTTCTCACGGTTCGCCACGTCGGCAACCGACTGGAAACTCTTCAGCAGGTTCTGCCCGACTGGCGCAAACGGCCCGGACAGCGGGTCGATGAAAGCGACTTTGACCACATCGGCCTGGGCGATCGGCGCGGCGACGGTGGCCGCCAGCGCAGCTGCAAGCACAGACGAGCGAAAGTGATAAGCCATGGTTGTAATCCTCCTGATGAATTGTCGTTATCACGGACCGCTTGCTGCATCGCAGAGCTGCGCATTCAAGCGGCCTGTCAAACCTCCAGCCATTCCTTGCGAATGGCCGGACTTTCCTGCAATTGTGCGGGCGTACCCTCGAAAACAATCGATCCGCGCCCCATCACATACACACGCTGCGAGATGTCGAGTGCAATTGCCAGCTTCTGCTCGACCAGCAGCACCGAGATACCACGCTCCTTCAGTGCCTGCAAATATTGGGCAACCAGTTCCACAATTTTGGGTGCCAGGCCCTCGGTCGGTTCATCGATCATGATCAGGTCCGGGTCACCCATCAGCGTGCGGCACAGGGTCAGCATCTGCTGCTCGCCGCCCGAGAGCACGCCCGCCGCGGTATGTTGGCGTTCCTGCAGACGAGGGAACATCTTGTACATATCTGCCAGGCTCCAGCGCGACGCGCGACCGCGCTTCTCGCCCAGCAACAAATTTTGTTCAACCGTCAGCGTCGGAAAAATATCGCGATTCTCGGGCACATAGCCCAGTCCGAGGTGAGCAATGCGAAATGCCGGCAAGCCTAAAATTTCGCGCCCAGAAAAACGTACCGAGCCGGTGGCACTCACCAGTCCCATCACGGCTTTCACGGTCGTCGAGCGACCTACGCCGTTGCGCCCCAGCAGGCTGACAATCTCGCCCTGCTGAACATCGAGGCTGACTCCGTGCAGTACATGGCTCTTGCCATAAAATGCGTGCAAGTCACGGATTTCCAGCAAGGTGGTCATGCATCCTCCTGCTGAGCCGCATGACCACCGAGATACGCCTCCTGCACGCGCGGATTGTCGCGAATCGCCGCCGGCGTATCGCAGGCAAGCACTTCGCCATAGACCACCACGGCGATCCGGTCGGCCAGTCCGAACACCACGCTCATATCGTGCTCGACCATCATCAGCGTCCTGCCCTCGGTAACGCGTGCAATCAGTTCGACTGCGGCATCGGATTCCGATCGACTCATGCCGGCGGTCGGTTCGTCCAGCAAAATCACATCGGCGCCACCGGCGATGGTGATGCCGATCTCGAGCGCGCGTTGTTCTGCATACGTCAACAGCCCCGCCGGCACATTGCGCCGCCAGCCCAGGCCAATCGATTCCATCACTTCTTCGGCGCGTTCGCGCGCATCACGCAAGGCACTGAGTTTGTTCCAGAAAGAATATCGATACCCGAGCGACCACAGCACGGCACAGCGCAGGTTTTCGAACACCGACAGCCGGTGAAAGATATTGGTGATCTGGAAGCTGCGCGACAAGCCCAAGCGGTTGATCTTGTAAGGCGGCAGGCCGGTAATGTCCGTATCCTTCAGCAGGACCTGCCCGCTGGTCGGCACATAGCGGCCGGACAGCAGGTTGAACAAAGTCGACTTGCCGGCGCCGTTCGGACCAATGATGGCCATGCGTTCGCCCTGCTGCACCTGCAGGTCAATGCCGCGGATGATTTCAGACTGTCCGAAACGCTTTTTCAGCTGACGGATGTCGAGCGCGATGCCGGTCATGCGGCGCTCCTCGCCAGCAGTTGTTCGATCTCGGCATTCACCTGGTCCCACGCACTGACGAATGGCGCGCGGGTCAGCAGGAAAGATAGGCCGCCCGCCGCCAGCAGCGCAATCCCACTGATCCATCCGCCGGCGCTCGCCGTGTCGACCACTATGCCGAACAGGCTCAGTGTCGTTCCCTGCGCTGACTCCAGCGACCAGTGGTACAGCATCTCGATCATGACCACCGCCCCGATGGCGGCGAGCAGGCCGGATGCCAGGATCGCCAGCCCCGCAGGCAGCACGCGCGCCAGCTTTTTGTATTTGACGATACGCAGGTTCGCCATGATCAGGCTGGCCAGCCCGCCCGGCGCATACATCACCATCAGGATGAAGAACAGACCGAGATACAGCTGCCAGGCTTTGGTGAACTCGGACAGCATCACGGTCATGAAAATGCCGACAATGGCGCCGAGCATCGGCCCGAAAAAGACGCCGGTGCCGCCGATGAAAGTGAACAGCAAGCCCGCACCGGAGCGCGCCAGGCTCACATTTTCTGCAGTGACAATCTCGAAATTGATGGCCGACAGTCCGCCCGAAATGCCGGCAAAGAAAGCCGACAGCAGCAGCACCATCCAGCGCACCCGCTGTGTGTCATAACCGATGAATTCGGCGCGCTCGGGATTGTCGCGCACCGCATTCGCAATACGGCCCAGCGGCGTATGCGAATACGCGAACATCGCGGCCGTACTGAGGAAGAGCCAGCCAGCGATCAGATAGTAGACCTGGATCTGCGGCCCGAAACTGATGCCGAACAGCGGCGTGCCATACACCCGATTACCCGAAATGCCAGCCTCGCCGCCAAAGAAACCGGGAAACATCAGTGAGCAGGCAAACACCAGCTCGACGATACCCAGCGAAATCATCGAGAACGTCGTGCCCGAACGCTTGGTCGTCACATAACCGAACAACGCGCCAAACAGCAGTCCGGCGAAGCCGCCAACCAGGGGAATCAACGGCAACGGTAGCGGCAGTGTGCCGGCACTGGCGAGATTGATTGCATGGATGGCGATAAAAGCGCCCAGTCCCGAATACACCGCATGGCCGAACGACAGCATCCCGCCCTGCCCGAGCAGCATGTTGTAGGACAAGGCAAAGATCATCACCGTGCCCATCATCGACATCACCGACAGGCTGGCACCGGAACGGAACACCAGCGGCGCCATGACGAGTGCGAGCGCGAACAGTACCCAGACGATCCAGCGACCAAGATTCAAACGACGAAAGTGCATCGGTGCTGCCGGCATTCAAGTCTCCCGCGTACCCATCAGCCCGCGCGGCCTCAGGATTAGTACCAGCAACAGCAGCACATACGGCAGGATAGGCGCAACCTCGGACAAGGTCAGCGACAACAGCCGGTACATACCGGCATCCGGCGCGACGGCGATGCCAATGCGCTGGATCGGTCCGAGCAAGGACCAGTCGAGCGCGATCGCGAAAGTCTGGATCATGCCGATCAGCACCGAGGCCAGAAGCGCGCCGCCAAGCGAGCCCATGCCGCCAGTGACCACGACGACGAAAATGATGCTGCCCACCGTGGCAGCCATGCCCGGCTCGGTGACGAACGCATTGCCGCCAATGACACCGGCCAGTCCCGCCAGTGCGCAGCCGCCGCCAAATACCAGCATGAACACACGCGGCACATTATGTCCCAGCGCCTCCACCGCTTCGGGATGCGTCAGCGCAGCCTGAATCACCAGCCCGATCCGGGTACGCGTCAGCAGCAGCCAGATCGCGCCCAGCATCAGCACGGCAACGCCCATCATGAAACCGCGATAGATCGGAAACGAGGTTGTATACAGCGTGAACAGCGGGCCGTCGAGCTCGGCAGGAATGCGATAAGGCACAGCGGCCCTGCCCCAGATCATCTGAACGATCTCGACCACCAGATACGACAGGCCGAACGTGAACAGAAGTTCGGAAACGTGTCCGTGCTTGTGCACGACGCGCAGGCCGAAGCGTTCGACCAGCGCGCCGATCGCGCCGACCGCCAGCGGCGCGACCAACAACGCGGGCCAGAAGCCGAGCTTCTGGCTGATCGCGAAGCCGAAATACGCACCGAGCATGTAGAAGCTCGCATGCGCGAAGTTCAGCACGCCCATCATGCTGAAGATCAGCGTGAGGCCGGATGACAGCATGAACAGCAACAGTCCGTAACTGAGGCCGTTCAGCAATGAGATCAGCGTGAATTCCAAGCGTCGTTTCCCGGGCGACCGTCAGGCCGTCGGCAGCTTGTAATCGCGGTAGGTGTCGCGAATCTTGTTCTTCAGGATCTTGCCGGTAGCGCCGAGCGGCAACGCGTCGGCAAACACCACATCATCCGGCGTCCACCATTTCGCAATTTTGCCGTCGTAGAACTTCAGCAGCTCTTCCTTGCTGACGTCCATGCCTGGCTTTTTCACCACCACCAGCAGCGGACGCTCATCCCATTTCGGGTGGAATACGCCAATGCAGGCCGCCTGCATCACCGCCGGGTGTGCCACCGCGATGTTTTCCAGATCGATCGAACCTATCCATTCGCCGCCTGACTTGATCACGTCCTTGCTGCGATCCGTGATCTGCAAATAGCCCTCAGGATCGATCACGGCCACGTCGCCGGTCGGGAACCAGCCGTCCTGCAATACGTCACCGCCTTCCGACTTGAAATAGCCGGACACCACCCACGGCCCGCGTACCAGCAGGTTGCCGTAGGTTGTTCCATCCCAAGGCAGTTCCTTGCCTTCATCGTCGACGATCTTCATGTCGACGCCATAAATCGCACGACCCTGCTTCTCCAGCTTGGCCTGCTTCTGCTCTTCCGGCAGGTCCATATGCTGGCTCATCAGCGTGCAGCAGGTGCCAAGCGGCGACATCTCCGTCATGCCCCATGCGTGCACCACCTCGACACCGTAATCATTGCGCAGCGTCTTCATCATCGCCGGCGGGCAAGCCGAACCGCCGATGACAGTGCGTCGGAAAGTCGAGAATTTCAGCTTGTTCTGTCCGACATAATTCAGCACGCCCAGCCAGACGGTCGGCACGCCTGCCGAGAAGGTCACCTTCTCCTGCTCGAACAACTCATAAATCGACTTGCCATCCAGCGCCGGTCCCGGCAACACCAGCTTCGCGCCGGTCAGCATCACCGAATACGGCAAGCCCCAGGCATTCACATGGAACATCGGCACCACCGGCAGTACCACATCGCGTGCCGAAACGTTGAGCGCATCCGGCAGCGCCGAAGCGAACGAATGCAGGACCGTCGAGCGATGTGAATACAGCGCGCCCTTCGGGTTGCCGGTCGTGCCCGACGTGTAGCAAAGGCTGGATGCCGAATTTTCGTCAAACACCGGCCATTCGAATTCGTCGGATTCGGCCGCCAGCAGATCTTCATAGCACAGCAGGTTCGGGATCTTGTCGGTTGCCGGCATGTGCTCGCGATCGCACAGCGCAATGAAGCCTTTGATCGTCTTGCACAGCGGCGCAATCGCTTCAATCACGGCGGTGAAAGTCAGATCAAACAGCAAATACTGGTCTTCCGCATGATTGGCAATGTACGCAACCTGCTCCGGATGCAGCCGGGGATTGATCGTATGCAGCACCGCGCCCATGCCCGACACGCCGTAGTACGCCTCGATATGCCGATAGCCATTCCATGCGAGCGTCGCGATACGGTCGCCAATCACGATGCCGCGCCGCGTCAACGAGTTCGCCAACTGGCGTGCGCGCCGATGGCATTCGCGATAGTTATAACGGTGAATATCACCCTCGACGCGCCGCGAGACGATTTCGGTATCGCCGTAATAGCGGTCTGCGTGCCTGATCAGCGAGGAAATGAGCAACGGCTGGCTCATCATGCGGCCCATCAATGGGCTCTGCGGGTACTGCGCCATGGTGTCTCCGATTAATTTTTCTGCTGCAACAGCGGCGATTCTTGTGCGCCACTTATCTTTTGGTCAATCGCTTTTTATGGCGCATCGCAGCAATTCGCTGTCGGCAAAGGTCGATGCGCCGTAAAAAAACAAAGCTTCGCACCAGACCGCCGGCACATCCGCTGCCCGTGTGCACTGAAGTGCGTTCTACACTTCTCTGTCAAAATGACGCCCTTCAGTGACGTGTCGCCTTCCGACACCTGACATCAGCCCCATGCCCAAGCGCCGTCGTCACGCGCTGCAATGTCCGGCATGCGGACGTTCATCGTAACAGACGCTATTCATGAATTCGCCTGATTTTCCGCCACTCCGCCTAAGCCGTCTGGATGAGCTGCAACTCAAGAACAGCTATGCGACGCTGCCGCCGGCGTTTTACACACGATTGCGTTCGACGCCCTTGCCGACACCTTACCTGGTATGCGCCAGCGAAGACGCGGCTGGGCTGATCGGGCTTGACCCGGCCGAATTCGATACTGCCCGCTTCGCCGACATCTTCAGCGGCAATGCCGAACTGCCCGGCTCTCAGCCGCTGGCCGCCGTTTATTCCGGCCATCAGTTCGGCGTCTGGGCGGGTCAGCTCGGCGATGGTCGTGCAATTCTCCTCGGCGAAGCGCCGCAGGCAGGCAACCCGGACGATTCGCTCGAGTTGCAATTGAAAGGCGCAGGCAAGACACCGTACTCCCGTATGGGCGACGGCCGCGCCGTGCTGCGTTCGTCGATTCGCGAGTTCCTGTGCTCGGAAGCGATGGCAGGACTGGGCATTCCGACCACGCGCGCACTGTGCGTGATTGGCTCCGACATGAACGTGATGCGAGAACTGCCCGAGACCACGGCGGTCGTCACCCGGATGTCGCAGAATTTCGTACGCTTTGGCTCATTCGAGCACTGGTTCTGGAACGACCGCCCCGGCGAGCTGAAGATCCTGGCCGACTACGTCATCGCCCGCAGCTATCCTGAGCTGGCCGATGCCGACCGGCCTTATCACGCACTGCTGCGCGAAGTGACACGCCGCACTGCCGAGCTGGTCGCGCAATGGCAGGCCGTCGGCTTCATGCATGGCGTGCTGAACACCGACAACATGTCCATCCTCGGGCAGACGCTGGATTACGGTCCGTTCGGATTCATGGAGGCCTTCGACCCGGCACACATCTGCAACCATACCGACCGAACCGGCCGCTATTCCTATCGGATGCAGCCGCAAATCGGCGAATGGAATTGCTACGCGCTCGGTCAGGCGATGCTGCCGCTGATTGGCGATGTCGAGGAAGTTCAGGATGCGCTGGCCATCTACCAGCCGGCATTTTCCGCGCGCATGGACGCCCTCTGGCATGCAAAGCTGGGCTTGACAAGCAACCGCGACGATGACGAAGCGCTGATCCGCCAGCTGCTGGATGCTCTGGCAGCGAACCGCGTCGATTTCCCGCTGTTTTTCCGGCGGCTGTCAGGTCTGTCGACGACAACTGAGGCCGGGGAAACGCCGCTGCGCGACCTGTTTATCGACCGCAGCGCGTTCGATGCATGGTCAGTAGAATACCGGCAGCGCTTGCGAGCCGAGGGCAGCATCGATGCGGCACGCAAGGCGGCAATGGATCGCGTCAATCCAAAGTACGTGCTGCGCAATTACCTTGCGCAGGTCGCGATCGACAAAGCGCAGCAAAAAGATTTTTCGGAAGTCAGGCGCCTGCTGCATCTGCTGCACAAGCCCTTCGACGAACAGCCGGAGAATGAGGTTTACGCAGCACTGCCGCCCGACTGGGCTGCAGGCATCGAGGTCAGCTGTTCATCCTGACCAGCGAAGTGGAGATAACTATGCAAAGCAAGAAAGTCGTGCGCACCGATGCCGAATGGCGCGCGATGCTGGAACCGCTGGATTATGAAGTTACCCGTCATGCGGCGACGGAGCGCGCTTTCACCGGTCGCTATTGGGACCACCACGAGCGTGGCATTTACACCTGCGTCTGCTGCGGCACGCCGCTGTTCGAGTCGGATGCCAAATTCGATTCCGGCTGCGGCTGGCCAAGCTACTTCCGCCCGCTCGATCCGGCCAATGTCAGCGAGCGCATCGACCGTAGCCATGGCATGCTGCGCACGGAAATACTCTGCAGCATCTGCGATGCCCATCTGGGCCATGTATTTCCCGACGGTCCGCCACCAACCGGCCTGCGTTATTGCATCAATTCGGCATCGCTGACCTTTACCCCCCAAACCTGAGTGCCCGCATGAAGCTGCTGTTCGACCTCTTCCCCGTCATACTTTTCTTCGCCGTCTTCAAGTTCGCAGGCGCCAACCCGGAGTCCGCGCAGGCTTTCGGCAATCACTACCTGTCCGCCCTGGTATCCGGCGGCGAAGTGACGCTGCAGCAGGCACCTATCCTGCTGGCTACCGCGGTCGCCATTCTGGCGACGGTCGCTCAGGTGCTGTGGCTGCTGGCGCGCCGCAGGCAGGTCGATCACATGCTGTGGGTGTCGCTGGCGATCATTGTGCTGTTCGGTGGCGCGACGATCTATTTCCACGACGAACAGTTCATCAAGCTCAAACCAACGGTACTGTACTGGTGCTTCTCATTCGTGTTGCTGGGCGCCCCGCTGCTGCTCGGCAAAAACCTGATGCGATCGATGATGGGCAAGCAGATGAGCCTGCCGGATGCCGTCTGGTCGCGACTGAATCTCGCCTGGGGCCTGTTCTTCGCCGTGATGGGTGCGGTCAATCTGTATGTCGCCTTCACAATGCCGCTGGAATTCTGGGTCAATTTCAAGCTGTTCGGCTTTCTCGGGCTAATGATTGCCTTCGTCATCGCCCAGAGCGTCTACCTGTCGCGCTACATGAAGGAGGCAGAATGAACCGGCCAGAGCGCATTCGCGAGCTATTGCAAGCCGGTTTCGACCCGCTCGAGTGCACGGTCGCCGACGACTCCCACCTGCATGCCGGACACGCCGGCGCCGCCTCCGGCGGCGGTCATTACCGGCTAACGCTGGTGTCGGCCCGCTTCGTGGGGGTGAACAAGGTTGGCCGCCATAGGCTGGTGTATGATTGCCTGCGCGAGATGATGAAAAAAGAAATACACGCTCTCGCAATGACCCTGCTGACCCCAGACGAGGCCCGAGCCACGCAATAGTCGCAGGGCATTTTTGTTCAACATATCCATACCTTATTCATGATGAATCTGAAATCTGCTCGTCTGCTGGTGATGTTTGCAGCCTCCGCAGCCGCTGTCGCCTCCACCTCGGCGTACGCGCAAAACGTCGCCGTCGTCAACGGCAAAGCAATCCCGACTTCGCGCGTCGAGTCGATGGTCAAGCAGATGGTGCAACAGGGTCAGAAGGACTCGCCCGAAATGCGCTCGATGATCAAGGACGAACTGATCAATCGTGAAGTGCTGACGCAGGAAGCCGATCGCCAGGGCATCTCGAACCGTCCGGAAATCAAGAGCCAGATCGACATGGCTCGCCAGTCGATCGTGATCCGCGCACTGGCGCAGGAGTACGTCGCCAAGCACCCGGTCAAGGAAGAGGAGATGAAGGCCGAGTACGACAAGTTCAAGGCGACTCTGCCGTCCAAGGAATACCATGCGCGTCACATCCTGGTGGACAAGGAAGATGAGGCGAAAGCCCTTATCGCCAAGCTGAAAGGCGGCGCCAAGTTCGACGAACTCGCTGCAGCCTCGAAAGACAAAGGCTCGGCTCAGCAAGGCGGAGACCTCGGCTGGGCGCCGGCAGACGCTTTCGTCAAGCCTTTCTCCGACGCGATGGTCGGCCTGAAGGTCGGTGAAATCACGCAAGCGCCGGTGCAGAGCCAGTTCGGCTATCACGTGATCAAGCTGGAAGAAACGCGCGACGCACAGCAGCCGAGCTTCGACGAAGTCAAGGAGCGTATCGCTGAGTCGCTGCAACAGCGCAAGCTGCAGACCTTCCAGCAGGATCTGCGCAAAAAGGCCAAGGTCCAGTAAGCGACCAATCAGCCTGGGTTCCAAAGAAGGCCGGTGGAGACACCGGCCTTTTTCTTTGCTGTCGCGCTGCAGGCGACAGCGCATCAGCTCTGCTCGCCATCGCGCAACGGAAATTTCAAAATCCGTTAGAGTGAATGCTCCTGGACCCTGGACTGCAGACCATGCACCGACTCCGCCTGTCCGAGCTGATCTCTGCCCTCAGCCACGCCCTCGACATCACCGAAGGCCAGCCTGAAGGGCATTGCATACGCTGCTGCTGGATCGGGATGCACGTTGGCCGCCATATCGGCCTGCCGGATGACGAACTCTGGAACCTCTACTACACGCTGCTGCTGAAGGATCTCGGCTGCAGCAGCAATGCGGCGCGCATCTGCGAGCTGTACCTGACCGATGATCTGGCGTTCAAACGCGATTTCAAAACGGTGCGCGACAGCGCACCTCAGGTGCTGAACTTCGTACTGTCGCATACGGGACTGCAAGCACCGCTGGCCGAGCGCTTTCGCGCCGTGCTGAATATCCTTCGCAACGGCAGCGAATTCGCCGACGAACTGATCCAGACCCGCTGCCAGCGCGGCGCCGACATTGCGCGTCTGTTGCGCTTCCCCGAGCCGGTGGCCACGGGCATCTATCACCTGGACGAGCATCACAACGGCAAAGGCCGGCCGCACGGACTGGAGGGTGACGGCATTCCGCTCTATTCACGCATTGCACTGATGTCGCAGGTGATCGATGTGTTTCATGCCAGCGGCGGCCCGACGGCAGTGATGGATGAGCTCGCCCATCGGCGTGCGCAGTGGTTCGACCCTGCACTGGTCGACGCCTTTTTTGCCGTCGCCGACGAGACCTTCTGGCGACAGCTGGCAGATCAGGGCATTGCCGAAGCCGTCCTGGCGCTGGAGCCGGCATCGCAGATCGTGCCGCTGGACGAAGACTATCTGGACGACATCGCCGCGGCTTTCGGTCAGATCGTGGACTCCAAGAGCCCGTACACCAGCGGCCACAGTGCACGGGTGGCGCTGTATGTCGACCTGATGGCGGAAACCATGAGCGTGCCGGTCGAGCGCCGCCGCTGGCTAAAGCGCGGCGCGCTGCTGCACGACATCGGCAAGCTGGGCGTCAGCAACAGCATCCTGGACAAGCCTGGCAAGCTGGATGAAAAAGAATGGGAGGCCGTACGTGCCCATGCGCGGTATACCGAAGCGATCCTGTCGCGCATGGATGCATTCGCCGAACTTGCACGCGTGTCCGGAGCGCACCATGAGCGCCTGGACGGCAAGGGCTATCCGCATGGAGTGAGTGCCGATGAAATTCGCGCCGAGACCCGCATCATCACCTGTGCGGACATCTTCGACGCCATTACCGCTGCCCGTCCCTATCGCGGCGCGGTCCCGGTCGACAAGACGCTGCAGATCATGTCTGAATCCGTCGGCACGGCCATCGATGCCGATTGTTTCGATGCACTGAAATCCACGATTCACCGGCTGCCGCAGATGGCGGCCTAGCCCTTTTAGCGAGCGATGCTTGCGGCTCGTTGGCCGCGGCGGCGATCGCAAGCCACAAAAAAACTGCCGGCACGCGGCCGGCAGTCTGAAGCAGAGAGGCTCTTAGCCGATCCACTTGCGCGCGTTGCGGAACATCCGCATCCACGGCGCATCTTCGCCCCAGCCATCCGGATGCCACGAGTGCGTGACGGTACGGAATACACGCTCGGCGTGCGGCATCATCACAGTGAAGCGGCCGTCCGGCGTGGTGACTGCGGTAATGCCCGACGGTGAACCGTTCGGGTTGAACGGATAGGTTTCGGTCGGACGACCGTAATGGTCGATGAAGCGCAACGCGACCAAGGCCTGGTTTTCGTCGCCGGTGTGCGCAAAGTTTGCAAAGCCTTCGCCGTGCGCGACCGCGATCGGCGTCTGCGTGCCGGCCATGCCATCGAAGAAGATCGACGGCGATTCGGCCACTTCCACCATCGCAAAGCGGGCCTCGAACTGCTCGGACTGGTTACGCGTGAACTTCGGCCAGTGCTCGGCACCCGGGATAATGGACTTCAGGCTGCTCATCATCTGGCAGCCATTGCAGATGCCCAGGCCAAAGGTGTCGGTCCGGTTGAAGAAGCCGGAGAATTGGTCCGACATCTGCGGATTGAACAGAATGGTTTTCGACCAGCCCTCACCCGCACCCAGCACGTCACCGTAGGAGAAGCCGCCAACGGCGATCAGGCCCTTGAAATCCTCCAGGCGCGCACGTCCGGCGATCAGGTCGCTCATATGCACGTCGACGGCATCAAAGCCGGCCTTGTGCATCACATACGCGGTTTCGACATGCGAGTTGACGCCCTGCTCACGCAGGATCGCCACCTTCGGGCGCACCCCGGTTGCAATGAACGGCGCGGCCACATCGACCGTGGCGTCGAAGCTCAGCTTCGGCGTCATGCCCGGATCCTTGTCGTCGAGCAGGCGGTCGTATTCGGAATCCGCGCAGGCCGGATTGTCGCGCAACCGCGCGATGCGCCAGCTGGTCTCGCTCCACAGGCGCTGCAGCTCGCTGCGCGGCTTCTGATAGATGATCTTTGCATCGCGAGTGAATTCGATCACATCGCGTTCATTCAGCTTGCCGATGATATGGCTGCAGGCACCCAGGCCGAATTCGCGCAGCACATTCATCGCCTCCGACTTCTGCTCTGCGCGCACCTGAATCACGGCACCCAGCTCTTCGGAGAACAGTGCGCGCAGCGTCAGGTCATTGCGGCGCTGCTCGACCTGGCTGGCCCAGTTCTTCGAGTCGCCCCAGTCGGTCGCGTGTTCGCCTTCCGTCACCAGAATGTCGAGATTGACCGTCATGCCCGCATGGCCGGCGAAAGACATCTCGCACAGCGTGCCGTACAGGCCACCATCCGAGCGATCGTGGTAAGCGAGCAGCATCTGCTCGCGATTCAGTCGCTGGATCGCATGGAAGAAAGCCTTCAGATCGTCGGCGCTGTCGACATCCGGCGCATCGTCGCCGATCTGCTGCATGACCTGCGTCAGTGCCGACGCGCCCAGGCGGTTGCGGCCACGGCCGAGGTCGATCAGGATCAGCGCGGTGTCGCCCAGGTCGCGGCGCAACTGCGGCGTCAGCGTGCGGCGCACGTCGGTAACGGGCGCAAAGGCCGACACGATCAGCGACACCGGCGCGGTGACGGATTTATCACCCTCCTCGTCCTTCCAGGTGGTGCGCATCGACAGCGAATCCTTGCCGACCGGGATAGACAGGCCAAGCGCCGGGCACAGCTCCATGCCCACCGCCTTGACGGTGTCGTACAGCGCGGCATCCTGTCCGGGCTGGCCGCAGGCGGCCATCCAGTTCGCGGACAGCTTGATGTCGGTGATGTCATTGATCGCCGCGGCGGCGATGTTGGTGAGCGCTTCGCCGACCGCCATGCGACCCGATGCCGGTGCATCGATCACGGCCAGCGGCGTGCGCTCGCCCATGGACATGGCTTCGCCCAGGTAGCCTTCATGACTCATCGTCGTCACAGCACAATCGGCCACCGGCACCTGCCACGGGCCGACCATCTGGTCGCGCACCGTGTGCGCGCCGACCGAGCGGTCGCCGATGGTGATCAGGAAGGATTTGTCGGCCACCGTCGGCAGCTTCAGCACGCGCTTGGCGGCTTCTTCCAGATCCATGCCGGTCAGGTCGACGGCCGGGAAGTCGTTTTGCACGTGGTGTACGTCGCGCTGCATTTTTGGCGGTTTGCCCAGCAGGACTTCCATCGGC
>JACCDQ011590835.1_pt1 | contig 29320 bp, 27 predicted proteins | sample 7446031 | NCBI WGS metagenome assembly JACCDQ01 (sample SAMN15323442, study PRJNA562643) | freshwater metagenome | isolation source: river surface water | place: USA:Blue River Watershed | collected 2017-08-17 | reverse complement strand
TCCGTTGATTTCTTTCAGGGGATTTTCTCTTAAGTTGACCATCATTTGGTTGATTTCGGCCAAGCCATCCATTCCTTTTTTGGTTAAGGAAATCAAATGCTCTTTATAGAATCCAAAATCTACATAATGTTGCAATAATTCTTTGTAAACAGAACTTCCTTTGGCTTTGGCCTGTGCGGCAACTTCACAAATCAACAAGGTAGCGGCAACAGCGTCTTTATCACGCACGGCATCGCCTACCATATATCCGAAACTTTCTTCACCACCACCAATGAATTGTAGTTCCGGGAAGTCCTTAATCATTTTGGCAATCCATTTGAATCCGGTCAAGCCGCTTTTGTATTGTACTTCGTAGGCTGTGGCCAATTCCATAATCATCGGAGTGGAAACGATGGTGGAGCCTACAAATTGTTTTCCGTTTAGTTTCCCCGCTTTTTTCCATTGTTCCAATAAAAAGGCAGTCATCAAAATCATGGACTGGTTTCCATTTAGTAAAGTCATCTGACCTTGATCGTTTCTAACAGCTACCCCCAAACGGTCACAATCAGGGTCGGTGCCAATGACAATATCTGCATTTGTTTTATCGGCAAGTGCCAATGCCATGGTAAGAGCTTCTGGTTCTTCCGGATTCGGAGATTTTACCGTTGGGAAATCGCCATTTGGAATCCTTTGTTCTTCTACAATATGTACATTTTTGTATCCCGCTAGTGCCAAAGTATCGGGTACTACTGTAATTGAAGTTCCATGCAATGAGGTAAAAACAATGTTTAAGTTTTCTTTCGCTTCAGTAGGAGTGTTAAAACTTGCGTTTTCTACAGATGATTTGACGAAAGCCTGATCTACTTCGTTGTCGATGTAGTGAATCAAATCTTCGTTGGCATCAAATTTGATTTGATCGTATTTTAAATTCTCAATAACATTAATAATCTCTCCATCTTGTGGAGGAACAATTTGTCCTCCATCTTCCCAGTATACTTTGTATCCGTTATATTCTGGTGGATTATGTGAAGCGGTAAGTACAATTCCGCATTGGCATTTTAAGTATTTAAGGGCAAAAGATAATTCAGGTGTAGGTCTAAGGCTTGAAAAAAGATAAACGGCAATTCCGTTAGCTGAAAAAACATCTGCTACCGTTTTAGCCAGAGTATCACTGTTATGGCGGCAATCATAAGCGATAACGGCTTTTATAGTTTGATTTGGAAAAGATTTGTGTAAGTAATCAGATAGTCCTTGAGTGCTTTTGCCTAGCGTGTATTTGTTGATACGATTGTTACCAACGCCCATTATGCCTCGCATACCACCGGTACCAAATTCCAGATTTTTATAAAAACTTTCTTCAAGTTCTTTGGCAGAAGAAGTCATCAGTACTGTAACAGCTTCTTGTGTTTCTTTGTCAAATGTTGGCGTAAGCCATTCGTTTACTGTGTCTAAAATGTTTGGTGCTAGGTTCATTTTATTTTTTTAATCAAAAACATTATTTTCTTATATGTTATTTTTTTTTGGAAGGTAAAAAAAGACGGTAGTACATACTATTGTCAAGTTTATTGAACTATGATAGTATCAAAACTAACCTGGCTCCTATCTTATGACAGTATTTACCTCAAGACAGGCTTAAGTCAAAACAAATAAATCTAAAAATTCATTTCGGGTAAAAAGGCCTATCGAGAAGTAAACCATCACTTAGTTAGTTATTTATCCATCGTTTGTACCATACTGCCTTTTGCTCTTCTTTGTCATAGCCATAGCCATAGCCATAGTTATACCCGTATCCATATCCGTATCCATAAGAAGTATCAAAATCAATATCATTAATAACAAAGCCCATATTAATGACCTTTTTATCTGTACTCAATTTACTGGCATAACTTACCAGATTCTTTTCAGTAATTCCTGATCGCACTACATACAAAGTAGTATCAGCGCACTTAGAGATAATCAGTGTATCTGTAACTAATAAGGTTGGAGGAGTATCAAAAATAATGATGTCATACTGTTCTTTTACTTCCCGGATAAAGGCGTCAAAACGCGAATTAGACAGTAGCAATGTAGGATTAGGCGGTATCGCTCCTGCTAATAATATATCAAACGGATAGTCTCCATCTTCTGTTTGATAGCGCAATTGTTTCCAATCTAAAGAGCCATCATGAAGATAATTACAAAATCCTTTGGTCTCTTTTCTATTTTGATGCAAATACTTATGCAATTGCGGATTTCTAAAATCAGCCCCAACAAGTAGTACCTTTTTATCCAGATGCGCATAAGCTGCAGCTAGGTTATACGAGACAAATGTTTTACCTTCACCTTTAATAGAAGAGGTAACAAAAATTACTTTTCCTGATGATTGATCGGAATATGGGGTAATAAAATTAGTATTGTTTGCCAAAGTCCGAAAGGCTTCTACATTTTGTATCTGTGATTCTTTGGTTTCCACAACAGAAGGGATTTCTGCCAAAATGGGTACAGCTGCAGTTTTATTTTCAACATCAGTGGCATTGTGTATTTTGTCATCCAACTTAAATTTAAGAAATAAAGTTCCAAAAGGAAGTGCTAAGCCTATGAAAAAAGCGATGATGAAAATTTTACTTCTTTGAGGCGATACCGGAGTATTATTTGTAATGGCATAATCTATAACTTTAGTATTTGGAACCGTCACTGCCAAATTGATAGAGGCCTCTTCCTTCTTTTGAAGTAGTAATAAATATAAACTCTCCTTCAAATTTTGTTGACGTTCTATACTTCGTAATACTTTTTCTTTTTCAGGTAAAGAAGAAAATGAGCCTTCAGCATTTCTTTGAGCCGCTTCACTTTGGCTTAGCGTAGTTTTTAATTGAGCTGTATAACCATTTACAGAATTGATAATATTAGCTTTCTGTCTCGTCAAGGCACTAACTAAAACTTGTAACGAAGGATTGTTTGCTCCTGCACTGGTTTGCAATTTCTGATAGGCCAGTACGGATGTATTATATTCCCCCACTAATTCGTTGATGGCATTATTTTGTATCCCGATATTGGCAGGTAGAAGTTCAAAAACTTTTTGCGAAGTTACATTGTCTTTTAGTAATTTTGCTAACAACAATTGTGATTCAATATCATATAAAGCTTTCTCCTTAGCCGTTTTGTCCAGAATAGTAGAACCGGCATCTTCCTGAATAAAACTCAAATTATTATTTTTCTTATAGTTCTTTTTTGATATTTCTATGGAATCCAGTTCTTTTCTTAAATACACAAAGCGATCGTCTACAAATGAAATTGTTCTTCGGGAAACCTCCTGCTTATCAATAATTCCATCATTTTCAAAAACTTGAATTAAATTATTTATAACCGTTTCCGAATGCAAACCATCAGTGCCTTCCAGCGAAAGTCTTAGGATATCACTGTCTTCCCCTTCCGGTTCCACCTGAACAGCTGTACTGAGTTGGATAGCCGTTTTACCGATTGGATGGATCAGTACGGTATAATTTTCATCAAGATGCGACTTAATGTTATTAGGTAAGGTAGCCTGGATCTTTATTGGAAAAGAAGCTCCAGAAGTATCCATAATATGTCCTCTTGTTGTATGCGTTTTTCCGGATACCGGATCTGATATTTTATATCCACGCTCAGTAATCGTAATATCATACTGCAAACTACGCTTTAAGGGTACTAAAGTATCGCAATATGTGACCTCAAAAGGAGCTTCAAAAGTCTTTTTAGAAGTAACGGAACCATTATAAAAGTATTCTACATTTAATTTTAAATTTTTCACTACCTGCTCTGATAAGTGAACCGATTTAAATAATGCTATTTCATTTTCTAAATTGATGTTCGATTTATTAAATAACTTAGTAACATCCAATGTAAAATTGGAATTCTCCTTATCATTCAACAATTTTACTTTTGCCTCCGTTTTGTAAATAACATCCGCATACCGCAAATATAGAAAAGCAGTAAAAAGCGACACTAAAACAGTTGCCAAAAACCAAGGCCAGTAACGCACATAATTACCAATAAGATGTTTTACTCGTACTGGATTTTCGTCTTCAATAAAATCGAAATAATCATTTTTGTCAGTATTCATAAAATTAGCGTGTTAATAAAATAATAGAACTTAATATTAGGGAAGCAATCGTAAGCAAAGTACCTGTATTGCCTACATATCCGGCTGTTTTTACCTTGGCATTGTTGGGATTTACTATCAGAACGTCATTCTGGCGAATTTGATAATTGGGATTGTTCATCCATTGGGCTGTGGTTAAATCGATATGTGATATTGTACGAACTCCTGCTGTCTCCCTCAACAATAAAATATCATTACGTTTCCCATTGATGGTTAAATCACCTGCATAACCTAAGGCCTGGGGAACCGAAAGAGATTGTTCCATAAAAGTATAGGTTCCCGGTTTTTGAACTTCCCCTAAAACGGTCACCTTCGCATTCAAAATACGTATTGAAACTGTCGGATGAACCAGGTGTCCCCCTTTCTCAAGTTGTACTTTTATAGCTTGTTCTAAATCAGAAATAGACTGACCGGCAGCTTGTATCGTACCCAACACAGGGAGCTGAATAGTTCCTTGAGAAGCAACTAAATAGCCCTGTACTTTTAGAGTTTCTATATTAGGGTTCGATACTTGGGGCGCACCAGTCTGGATATTATAAGGAATTGCCGTTTCAGGTACGGAAGCACCTATCTGAATATTCAAAATATCATTGGGCTGAATCAAAACTGTAGCGGGTGTTATTACAACTGACGAATAGTCACTTGAGTCCTGTAGGTATAATATATCTTTTTTAGAAGCACAGGAAACCAAAAATAAAATGAAAAAGAAAGTACAAAAACGTAATGCATTCATTGTAAAGCAATAATTAGAAATAAAATAGGCCTTAGTAACTCCTATCTTAAAGATTAAGTAATAGTAATAGTTGTTGAAATGAACTTTGTAAAAAAGTCACTATAATTTTTTTAGAGTGAATTAGACATCTCCTCCGATTCAAAAAGCAACGATTTTTTTATTTTATCATTCAATTTAGCCATCCGGTCTAACTGCTTTTTTTGAATCTTGTTCTTAATATAAAAGCGGTATAATTCTTTACCAATAAAAAAAGAAGCTACACAAATACCGCATAGCGCACCAGCTAAGAAATACGTAATATTCATAAGTTATTATTTTTAAAATTAAAAGGCATTTTCATCCCCTTTCAGGGTTACAATTACCGTCAATAAACATATTTTTAAATCCTTAATAAGACTCCAATTTTGTACATAATCAATGTCTGCCTTCACACGACGCTTCATATCGGATACTTTTTTAGTTTCTCCCCTTAAACCGGAAACCTGTGCTAATCCTGTTATTCCGGGTTTTACAAAATGACGTACCATAAAATTGTTAATCTGCTCGTTGTAGTCCTGTGTATGCTTCAGCATATGAGGGCGAGGCCCTACCACACTCATATCCCCTATTAGCACATTGAAAAACTGAGGTAATTCGTCTAAACTGGTTCTTCTGATAAATTTCCCAATCGGGGTAACACGGGCATCTTCCTTCTGGGCTTGTAAACTGTCACTTTGGGCATTGACAGTCATACTGCGAAATTTGTAACACCAAAACGACTGGTTTTTCTTCCCGGTACGTAATTGTTTAAATAAAACAGGTCCTTTACTTTGCTTTTTGATGATAAAAGCCAAAATAGGATACAACCAGGACAAAACGAAAAAAATGACAAACAGACTAAATACAATATCAAAGACACGTTTCAGTAAGCGGTTATAAGCATCCTGTAAAGGTTCATTCCGCGGTCGGATCACATGAAAATTATTAAAATTACTGCTGCTGAAGGAATATTTTGAAATCATGGAAAAATCCGGTACAAACTTTAGCCGGATACAATAACGGTCGGCAAGTTCAAAATACCGATTTAAATCCTCAATATAATGGGGCTGGGCTACCACATACAACTCTTGAATATCGTCATCAGCAGCAATATGAATAGCCTTAGTCAATGCTGTACTAAAATCATTTTTGGTAGCATAATCTTCATCCGTGGCATCGTTGAGTATTCCTAAAAAATGATAGAAATGGGAATTCAATTCAAGTTGCGAAGCCAGTTCGATACTGGTGGCGTTAAACCCCCAAATAGCCACGTTAAATGGTTTTCGGACCCATTTTTTAATATTATTTAAAACCACTGCAAATAACATTCTTGAGCCTAAAAAATAGACAAGCAAAAAACTCAGTTGAAACAAATTGGCACTAATACCCAAGTTGTATTCTCCCGGTCCCTGAAAAATAAAAATATAACATTGCCATAGAATACGTTGGCTCAAAAATACGCGCCAACTATTACGATAAAAAACCTCTAAATTTAAGATGGTGTTTAATCGATACAAATTAAAATACAAAGCCGGAAGCAGCCAGGTGATAATGGAAGCCAGAAACATATTATTAATCACAAAAGGCTGCCAGTTCACAGTGGTTGCCTTGGCAAAATGTAAAAAAAACAACGTACCCCCGATCATAGCCATAAAATCGAAGAGGATACAGCAAAAGATAAAAGTAAATTTATGTCTGTTACGCATTTTTGGTAAGTAATAAGTTGATTTTTTGAATGAGGTGATACATACAACTGCCGGCGACACTGCCTAAAAGCCCAAAGAAAACATCCATCAGATCAGGATGTCGATCTTTTAAAAAATACTGGCCTCCTTCGGCCAGACATACAACAATAATGGCAAGCAAAAAAGTTTTAATCCGAAAGAATAAGCTACTTTTAGTAACCAAAGCTTTGTTTGGAATCGATACCCAAGCTGCTGTCAAGTAACCCAATGGTATGAAGGGAATAGCAGTACGCATATTAAAATAGGTATTACTCCATCTTAGTAACCATAACGGCATATACGTCTCGGTTTCAAACCTGGGATTGGGCAACCAGGAATAGTAAAAGATTCCGGCAACACAGAGTAAAACGGCTAAAAAAATGCTTTTTTGCTTGATTGTATATTTTTTGGGTAAAAACACTTTTTTTGATGCTATCATAGTAGCATCACTACTTTTTAATATTCATTTTTTTTGGAGCAAGTCTTAGTATGCTATAAACACAGTAAGTTCTGTTCCAGAACTAATCTTTATTTATTAAAAAGGATATGTTTGATAAAAACAGGCCCATAATACAAATAACGTTTCCACATTCGCTTGGGCTCTTTAACAAGCCGAATAAACCATTCCAGCCTTAAGTTAACCCAAAAAGGAGATGGCCGCTTTACCGTACCTGCATAAAAATCAAATACAGCTCCTATGGCACAAATAGTTTTGGTATTCAATTGCATCTTATGCCTGAAAGCCCATTTTTCCTGCTTCGGAGCAGTCATGCCTACAAACAAAACATCGGGAGCAAAAGCATTTATAGCATCTATCATCTCCATATCTTCTGACTTAGAAAAATGGGATTTAAAAGGTGGTGAATACGTACCAACATTTATATTGGGAAACTCAACGGCTAAACGCTCTTTTATTTTAAGGAGCGTCCCTTCTGAAGAACCTAAATAAAAACAGCTCCCTCCTTTTTTATTTAATTCATTTAACAAATGAAAATGAATATCGGCACCTGCAATTTTTTTTATTTTTGTACCACTTTGAAATCGTACAGCTGCAACAATAGCCATTCCGTCAGGTAATAAGACATCCGACTGCAACAAAGCTTTCTTAAATTCCGGATCTTGCTCCGCAATACAATAAGAATATTGATTAATAGTAGTAATTAATCTTTTTTTTGAAAAATCCAATTCTGATAAATAACCACGATAAATAGCATAATCTTGAAGAGAAACAGAATTTGTTAATGATAACATAAAAAATAGTTTAGAAGTAAAAAGTAGAAGACATAAAAAGAACTGCTATTTATTCTTTCTAAAAATGGGAAAGATTAAATCATTTATGAGCATCTTGTAATATAGCCAATAATCTTTTTTCGAATATTTCCAAGGTGTATTTTTCTTCGTACATCTTTGTACCGGCAAGCCCCATTTCATTTCTGAGTTCTGGATTTCGAATTAAAATTTCCAGTTTGTCGGCTAAAGCTTCCACATTTTGTTGAGGAACCAAGAAACCGTTGACACCGTCTACAATAATTTCTGGAATGGCACCCTCAAAAGTAGAAATTATGGGCAGCGCCTGTTGCATGGCTTCCAATGCCACCAATGGGAAACATTCACTTTTATAATAGGTAGGAAAGGCGAAAATAGCGGCTTCGGCAAAAGCAGCTTCCTTTTCAACACCATATTTTTTCCCTTGGTACTCCACTTCATCCTGCAAATTCAATTGCACTACTTTTTCCTGAAATTGGCTTGCCGTGATATCTCCTTCGCCCCCAATAAAAACACAACGAAAAGGAATTTTCTTCTCTTTCAATAAAACACAAGCCTCCAACAAAACAAAAACACCTTTGGATTCAATCAAGTTGGATAAAAACAAGATAGTGCTAACGTTGGATTCTTTGTCATCCGTTACTCCCTTATGGATTAGGGAGGCTTTAGGGATGCCGTTAGGACAATAATAGACTTCCGATTCTTTTACAAAACCCGCTATGTCTTGATACAACAAAGGCGACAACAAGATGCTTCTGGCATTCTTGAACTGGAACCGGTACAATTTTTTGTTGATCGCAGTTGTCACATTTTCGGCAACACCTTTATTATGATAATGGTAAATAATGGGAACCTGAAACAGTTTTACGAGGGCTACTATTCCCATTTCCTTAAACCAGGCTGGGCCTTTGGCATTGATCGTGAGATAACACAACTTAAAGTTTTGACTTTTCAAGGCCAGCAACACTTTATACCATAGCTCAACGATGACAAAAATCTTCTTGAATCCTGTTTTACCGATGTCTGCCAAACTGCTTGCAGTAGCGAGATTAATATAAGTACTGTCAAAAGTCTCGTTAATGAGCGTGCTGTCTTTTATAAAGCCGCCCGCCACAGCTGCACCGTGCACTGGTGGAGCGAGATGCAAAATAAAAAGAAGTTTTGGTTTCATTAGTATATTAAAAAATAGTGGAGGTTTAAATAAATTTTATTTCTTCAACATTGTTTTTCCTAATCTTTTAAAGAAATAATAAATATTTTTAAATTTTGAAATTTTAGGAATACTAAAAATCATAGCTGCTTTTTTTTGCAAAATCTCCACGTTTATTTCCTCAGGATTAAAATTAATTTTAGTTAGTAATTGAAATACTTTTTTAAAACCATTTCTTTTCTCTGCAGGTAAATGCCAAATTAATAAATTTGCATCTTCTGGCTGAACATTCCTATAAGCAGTAGGATCAGTCCAAAGTCTTTTTATATATATGTTGGCAATGTCATTTTCTAAATTTAATTTGTAATATAAATAACTTAGCACATGTGCCTCTTCATGTAATCTTGGAAGATTTTGCGTATGCAATGATAATAGTTTAGGCCAAAGTACTTCAAACTCGTTCATCATTTCCTCAATAATCGACAACTTAGCTCCAAAATATTCACCTGCGTAATAATATGGGACAGTGTCCATTTCCTTGTTTAGAAGTGACGAAAAAATATTTTTCATGTCTACTCTAGAGTTGCCGTTTATTATTTGGTTCGCTGAATATTCAATTTTATATTCTATGCTTCCATTTCTATTGATGTCATCAAACATCTTGTCTAAATTCCCGTTAATAATACAATCAGAGTCAATCAAACAAAAATTATCGTTTTTATCAAAATTTGGATTTTGAGATATAAATTTAAAAATGGAAAACTCATAAAATTGATTTTTCCATCCCTCGTAGTATCCTGGAGGAGTTTGGAATTCAAAGGGGGTTGAATAAAAGTCTATGTTTAATTTTTTAAATATTAATGATAAATCTACTCCATCTATAAATGGTAATTTATCTGTATTTGAAAATATTGCAAGTGTTAACGATGGATTAAATTTTCGAGCCGTAAACATGCAACTAACCAAACAACGCCAATAAATATCTTGAGTCTTTTTGTCTGATGAAAATCCTTTAGAAGAAGGAAAATAGGAACTATTTGATTCATCATCCAAACAAATCCATGTACTTAATATATTTTTCATAGTATTATTTTCCCTAGTATATAAGATTTAAAAATTTATTCAAAATGCGCATTGTTATGGAATTGTCTTTAATAAATTGTTTTATGAGTATTTTTTCTAATTTTATTTCTCTATCAAAATTAAAATAAACCGATCCAGAAGTATCTAATTCAGATTGAAAGCGATTGTATTTCTGCACCGTATTGGTTGCATTCTTCTCGGCAAACCCTATATTTTGTACTTTAGATAAACTTGGATGTACCGAAAACAAACTGTTTTGAAATTGATGAAAACAAAATCGAATGGCCCAGGAATTAATTTTTCCCTGCATTTGTCGCTTCATCATCAAACACATGTCAGACCCCATTTGATTGAATTTCGCTGTAGCCAGACTGTCGTCTTTAAATGACTCATAACCTCTAGCATGCCAATCTATTTTCTCCCATCGGTCTTCCCAACAAGCCCATCCCCAGCTCGATGCCCTATGGGTGTAATACACTTCATTGTTGGCCAAACCTTTAATAATGGGACTATATCCAGAAATAGAAAGTATTTGTGGATTGTCTTGATAATATTCTAAGGCTTGATTCATATATTCCAAAAAATTAGTACTGGTAATCAAGTCGTCTTCCAATACTATGGCTTTATGGTATTGCACCATTACTGAACTTACTCCATCTATAATGGAAGTAGCAAGGCCTTTGTTGGCCGTAGATTCATGAATCGTAACCGATTTAAATCCGGTAATCGTTTTTAAAAATGTTCGAATTTCTTGAATAATAGGTTCGTCTTCTTGTTTCTTGGCACCATCCGAATAAATAATCAAATCACTTTTTGCTGCTAAATGATTAGCCGCTAAAGCAGAAATCGTTTTTTGGAGTGTGCCTAATCTTTTGTAAGTAAATAAAACGATCGGAGCTAATGAATCCATTTTTATTAAAATGTTAAAATATTTAGTGTTTGTATCTCCATAAAACCGGTACAATCGCCCTTAAATGAATCGTGAAATAATGAAAACAAGCCATTAACAATCCGTTGTGTCTTTTATCGAAAACAAAAAACTCCGAAGGATAACAACCACTGGAGGCCGTATATAAATTTCGTAATCGCTTAGTCCAACTTATGGAGTCGTTTTGCCATTTAGGCACAAAATCATGACTTTCGCAAGTACCTACATAATCTGGCGCAACAAATATTTCAACACCCATTTTACGCGCCCGAAGACTATAATCAAAATCCCCAACCGCATGATGAAAAATTGGGTCCAGGTTTCCTAACTTCTTAAATACTTCTTGTGGAATTAAAACGCAATTACCATTACAATAATCACTCCGTTGGTATTGCCCATTAGGTAATATTAATTTATGACTTTTATTAATATAACCTCCATAAGTAGCTTTTTGGTCTATTTGAGATTTTGTAGTTCCGCAAACAATAGCATTGGAAAACTTTTCCTTAAACAAAACTTGAAGAGCATTTTTATCTAAAAATGTATCATCATTCAACCATAAATAATAACCAAACTCTTTGGTAGCCGCTGCTGTTTTCCAAGCCAAGTGCATGCCACGATTCCAAAACAAATTCCCATCACCTTGTATAATTGTTACTTTTGGGAATTGCATTATTATGGCTTCTGAAGTACCATCAGTAGATCCATCATCTACCAAAAAAACCTCAAAAGAATAATTTACTGGTACAATACATTCATATAAGGCTGCTAAACAAGCTAATGTTTTATCTTTACGATTGTGGCAGGTAAGTAGAACTGCAATAGTTGGAATCATTGTCATTATTATAAGTTTCGGATGAATATTGCTGGGTTTCCAGCCCAGATTTGATTAGCAGGTATTGACTTTGTCACCACAGATCCTGCTCCAATTATGGCATTTTCTCCAATAGTTACTCCTTTTAATACTAAAGAGTGGGCACCAATAAAAACGTTATTCCCGATGATTACTGGTTTTTTAACTTTATTTGCAAAATCAGTTTTTGAATTAACTCTTAATAGTGAATCTAGGCTATGAAAATCGGTGTCATAAATACAGACTCCTCCACCAATTTTCACATTATTGCCTATGATAATGCTGGTATGACATACGATGGCCGCTTGCGAAATTCCAAGGTTGGAACCAATTACCAATGTTGCTCCTTTATCCACAAATAAAGTACATCGGTTAAAACATCCTATTGGATTTCCTGCAATGCCATTGTTCATGCTAAAATTTTCTCCAATAGAACAACTTCCTCCCATTGCCACTGAAATAAAAGGTACTCCGCTTGTTTTGAAACTATGGTAGTGTACATTATTACCCCAAAACACAATAACACATCGAAGGTGGTCTATTTTATTTATAAAAAGACTAGTGATTTTCCGCATGGCCTTATAAATCAGGAATACTTTCATCGTATATTTGGGTATAAATACTATTTAACTGAGACGCATTTAAATTTTTATCGTGCCGTTGAACTGCGGCTACACGAGCCTTGGCAGAAATGGAATTCGCCAAATCAGCATCGGCAAAAACGGTACAAATATGTTTCGCCAATAGTGCGGTTTCTTCAAAACGATACAGAAGTCCTGTTTCTCCTTCTTTTATCAGGTCCATAGTTCCACCAACATAAGAAGCTACGCAAGGAGTACCAACTAATTGTGCTTCTCCAACAGAATTTGGACTGTTTTCAATAGCACTCGGGCATACAAAAACGTGAGCAGACTTATATTGTTCTGCCATTTGATTCTCATTTAAAGACCCAAGAAAAATGAATTGACTATTGGAAACTTTATTTTTTAGCATCAATTTTTCTAAATACTTTGCAAATCCATTCTTTCGGTACCACGGCATTGTCATAAAATTATTTCCGGCTACATACACTTTTGTTTGAGGAAAATGCTCTAAAACAAGAGGTAACGCCTGAATTAGCTGTTGAATTCCCTTAATCGGATAATGTGCTTGACTCAAGAAAATAGAAAATTTTTGGCATTTTTCTAATTTCCATCGCTTTTTATAAAAAGAAGGACGCAAGGTTTCATTACAAAAATGATAAGTTGCTTTAGGGTTTATTGCCCAAGTATTCGATGAATCCCAGGAAGTGCGACCTATAATATGTTGCATACTTTTTAATAATTCAATTTCATAAGCACCTCTTTGTTTCATTTTCGATTGCTGACGTAGCAAAGAATCGTTTCTTAAAATGTCTCGTAGCGTTCTATTTTTTCGAACTTCCTTTTCCAAAATCCCTCCCAAATAGTGTTTGGCATAGATGCTTACCAAACCTTGAATTGAAAGAACTACATTAGTCGAACCGCAAGCTTTTACATAAGCCAAAGAATGGGGATATTCGGAACCATGGATATGGACAATATCGGGTTGGTAATTTTTTGTGATTTCTTTATAATATTTTTCTAAAGCGGGATTATAAAATTGATTGCCACCTTTATTTGGAATTAGATAGTAAATTATGGCAAATTTCTCTATGCACCGTAGTTCTTCACCTGCATATAAACTGGCCACAGCCAATTTTGTGGAAGGATTATGATTCATCAGCATTTCTGCTCCCGAATGCATCCAGCCTCCCACAACGGGTGCATTAATATTCAATTCTTTACAAACTTCCGGAAACAAAACATTGGATAACCAAAGTACTTTCATATTAGTTCCATATAAATTTATTCTTTCTATTCACAAAAATAGTCTTTACCCATATTCCAACTTCTTCATCGGTCATTGCCCTAAACCTGTTAGAAAAACAAAGCCCCAATAATATCAAATCCATCATAAAAAAGTTTTCAAACATTGGTTTTTCCCAAATGAAGGACCAACTCCATAAAAAAGCAACATAAAGCCCAACTGCTTTTGCATATCTATTGGCACTTTTATAGATGGCTACATAACTGGCTCTTACATATAGTAAAAAATAAAGAACTAAGCCTACTATACCATACCACAATAAGATATCCATAATACCGACTTCATTACCATAGCGTCCTTTTGTTCCCATTGTTTTATTTAATTTCCCAAAACTTCCAATGACTCCCTCATCTCCAAAAGCAGTACTTCTGCCAAATAGCCAAGCATCATACTTATTCATGGTATAAAAAACATTTTGATAAATAAAAGTTCGGGTATCCGCTTTTAAATTATCTTTTATCTCTCCCTTATCCGAATCTATCTTTTGTTCATAATCCCCACTAATGTATTCATCCATTTTGAAAATATTGAATACCCCCGTAGTGCCAAGTAGCAATAACAGTAAGGGTAGGGTCAATAACATGAAGTGGGCAAACTTGATACTCCATTTTGGAATTGCACCATAAAAAAAAGAAATGAAAGTACCTATGAGGGTCGTTACCATAATTTTTATTAAATCGTTCCTTTGAAAATTCGTCAGGAAAAAGAAAACCACGATTCCTATTAATAAAATTCTTTGCTTTTTAGGTATCAATCCGATGAAAAGCAACAAGGTGGCATAAGGAACGTAGTCCAAATATAACGGGGTTCGATCAATAAGATAAGATAAGATTACTAATGGTATAAATAAAATAAAATAAAACCGATAATATCTTTGCACCACTTTTATATTAGTGCTGATCAATATAACAACGTAAAATAAAGTTATCAGCAATTGGTTAGTTACTGTTTTCCATATCCAGTAGCCTTGCGCATAATAAGCCCCTCGCAAAAAACCAATGAATAGCCAACCCATCAGGAAAAATGTTAAAAGATAGCCTTTTCGATCCATTAAACGGCCAATATTGTATCGTTTAAAATTAGTATAAAATACATTTAGTATGATTATTTCTATAGCCCATTTAAATGGCTCTGGTAAATAAAATAAATTCATAAATATATAAACCAAACACACTCCCAGTAATGCAAGTGCTATTTGATTTGTATATTTAAGATGTTTATTCATTCTATTAGTTAATAACAATGAGTTATTAATTCCCCCTTCTTTTAAATTATTTTAATAGAAAACTATTATAATATCTTCTTTTTTAATAGACATCAATTTTTCTACTATTATTAAAATAATCAATTGTTAAAAATTCCTATAGCTCGCTTATTAATAATTTTATAGTATTGCATAGGTGCAAGTACTAGTCCTGGTATTGAACAAATTATTGTAGCCAAAATAACTCCTTTTGGTCCCATCCCTATATTACTTGACAAATAAATTGAAAGAGGGATATTGACTAAAGCAGATATTACTGCTTGAAACACTTGTAATTTTATTTTTCCTGTACCGTTTAAAAAAACTGTAAAAGGGGATATAATTGTAGTAATGATAAAAAATATACTTATAAATAATGTCAACGAAGTTGGAATTATTACTTTAGATCCAATCCAAAGTAAGAATATTGAATTCGAAAATAACATCATTAATATAATAACTACAATGGTTAGTATAACAAGTTTAAGTAGATTATTCATAGCGTTTCTTATCCATTCCCAATCATCTTTTTGCGTTGCTTCAGTAATAGTCGACCAATAAGGTGCTATAATTATAGAAAAACCCATAGAAGCAATACTGAAATATTTGTAGGCAATATTATAAGGTACTACCGCTGCAGGAGAAAATAATTTTGAAATGATCATATTATCAGAAGTATAAAGTATTATACCACAAAACTGAATAATAAAAAATTTCATTCCCAAGCCAAAAATATCTTTTAAATATTTTTTTTTCCACAATATGAGAGAAGGTCCAAATTCTTTATATTTTTTGGAAAATGCAAATACATTCAAACCTATCAAAAGCAAAACAGGTAATGCAGAAAAAGTAGTCCCAAAAATTAATAACGAACTTTTTACAAAATGTGTCATTAGCCAAATTGCCAGTAAGGATAAAGCTGAACCGTAAAAAGTGACCTTGCCTTGCATTGAATGGTGTTGGTCAGCTGTATAGATAGTCGTTATTAATTTCACCACCAATTGCAAACAAAAAAAGGAAAAGACTATTGGCATTAAAATGCCTAATTCATTTTTCATGGCTGCACTAGTATTAAAAACACGAGTCCAGTCTATGAAAAAATTGAGTCCAAAAAATACCACAATAAGCAGTAAACAAACAGTACCAATGGTATAATAAGCTGAACTCACATAGGCTTTAGCAAGCGTTAAATCCCCTTTAGCTTTAGCTTCCGCAAATTTGTTCCGCAATCCATTTCCTAAACCTATATCAAAGAAAGAAAACCAACCAATAAAAGAACTCAGTGTGAGCCATATTCCATAGTTTTCTGTATCTAGAAAATTGATAGTTAATGGTACCAAAAGAAAAGAGGAGAGTATACTTCCTCCTTTATACAGGAAAGAAACAACTACATGTTTTGTGATGTTCTTCGTACGATCACTTTTAATACCAACTTTACTATAAAGTATTTCTATTTTTTGCTTCAATTCTTTCTTTTTAAATATTTATTTCAAAACAATATCCCCTACTCCTGTTGCAAATACACCGCATGTCCAGCATCCATTAAAAGCATATCCTTTTTGAAAAGTGTAAGATCTGAAGCGACCATTTCTTGTACTAATCCGGCTAAATCGTATTTAGGCACCCAGCCTAATCGTTTCGATTTACTTGGATCACCAATTAACAAATCGACTTCGGTAGGTCGGTAGTATTGTGGGTCTACTCGCACCACTACTGTACCTATAGGCAATTGATAATCGGGATGGTTACAGGCTGTAATTTTGGCAATTTCGTTTTCGTTTTCTCCCTCAAAAGCTAATTCGATCCCTACTTCGGCAAAAGACAAACGAACAAAATCACGAATATAAGTAGTGACTCCTGTGGCAATGACATAGTCTTCGGCTACGTCCTGCTGCAGAATTCTCCACATGGCTTCCACATAATCTTTGGCGTGTCCCCAGTCCCTTTGGGAATTCAGATTTCCTAAATACAGACAGTCTTGTTTCCCCAAAGCAATGGCGGCGGTGGCCATGGTAATTTTTCGGGTCACAAAAGTTTCTCCCCTCCTTGGCGATTCGTGGTTAAAAAGGATGCCGTTACAGGCAAAGATGTTATAAGCTTCCCTATAATTTTTGGTAATCCAGAAACCATATATTTTAGCTACACCATAAGGGGAACGAGGATAAAAAGGAGACTTCTCATCATAAAAACCTTCCGCATTCTTATTTTCCGCTAACCCGCCATACAATTCAGAAGTGGAAGCCTGATAGATTCTGGTTTTCTTTTCCAAACCCAAAATTCTTACGGCCTCTAAAATTCTTAGAGTACCCATTCCATCCACATTGGCTACATATTCCGGAGAATCAAAAGAAACTTTTACATGGGACATCGCCCCCAGGTTATAGATTTCATCGGGTTGTATTTCCTGAATAATACGGATGATATTAGTAGAATCGGTCAAATCTCCATAATGCAATTTAAAATCAACATGATTCTCATGCTGATCCTGATAAATATGATCAATACGTTGGGTATTGAAGGATGAAGCTCGTCTTTTTACACCATGCACTTTATATCCTTTTTCTAATAATAATTCGGCTAAATAAGAACCGTCTTGTCCGGTGATACCGGTTATTAGGGCAACTTTTTGTTGTGTATTCATATTTTTATTTTGTTGTTTGCTGTTTGAATTTCGTTATTCGTTGTTTATTGTTTCTAAAATCTATAGACGATATACCGTAAACGATAAGTAGTTTACATCTTGACTTCTTTTACTGCCTCTATATTTTCTAAAAACCACTCATAGGTTTTGCGGATACCTTCATCCAAGTGCGTACGGTGTTTCCAGCCTAAGGCATGCATCTTAGAGATATCCATTAACTTACGGGGCGTTCCATCAGGTTTCGTGTCATCCCAAATAATATCCCCCTGATGTCCTACAATCTTCTGAATGGTTTCGGCTAATTCCTTAATAGTTAAATCCTCCCCCGTCCCTACATTGTATAAATAATCCGGTAATTCATTTTCTAAAGCAAAAACAACCGCTTCGGCCATATCATCAACAAAAAGGAATTCTCTCATTGGTGTACCGCTTCCCCACAGGACTACTACCGCATTATTATTCAATTTGGCTTCGTGAAACTTGCGTATCATAGCCGGTAAAACATGTGAACTTGTTAAATCGAAATTATCGTGAATACCATATAAATTAGTTGGCATCAAACTCACAAAATCTTTTTCGAATTGATTTCTAATAGCTTGACATGCTTTTACTCCTGTAATCTTAGCTAGTGCATACCATTCGTTAGTGGGCTCTAAACTATCCGTTAACAGATAATCTTCCTTTAATGGTTGTGGTGCTAATTTTGGATAAATACAAGAGCTTCCCAAAAAGATAAATTTTTCAACACCCAAACGATGTGCTGCATCAATAAGGTTATTTTGAATTTGCATGTTTTCCATCAAAAAAGGATATGGAAAATTATTGTTGGCTAAGATCCCTCCCACTTTTGCTGCTGCATCAATAATAACATCCGGCTTTGTTTTTCGGATAAAATCCCGAACCGCTTTTTGCTTTCTTAAATCTAATTCCTTGCTGCTTACGCCTATTAAATTGCTATAGCCCTTAGCAGTTAAGCTGCGCCAAATGGCGCTGCCAACCATACCGTTATGACCGGCAATATAAATTATTGAATTTTTAGTTATCATTCTTGTATTTAGATTGAATTTGTCCTGTAAAATTGAACTGTGACTTAATAATTACTTTCGGTATTATTTTTGAAAAATGCCTAGCTTAAAAGCTGATTTAAGAATCAATTGTCATCTTAAAAATGCTTTATCTACTATATAATACCATGTGATTGCAGAATTTCTTTAAATTTAAGTATCCCTACCGCTCCCAAACCTCTAAAATTTGCCATTTTATTATAATCGATAGCTGCTAGTAAATTAACATCCATGTACTTCAAATCTGACGGACGCAATTCAATATCATATTCGTTTTTATAATATTGTACAAGTGCCTTAAACATCGAATTTGTAATAACTCCTTGGAGGTTTATTGTTTTTTCTTCGGCAATGGAAACCTCATTAATGGTAGTTTCTAATTGTTTAAAATAAGCCTTAACAGTTTTTAAAGCTTTAGCAAACTCTTGAAATGATATCCTTTTTGAAGTTAAAGACATAGCTGAACTTGATATAGGAACAATAAAATAAAATGAAAATCCATAATTTAGACTCTTTGATAGTCATCTTCGACTCTTACAATATCATCCTCTCCAAAATAAGTCCCGTGCTGAACTTCTATAAAAATAAGTGGCTCATTGAAAGGATTTTCTATCCTGTGCTTTACTCCCTGAGGTATTATTGCAGTATCCCCAACTATATAATCTTGAACATGACCGTCCAAGGTAATCCGACCTATTCCTGAAACGATAGTCCAAGACTCTGAACGATGATGGTGGTATTGGTAAGATAAACGTTGGTGTGAATCGACTAAAATTCTTTTTACTTTATGGGTGCCGGCATCATCTAATACCCAATATTGCCCCCAAGGTCTTATATCATGTTCCATATTAATTTGTATTTAAATAAATTTATAATAGAGGCGAATCAATCGATTCTAAATATTGATACACCTGCTTAACATCCTGAGAATGTTCTTTCTTAACAATCAAAAGAGCATCTTCGGTATGAACCAGCAAACAATTTTGCAATCCTACAAAAGCAGTATGCAAATTAGACCCAATCACAATATTGCCTTTGCTATCTGCCTGATGACCATTTTGTATCAAATAATCATAAACCGATTCAAAGGATCCTAAATCAGACCATTCAAATTCCGTAGCAACAACTTTGATGTTTTTACTGCGTTCCATAACCGCATAATCAACACTAATAGATGGAATTTGAAGAGAGGCTTCATAATCTAATCGTTTATCAATGCTTACCATCCATGCAAAATGGGCTCGATTATAAACATTAGGTTCTTGTTCCTTTAACTCCTCTAAAAAAAGTCCGGCTTTAAAACAAAACATGCCACTGTTCCATAAAAAAGTATCTTTTTCTATAAAGGAAATAGCCTGTTCTAAATTGGGCTTTTCATGGAAAGCCAAAACATCATCTCCACTATATTCAATATAACCATATCCGGTCTCCGGACGATTGGGCTGAATTCCAAAAGTAACCAGGTAATTACGCTTTGCTAGTGCTATAGCGTTGTGGAGCGAAGCAATGTATTGTTTTTCTCCCTCAATAAAGTGATCCGACGGAGTAACGATTAAAATATCGTCCGGATTACAATCAAATGCTGCAAAAGCAATAGCGGCAGCTGTATTTCTGGGTGTGGCTTCTACAATATGGGTAAAAGGAATCCCTAATTGATGCATTTGCCTGTTGGTCAAGTGACTGTTATCTTGATTCCCTACTACAATTACATTATCTACGAAAGCAGCATTGCGCTCTACTGTCAGTTCGAACAAAGACTTCCCATCAAATAAATCCAAATATTGTTTAGGCTGACTTTTTCTGGACAAAGGCCATAACCTACTTCCTACACCTCCTGTTAATACAACGTGGGTAATTTTAGGTTCCTTAATCATAATTTTTCATTTAATAGTTCAATTTGAAAAACTTCTCGACGCAAACTAGAACTGGAAAAGCGATGATCCCTTGTATTGAAATAGAGTTCAATTCCTTTTTCTTCACAATAACTTCTTCCGGTAAAATCACGTTCTTGATATTCATCACCCACTATGCGGACATCAATATGAAAGGCTTTCAAAATATCTTCTAAATCCTGTTCGGTAGCATAAGGCACAATTTCATCAACAAATTTGCAAGCTTTTAACTGAATATAACGCTCCACAACCGTTTGAGTTGGTTTATTTTTTTCTGGACGATCTAATGTTGGATCAGTTTGCAAACCAACAATCAAATAATCACAATTCATTTTGGCCTCTTCTAACATTTTGACATGTCCTGCATGTAATAGATCAAAGGCACTAAAGGTTATTCCTATCTTCATCATTATATCTTTTTAAAATTACTAGATCAAGTTCGCATAGCAATTACAAGTGGCGTTCATAATAAGCTGAGACTATTTATAAAAAAAATCAAGGGTACCCCGTGAATAGTTACATTATCACTATTCATAAAAAAGAAAATTTAAAGTGCAATATATATTTGAAAAAACAATATATATAGTATTTGTTAACTGCGACAATGCGAATTAACTGATACAAAAATACTAGAGAGAGAAGAATAGAATAAATGAATTTAGTTGTTAAAAAGTCTTATTAAGGAATAAATGCTACTATAAATACTATTAAATAGATTTAAACGGAATTATTTTTACTTTTTAGAACCATTTTCTAATTGACAGGAAGAGTAGCTACTGACAACAGCAGGCTGAACAAAAAACACCTTAATCTTTAACAAATAATACTTTTGGCTTATAACCAAATTTTAGTCAAAAAAAGCTTTGTAAGATTACATTATTCAGTTTAGTAACTTCCTTTTATAATAATGTCATTTGAATTGGAAACAGCAACATTAATATATAATACTAAAAATGAAATCTAAAATTACTAAAATCTGTTGTATTGGAGCCGGATATGTTGGCGGACCTACAATGGCTGTTATTGCTCAAAAATGTCCTGATATACAAGTGACAGTCGTTGATTTAAACACGGAACGAATTGCTGCCTGGAATAGCGAGAATACCGATGATATACCTATTTACGAACCAGGTTTAAGTACAATAGTAGCAGAGGCAAGAGGAAGAAACTTGTTTTTTTCAACTGATGTAGAGCTAGCCATTGACGAAGCTGATGTTATTTTTATATCGGTAAACACTCCCACAAAAACATATGGAAAAGGTAAAGGCATGGCTGCCGATTTAAAATACATTGAACTATGTGCACGAGAAATTGCTAAAGTAGCAAAAGACAATAAAATTGTGGTAGAAAAATCGACACTTCCGGTCAGGACCGCTGAAGCCATTAAAAGCATTCTGAACAATACCGGAAATGGAGTACAATTTCAGATTTTATCAAATCCCGAGTTTCTGGCAGAAGGAACAGCTGTTACAGATTTACTACATCCGGACAGAATATTAATTGGTGGTGATCCAACACCTGAAGGACAAACAGCGATACAAGCTTTAGTTGAAGTTTATGCTAATTGGGTTGCTGTGGAAAAAATAGTAACAACAAATATTTGGTCTTCTGAACTATCCAAGTTAACTGCCAATGCATTTTTAGCACAGCGAATCTCTTCTATCAATGCCATATCAGAACTTTGTGAAAAAACAGGAGCAAATGTAAATGAAGTAGCCAGGGCAATAGGTATGGACAGTAGAATTGGTTCTAAATTTCTGAAAGCATCGGTCGGTTTTGGCGGTTCTTGCTTCCAAAAGGACATTTTAAACTTAGTCTATATTGCTAAATCATATGGTATGAATGAAATAGCTGACTATTGGGATCAGGTCATCATCATGAATAATCATCAAAAAAAACGATTTGCTGATAATATTGTACAAACCTTATACAATACTGTCGCTGATAAAAAAATAACATTTCTGGGGTGGGCTTTCAAAAAAGACACTAATGATACCCGAGAATCTGCGGCCATTTATATAGCAAATGATTTAATTAATGAACAGGCAAAAATTGCCGTCTATGACCCCAAAGTACCCCGAAAAAAGATGCTAGCCGACTTAGATTATTTAGAGACCAGATCCTATAAAGCCAATGCTAAAAATTTAGACACTTTTGAAAATCCCTATGAAGCTTGCGAGAATGCACATGCCGTAGCTATTCTGACCGAATGGGATGAATTCATCACATACAATTGGCAAAAAATTTATGATGCCATGCAAAAACCGGCTTTTGTCTTTGATGGAAGAAATTTATTAAATAAATCAGAATTAGAAGCTATCGGGTTTATTTATCAGGCCATAGGATCTTAACTTAATTAATAACGATACACATAAAACATTAAATCTTTAAGCATTCAAAATTAAACGTTCTAATCAATTAAAAGACAAGAATACTATAAAAGCTCACAAAACAGAACACCAAAAGTGTCGATAATTAAACAGAATAACACTAAAACTAAAATAGATAAAATAATGAATTGGTATGTCGTATACACCAAACCGAAATGGGAAAAAAAAGTAGCTGAACAATTAAAAAAAATGAATATAAACTGCTATTGTCCTGTCATAAAAAAAATACAACAATATTCTGACAGAAAAAAGAAAGTTGAAGTCCCGTTATTTAATCATTATGTATTTGTTCAATTAGCCGAAAAAGATCGTAATTTAGTTTTTATGTCTCCCGGAGTTATAAGGTACTTATTTTGGCTAGGGAAACATGCCGTCGTTAAAAACGAAGAAATAAACACTATTAAGAAGTGGCTGGATTCTGGAGACAATTCAGACATTTCAGTTGTAGAATACAATGTAGGAGAAACAATAAAAGTGAGTTCCGGCCCTTTTATGGACCAAAAAGCTACTATTCAGGAAATAACGAATACCCATTATATTTTAGTTTTGGAATCTTTAGGATGTGTTTTAAAGATAAAAATTCTATAAAAAAATAGCTACTAAAAAAATAGGCTGTACTTAAAAGTACAGCCTATTTTTTTTAAATCAATATCACATACTAGAAATAAATAAAAATCATTTTGTAATTATCAAAAACATTAAAATTGCAATAAAATTAATCTCAAAAAATAAATACACATAAGGGGCAAATATATTTTTTAGTAATCCAGCTTAAAAATTTCACTTTTTTTAGTACCGAGTATTTTTACCAATCGGTCCAACTTAGACAATTTCAAATTAACTTTTCCTTTCTCAATTTTATTGTAATCATTAATGGATATTTCCATTTGGATAGCAACGTATTCTTTACTTAAATTACTTTGCTCTCTAATCTCTTTTATCTTTAAACCAAACATATGCATCATAGATTAAAAATTAAATGTTGACTAAATAATTATTATAGATTTATATTGTTAAGACAAAATTATACACTATAAATATGAAAAAAAAACAGCTAATAAAACTATTCGATTTTAAATAAAAACTTTTAATGTTTTGGCAACATTACTGACTATACAAAGTATTTACTAAAAACGAATAAATAGTCATTAAATATTTGTAAATCTAAATTTATAAAAGAAATTAAAACCTCATATTTTAAGACATCCGTATTGTTTTTTAATAATTTAATCAATAAATAGTTTTATTAAAACATCAAAAATAACTTTACATAAATTCAGATAAAAAACCATTTTAATAAACCGCATTTTATCATAAAACAATCAATAATTTTAAAAAATGATATTATTAAAAATCCTATTATTTATCGCCGGCATTTTAGGGCTAACTGTTTCAATTATTTTATCCAAAAATTACAAATCTAGATACACAAACAAGACAATAAATATTTACTTTATTTTGTTTTTCTTGATCCTCTCATTAAGACAATTGTTAATAGGAATACATTATCTATATTTTGAAGAATATTTACTAAATAATTCTTTCGTAGAATGCACGTTCTCAATGCTAGTATTACCTCTAATCTATTTCTATTTTAAAAATCTGTCCATGGGTATTGAATCATTCAATGGGAACGATTTTTCTAAAAATTATATTTTTCCGGTGTCATTCTTCGTATTGGTCTCTTATCAAACATATTTTATGCATCAAGACCACTACAGTCAATATGATACTATCGGATATTTAATACCATTTTTATTTTCAATAGGATATATTTTTATAAGCTTTAAAACATTATCCAAAGTTTGGGTAAAAAAAGAAAGCAGTACTTTAAAACCCAAACATAGTTTACTAAACAAATGGACTAAACTACTATTCTTTTCTATTTCTTTGATAGCGATAAGACCACTCGTGCTATTTTTTATAAAATTACTTAACCACTCAATACCTTCACTGTCTAATTACCACCCTCTGACAAGTATAATAATTCTGATTATTTGCTATAAAGTGTTAAATTCTCCTGAAATATGCTATGGTTACAGTTTCCTAAATTCAAAAATTAATGAAAATAGATTTTTCGATCTAAAATTTGATGATTTTTGGCATTTATCCAATAATATATCACCTAAAAACCTACAAGATAAAGCCTTAAAAAATAAAATTGATTCAAATATTTTACAATACATCAAACAAATTGAACAATTAGTATTAGAGAATGACTTATTGGCAAAGTCAGATATAACCATAAGCGATATTTCAAACAAATTAAATATTCCCAAAAGTCATTTAATTTATTTATTTAAATACCATTCCAAGGTATCTTTCATTGAATTTAAAAAAACAATAAAAGTTTATTATGCAACCAAATTAATCCATGATAATTTTTTAAAATCGCACACATTAAACTGCTTAAGTAAAAATGTAGGCTTTAGTTCCTACGACCCTTTTTATCGTAGTTTTAAAGAAGTTATTGGAAATGGCCCTTTAGAATATTACAATCTTATCCGGGTAAACGAATTGAATAACTAACCTCAACCACTAATCTTCAATATTATTTTTTTGATCCTAATCGACAAATTCAAAATCACAGAATAGGCTAATTGTTTCTCGAAAATTAAAAATTATTCACAATTTTTTTTTAAAATCACAACGAAGGACAAAAGAAAACACATGTCTTTTTGCTCTTTAATTAATTATTTAACCTGTTGGGCGAAATGATCAAAAACGTCTGTTCAAGTATTTTTTTTTGCGTAATGAAATAAAGTAAAAAATATATCTAGAATCGTTGTGTAAGAAATCTTGTTGTATTCAAAATGATTTTCTAACGGAAATCACTGAAAGTAACCAAAAATTTACAATTAAAAAATAATTTCCCCCACGAATAATTTAAATACCTCACTACACCGATATCCACAGTAAACAATATCGATCTTTCATTTTTTTCTTTCCTTAAAAAGGAAACAGAAAAACCAAAAAGGAATTAATACAATTATTTTTTAAAAAAAAGAACAATACTAATCCTAATTTTGACTCTGTTAATTGAAAATAAATACTTGTAACAATGCTAAACATACAAGTTCACCTAACAATCTAATACTGAAACAACAAAGAATCTTTTTCTCGATATTATTATTCACGAATGATTATAAACTAGCAAAACAAGAAATGTAAAAGAATCTATTACCAAATAAGAATAGTTTGTAATGGATTTAAAGAAATTTTATTTTAATCTAATTACTAAATATTAAAGAAAAACTACATTGAAAATTTTAAAGTACATCATTAACGAACAAAAAATACCTATTATTTTTAGCACCACTATAACGCATAATGAAATCTTGTCTTCTGGATTATCTGCCGGTTTCTTAATTTTAAATTTTGATCTTAATCATAAAAAATTTAAAGTGAAATGTTATGGAGAAAGTACTTCACTTAATATGACAAAATCTAATGAAGATGAAACTTTAATTGAAAACTTTTTAAACAATCAATTCTACACAATCAGATCGTAATAATGCAAAAACTAAAAAATAAAGTTATTCAAGGTATTTAAGATAAATATTACGTATTGTAAAAGAGATTTAAAAAAAACTATTTTTTAAACAATTTGTAATTATCATCAAAAGAAGTTTTCAAATTAAAAATATATAAAATATACAATGAAAATGCATAAACAAAAGCAAGACTTTTTAAAGACAAACCGCTTTCGCAGCTAAATAAAAATCCAGTTAAAAAACACACCTAATACTATTGTTTAAAAAAAGTTGAAACGTCAAACTTAAAAATAAATTCTATACTAACATCCAAAACTTTTGCAATCTTAACCAGCTTTGAAATAGTAAGATCTACTTCTCCCCTTTCTATTTTGCCATATCCACTAGTACTCATTTTCAGTTCATCTGCTACATATTCCCGAGTAAGATTTTTCAACTCTCTTATTTTTTTTATATTTTTATAAACTATGGGATCCATTTCAACTAAAAGTTAATATACGTAATGCAACTATATTATATGATAAAATAAATTGATTTTTATAATCAAATAATGAAACCAAAATTACGCACAACGATACCATTAAATCATATTAATAGTAATAAATATTCCTTTAAAAGGACATTTTAACACATTTACAAACATTAACTCACCTTTAATTGTGGTATTTATCGATATTAACAAACCTTTTATCGGTTTTTAAAAAATAACACAAAGAAATATTATAGATTGTATTTAATATGTAGTATGGTATAAAATACCTAAATAAATAATACGAAACAATACTTATATCATTATATTTATACACAATAACTAGTATAATTTTCGTTGACGATTTACAAACAGAAAATCAATCGGATCAATAGAACTTTAACCTAAAATCCAATAATAAATAAATAATAGTATTACTAAATTTATTTTTTCATGTAACTTTTACTATACAGTTGTGGAGTTGTACCAGTAATTTCTTTAAAAGTGATAAAAAATGGATTATAAGATGAAAATCCAACCTTATCTGCCAAAGAATCTAATGTGTTCGATTTTAAATAATCTTTTTCTATTAGATTAATAGCATCGTAAATGCGTATGATTTTTTTAAAATCTGTAAAACTGACCTTGGAGTGGTATTTAAAAACAAAAGTAATATGGCTTTTAGGAATATCTAATTTATTTGATATATCGCTTATAGTTACTGATGGTTTTCTGAAAAATTCATGTTTAAGAACTAAATTCTCTATATCTAACATGTAAGCAGGAATAAATTCTGATATTTTTTCATATAAAACTAAATCTTGACTATTAACTATTTTCTCTTTTATCTTGAGAATCCAAAAATCTTTTAAAATATAATTAGATGCACGATTCTCTTTAATTTTTTTGTATATAGCATTATAACCATATAAAATTTCGGGAGTACTTAGAATTTTAAAAAAAATGAAATCAAATAATAAAACTGAAATCCATTGATAAATTTGACCAAAAGAATACTTTTCATTTTCAATTCGAATTCCTAAAAATAAAGCTATTAGTATTCTAATACTTATTAGACAGCTTACTATAAAAAGAAAAGCGGTCCAATTTTTCAACACTTGGTTTTGCAACTTTACATTAATAATTTCTGTCTTCCTAAACCAAATATTCTTCTTCAAAAAACTAAAGCATAGGTATAAATAAAAAATATAAAAACAGAAAAAAATAAGATAGAAAATCCAACGGGTTAACAGTGAAAAAATTGAAAAATAATAAAATAAAATGATGCCAAAACCGAATAATAAAGGAAATATAAAATGTTTTAATTCTTTCGAATCAAAAGTTTTTTTATCTGCTACTAAATTTTTAAAATACAAGTAGAATGAAGGAATTACTATTGGAAAAAAAACAATATAATAAGAATGAAAATGATACAAAAACATAAGTACTCCAAACCCATTTAACCCATTTAAAAAAAACTTAATAGATAAAAGGCTAAAAATAACAAGTAAGTAAATATTTATTATTCTGTTTGTTTTTAACCTCATCGAAATTATTGAAACACTAATCATCCCTAGAATTCCAGATAAAATATAAAACAGATTAATTAAAAGGCCCATAGATTAGATTAATTTAGTAACAAACTTATATTAACAAATATTTAAATATTTGACAATACAAAAGTAAAGCTTAGACACGTCAAAAAACAGAAATCTATTTGCCAAAACCTTAAAATATTTACAAAAAAGATTAAAAAAGTCTAGCTTTTTTTAGCAACCCTTTTGTTTTTTCAATTTCATAAATTCGTTTGATTACTATAAAACAACTTCATTTATATCAAAAAATGACACCAACAAAAACGTATCTTTTTTATTACATAAAATTATCTAATAATGATTAATCTACTTTTAAAATGGATTAAGCATAACGAAATAAAAACAAATAAGCCTCACAAAAGAGTTTAATGCTCGAGGTCGATTATTGTGTACAATTAAATTTACTTAAATATAATTGAAATTAATTTTCTTGATAACTGATATAAAATTTTATTAATATCTTTGCTTTAACTATTTGATTATTGTGTTCTAACATATTTTGCCTATTCAATATACAACTCTATTGGATTTCCTTTATTTGTTGATGTTTATTGATAATTTGTTCAAATTTGTACCGTAATTGTACCTCGCCTTTTGAGAACATACGTAAACATTGAACTGTTAATTTCTGTATCGGGAAATAACATACTAAAATCTATTTATTTAGGAGATTTTTTTACTATTTTGATTTTAGTATAATAATTTTTTTTCGACCATTTCGCTTTGAAGAAAAATAGCTTTATTAAAAAAACGGCTCGTTATCATTTAAAACGAGCCGCTTTTTTACAATATTG
>JACCDQ010040684.1_pt1 | contig 29329 bp, 24 predicted proteins | sample 7446031 | NCBI WGS metagenome assembly JACCDQ01 (sample SAMN15323442, study PRJNA562643) | freshwater metagenome | isolation source: river surface water | place: USA:Blue River Watershed | collected 2017-08-17 | reverse complement strand
TGGAACCTTCCTGAGGAAAAGTTAAAGGAAATGCTGCCGCCTGATCAAATGCCGCGGATTCAAAATGGTAAAGGAGTTGTAATGTTGTTTTTATGTAGCACTGACAGTTATTCAATAGGGGATACAAAGTATGGTCAATTAGGTGTTGCGCATCTTATAATACCTATAAAAGAAGGTATTTCCATTCCCGAAACGGTGGGATTGAAAAATAAAGCCATCATAAGTAGCTTGAGGAAAAAAGGTTTCGGAATTCGTTTTGGGGATGTAAAACTTAAATTATTCGAAGAAGGGGATAGTGTGAATGTTCAAGGAGATATAGTTATTGGCACAGGAGAAATGCATTTTTCTGGTAAGGCGGCCAATATAAAGGGTAACCAAGTCTTCTTAGAAAACACAACATTAGTAGGTTTTGATTCTCAAAAAGACTTACTGAGTGGCCCTGAGTTTTATAAACCAATAGCGTTTGAATCAATTGCTGTTCAACAATCTGGGGATAATTGGATTCAAAAATATCAGTTAACAAGTCCACCTAATCGTATTTGGGTGAATGTGGATTTTGGAGTTGATTTTAGATATTCACATTTGGTTCCCAAGAAGGGTATTTCAGAGTGATATAAATCAATGCATAGGCATATTTACCTGTATTTTCCACTCGGTATTTATTTTTTTGAAAAAGTATAAACCTCTTCCTTTGTATATCACATCATTATTGTGATTGTATCTGGAGTAATTAGCATCTATATAGCAATCAGTTTCAGAAATTTCAACCCAACTGATTGAATCAGTTTTAGAATAGGCATATCCTTCTTGTAATTTATGCTCTCTTATGAATTTCATAGCTTTCAGAAAAGAAGTTTTATTTTCTAGAATGATAGGTTGCTCAAGAAGTAAGGTAACAGGGAAATGAAATTGTGTAACCAATTTTTCATAATCAGCATCAGTAAATGCTTTCAAGTATTCTTCCCACTTCAAATAGAAATCATTTTCAGGCATAGAATGAGTCATTTTTTCATTTAAAAATAACAAAATTCTATTTATGGTACCATTATCATTTTGTGTGAAAATGGAAATTTAGTGATTGATTTCTTCTTCTATTAATTTGATTAGCTTTGATGCTTTTTCTTTTTGAAGTTTAGTCATAATTTGATAAATAATTAGATATCCTTTTTGACTGTTAATTGAATTTGAATATTTATAAAAGTCATTTTTATCTTTTGATAGAAAATAACCACCGGTTTCATTCTTTCTATTTTCTAATTCATTTTGATTAACCACCCATTTCATTTCTTCGAATGTGACTCCTTCGGGATAAATTATATCACAATAAAAAAGATTCAATCGTTGATGTTTTGAGTTATTCCATTCTGTTCTAAATAGCTCAGTCTGCAAATTTAATCTTCCTTGGTCTACGATATAGTCCTTAATAAGATCATTAATTTCTTTATTTTGTATGAGACGAAAGCCGCCAGCATTTCTTAATTGATCAATTGTTCCATTTGCAAAATGTAGGAAGCAATCTTTTGATTCTAGGTAGACTGTATTATTGTATAATCGATAAATATTCTCTTTTGAAATTTTTTGTTTAGCTAACATTATTATAATTGAGTTGGAAGTATCTACTAATTCTTCCATATTTTTCATTTTATAGGACATATCAGTAGAGTCCATTTTTAAATCGGTCACTAGGCTAACTAAATAATCATGTTCTTTATGGCGCTCAGCTCTGTATTCTAGGTAGGATTCTGCCAAAAAACCTGCAAATACAGCAATAAATAGCATCAAGAATTCAGAAATGTATTCTTTCCACTTTTTAGGATGATGACTATGATGATGTACTTCCATTGAAATATTTAATTGATTGGATTTTTTTTAAAAATAGGAAATTTACTGTGAAATATGGTCTTTGTTTTATTATTAAACAAATCCAATCCCATCTCTCTTGCTACCCACTTTGCTACTCCAGCCTTAAAATATAAAAAACCACCTCGATTGAGGTGGTTTTTTATTTGTTCCATTTCATTGAAATCTCTTCCTTGTGCTAGCTGATTGGCCTCTCGTTTGGATATATGTTGGAGAAATCCCCGTTTTTGTCGAATTTTCGCGTTCATATTCTTCGGTAACCAACATATTTGAAAAAAAAACAACCCTATGAAAAACAAAAATCTAGTTAGTTTGACGATTGCGATTGCCTTCTTTATTTTGGCTACGACCGGTATTTTGCTCTTTGTCAAGCAAAAGGCTCATTTTATCGAGATGACACATACCATTTTTGGTTTGGTGTTTATCAGTTATGCCATATTTCATATTTTGAACAACTGGGATTCTATCAAGGGCTATTCCAAAGATCGTAAAAGTGGATCTATTAAAAAGGAATTGGTGGCAGCTTCCTTAATCACGGGAATCATTTTGGTATTATCTGTGACGGAGGTGTTAGAACCGGTGGCTGAGTTTGGTAAGATTTTTGCTAGCGGAGATAAACGTCCGAGCACAGTAAATTTTGCGGAGAAAAAGACCTTGGATTCCACGAACGGACATGCGGTCGTTTTATTAGTGCAAAAAGGCAAGGAAGCCGCATTTTCTAGTGTTACTGTTGAAGTAGCAGATTCGACTGGAAAGGTGCTTGAGACGCTTTTAGCCGCGGATAAGGAAATGAAAGGTCCGCCGGCCAATTTATTGTTGAAGACCAAGATTTCGACGGCTGCGCCTTTTGATTTGGTCTTGACCTTTGCGCATGAAGGGAAATCTCAAAAAGTAACACGCCGCATTAACGCCTTGGATTCAGGAGTTCAGGGCTTGGCGAAACAAGATGGATTGCTTGAAAGAGCCTATTTGGAAGTTCAATAGGTATTTAATAACTCAAATTAAAAAGCACGCAAAAGCGTGCTTTTTTTGTTTATGAGCTGATGTGTGCGGGAATTTCTGTGAGCCATTGGGTAAAATATAAATTGAAATTGGATATTTAGGCTAATTAAATTCAGAATATTCGATATTGTTTAAAATCAAACAAAGTTTCCCACGCTCGTGCTACCCACTTTGCTACCACTCCCATAAAATAAAAAAACCACCTCGTTTGAGGTGGTTTCTGTGGTCCCACTAGTTGACTCGGTTCGTACACTAACGAATCTAAATCGACTTAAAACCGAACCGGTTTAATCTAATTGATATTTTTGGATTTTCTGAACTGATTAGTGTTCGTTAAAATCAGTGTCTTGTGCTCTCTTATTTGCTGCTCGAATTCAATATTAATTTGTTTTATTTAAAATGAATTAATGCTAAATTAACAATAATTAGTAATTCTGATATAATCATTGAAATACTGGTGATATGTTTTCTTTTGATTAAAATCCGTAAAAGATAATATAGCCGGTTTTTTGTTGTCTAAACTAGCTGATCGAATATAATTTATGAATTGGGAAGAATTGTTATCCAAAGTCTCAAAAGAGTCTATTTTGGAGTTGCCGGTTAAATTGAAGGATGATCGAACCAAAACGGTATACTTCGATTTTTATGGATTTGAAGCTATTCTGCCCTTAGATGAAATTGCACAAGAATATAGCTTCAAACTTGCATTATTTAATGCCATTCAAGTAGGGGAATTAATAAATCTAGTTTTAATTGATATTGATGAAGTTCAAAGGAAGTTTATTTTTAGTACAAGAGTTTTTAGAACTTCTTTAAAGGATATTTTATCTTTTTCTAAGTGTAAGGCAATTGTTGAGAAAAATAGAGAATCACATTTAGAAATTGGTTCAAAATTTATCAAACAGAATAGAAATATTCTAGATCGTTTACGTGGAGATTTGTCTTCAAACGAACTTACCTTTCTTTATGAATTAATACAGAATGCTGTAGATCATTCAAATCCGAATTTTAATTATAAGGTAAATATTACATTTGAAGTTTATAAGAACTTTTTGTTAGTTAAACATAATGGAGCCTTATTTACTGAAAATAACTTTGAATCAATTACTGGAATTTTATATGGTGAACAACAACAAGATGGGGAAAAGGGCAGGATTGGATATAAAGGAATTGGGTTTAAATCTGTATTCAGATTTACTGAGAATGCATATGTAAGATCAGGTAATTTTAGTTTTAGATTTTCTAAAACCGAATCAGGAGGAGATAAACCTTGGGAAGTATTACCACTTTTTCAAATTGAAAAGGAGATGGTCGCTAAAATTCCTCAAATGGATTTTTTTAATTCTCCAGTTGCATTTGCGTTTGAGTTTAACAATGAGAAGAATAAAAATGATGTAATAAAATATTTAAATCTCTTAAGTGAAAATCCATACTTATTGATTTTTTTAGACAATTTAAGTCAAGTCACTATAAAAGCGCCTGGTGTTACTTACTTGGAAAAGGGAGTGAATCAATCAATATCATCTTTGGAAGTTGTTTTTAGAAAAGAGTTATATGATGTTGGCAAATTTAAATCTATAGAATTATTGGTAAATGATAGTTTACATAGTGAGTGGTTGACATATACAAAAAATGATATTCTTATTAAAAATGAAGATGTAATTAGTGAATTATTGGATGAGTCGGAAACTGCGGTTCCTGCAAAAATGAGAAATTTTCGAACTCCCACAATAACTATTGCTCTGCCTAAAAGTAAATTTAGTGAGGATGTTATAAATCTATTTGCTTATCTCCCATTATCCAATACTAAGTTTAAACTGCCATTTTTAGTTAATGCTGATTTTATTCCTGATTTGGATAGAACTGATATAATTCACAATCTGAAATATAATAATGAGGTTCTGAGGTTATTAGCCGTGGCATTGCAAGAATTTGCTCAAGAATTGGCACTTGACAATGATTTGGAGAGGTTAAATAGCCTTTTACCCGATTTTAAGTTAGAATATTTAAGTTCTGCTGAAATTATTGTAGAGAGTCTATTCAAATTGCTACCTAATACAAACTTAAATATCGACAACATTAAAGTACCGTTGTCAAATATTACGGTAGACAAAACTGGTTTTTTGTCCAATATTGGAAAAGATACGTTTATTGAATTAATTGATGGAGAAAATGTCCCAATTAACACTTTGGGAGATTTTGCCAGAATAGAAAAATTAATTGAAGGAATAAATCCGGATGCTATTTTCAATTTTTCAAAATTAAAGAAAAAGGTTAATCAATATCATTTTGAAAACTGGTTAAAGATTGAGAGTAACAATTTAAAATTTATAAAGTACCTCAATACTTTGGGTCAATTAGAATTTTTTCAGGACGAAGCTATCTTTTTATCTGACGACTTAAATTTATATAAGGGGAATGAATTATATGTAGATTTAGGCATTGATTCTGACACTCTAGTTTGGCTGAATTATAAAAGAGTGTTGAATCGATCAATCTTAATTGAGCTGATTGATGTGTTACTCCCATTGAAGAAATATGATCCAATTATCTTTATTAATGAAGTAATATGTGGCGAAAAAAGGGATTTTATTGTTGAATGTTTACATAATGAAGTTATCTCATTTGATGAATTCTATTCATTTTTGTCAAATTATGTAAATTCATCGTCTTTCCCCGTTCACTACATTAAAGAATTTCCAATAAAAACGTCTCAGGGAGTTTTAACGAATTGGCTTAAGCCGATTTATTTTAATTCTAAATCATTAGAGATTTTGTTAACCAATTATTCCTTGCCGTTGGAATCCTTCTATTTATTGGATGAAAATTGGAGTAATTCCAATTCTCATCTTATAGCACTAGGGAAAGCTTTAGGAGCTCAAAGATTTTTAGAAATCGAGCCATTTAATTTTATTCAATCTGTGATTGTTTCCAATTCAGATAGAATTTCAAATTACTATTTAACGGAACCTTTTCCTTCAATTACAAGTAATGCAGCTTTCTGGTATTTCATATTAGCTTCTTTTGAAAATTTATCACCTATTCAAATTGATTCAGTTAAACCAGCAATAAAGCAATTACCAATTTTTTCGAAGTCGAAAAAGTACAATCCTATAAGTGAATTATACTTGTCTTTTGATTACACGGATAGTGAATCGCTTGAAAAACTAATAATACAATTCCCAAATTCAAATATTTCATTTATTAGTGGAGACTATCTTTTGTTCCCTGCAATCGATAAAATTAAGATAAAGAAGTTGTTTAAAAATCTTGAAGTTAAAGATGATTCATTAGACTTTCTCAAGTATACTCTTATTCCTAATTTACACTTATTGGATAATGAACTAATGTTGCCTTTAACTAGATTGATTTATGAAAATAGAGAAAATGAAGGAATTATAAGTGAAATCTTAATTAATCCGGATTTTAAATTAAAAACGAAAGAGGGAAACTTTGTTCAAATTAGTGAATGTCTTATAGGCAGTCCATACATAGATGATTTGCTTAATATTAATTCTTTAGAATTTATAAAGGTTACAAATCAAATATCTGAAGAGTATACAATTAATTATTTCGATTCTTGGAGGAGATTATTTAATGAAAAGCTCAAAATACCTCAATTGAATATTGAATCTGAAATTATTACAATAAAATTAAAGAGTGTTGTTGAGAATTTAGATTTATGGAAGGATGCTTCACAATCAGTTCTTTTGTTTAAAGAACTGTTTATGCTTTATAAGACTGGTAAATTGCCACTTCAAGGAATTAACCTAAACTACATTAGAAATATTCCTCTTCTAACTAAGGGGAAGATATCAGAATTTGCACTTCCAAATTCGCTTCATTTTTCAACAATATATAAACCAGGTATTGACTTTGAGTCGTTGTTTGGTTTAGAAAGTGGAATTTCATTTTTGTCAGATGAGTATAAAATTGAAGGAGAAGAAAGTCAATTGTTGTTTTTTGAGCAAATTGGAGTTTCTCAATCGTTCGAAAATCAAAGACTCGAATGTTTTTTAAAACAAATACCAACCTTAGATGGTCAATTAAAGCCAGCAAATCAATTATTTAAATTTGAATTTGTTAAAGTTGTAGGACCAGCAAATGTATCAAAAGTTGATTTTTCGAACATTACATACGAAGGTAAGACACTAGAAGAATATCTTGGATTCAAAACTCAGCTTAACGTTTTGTCAATTCTAAATTATATTTCTGAGAAAAGACCACCAAGAAAAGAATTTAAAGAGTTGATTAGCCAATTTAATCAAGTTTACAATCCCAATAATTATAACGATAAATCACATTTAAATAATTTCATTAAAACAGGAAGTTTACTTTCAACTGCCAAAACCTACAATTTAGTAACGGAACTATATACAATTGATGAATCAATCGATAGCGGAATTAGAGAAAGTGAATATATTTTAGACACACTTTTTAATACTCAAGACCGTGAAAATAATGCAAATAAACTGAAGTATATAAATCGTTTCAACATTGAAAGATTGAAATTAGAGGACTTTAATCCACAATTTGAAGATCAAAAAGTTGATATCGATTTTACACGAACAGTAAATGAAAGGTTAGTGTTTTTAGCTTTTGAAATCGACAATGAAAAATATTTAGAAATCGAGGAGGAGTTTAAAGAAAAATTTCAAGAATGGAAAATAAGGAAGTGTAGCAAAATCTCTTTGAAATATCCTGAAACGGATAGTAAAATTGTAAAAGATGACAATCGGAATTTTATTATCCTAGACACAAAAACTATCTATTATATTGGCGAATGGTCTGAACTAAGAAATTATATTCTTGTAGAGTGGTTGCAAAAACAGATTTTGGATGTTAAAAAGCAATTACAATTCTTGCAAGATATATTACTAAACTCTGCAATTGATATAATAACTGATTTTGAAAGAAAAGGCAAAAATGTTCCGGAGGAGCTTAAGAAAAGGTTTATTTTTAATAGACAAATTTTGCAACCAATTCAAACTAATGAAGAAATTCCAGTTTTAGAATTAAATGATCAAGTAGTAAGTGAAGTTTCACAAAGCATTGAGGAATCCTCTGCAAAGGAAATTAAAGAAATTGTTGATATCATTCCGGATGTAACTTCTGAAGATGAAGAGTTTATACGCTCGATAATTAATTTTAATTATGAGAAAGATGGTCAAATTGATGCTAATACTACTGCTAAAATTAAAACTTTGATGGAGATTAGATCCAATTATTCATTGGAAGATATATCAGATGAGGGTAGATATTTAAAGGCAGGAAATGATGAAATTTTAGTAAGATCTGCACAAAATGGGCTATTGTATTTCGATTTATACAGTTGGGACCGATTAAGTCAGCCTAATGTGCAATTAGCTCTATATACTAACGGTGTTGTAAGTTTCTACAAAAACCCAGATGATTTAATTTTATTTACTAAACCTCTAAACAAATTTGGTGTATTAAGGATGCCAGAGGATTATGCATTAGAAGATTATAATTTGAATAAGAATACTATTGACAAAGGGAAATGGCATTTTGTATTAATTGTAAATGAAAATACTACTGCCGCAAAGATTTATAACGATGTTATGAACCTTGAAGACTATAATTTTTAAATATGAAAAACCTTTCAAAGGAAGTTCAAATTAAGTTTTATCAGGAAGAAATAATAAAAATAATTTCTGAATTTAAAGGATATCTTGATTCTAAATGTATTCAGCTTTTAAATAAGAATGAATTGTATATTGGAACATTTGAATATATCGATAGTCTAAGAAATCAAGTAGTAATATCATTTCCAAAAGATAAATTACCCAAGACCAAAGTTCTTTTAACTGCTAGTATACCCAAGTCTTTAAGTATTATACAATCTGATTTTCAGGATTATACTTACAGTTATTATAGGAAAAATTGTATTTCAACTTTCTCAGAATGTATTGGAGTTTATTATCAAGAGGTTGGAAATGTCGTTTATGTCGGTTTCAGTAACTTTGATATTGAATTTGTCAATAAACTGGTAAAAGGAAATAAAATTGTCCTTGGATTAACAGATCCCCCCACAAAATATTATTATAACTTAATTCACGTTACTAAGAATGAAGTAAAATCATCTTCTGTTGACAGGGTAGTTTTGGGTAATTATCAATCTGATAATTTTAATCCACTTAAAATTGATAATTCGAACTTACTTATTGATAAATTCAAAAATGAACTCAAAAATCAAGAAACAGTAATTATACAAGGGCCACCAGGTACAGGAAAAACGTATTTCATTTCTAAATTATTGAAGGAATTTTCACAAGAAAAAAAATCCGTTCTCGTAGCTACTTTAGCGAATAGATCATTAATAGAACTAGCTAAAAAGTATTTTGAAGAAGATTTTAATGAAAGTGTAAATGTTTATAAATCAAACCTGACTCTTGAAGAAAGAGGGATTGTAAGTGAATTGAGGCCAATGTCTAAAAATTATCTTCCATCTACAGGTGATGTTCTTTTAACTACATTTTATCAGATGTCTAGTTTGGCAACTGAAAGTATTTCTGATCCAATCTTCGATTATATTATACTTGAAGAGGCTAGTCAATGTTTATTAGGAACTATTGCAGCTGCTAAATTAATTGGAGGGAAAGTTATTTTAGTTGGGGATCCACAACAATTACCTCCAATTGTAAATCAAGAAAATTCTATAAGTATTTCTCCCAATATTGACTTGATGGAAAAGGCATTTTCTTATTATGCCTCAACAATAAATTGTCCTAAATTTATGTTGACGACCACATTTAGATTTTCTGAAAGTGCCTGTGATCAAACTAATGTTTTTTATAAAAATAGTTTAAACTCCAAGTCTAAAATTCAGGTTGGTAATTCGGTCTTTTCAGAACTTCCTTCGATGTATAATAAATCTGGAGGAACTTCCCTTTACTATTATGACTCCCAATCCCCCAAAGTATTATACGATTTGCTTTTTACTCAGATAAATTTATTACTAAAAATAAATCCAGAATTTGAATTTGCGATTTTATCCTCGACAAAAGCAGGGGTAAAACTTTTAAGGGATAATTTGTTATTTCGATTCAATCAGGTACAGGATCAAGTTTTGATAAATACTGTTGATAGTGTCCAAGGGTTAACTGTAGACTTTTGCTTCTATTTCGCATATTCAGAAAAAAAGCCAACTTTTTCCTTTAATGAAAATCGATTTAATGTGGCAACTAGCAGGGCTAGGTATTGTTCGGTAATTCTAATGGATGAGTTGTTCAAGGTTACGAAGCCATTTAAAGGTTTGGTCGCCGAGTTTATTTCAAAATGTTATTTTGGAGACAATAATTTTAAAAATGAAAGTAAGAAAACTGACATTTCTGCGTCTGCGAGTGAAAATACCTCAAAGTTGCCGGGTTTAAAAATAATAGATAAGATTGATCCTTCTCAATTTGAAAAGCCTAGAAAGGAAATTGTAATAGGTAAAGAAAATATATATGTTATTGACACGAATGTATTTGTTGATTGTCCTGATGTAATATCTAAAATAGATAAGAAACATTCCATAGTGCTATCAGCAAAGGTTATTGATGAACTTGATTTTCTTAAAATTTCATTAGGTGAGGAGCAGAAAAGAAATGTTCAAAAAGCATTACGTTTGATAAATGAAAGCTTAGACACAAGAGGAGTGAAAATGCATACGGAAGATTTGGCCCTATTGCCAAATGATTTTAATAAAAAGTCTCCTGATAATTCAATACTATCTGTTGCTTTGAAATTTAAAAACGAGAATCCTATTATGTTAACTTCTGATAATGGCTTACAGATCAAAGCAAAAGGATTAGGAGTAACAACTATTTCTTTGAGAGATTTTTTAAAGCAAAAAAAATATTAACAAAGTGATTTAATTTTTTAAATTTTTCAGCCTTCTATAAATTGTGACGCCTATAAAGTGAAGCCAATTGTAAAATGATATAACTGGTAGAATAAATAAAAGAAATAATCCAAATATTAATAAATTGTTACCGAGATTACCTTTCTCGTGATAACTTATTCTATTACCTGCAATTTTGTTTGCAAAAAGTGTTGCAATTTCATTATCCTTAAAAAATGCTAATGTTACTAAAGCGGCAAGAGTTAGTATTATTAAAAAGTACAAGGGTAGGTTTTTTATTAGAATTGACCATTTGTTTATTGGAGGATTTAATGATGATTTTTGATCGTGAACTAAAATGCTAAACGTATTAGGAATAATGACTACAAAGAGTCCAACAAATAAGAGGAGCGCCCATTCTATTGATTGCCAATCATATTCATTTTGTGCCTTTATTTCTTCAATTTCCAGGTAGTGGAAAATATCAATCAATAAAACGATTACTTCGATTAATAAACAAAGGACTAAGTAGGAGATTAGAAGTAAGTTGATTTTCTGAAATGTGGTAAGTTTCATTTATGATAATATTGTTAGTTATTGTATTTGAAATATAGATCGTGGAAATATATTTGAACTTCAATTTCATTCAGATATACGTGAACTGATGAGTTACTAATTTTCCTAATTTCGTCAATATTGCATTCACATTTCTTATGGTATTCTAATTTGCCGTTTATGTGTTTGAATAACCCTTGGTGTTCTTCAATCCACTTTTCAGTCGGTAAAGAATTGAAATTGTTAATGGCCTTCTCACAATATTTGCCATATTCTTCAATAAATACTTTGTGTTCACATAGCTCCAAATATAGATGACTGAAACAATCAAACCCGGAGTATAGTATAATCCATATCTCTGTTTCGTTAAACAGAAATTCATATTCATCTATTAAATTGTTGATTTCAGATAAATTGTAGACTAGAGGTGACTTGGCATAGATTCTAAAAACCGCCTCATCGCAAAGTGATTTCAGTTGTTGATAATGAGGATCAGGTTTGAAGCCAGGGTTCAAATCAATACCATCCTTTACATCAAAGGGATTGTAGTATCTATCAAAAACACTTGAATCTTCCATTTCTAGTACTATTGTGGCTTTAAAGTTTAATTAATTAAGTGTGCAGTATTGTCAAAATGATTGTTTTTTTTGTACTTTCTTGAAATTATATAAAAATGAAGTTCAATCCAATATCCAATGAATTGTTCTCAAATGATGGGCACTTAATTAAAAAACTACATTGCCCATTTAAAGTTGAATGGGAAAATTTAGAAGTGAGTTCTGATAAAGCAAGTCGATGTTGCGAAATTTGTAACAAAGTGATAATAGATACAGTAAAACTTATAGATAGTGAAATTTTATCCATTGTCAAGGATGATCCTAACACTTGCCTTAAGTTGAATTTCAACCAAGAAAACCTAGAAATTATATTTAAAGATGTTTTGGAGAAGAAGTAAAAATGAAAATGGCTTACGCATCATTGGAACTGCCAGAAGTAAGAGCGCAATTAATCGGGCTGTTAGAAATGGTTTTACCCCAATTATTAAAAAGGTTGAGCCTTCACCTAAAATCAATTCTAAATTTTCGATCATTCGTAATAAGGTAACAGGTGAGATAGATGTGATTAGTGATTTTAGGCACAATGTTAACTCTGATTTTGAAACAGTTTTAGATTGGACATTTTATTATCCACATTATTTTAAATCACCTTTTGCAGCATATCTTATACCTAATGACATTAAAATTGGGGAACGAGTTTTTATTAAGGATTTGATAGAAGATATAGTCGGTGATAGTTGGAATCAAGGTGATACTTATCGGTTGACAAGTTCCGAGGCAATTTGGGATGGGAATGAATTATTGATAGAATATAATTCTCAAAAGGGGTATTCTATTATTGGATAATAAAAATGTCAGTTAAGGTCAATTAATTGATTTATTGCCTAGCAGAAGTTAATTTGGTAAAAATCATATTTAAATGAAATTCGGCATAAGAAAAGTATCAATCTCTAAGAGCATAGCGGCAAGGACATCGTTGACTCGTATCGCTAAAAATACTCTAGGTCTGAAAGCCCCAAGGGGATATGGCTGGTTGACTAATCCTAAGAAGGCATTATACAATAAGGTCTACAACAAGACCTCTGTCAGTATTTTTAGTTCAAAATTTTGGAATTGGTTTAAGTAATGTGTGACGTAAACGGTCCTTTCAAGTTATGTACCTGTGAATATAGTGTGGATGAATCAAAGCCGCATTGGGTACTGCATCGGCATTTACAAAACAAGGAGGAAGTTCAAATAATGGGGCTGTATAGTCAGCCGGACCCTTATACGACGATTTCTGAACAAAGTCTTCAGCGCAGGATGAATTCAGTGAATGTATTTGATTTTAGCTATGAGCCAGAGGAGGGCGATTATCTAGAACTATTTTTGAATCCAACAATTGAATACGATGAAGAAGGTGAGGCTTATTATGATGAGTATTACCCGGATTATACATTAGAGTTCCGTAAGGCTAGGTGGCATTTATTAGTAACTTTTGAAAGATATATTTTCGAACATAAGCAGACGCAATCGGGGGAAATAAAGGGGCCAAAATCGGAGCTAACCATCGCATACGAACATTTTAAAAAAAACATTTCCGAGGATCAGTTACATAAATTTCAATACTTTAGTAATTACTACATTGACCCGATGGTAAAACGCACAAAGAAGAGTTTGATTGACTTTTTTAAGAATTATAAACAATTGGTAAAATGACATTTTCAAATCTTTTGAAATATTATCAGTTTCTTGATGATTTTCATTCACAAAGATTGTTATTAAAATATAGTGGTATCTTTCGTTCAGAACGGCAACCCCGTTCATATTAGTGGTTAAGTATTTTAAAAAGGGAGCTGGGTTTAAAACCTCTCCTTTTTTTGTAGTATATCAAACTAGTTATGAATAATCTATTCTACTTATCTATTTTAAGTATTTTTCTTGTTGGATGCGATTCTAAACCAATCGACTATTTCAAACGTACTCGTAAATCGTCATATGTTCGAGCTGGTTCAACGCAGACAGGTCGTCTAAGTAAATCACACGCAAGGAGAGGTGTTAGTCTCTCCAGTCGAGCATTTAAGAATCGTTTGAATTCGCGCAGTTATTATAATCGGAATAAGAATAGAAGGAAGTTGAAGATGAATGATTGATTAAAGATTAGGCATACAGTAATCGACAAACTCTTCGAATTCTGCATCATCAATAAAATATTGATCATATTCTTCGTCTTTACCTGGGTCTATCTCTTTCGTTTTAGCTAAATCAATACAGGCGCCTTCGTAATCTTTCAATTTAGCTTTTAGGATGCTTCTAATATAGTATATCCTACCTTCACCACCTGTAGGATCTAGTTTTAAACTTTCATTGTAGCTTTGGAGAGCATCCTGATAATATAGAGAAGCCTCTTGAGCAAAACCCAACAAAGCAAATGACAAAGCTTTAGCCTCCTTGCTCCCATCAGATTTTAACAGTAATTCTATTTCTCTTTTTCGTAATTCTATTTCCTCATCGTGGTAACCTAATTCATAGAGGCATTTCAAAGCTTTATTTAATACCTCTGTGTCGTCTGGAAGAATTGCTAATGCTCTGTTATAATCACTTAATGCATCTTCAATTTTACCCTTCTGTTTTTTTAAGTCTCCTCGAAGTATAATCATTTCTACATCGAAACGGTGATCTGCAAAGAAGCTATCTACAACAGCAGATGCATTTTCAAAAAGTTTAGATTTTACTAAGCATCGTGTTTTAGAAATAAGGCTTGGTGTATGTTTGGGGAATATTACTAACGCTTCATCATAGTAGATGATTGCCTCTTCATAGTTTTCTTCATATTGGTATGTTAATGCAAGGTTATATCTATTGACAATCGTTTCTGGAAGTAATTCTATTGCTTGATTTATGTATTTTCGAGCCTCTTCGTATTTACCAAGCCAAAGATAATCGTAACCGATTGAACCCAATATTTCCCCTGATTTATTGTAATTGAGTAATTCAAGATTGTCCTTTAGCGCTAAGTCAAATTTTTGAAGTTTTTCGTAACATAAAGCTCTGTTTCCTAAAGCCTTTTCATCTTTTGGATTGATTTTTAATGCTAAGGTTAAATTTGTAGCAGCCTTTGTGAAGTCTCCTTTGTCAAAATATGTAGCCGCTTTGCTTTTATAAATTGTTGATGTTTGCGCAAACGTTGCGAATGAGAGTAGACTAAAGATAATAAGTGCTAATTTTTTCATATCTGAGTTATATTTTTTTAAAGGAACCGGTACCAGTTTAGGTTTAGGTTTTAAGATAATTTCAATCCACTCAACTAGATTCATCTTGTGTTTATTGCGTTATTAATCGCAAGCTCTCGATTGTTTTTGACAATTAGGGTCAATTACAAGTGTTTCGACTTTATATGTCAAATTATTTGAACTGAAATCTTTTGTTTTATTAAATGGTAAATTCTCTGCCATTTGAAGTCAATCATTTGCAGTTAAGCATCTTAAAGTGCTAAGTTTAGATTTTAATGAACTATTATATGTTTAATCAAAATCGTATTCTTCGTGTTTTTAAGTTGATTACTCTTTTAAAGACTTTTCCCGCGAAGTCTATTAAAAGATTGGCCTCGACCTTAGAAATATCCGAACGCAGTTGCTATCGTTATATGGATTTATTATATGAATTGGGCTTCGAGGTGAGTAAGGATGAAAACAATAAATTCTCATTAAAAGCTGACCAGATTGTAGATCCATTTACCAAAGAGGAGTCTCATTTGATACAGGAGGTTTTAACTGTTTCGGTAAAGAATAATCCACTTGTGGCCTCAATTAAATCTAAACTACCATCACTTGAAGAATCCAATATATTAGCCACAAATATCGTAAATGGGCATCTTTCTAAATTAGTTTCCCTAATCAATGAAGCCATTTTAAATAAAACACAAATCATTATAAATAAATACCAGTCAGCAAGTAGTGAAAGTATTACAGATCGTTTGGTTGAGCCGATTGGCTTTACGGCTAATTATCAATATTTGTGTGCTTTTGAAATTGAATCAAATCAAAATAAGTATTTCAAGTTGGAGAGGATGGGAAGTGTTAAAATTTTGGATATTAAATTTCAATTTCATCCACTTCATAAATTAAATAAACCTGATGTTTTTGGCTTTAATGATTCAGGAGAAAGATTTAATGTAAAGTTAAAGTTGTCAATGCGAGCACAATTATGGATAAAAGATGATTATCCTGATACAAGCTCTTATTTACAGGATTTGGGGGATGGTTCTTGGTTATTAGATGTTGAGGTTTTCAATATGGAACCTGTAAATCGTATCTTGAGAAGTATGCCAAATGATATTCAGTTGAAATAAATATTGTTTTGCCTAGCCGGTCAAAAAAAATTATCTTTAAGATGATTTTATAATATCAATATGAGTAACATCTTAGAGGAGTTAATATACCTTGATAATGCAGCAACTACCAGGATCGACAATAGAGTCTTGGAAGGGATGATGCCATATTTTTTAGATTTATTTGGTAATGCTTCAAGTACACACAAGCTTGGTGAACAATCAAAAAAAGCTATTGAAACTTCAAGAGAAAAAATTTCTACTGCTTTAAATTGTGATTCTTCTGAAATTATATTCACTAGCGGTTCAACAGAATCAATCAATCTTGCTATTAAGGGTTTTGTTGAAAGTAATACACACAAGGGTAATCATATTATTACAGCGACGACAGAGCATAAGGCTGTTCTTGAAACCTTAAGGTATCTTGAAACAAAAGGTATCGAAGTCACATATTTGGAGGTTGATTCTGATGGTCTTATTTCACTTGAGGAATTAAATCAAAGTATAAAGGATACTACTTTGATGATTGCAATTATGTATGTCAATAATGAAACTGGTGTTATACAAGATATTGGCAAGATAGGCGAGATAGCTAGGCAAAGAGGAATTTGTTTTTTCACTGATGCTACCCAAGCAATTGGAAAAATTGAAGTTGACGTCAATGCATTGAATGTTGATATGTTGTGCTTTTCTGGCCATAAAATTAATGGACCAAAAGGAATAGGTGTTTTATTTAAACGTGATGGTATTGAGTTAACTCCTCAAATTCACGGAGGTAGTCAAGAGTATGGGCTCAGGGCGGGGACTCATAATTCACCGTTAATTGTTGGAATTGGTATTGCTGTAGAAATTGCATCTGAAGAGATTGTTAATAACTTTTCTAAATGCATTAATCTCAGAGAGGATATTCTGGAGTACTTCATTAAGAATAATATTGGCAAAATGGCGTTCAATAGAGATAAAACCGTACCAAATATTATTAGTATAGAATTGAATAACCTTGATGCTGATGAATTTTTAATGCTTAATTCTTCAAAGTTCTATGCTTCAACGGGTAGTGCGTGTAATTCAGGTTTGCAAATTAGTTCGCACGTCATAAAGGCCATTTTCAAAAATAAAGAAAAACAAATTATAAGAATATCAATTTAGATGGGCGAAAATTATCATTTAATAAGAATATCAAAATTAAAAAAACTAGGAGTTCCTTACGAGGAAATTATTAGTAAGATTTTTTATGAATATGGAATAAAGTTAACTGTTAGTGAAATTATCAATTTGGAAAACTTTGATTCTAAAGAAGGTTTAGAGTCAGAAAAAAGTAAAACCGAAATGATATTAAGCGTCTGCAAGTCCAAAAAAGTATCATTGTCATCAATTGAAATATCATCAGAAATAGAAAATATTTTTGGTTTTTACATTCATAAATCTGAAGTCAATAGATTAATTCACAAAAATTTAAGGGGCAAAATAAAATATGATCGATTAACATTCAAATATTTCATAAATGAAATATCGAATTCAGAAATTAATAAAGTCATTTCCGGAATTGAAAAGGAATTGACAAAAAAAACCTATAACCTTCTTCGTTATTCTGTAAATTATAGTCTTTTAGGGATAGTTAAGGAATATTTTAGATTAAAATATATTCAAGTTAATACAGGAAATCAAAAAATTGATTATTTGATCAAAACGGTAGTCAAAGACAACATTATAACTGATTGTGAAGAAGAATTTTTGAGATTAAAAGCAAGTGAACTCAAGTATGATAATGATATCATAGAGAAAGCTAAGTTGAACCTTGAATCTAATAACCCTTATTTAGATGATATTATTCATATCATTTTTAATGATGGTAAAATAACAAGTAATGAGTTAGAGTTTTTGCAAGAAAAAACAAAAGAAAACCATTTTAGCGAAAAATTCGTTTGCGAGAGATTTTGGATTATTGGGATTTCGGAGTACTCAAGTCACTTGTTGAAGATTAAAGACTTTCAATCTTTAATGATATGCTTGTTCGCAACAATTCGTCTGAATAGGGAAGATCTTATAGAAAAGTTGTTTATAAATGAATTGAATGTTCTGAAAAACAAAAATATTGAAAGCATAATTCATATGTCATTCATAAAATTAAATGGGATAGTTAATGAATTGTTATCAGATGCATTTGATTTTCAGTTCGATTATACAAGAAAAATTTTATTTGAAAATTATAAACCATTTGATGACGAAGAGTCTAAAAATGATGTGATTACAACAAATTTTGATGAAAACTCATTTGATCGGTTTATTAAAATTTTAAATCAAGAAAAGTTAAGAATTGGTACTCCTGATGTCAATTTGTTGGTAGAAAATATTAAATACAGAATTGAAAATAAATTATGGGACTAGTCGATTTACTAAAGTATGTTTCTCCGAATCAGAAAAATAAAATTCTTGGTAAAGAGACTATAAAAATAATTCGTTACAGTTTTGTTAGGTTTGACTATGAAGCATTGCCAATGCCAATATTAAATGAAGCTGTCGCATTATATGCTGGTATAGAGTTAGTTAATACATCAAAAGGTCGTGAGTTATTAATTGAATCTTTGCCAGTCAATATCCTCGAAAATTTAGGTATAAATGGGACTAACTCTGATGAAATTTTTAATAATGCAATTAATATATACAAAAAAGATGTTTTAAAATTTTTTGCAGATTTTGAGATAGAGGACTGTTATAGTAAAATTATAGAAATTGATGAAAGGTCAAATTTTGAATATACCATCCCCATTTATGGTGAATGTAATGGAGTAAATGCTTTCCCTCATTTATACCAATTAAGGGTTAAAAAAGAATTGATGGGTCATTTAAGAGCACCTATCAATTATAATACCAATAAATCATTGGTTACAATGCCTACAGGAGCTGGTAAAACAGTTTTGGCTATGGAAACAATTGTAGATTTATTTAGAGGCCATTTTGATGATAAACCACTTAATATTCTTTGGTTAGTTAACTCACAAGAGTTATGTGAACAAAGCTTAATTTCTTTTCAAAAATTATGGAAGCAAAAAGGTGACAGGAAAATTATGGCCCAACGTTATTATGACAGATTTAATACGTTGAACTTTGAAAATGTTGATAAAATCACATTTGCATCTTTCACATTGTTGACTCCTAGGATAATTAATAGATCTGATGAAGATTTGAGGCTACTTAAAATGGCGGATTATTTGTTTATTGATGAAGCTCATTTTGCAAATGCAGACGAATATCAAAATGTTTTCAAATCTTATGTAGAACAAAATAGTAATCCCAAAATTGTAGGTTTGACCGCTACTCCAATTCGATCAGATGATGATCAATTTGTGACATTAAAATCGATGTTCAATTACTATTTAAAGATCAAGAATGACGAGGGTTTGGATATTGATAGTCCTATTGAATATCTTCAAAGTCTTGAATATTTGTCTAGAATTGATTTTCAGGTCATCAATAATGCTTCTGAAAGAATTGGTGCTAATCTGGTAGATTATTCAGGTTATTATAATGACCTTCATTCAAATATCGAAAGAGTATGCAATAATTTGATTAAGAATAGGCAGAATACAATCATTTTTGCTGAGTCTAGGTCTCACGCAATTGCTTTAAGTCTATTTTTAAAATCACGAAATGTTGAAAATGAATTGATAGTGGGGGCTACTCCAACTGTAAACAGAAAAAAATACTTAGAACGATTAGAAGATAAAAATGATTCTCTTTCAATAATTGTGAACGAAAAGATTTTGTCAACAGGAATTGATATCAAAGGATTGAATTCAATAATTGTACTTTGTAAAATTGAATCCGTAACAACCGCACTTCAAATATTAGGCCGAGCTATGCGAGGTCCTAAAAATGGAGGAAATCCTTCAAATACGATTTATTTAACAAGAGATAATAGAACAAAACTTGAAAACTTGAGATTGCTCGAGGCGAGAGTTATAAATAACTAATAATATGGCTAATAATCTCTACGGGAGTAGATTCATCGAAAAATTAGTAAGTTCTGGGTATAAAAATCCAACTTATGCAATGGCAGAAATTATTGATAATTCTGTTGATGCAAATGCAAAGAACATAGATATAATTTTAGTTGAAGATCAAAAAATTGATGGTGGTAGAAATTCTCGATATGTTTCGGACGTCTTTTTTATTGATGATGGATCTGGAATGAATTATGAGCAAATTAACGGTTGTCTTAAGTTTTCTGAAGGAGAGGGGACATCAAATAGCCGAATTGGGACATTTGGAGTTGGACTTCCCAATTCATCAATTTATGTCGGAAGAAGAGTCGAAGTTTATTCTAAAGATATTAATACGGATAAATGGAACTATGTTTTTTTGGATCTAGATGATCAATTGGTTAGAACTGAACCAGGGTATGATTTGTCTATTGAAAAACATCCAAATTTCGATAATATTCATTTGAATGTAAATTTTGATGAGGCAAAAACCATTATAAGATGGAGTAAAATTACTAGGTTAAGTGCAAGAAAACCTGAGACAATAATTAAGAAAACATCGACATTAGTTGGCAGGATTTATAGATATGTTCTAAATGAAATAAATATAACTTTTAGCTCAATACTAAAAGGTAATAAAGAATATGACATATATAAGGAGAAAGCACTTCCTTATGATCCACTTTTTGTTTTATCAGAACGAAGCCAAATTACAGATTTGGTTTGGGCGCTCGCGACAGATAAGGCTAAAAACCAACAAAATCCTAAAATCCCTCATAATGAGGAGTTTAATACTCAGTTTCATTACAAAAAATTTATTGCTGGTTGTATACCAAACCAAACAATATTACCTCTATTTCAAAAAATAGATGAATATTGGGATGTTAAACAGAGAGTCTCAATTAGTGGCAGAGAATATTCATATAGAATTAAAGCATCTGTAGCTAATAAAAGTATAGTTCATCCTGGTATTAGTTCTGGGGGAGGAACTTCGCTTGGAATGGAAATTGGTAATAAGATGACAGGAGGGAACGACCTAAATGGTGGGAATATTTATTTTATTCGAACAAAAAGAGAGATTACTTGTGGTAGTTTTGGATTATATAGGACGACTAATGAAAAAGAGCGTTTCTGGACTATTGAAATAGAGTTTGACAGTGATTTGGATAAATTAATGGGGCTAGATTATCAAAAGCAGCAAGTTGATTTTAGAAGAGTTAATCAAGATGAAGTCAATGAAATTGAAAATGCATTAAACCTAGAAATCAATGAACAACAGCAAATTTTATTTCAAGACATTACCTATAATATTCAAAGTTGTCTGAAAAAAATAAAAGAAATTCTTAAGGGGTATTATAAAGAATTTCAATTAAATGAAAATGAAGCGATTGCTATTGATGGCGGGGGTAATGTAACTTTTATACCTACAGTTGAGCCAGCCGTAATTCAAGCTTTTCCGACAGGTCCAAGATGGTCGGATGAAAATAAGCAAGAAATGATTAAATTCTTGAAGGGTAAATTTATGGCCATAAAAGAAGAATCTATAGCACGTCAAGTGGATAATTTTGCAAATGGCCTAACAAATACGATTGTATTATATGACAATACGGCTGATGGTAATTTATTCAGTTTAAATAGTGTTCGTGGCACAAGAATTACATCAATTAATACTGAACATCCTTTCTACAAAAAAGTAATCGAGAAATTGAAAGAGAATAGAGCTTTAGGTGTATTTACAATTGCAATTGAAATGATTATTTGTTCATTTGCCTATGAAATGGATAGTCTAATCCGTGATGAGGAAAAGTTAGAGCTTATTTTGAATAGATACCTTAGATTAACTAGTGATAGATTATCTAAATTTATTACAGAAGGAAATATTGAAGTAGATACCTCTTATTGGGAGAATAGCCTAAATGAAGATTCTGATTTCTAAATGATTCGATTTTGAATTAACTATATTTTTATGCTTTTCTTAAGTGGTTTCAACTTGTATAATCAGTTTTATGAATTCATCGATCAAAATGAGGAGATAACTATTTTCTCGCCATATATAAAAACTGAACAGATAAGAAATCTAAATAAGTCAAAATCAATTAAAAGAATTGTAGTAAGGTGGGAGATAAGAGATTTATGTTTGGGAGTCTCAGATTTGAATTTGTACGATTATTGTAAAGAAAACAATATTGCCTTATACAGGAATACAAGAATTCATCTTAAGGTTTTATGGAATCATAAATCTGATATGATATATGGTTCGGCAAATATTACTAATCGAGGAGTTGGAGAATTAGGTGAATATAATTATGAATTAGCAGGTGCACATACTTTCAATAATATTGAGACATTTAATTACTTGAATAAAATTATATTTGATAGCGAATATGTTGATCAAAGTTTATTCGATGATCTCAGCAAGCTTGTTTCAATGACTGAATTACCTATTTTGAATTATCCAATATTAGATACGAAAAAAAAGCAGGTAGATTACTTTTTGATTTCTCAGTTACCGATGAATGAATCTCCTTTGATTTTATTTGAAAATATGAAGGATCTTTCGGATTTAAATGAAGATGAGTTAAGAACAACTTCACACGATATGGTTTTGTTTAATTTAAAATCAGATGTTTTTGAAGCTGAATTCTATGTTCATCTGAGTGATCAATTTAACAATCATCCATTTGTAATGAAATTCAAAGATTTTGTCAAATCTCAGCCAAATAGTTCCATTCATTATGGGGGATGTGTAAAATGGATTCAGGAAAATACCACAACAGTGCCGACTCCAAGAAGCTGGGAAATGAAGAAACAATTCATTATCAATAATTTATATAATTGGGTATGTTTTTTCGACTTAGAATTTTCTTTTGAAGTGCCAACTGGGGGGCATTCTCAAATTATAACATACAATGGTTTTAAATAAAACAGCTTACACAGCCTTCTCCCTCTGCATTTAAGATCTCGTCTTGCCAGTTAGCACCTGTTTTACTTTTAGCTCTCATTGTCTTCAAATAGTGATCTTTTTTTATCGCTTTAACTCTTTCCGGTTGATTTAGTTGTGACAATGATTCCTCCATCCAGGTATACCCATCTTTTTCATATGAAATAGCCATTTCGTATAATTTTGGATGTTGTTCTAAAAGCCATACCCACTCAATTTTTTGTTGATAGAAACAAAAGAAACAGCCTGATCGACTTCTTGAGTAGTGACCAGTTTTAATTTCTCCATCTATTTCCACCTGATATTCAACAGGTTTATAATAAGCTGGAATGCCAACTCCTGAATTTTCTAAAATTTCGAAAACATCATTTATTTTAATAATGTCCTGATTGTCGATTAAGGGAAAACTGTCAAGTTTACCAACAGGGTAGTCTGTGGTTTTAAGGAATTTGAAAATTACGTAATTGAAAAGCTTTAAATTTAAATCTAATAATGCGTTTAGCTTTTGAGATTGGGTGAATTTGAAGCTTATAGGTTGAATAACTACTTGATTGATTTTAGATAAATCAACATCCAATTCCTTCCCTAATTCCTCATATAGGAGTTGAATTAAAGTTAAGTTTTCGTTTGATAATACTTTTTTTATTACATCTTCACTCCATATGTTTCTTCTAAATGGGAAAATTGTTTGAATATTTTCTCTCTTTGAAATATAGCCTTCACGATTTTCATCACCTCTAATTCCTACATAAGAAATTGTCGGTTCATTTTGAATATGAGCTTCAAATGGTTGAAGCTTTAATTTATTAGTACACCAACGTGAGTTTGGTGAAGGAAGATATCCACCATAAACTGCTAGAAAATGGTCAAATGGATTATTTAAAGGAGAGTTCTCTAAATCCATTGAATTATAAACTGTGATCTTCTTACCTAACACAGAATTTAATCGATCTATAAGTTCATATGTCTCTGTTAATTCCTTACCCGTGTCACAGGTATAGTAATTAATATCTAAGCTAGGGTAGTTTTTACTCATATAAATCGCGAGTGCTGCACTATCCTTGCCGCCTGAAATTCCTAGTACGTGATTAACTTTACTCATCTGGGTTGATTAATTGATTCAATATTTCAACTAATAGTTCTTTTTTGAATTCTAAGTTGAATGGTTCTAATTCTTTGATAAATTGTTCTCTAAGTGTATCAACTTTTTTATCATACTTTTTGTTAATTACGACCTTTAGTTGCTGATTTATCCCATTTTCTCCAATGAGACTTAATTCAACCATTTTACCTTCTTTTGATGTTTTGTTGAACTGATGAATCTCTACTGCACTTAACAACCCGTTAGAATATAATTTTATGTTTGAGTTAAGTATATTCTTTTCTTCATCTAATAAATCTTCTATTCGTTTGTTTATGGCGTGGTCAGCTATAGATTTGACATAACTTAGTCTATCATCTAGTGGAGAGATAAGGCGCTCATAATACACTCTTTGAACTTTCGTTAATCTATTCAAATCAATCTGCGATAACTTCTCTTTTATCTCAATTTTGTAATTTGGGAAATCTTTATCGCTGCAATTAAAACTATCAACTATACCTTGCTCTATTTCGTCAATTAAGTCAGAATACGATTTTCTAATCTCTGAAATTGCATTTTGTAAATGTTCAACATAAGAAGTAACAACCTTTGAGTCAGTTTCATTATTCAAGGCATAAAAACCTAATGCATCAGGAAATTTATTGAATAATGCATCTTCTGGGTCTTTCGATAATTTAATTGAATCTCTAAGTCTAATTGCTTGTGGACTTAGGTTTCTTGTATTTAATGAATAGTTAGTAAGACTTCTATGGAATCTTAAAAAATTCCCATAAATGGCTAAAAATGTTGTATTAAGTCCTCCAGAATTATTGTTTATTTGTGTAATCTCTTTATAACCTTCTAATAAGTTAATTTTGAAGCCCGAAACTTGGTAGCTTTTAATTGAAAAATCGCTCGGTTTTTTATGAATTAGGTCTAAAGTTTCCGTTGAAAGATAAGGGGTAAATCCGCCTGTAATATGAAATAGTGCAAATTCCTCTCTTTTAGACACTAAGAAAATTGGTATCCAAAATTCTATGAACCCTTTTTTCAATTTGAATGGAGCTTTTCTTAAAATCGAATAAAGTTCATTAAGATTCCTGTTTTTAGAAAAACAAGAATCAAGGAATTTCTCGCATTCTTCCCAAATGTCAACTAACGAATCTTCAAAAACATTCTCTATTTTATTTCGATTCCTTTGTGGTGCGAATATTTGGTATTGATTACTTTCTTCGTTTAATCTGTGAATCCCAGTTTTTTTCAATAAAGTCAAATAAATTGCCTTTTCTGGAGGGAATTTAGCAGAATCAAATCCTAAATCTTCAATCGTCTCACATTCAATTAATCGTGCAATAAGAGCTTTTCTTGCTGAATTTATTGGAGTACTTAAGAATTCTTTATTTATTAATTCGTTGAAAAAATAAGGTGTTTTAGGATAAATATTGAAACAAATCTTCGTAATAAGATTATTTAAGTCTTTTTTGCTTTTTAGATTTAATTGTTCCTCACCGTCATAAATCCAAGAATTTGTATTGCCTATAAATAATGAATTAGTGACTAAGTCCTTAAGTTTACTTGTATAATAGTCCTTTTCATCCTTGAGTAATTTTTTGGCATTTATGTCATCAAAATATTTCGATATTATTTTTTCAAGTTGTAATATTTTGAAAATAGTACTTCTGATTTCTTTCGAATTAAAATATTGAACAAAAATATTTGAAGGATGATTTTTAGAATATTTTTTTATTTCTTCTTTATCCTCAAAATCGAATATCAAATTGATATAACCGTCAATTGACCCTTCAGCATCATTTATATTTTCTAATGACTCATTTACCCTAAATTCAAAAAATCTTGAAGTACCAGTAATTGATGAATACTTCTTTGCTAGAATAATTGGAAAATCTGTAAGGTTTAAAATTTCATTTTTTATTGAAAAATCAGGGTTAATCTCTTTAGAAACGGCAATTAGCTCTCTTTCTAAATCAATGTCGGTACCTTCTAAAAAGTTTAATTTATTACTGTGTTTGTAATATCTTATTATACCTGCTTTTTCTAATTTTGTGAGTATTTCGGAAATATCTACTCCTCTGGTATATTTGAAATAGCTAGATAAGAATACCTCGTCAAATGTACCCCCAGCCTTTGTGAAAATGTTTGACAATCCGATTGTCTTAATTACCTCAACTGCTTGTTTATAATCCTCATCAAAAATTAGTTCTGCTCTTTCTATTGCTTTAAAAGTTGAGCTCCATTGTGGTTTATGTGGATTTTCAGGACTTAATATTTCTGAAGGTAAGGTGTAAACCAAATAATCGAATACATTTGAAACAGAGTAAAACTCATTTGTCCTTTTATGTATTGACACTTCTGATTTGTCATTTAAAAACGAAAATAATGAACGCTCATTTTGGCCATATCTTTGTAAAGAATTGACTAACACTGTTGCAGAAATCCAATCTAAAGGGAACAATGCGAGAGATAGCTCTTCGGTTATTAAATTATTATAGCTAATTAAATTAGAATCCTTGATTAATGTTAATAAGTTGTCGTAGTCGAATTTATCTGAATCCTTAAGATTAAAATCTTTTAACTTATTGCTCGCAAAGAAAATTAATTGTTCAACAGGTTCATTAAATAAGAGATCCGTAAATCGTCCTTTTACTTTTTCCCATTCAAGCTGATCTTGGCTATTTAAATTTCTACCATAAGTAGCAAAGTTTTGATGTAAGGTAATGATGAAATAACTTTCGGTTTCATCATTATTAGCCCATTCAGCGATTTTTTGAAGTAGAAATAGCTCTTCTAATTGGTTGTTTTTCGCAGCAAATTCTAAAAATTTGCCAAATTCATCTACTAGAATAACTAGTCCTTTTGCCTTACTCTTTGCTTTTGTTAATCTCTTTTGAAGGGCATTGATTATGGTAGTATTGTTAACTTCACTTTCAATCTTTAACTCGTTAGCAAGAGTTTGAGTAAAAGATACGGAGTCTCCAACAATCTTTATGAAATCGAATGCCTTGAATCCTTTTTTGTCGTCAAGCGTATTAAAGAAAAGCTGTTCGCCATTTAGATTCCTTTCAAGAGCCCATAAAAATGTAGATTTCCCGGTTCCGTAGTTACCAATTAAATTGAATGATTTAGATGAGCTAGTAGGTCTAAGGAAAATTCTCTCAAAGATTTCTTTAGTATTTTCTGTTACTATATATTCAAGAGTTTTACCACTATCCCTTAAAATATTCGTTGAAATATTGTTACTAATTCTCATATATAGAAGATAATAAATCTAGCTTGAAGTCTGGTGTGTTGGTTTTTATTTGTAACTGTTTGATACCAGCATCGTCTTTATATACAAATCGGTTGTCAATGTTACATATTTGAGATATCAAATTTTCAAGTGAATCTAAAGTAAGACACAAAAATGAACCTAAAATTTTTCTGATTGAATCAAGATTAACTACCGTTTCATTTTCAAATGAGTCGCAGATAAAGTACATAAATAAGTAAGGAGAAATAGAACTCTGCTCTCCTAAATTAATTTTATAGACTAGTTCACCTGATTCATTTCTTCTGTTTGTTTTTGATATTAAATTAAGTTGCAATAATGGAGCATTAAAGTCATCCTCTACGGTTTTGATGTTTTTTACAGGTGCAACATAAGTCTTTATGAAAACATTGAAGTCTGAAGCAAGGGTATTTTCGGAAACTGATTTTGTTCCATTTTGGTGAAGTCTTCTATTGATATAGTTTATAACAGACTTTTCAGAAAACTCTTGTGTTACCTTGTCTGCAAAATAGTCTAAAAATATTATTTTGAAGATTGATGCGTATTCATCTTTGCAAAGGTGATATTGTAAAAGCCAAACAGAGCTTTCATTTTCTAAAAATATGTCTTTCTCTATGATTTTTCGAGCAATTGGGGTTATTTCTCCTTCTGAATTAATCCACCCAAATGCCTTTAACCAATGATGTATTGACTTTACCATATTTTTGCCTACACCCAGCTCTTTAATAGCAAATATATCATCATTGAATGCATCAACTTCCTTGTAGTCAAATAGTTGCACCCCTTTTGTTAACCACTGCTCTTTACAATGAAATGTCTCGTGCCCTGAAAATCTTAAAAATTCCTTCACTTTAATTAAATCATTTTTTATTAAACGAAGATAATCAAAATGGAGAAGTTTATCCATTTGCTTTAGTCAATTAAAGGAAATTATCAGTATAATTATTTTTTATCACTGTTAATTATTTGATATATAGATTGTTATCTATTTTGGGTTGAGATGATTTAATTTGTCAATTAAGGTCAATTTAATCATCGAAGTAATCATCATCAATTTCTAAATTGCTGGTAGATGTATTATTCAACTTTCCTAAATAATGAAATGAGTCGTGTTTTTCGTATACTCTTGTTGATATAGATCCATTTTGTAATCCTATCATTAGACCTATTATATATGATAGGTGATTAATATCCGATCCGGCAATAATGATTGGCTGATCTTGGGCAAGATAAAATCCGTCACACATCTTTTCTAACATCCCCTTAATAAAGTTGATTTCAGGAATTAAACCGAGTTCAACTATAGCAGGTACGAGAGAGTTTGGATCTTGTACTTTAAAATGGACTACTCTTTGACCATTTCCATTAATAATTTCGTCGCTTAATTCTATTGAGCCAGGTAGTTTCATTTTTTTAACTGTTTTGATGGTTCTTCGTTTATCTTGGAGATTAAAGACTTGAATTGATTCTCTGTAATTATCAATTTTACAGGTCTTTCGACCTTGTTACGTGGATTCAATACTTTTAGCATTTTCATATAATTCATTTTATAATAAATATTTGAAAACTCATTATTTTCGAAATTTTGGCAGAATTTCTGCAGAATTTTTTCTGGGATTTTTTTAGTTCGTGGCATCGATCTACCTTTTTTGAGACGATTTTCGAGTATAATGACCGGGGATACCCCAGTTACTCCTGCCCCTCCGGCCTGCAGGAGATCCTTGCCACTGAATATTTGATAGATATTCCTGATCGGATCTGATCGTCAACCACCCATTCTTCAAAGTTGTGTGGCAAAATCCTTAAGTTTTCATCATCGTTGTATCAAACAATTAGGCGTATCAAACTAATCTTAGTAGAATGCTCCGGTATGTTAAATAATGCGCTTACATTAGCCATAGAACAATTC
>JACCDQ011098057.1_pt1 | contig 29334 bp, 35 predicted proteins | sample 7446031 | NCBI WGS metagenome assembly JACCDQ01 (sample SAMN15323442, study PRJNA562643) | freshwater metagenome | isolation source: river surface water | place: USA:Blue River Watershed | collected 2017-08-17 | reverse complement strand
CCTGCTCCCAAAGCAGGTGCTCTACCAAGCTGAGCTATATCCCGGAACCTAAGTATAGGTTAGTATAATCAGTTTTTGATCCATGTCAAGTCTGGACTCCCAAATTCTTCAAATTTTATTTTGAGAGTTTTGCAGGTTGAAACTATTGGGTTGGATCTTAATGTTAAATAGGTAACATTAAACCGAGATTAAACGAATTATTAAATCATTCTTTAAAGCAACTCAAAAAGATGGTTCTCTTACAGTCCAAACTAATCTTACATCTCGATTAATTCTAAAAACCAAGCTTCTATATTTAGAAGAAATTCTTCATTACAAATATCCCATTAATCAATTAGAAAGTTAATTTATAATTTTATGGTACTATCATATTTCTTTGAAATCAAGAATATATAAGTTATGGTTATTTAAATTTATTGGTTGGTTATCCATTAATTTATTATCTTTATTTAATTATTTTAGAAAGTAGATCTTGAAAAGTTACGGAGTTAAACTTAGTACCAACTTTGAAAATAAAAATCCAAAAAGTTAGCTAAATTTAGAATGGTAATAGTCTAGTTTGAGCCTGATATTACATCCATTTAAGATAAAAATAAGTTCTAAGGGTGTAAGAAGCACTCTAAAATTTCTACATTTCAAAATCTAATCTATTTTTATTTAAAGAATGTATAATATTAATCAAAGATATATTAATTTAAAATCCAGTATGTATATAAATTTTATTACAGACCGAAAAACATTAGGTTATGAAGTTTTGAGGGATACGAGTTGTGGGATGAAATTAGTGTTGATTATCGATTCAACCATTTCACTAAAAAAAATTCCTTCTAAGTTTAATTATAAATCAAAAAGAGTAATTGTTGGCATTACTTTAGTATCCACACTTTGGTTAAGTAATGTTGAAGCAGCTCCAGCTATGGGGTTAAGTCTAGCTGCTGCACCAGTGGTCAGACTTCAGTCAAGTTACAGACATTCATATAAAGTGAAAACTGCTCCAATAGTTAGGCCACGTTTAGATAAAATTGTTATGACGTCTCATAAACATATGATTCCATTAATTTATCTCAATGGTCATTACTCATATATTAATGAACAACTTTTGAAACGATTAAGGTCCGGTGATTTGAGTGCGAATTTAACTATAGTTGCTATTGGTGTAGTTATTTATGTAATGTGTCAGTTTTCAGGTGTGGATGCATTTACAATTTTGAAGCAAATTGGTTAGTGGAATGCACCACAGCCTAATCCCTTCTTTGGACCAGTACCAAATCCAACTTCGACACAAATTTCAGTCATTCCAACAGAAGCTCAACAGTTTAATGATATGTTATTAAAATTTAATGACCCTGAGTCTCAGTCTCAGTCTGAATCTCTGATGACTAAGATGACTAAAGAAGAAGCTTTAGAATTAATTGCTAAAACTTATCCAGGTTACATGGAAGTTACAGAGAATGAAAGAATCACAGACTGGCAAGCTGCCAAACACCTTTATCATGCTAAATCGCTTGGGGTAGATCCCGAAATGTATGGGATGACACAAGAACAATTGCTGAAAATAAGAGATACTGGTGGCTTCACCGAGTATGTTCGGAACGGTAACACCTTGCCTTCAATTGAACATGTAAGAGCTTATCAAAGAGCATTAAAAAATGTTTGTGAAAATTCTCCTCCAAAAGAAGATTCGAAATATTATGATAAGAATGGTGTTACAGCGGCAACTAGTTATTATGATGAAAACAAGAGAGTAATTGTTACTTTTAACAAGACGACTGGCGATTTAATTACGGGTTATATACAACGAAAAGAGCTTTTTCACCAGTTTAAGCATGATAAGATTATAGGTGGGAAACAATGGATTGCTAAATGGGGAAACAACTAAAATTAAAACATATGGTAAATACAAATTACAATAAAAAGCAACATTACGAACTCTTAAAACAAAAATCGACCGGCATCAATTTAGAAGAATATTCGTCTGAACTTCGAAAATATTCTTGCATGCTTGAGGCTCATTTGGATTGGCTAGGTCGTGAGGGTTATTTAAAATTACTAGAAAACTTTCAAAAAGGAAAAATTCAGGATTTTCAGTTTTGTTTCGCCTTTGAGGAGAGAGGTCTATTAATTAGTGCTATATCAGATATTTTAGAATCAAATTTAATTCTTTTCTCACTTCACAAAAAATCTAATCATTTTTCAAGTTTCGTTTCTCTCACAATTGATATTTGCAGAAGTTATCTTGAAAATGCAGAGGATAACGATGAAGATTCTAAAATTGAATTTAAGAATTGGATTGAAGAAATTTCTCTTCAAATTCAAGAAATTTTAAAACAAGATCGGACTACTTTGAAAGATTCTACGGATTTCTCAGAATTAGTAGATCAATTGAGCTGGGAAACCAAAGATCAATATTTTGAGCTGATCGAAGAATTTTTAGATGAATCGAGCAACTTCTTAAATGTAAAAAAAAAATACGAGTCACTTGTGAAGGTAGCAAAAGAGTTAGAATCGAATTCAATTTTTTTAGAGCCTAGTTATCAAGCTCTCGGATTTTCGAATTTTATGCACATCCTAATTCAACTCTTTGACCGTTATCAGATGGACCCTGAAATTAGTCCAAAAGTCTTCAAATCTTGGGTTCGAAAAATTCTCTTCGAAATGAAGAATCATTATTCTTAAAATACGAGTTCTAACTCGTATTTTAAGAATAATGATTGGTTTTGAAAAAGTGACAAAAATAAAATCACTTTTCCAAAAATCATTTCAGAAATTCGGTACTTAGACTTCTTTAAACTCATTTCCGCTATGATAATGAATAATTAATGTACAGACCTGAATAGATTGAACTTGGTCCATCTGAAAATGGTACAGAATAAATCTATAGAAATTATTTAAAAAATTTTTATTGCAAATTTCCTTAAAATGTTAAAGTTCTTCGTTTTTTACTTTAACATTTCTAGGTTCTTGGACAATTTCAGCATCTATAATATCATCTGGATCTTCAGCTATTTTGTGGATAAAATCTTTGAAATAAACTGTCTTTCCTTTAGATTTGTTTTTAATTTTTCTGGTATTTATTATTTCTTCAAGCTGTTCTGGAGTAGGATTCTCAACAAGTCCAAGCTCTTCTTTCATTCTCGCTTTTATAAATTCTTCAAAAGTTTGATCTGAGTCAAAATTGAACTCTAGGAGAGGATTTTTCTCTGAATCCCATGGTTTCATTTCTATACCAAAAGATGATATTACTTGGATAAAACATGAATGTGCTGAGAGACATCATGAATTAAAATATGGCTCAGGATATTCAGAAGCTCATGAACGTGCTCAAAGTCGTTATGACGGTTACCCGTGGGAAAATAAATTTGAAATCAAATTAAGAGGTAAAGTGATGAGATTTTCAAAAACTGATAATATTTATAAGATTATAAGAATAACCGGTTCACAAGATAATATTTTAGGTGTGGCTTTTGATGATAAAAACAACAGTGACAATAATATTGAAGTAATCGAATGGGATTTTCCTAACATTGATAAAAGCAGAATCCGAACTTCAAAAGAAGAAGTTTTGGAACAAGTCCTTTCCGGATTGGAGTCGGTCAATCAATCTCTTGGAACAAATTATAAATTATCTCAAATTTATTTTTCACCTTTTGATAGCGGAACCAATTCAGTTTACAATTTATTAATCTATAAGTTGATTAGACATTATCATAGTGGAAATGAATTTAAAGAAGTCTAAATATTGGATTTCTGAGATGGTTTTGGGAAAGTAATCTTTCCCAAAAACCATTAATTTTATATAAATTTACCTACTTAATATTAAAACCCTACCGATTTTTTTTCTTTCGTCTTCACCACTAAAACCTGCTTATTTTCGACTGAATTTTAGGTGAGGGTGTTTAGTAGTTCAGTTAGCTCAAGTAGAGTTTGGAAATCAAATCAATCTACTTTAATCGCAGAAAATGCTAGTTTGGAAAACTTATTCGACGAGCTGAAGGATAATTAAAAGAATAAAAAATTGTAAATTAATATCGTTTTAAAATATTTTATAGATTTATAAAAATCAAAGAAAACTAGCTATTAGTTTTTATCAAAAAACGTTAAAAGATAACGTTTTTTGATAAAAACTAAGTGTTCATTACTAATTCGAAATTAGTAACGACCGCCTTCTGGATTCGCTTGTACACTGTAAGATTTGATAGTGTAAGTGATTGAACGAGGGCCATTTTCTGTACGTTCTAAGTAGAAGCCTGGCTCGTTAACTGGACGGTTAGCGATGAAAGACATAACACAACTTTCAGTACCGTAGCTAGCATCAAACGCGTTAATACGGATGTAACCAGCAGCACATGATTTACGAGCTTCACGTAATTCGAACATTACAGTCGCAGGATCTTTAATGTCAAATAATGGTAAACCCCATAATTCCCAGTAACAGTTACGTGGGTGTGGATCATCTGTCCATTCAACGTTCATCGCCCAACCTTTGTTAATACAGTAAGCGATTTGTTTTTCAATTTGTTGATCAGTTAAATCTGGTAAGAACGAGAAACAACCTTGTGTAAGTCTCACTATTCAAATACTCCTTTAATAATTTTTTTAAAAGTTTATAACTTCTTATACGTTTGCTGTTGGTGTTTCAGCGAAATCAGCTGTATCAGTAGATGTGTAGTTGAAAGAAATATCTTTCCATAAATCTAAAGCTGTTTGTAATGGACCACATGTTTTAGCAGCATCGCGTAAAATTTGAGGACCTACAGCGTTGTTGAAGTAATCTACACCTTCGTTACGAGCTAATGCCATTGCTTCTAATGCAACACGGTTAGCTGTAGCACCAGCTTGAATACCATCAGGGTGACCAATTGTACCACCACCGAATTGTAAAATTACATCATCACCTAAATAGTGAAGTAATTGGTGCATTTGACCACAGTGAATACCACCAGATGCAACAGGCATACATTTACGTAAAGCTGCCCAAGTCATTTCGAAGAAAATACCGTAAGGTAAGTTAACGTCTAAGTTAGTTAAACGTAATGTGTCGTAGAAACCTTTAATCATTAAAGGATCACCTTCTAATTTACCAACAACTGTACCAGCGTGGATGTGATCTACACCAGACATACGCATCCATTTACAGATAACACGGAAGTTAATACCGTGGTTCTTTTGACGAGCGTAAGTAGAGTTACCAGCACGGTGTAAGTGTAATAACATATCGTTTTCACGAGCCCAAATAGCAATACTTTGAATTGCTGTGTAACCCATTACTAAATCGATCATAACGATTACAGAACCAATCATTTTAGCGTACTCAGCACGTTTGTACACTTCTTCCATAGTAGCTGCTGTAATGTTTAAGTATGAACCTTTAACTTCACCTGTAGCTGCTGATGCACGGTTAATACCTTCTAAACAGTATAAGAAACGTTCTCTCCAACGCATGAATGGTTGTGAGTTAATGTTTTCATCATCTTTTAAGAAGTCTAAACCACCTTTTAAACCTTCGAAAACTACACGACCGTAGTTTTTACCAGATAAACCTAATTTAGGTTTTACAGTAGCACCTAATAATGGAATACCGTATTTGTTTAAACGCTCACGTTCTACAACGATACCTGTAGCTGGACCTTGGAAAGTTTTTAAGTATGAGTGAGGAATACGCATATCTTCTAAACGTAAAGCAGCAACTGCTTTAAATCCGAATACGTTACCAATGATAGAAGCTGTTAAGTTAGCTAAAGAACCTTCTTCGAATAAATCACATTCGTATGCGATGAAAGCGAAGTATTGATCATTTGTGTTTGGAACTGGATCTACACGGTAAGCTTTAGCACGGTAACAGTCACAAGCTGTTAATAAATCAGTCCATACAACTGTCCATGTAGCTGTAGAAGACTCACCAGCTACCGCAGCAGCAGCTTCTACTGGATCTACACCTGGTTGTGGTGTAACACGGAATAAAGCTAAAACATCAGTTTGTTTTACTGTGTATGAAGCATCCCAGTAACCCATTTTAGCGTAAGGGATTACACCAGATTCGTAACGGTCACTTTTAATTCGAGTCCGTTCTGATACAGATTGAGACATTGATTTCTCCTTAGAATAAAAAGGCAATATATAATAGATATTTAACTAATTTTTTTTAAATTAGTTCTGTCGGTTGAATTATAACGAACAACCTTAATTAACATTATACCATGATAATAATCTAGCACAATTTAGTTATAATTTATTATTGTTATAACTTTAAAGAATAGTTTTATTAAAATAGTTTAATGTATTATCTTAGAGTTTAATTCAACTTATTATTTCTTTATAATAATAATTACAACTTAGTAAGAAATTAATTTTTTACAAAATTCATCTATATAGTTTAGATTCGATAATTATTTTATGGTTAAGCAATCAAACAAAATATTAAATAAAAATATAACAAAATTAGTTAATAAAACATATCAATATGGATTTTCAACAAATATTGAAAAAGATATAATTGAGAAAGGATTAAATGAAGAAACGGTTCGATTAATATCTAAAAAAAAGAAAGAACCAGAATTTTTATTAAAGTTTCGATTAAAGGCTTTTAACAAATGGAAACAGATGTCTGAACCTGAATGGGCTTATTTAAAATTTCCAGAAATTAATTATCAAGATATTATTTATTATTCAGCTCCAAAATCTCAAAAAAAATTAAAAGATTTAAGTGAAGTAGATCCAGAATTATTAAAAACTTTTGATAAACTTGGAATTTCTTTAAATGAGCAAAAAAGATTAGCCAATGTAGCTGTAGATGCAGTTTTTGATAGTGTTTCAATTGGAACAACATTTCAAGAAGAATTAAGTAAAGCTGGTGTAATTTTTGCTTCAATATCAGAAGCTGTTCATGACTATCCTGACTTAATTGAAAAATATTTAGGTTCAGTAGTTCCAATTGGTGATAACTATTTCTCTGCTTTAAACTCGGCTGTTTTTACAGATGGTTCGTTTTGTTATATACCTCAAGACACGATTTGTCCTTTAGATTTATCCACTTATTTTAGAATTAATGATCAAAAATCAGGTCAATTTGAACGAACTTTAATTGTTTCAGAAAAAAATAGTAAAGTTAATTACTTAGAAGGGTGTACAGCACCTCAATATGATACAAATCAACTACATGCAGCTGTTGTTGAATTAGTAGCATTAGAAAATGCGAATATAAAATATTCAACAGTACAAAACTGGTATTCGGGAGATGAAGTAGGAAATGGTGGGGTTTATAATTTTGTCACTAAAAGAGGATTATGTGCTGGAGCTAATTCTAAAATCTCTTGGACCCAAGTTGAAACTGGTTCATCCATTACATGGAAATACCCTAGTTGTGTTTTAGTTGGAAATAATTCACAAGGTGAATTTTATTCAGTAGCATTGACAAATAACTATCAACAAGCAGATACTGGAACAAAGATGACTCACATTGGAAAGAATACACGTAGTCGTATCATTTCTAAAGGAATTTCAGCGGGAAAATCAAAAAATAGTTACCGTGGATTAGTTAGTGTTATGAATAAAGCATTAGGAGCAAGAAATTATTCTCAATGTGATTCTTTATTAATCGGAAATTTATCTAATGCAAATACGTTTCCATTTATATCAGTTCAAAATTCAACTAGTAAAATTGAACATGAAGCTTCAACTTCAAAAATTGGTGAAGAACAGATTTTTTATTTTTTACAACGTGGAATTGGTTTAGAAAAAGCTGTTGAATTGATGATTAGTGGTTTTTGCCGAGAAATTTTCACAGAATTACCTTTGGAATTTGCCGCAGAAGCAGATAAATTATTAACATTAAAATTAGAAGGAAGTGTTGGCTAATGAATTTAAGTTCTCCTATTTTAGAAATTAAAGATTTAAAAGTTTCGATTAATGAAAATGAAATTTTAAAAAATTTAAACTTAAAAGTTGATAAAGGTGAAATTCATGCAATTATGGGACCAAATGGTTCAGGGAAGAGTACATTTTCTAAAGTTATTGCAGGTCACCCAGCTTATTCAGTTTTAGACGGTGATATTTTATTTAAAGGCGAAAGTATTTTAGATCTGGATCCAGAAGATAGATCACATTTAGGGATCTTTTTAGCTTTTCAATATCCAATTGAAATTCCAGGAGTAAGTAATGAAGATTTTTTACGACTAGCATACAATGCAAAACAAAAATTTTATAATAAACCCGAAGTTGATCCTATTGAATTTTTATCTATTATTAATGCAAAATTAAAACTTGTTAATATGTCACCGTTATTTCTAAGTCGAAATGTGAATGAAGGATTTTCAGGTGGTGAAAAAAAACGAAATGAAATTTTGCAAATGATCCTATTAGATTCTGAAGTTTGTATTTTGGATGAAACTGATTCAGGTTTGGATATTGATGCTTTAAAAATTATTTCGACTGGAATTAACAATTTCATGAATGAAAATAAATCTATAATTTTAATTACTCATTATCAACGTTTATTAGATTATATCAATCCAACATATGTTCATGTGATGCAAGATGGAAAAATTATTAAAACAGGTTCTGCTGATTTAGCAAAGGAATTGGAAGAGAAAGGTTATGAATGGTTAACTGTCTAAAAAATTTTATAATGAAAGATCGAAATTAAGAATTATAAAGAATCTTGAAGTTTGGTCTTTCTTACAACATTTTTTGAACCTAATTATAATAGTCAAATTCTATGTTTTAAAATTTCAGACAGAACACGACGTTTAAGCTAACTATTGACACGATTTTCTAGTTTAAAAGATAAAACGGTATTAGTATAAAAAGCATATTTGATTTATTCGAAACAATCTTTATTTGGGGCTTATACGTAGGTCTCCCAGTAATATTAATTATATATAATTTTGGTGCCAAGAAGACGTATTGCGGCTGGTGCAGCAAACGGTGTTCGTCCTACAGTAGTTAATCCTGGCGTAGGAAATCCATATCTGCCTCTGCAGTCAAAACCAGCTCCGCCTGGTTTACCTGGGGGGTCCAGGTGGTCCGCCTCTACCGGGTCAGCCACCAATATACATGCCGTTGGGGCGTCCGATAACACCTCAGGCTCGAACAGCAAATTCAATTTTCTTTGCAGGCTCACTAGGTTGGATTTGCTTAAACGAGTATTGGGGTAGTCCTATAGCTCTTGTAGGTTGTACTAGTATGGTTATGGCGTGATTTTTACGTGGTTTGCTGTAGCTTTAGGTATTAATGTGAAGATCTATAAATAAGTGTTTGTTAGCGCACCAATTATTAGAAGTGCACTAACAAATCATTTCTTATTAATTTATTAATTGAATCCATCTTATCTAATAGTTTTTGAATTTCATTCGATTCAATAGATTGAGTTCGGTTTTTTTTTTAATATTCATAAAATAAGTTGAAAATCATTCTTGCGGTCTTCCATAATTTTCTTCCCTTCCTTAGTTAAAAAGGCTTCGTGATTGCTAGGTCTACGTTTTGATCTTTGATTCTCAAACGTTGATTAATCAAATACAACACAACTAAAAACGTATTTTTAATCATTGTAAGTTATTTATCAGAAAGTTCATTATGAATTATTTTCAAGAATCTTAAAATTAAGATTCTTGAAAATAATTCATTTAAGCCGCTTTACTTGGTAAAATAGTATATTGACTTACAAGTTCTCTAAATTCAGAACCATCAATTGTTTCAGCATCTAATAATTTCTCAACTGCTAAATCAATTACAACTCGATTATCTAAAATAATTTCTTTTGCAATTTGTTCACAATGGTTAATGATTTTACAAACTTCTGTATCAATTCGATCAGCAATAGCATCATTTGATTCACCACCCATAAACATTTGTTCATTGTTATCATCTTCTAAAGCAATTGGTCCAATATTAGACATACCATAACGAGTAACCATTTGTCGAGCAATATTTGTAACTTGTTGTAAATCATTACTTGCACCAGTAGTAATTTCTGGATCACCAAAAACAATTTGTTCAGTAACACGTCCACCTAATGTCGTAATAATACGAGCTAATAATTGAGAACGTGATAATAACATTTGGTCTTCTTCTGGTGTAAACCATGTTAAACCTTTTGCTCCACCACGTGGAATTAAAGTAATTTTTTCTACTTCATCGTGATTTTTTAAAACTGATCCTACAATAGCATGGCCTACCTCATGATAAGCAATTAATTTTTTATTTTTTGTATCTTCCATTGTAGAACCAGCAATACCACCAATAATTCGATCAGCAGCTTCATTTACTTCATTTTTTGTAATTGTTGATTTTTTATAACGTGTTGCTAAAATAGCTGATTCATTTAATAAGTTTGCTAAATCTGCACCTGAGAATCCTGGTGTTCGGTTTGCTAACTGAACTAATGAAACATCTTTATCAAATGGTTTATTTTTAGCATGAACTTTTAAGATCCCAATTCTACCTAACCGATCAGGTAAACCAACAGTAATTTGTCGGTCAAAACGGCCTGGACGTAACAATGCTGCATCCAAAATATCAACTCGGTTTGTAGCTCCAACTACGATTACACCTTTATTTTCTTTAAAACCATCCATTTCTGTTAATAATTGGTTTAAAGTTTGTTCTCGTTCATCGTTTCCACCACCAATTCCGGCACCACGTTCACGACCAACAGCATCGATCTCATCAATAAAAACAATACAAGGAGTATTTTCTGATGCTTTCTTGAATAAATCTCGAATTCTAGCTGCACCAATACCAATAAACATCTCTACGAATTCTGAACCTGCAACACTGTAGAATGGTACATTCGCTTCATTTGCAATCGCTTTGGCTAATAATGTTTTACCTGTACCCGGAGGGCCTACTAATAAAACTCCTTTTGGAATTTTTGCTCCTACAAGCGTATATCTTTCTGGTTCTTTTAAAAATGAAACAATTTCTTCAAACTCAGCTTTTGCTTCATCAATACCTGCAATATCATCAAATGAAATTCCTGTATCAGGTCGTTGATCGAATCGAGCCGGTGATTTACCTAAATTCATTGGTGAATTTCCATTATTTCCACCAAAGTTATCTGAATTTTGGAAGAAGAAAATTAAACTACCAATAAAAATTAATGGTAATAGTAAATTACTCGCAATATTAATTAAAATACTTTTTCGTGGAGCAGGATGAGCATCAAAATCAATATTATACTCTTTTAATTTTTGAATAAGTTGTGAAGCACCTACTGGAATTTCCACACGAATTGATTGTGGTCGATTTCCAAGTTCTGGGCTTGAAGCTTGAACAATAGCATTCCGACTATTATCGTATAAATCTACTTGTTTTACCCAACCCATTTCTAAATATTCTAAGAATCGACCATAAGTCATTCTCGAACTACTAACATTTGTATTTAGATCTGCTGGTTTTGATGGATTTTCATTAAAACCAATCACATTAAAAGTTTTAAGACCAATAAAAATACAAGCTAAAAAGAAAAGTCCTATAAGGATTTTCTGAATTGTATTACGATTCATTTTTTTTTTATTTAATTTTTTATATAAATTTGTTCTTAACTAAATAATAACAGAAGTCAAATTATGAAACCAACTCTTTTAAAAATTTTATTGTTTAAATTTTAGATTTTAGAATAAAATTATAACAAAATTACTTCATATTAATAAAAAAAAATTCATTATGGTAGATCGTAATAATACAGTTCGTATTTTAAGAAAAGAATCTTATTGGTTCAATCAAACTGGAACTGTTGCATCAGTGGATAAAAGTAAAATTCGTTATCCTGTAGTTGTTAGATTTGAAAATGTAAATTACAGTGGTACAAATACAAATAATTTTGCTATTGATGAATTAGTTGTTGTAGAAAAATAAAATTGTTTAACAAAAAAAGTAGATCATCTTTATTTATCGATACGATTGATCTACTTGTTTTATTCTGATAGTATTTTTTAATTAAAATTAATTTTTAGAGAAAAATAATTCTTATGGTAGATTTTCCTCAAATTGGAAGAATGGCACCAAATTTTTTAACAGTTGGAGTTTATAAAAATAGATTAGGTAAAATTAGATTATCTGACTACTATGGAAAAAAGTATGTTATTTTAATCTTTTACCCTGCTAATTTTACTTGTGTATCACCCACAGAATTAATTGCTTTAAGTGATAGAATTTCTGAATTTCGAAAACTTTCAACTCAAATTTTAGGTATTTCTGTAGATAGCCCTTTTTCTCATCTTCATTTCTTGTTATCAAAACGAAGTGAAGGGGGATTGAGTCAGCTAAATTATCCATTAATTTCTGATTTAAATCAATCTATAACCCGTCAATATAAACTATTAACAAATGAAGGCTTGTCATTTCCAGGTTTATTTATTATTGACAAAGAAGGTATAATTCAATACTATACGGTTAATAACTTATTATGTGGAAGAAGTATAAATGAGTTGCTTCGGATTTTAAAATCAATCCAATATATAAAAGAAAATCCAGGACAAGCTTGTCCTGCCGATTGGAAATATGGTGATAAAATTTTATATTCACATCCATTAAAATCAAAAGTTTATTTTAAAATATTATATTCTAATAAAAAGAATTAAAAGCTTATGCCAAAATTAAAAACTCGAAAATCAGCTTCAAAACGGTATAAAGTAACAGGTAATAATAATTTTTTACGTCGTCATGCTTATAAAGGGCACCTTTTAATGAAAAAGTCAAACAGACAAAAACGAAAATTATCTCAAGTACTTCTTGTTAATGACAATGATAGAAAGGCTATTAAATTAATGTTACCATACTAAAAATATAATTAATCAAAAATTAAATTACAATGGTTAGAATCAAACGTGGAAACGTCGCACGAAAACGTCGTAAAAAAATATTATCTCTAGCTAGTGGTTACCGTGGTGCTCATTCGGCATTATTTAGAGTAGCAAATCAACAAGTTATGAAAGCGTTGCGCTACTCATATGTAGGTAGAAAACAAAAAAAACGTATCTTTAGAAAAATTTGGATCAGTCGCATTAATGCTAGTTCTAGATTAAATGGAACAACGTATAGTCAATTAATTCATAAATTTAAAAAATCAAATATTGATTTAAATCGCAAAATGTTATCTCAAATCGCAGTATTAGATACATCTACTTTTAAATCTTTAATTGATATGAATTAAATCTAAAATCTAATTTAAATTATACACTTTTTCAAGGTATAATTTAAAATAGAAAATCTATAACAACTCTTTTAAAATGAATGAAAATGATGATTTAGAAAAACTTATTCAAAACTTACCTTTTTTCCTCCAAAAACAACTTAATAAACATAGCAATAAAGATCAACTTATTGAAATTATATTAGATCTAGGAAGACGACCAGAAGCTCGTTTTGTAAATGGACCACAGTATCTATCTCAAAAAATTATTTCTTGGCAAGATATAGATTACACTACAAAACGAATAAGTAAATTTAGTAATGAAAATCGTGCTGGAATTGAAAGAACTCTTCATCGAATTAGTTGTATTCGAAACAGGCAATTTTTAATTAATGGATTAACTTGTCGTGTAGGTCGAGCCGTTTTTGGTATTATATCAGTTATTAGAGATTTATTAGAATCTGAAAAATCAATATTGATATTAGGAAAACCAGGAGTTGGTAAAACAACAATAATTAGAGAAATTGCTCGAGTATTAGCTGATGAAATGCAAAAACGAGTGATTATTATAGATACTGCAAATGAAATTGCAGGTGATAGTGATATTCCTCATGCAGGTATTGGTCGTGCAAGACGTATGCAAGTTGCAAAAACAGAATTTCAACATCAAGTTATGATTGAAGCAGTTGAAAATCATATGCCTCAAGTTATTATTGTGGATGAAATTGGAACCGAATTAGAAGTTCTAGCTGCACGAACTATTGCTGAAAAAGGAGTTCAGCTTGTAGGAACTACTCATGGCAATTGTTTAGAAAATTTAATTAAAAATCCATCCCTGGTCGATTTAATTGGTGGTATTCAATATGTTACACTAAGTGATGAGGAAGCAAAAAGGCGTGGAACTCAAAAAAGTATATTAGAACGCAAGGCTTATCCTGCATTTGAAATTATTATTGAAATAAATGATCAGAATATTTGGACAATACATGAAGATGTTAATCAATCTGTTGATTTATTTTTGCGTGGTAATTTCGGCATTGGACAAATTCGAAAATTTTATACTAGTGAAAAAATAAAAATTAAATGTCATAAGACTCAAAGCTATCAAAATTCATTAATTTCGAATTCAGTAAATTTAAATAACTCTTTTTTAACCACAAATAAAAATGGGGTTGTTAGAAATCAATTTCAAAATCAAAAATATTTAAATTTAGAGTCTAAAAAATTAGTTATTTATCCATATTCTTTATCACATAGTTTATTAAAAGAAGTATTATTAAAAACTGGACGAAAGTTTGTTTTAACAAACGAGATTAAAAAAGCTAGTCTGATTCTTGGTTTAAAAAAACATTTAAACCAAAACTTCAAATTAATAAAGTTAGCAAAACAAAAAAATATTCCAATCTATGGTATAAATAATGTTAGTCTCTATCAAATAATAAAAATTATGAGATAAATGATAACAATGTTTCTATAAACTCATAAATAAATAGTTTGAATTTAATTATCTTAAGTTTTTTGTTTGAAAGATAAGACAATTAAATTCAAACAAGCGAATAACTTTCTTCTTGTCTAATAGTTTTTTTACAAAGATAGTAAATTGTTATAGAAAACTTAATAAACATTTATTATGGTACAGTTAAGACTATATGTTTTAAAAAGTAAAAAATATTTACTGTAATATTAGAAACAAGTTAAAATGTTTAAAGTTTATATATTTATTACTATTAAACAATTTTGTAAATTATAAAATAATTATAGATCAAAATCACTATTAATTTGATTCAACATTCGAAATGTTTTCAGTTGCAGTCTAAACTAGCAATGGATTTAAAAAATAGTAGTTGATAAACAATTTATACTAATATATCTATAATGTTACCAAAATTAATTCTATATTAAAGTTTACAAAGACTCTAAAGTCTTAAGATCAATCATGCTCTTCTTTCCTAGTTTCATTTCGGTTGTTTATTCTTAGTTTCATTATGGTTTATCAATTTTATTTGAACAATACTTAACATAAGTTCTGAAAAACTTTCAAAATACTATTTCAAAGGCAAGCTAATATTTTCCTCTTTAAAACTTAAACATTTTTTAATTCTATTGTTCTTTAATCTTTTCAAATATTAATCTGATCGAATCTTACTAAATTAAGAAAAATTAGTTAAATTATTAACTTTCAATATTAAATATAAAATAATAGAGTTGGTAATTTATTAAAATGTCTTTTTAACGACTTTTAAAATCTTTTCTAATAAAAATAAATTTAATTTAAATAGGAGTCTTTTTTCTCTACATAAAAGTAGAATAATAATTGTGCCTATTTTGGGAACTTCTTGTTTCTTTTTATTTAAAAATCTACTGATAGATAATATAATTCTAAATTATTCCTATAAAATTTACTAGAATTTGATGAATATAGATTCAATACTAAAAATCAAATGAATTTATGTTGCTATCTTACGATCCTGGCATTGTGAATTTATCTAAAAATCATATTAAATCTATATCCAAGTAATAAAATAATACATTTTAATTAAAAAGTCAATGAATAATTTTTTAAAAAATTATTCATTGACTTTTTAACTAGTCATATGATATCTTTTTATTAAGATAAACAATAAAGTAAATAAGCCTGGATAGCTCAGTTGGTAGAGCAGTGGATTGAAGATCCTCGTGTCCCCAGTTCGAATCTGGGTCTAGGCATTTATTATAAATCAAAATTAAGAAACTTCGTTTTATTTGGATCAAATTTTAATTTGACATTTCCCAGAGGACCGTTTCGTTGTTTTGCAATAATTAGTTCTGTTATATAGTAATTTTTAGTATCATTTTGTTGCATATGAAATTCTTTATTTTTATATAACATTACTACTAAGTCGGCATCTTGTTCAATGGAACCGCTTTCCCGTAGATCGGATAATATTGGCTTTTTATCTATTCTATTTTCAACATTTCGACTTAGTTGGGATAAAGCAATTATCGGAATATTAAATTGACGAGCAAGATTCTTTAATGCACGAGTAATAAAAGATAATTCTTGAACTCGATTTTCGCTCTTTGATTTTGGATTTTGCATTAATTGAAGATAATCAATAATAACTAAATCAATTTGACCTTGTTCAAAAATAATCGTTTTTATTTTAGATTGAATATTTTGAATAGATAAATTAGATGTATCATCTATGAAAAATGGTATTTTCGACATAATTTTTATTATTTTGTTCAATTTTATCCAATCTTCTTTGTATAATTTACCACTTTTTAATCTTGTTTGATTAATGTTTGTTTCAATAGCTAATAAACGATACATGATTTGTTCTTTCGACATCTCTAAACTAAAGAATAAAACAGGTAATTTAGATTCTCTTATTACATTAATTGCTATATTTAAGCCTAGGGCTGTTTTTCCCATAGAAGGTCGGCCAGCAATTATAATTAAATCTGATTTTTGAAATCCTTGTGTTAATAAGTCTAAATCATTAAATCCTGATGCTAGACCTGCTAAACTTGGATTTAGAGATTTTTCTTTTAATTCAACAAAAATATTGTTTAATAATTCAGCACTACAAAACAATTTTTGACTTTTTATTTCTGTAACTAAATTAAACAATTGACTTTCAAAATCACTTAATAGATTTTCGAGTGAAATATTTGTAATATATCCTGAATTTATTATTTCATAACCTAATTTAATTAGTTTACGTCTTAAAAACTTATCTTTAATTAAACGAAGATATTCGTCAAGATAAACCAAATTAGGAACTTGATTTATTAATTCAATTAAAACTTTTATACCACCAATTTTTTCTAGTAAGCCATTATCTTGTAAAAATGTAATTAAAGTAATAACATCAACTTTTAATTCATTTTTATATAAAAAAAGAATAGCTTTATAGATTTCTTGATGATTTTTAAAATAGAAAGCTTCGACAGGGAGCGTTTGTACTGTTAATTCAACTGATTCGAGATTTATTAATAAACAATTCAAGACCATTTTTTCAGCTAAAAAATTATGAGGTAAATGTTTTTGAATTAATATTTGTTCGTTAATTTTTTTAGAAGATTGCATTATTTAATTTAAAAAGTTAATTTGACTCTAAAATCTTGTAATATCATTTTATTAAGATTATAATAAGTTATACGCGTCCTTAGTTCAGTTGGTAGAACGCTAGTCTCCAAAATTAGATGTCGAGGGTTCAAGTCCTTCAGGACGCGCTACTCTTTCTTTAAGAGGTTTATATTTCTAACTAATAGAATTTTAAAAAGTAAACATTTTGTAATTAATTTACTATGTAAAAAATTAAAGTAACTCTTATTTTTAAATTTTTTACAAATTTGAATAAGGATAAATTTTTTTATTAAATTATAGTATTAAATTTTCATGGCTAAAAAAATTACTGCATTAATTAAACTTGCTTTGCCAGCGGCTAAAGCAACACCTGCACCTCCTGTTGGACCGGCATTAGGACAACATGGTGTTAATATTGCGGCTTTTTGTAAAGAATATAACGCAAAAACTAATGATAAAGCAGGACTTATCATTCCTGTAGAAATTTCAGTTTATGAAGATAGAAGTTATACTTTTGTTCTTAAAACACCACCTGCTTCTGTTTTATTAGCTAACGCAGCAAAACTTCCAAAAGGAAAAGGTTCAGCAACTCCAAATCGAGTAAGTGTAGGATCGGTAACAAAAGCGCAGTTAGAAGAAATTGCAAGAATAAAATTACCAGATTTAAATACTACAAAAATTAGTAGTGCAATGAAAATTGTTGAAGGAACTGCCCGAAATATGGGTGTCTCCATTGTAGATTAAATGAAAATTAGATAAATTTTTAATGGAGAAAAGTTATGCGGAAAATATCACGTCGTCATAAAGAAAATATAGAAAAGACTAGTAAGATTGTTTATTCAACATTAGAAGAAGCAATTGAAGTATTAAAATCAACAGCGACGACAAAATTTATAGAAACTGTTGAACTACATGCAAATTTAAATATTGACCCTAAATATGCGGATCAACAATTACGTACAACTGTAACATTACCAAATGGCATTGGGAAACAAACAGTCATTGCTGTTTTAACGGATGAAAATAATTTTGCACAAGCAGAATCAGCTGGTGCTGATATCGTAGGAAATGATAGTTTAATAGAGCAAATTACTCAAGGTAATATTGATTTTGATCTATTAATTACAACTCCAAATATGATGCCAAAATTAGCTAAATTAGGGCGAGTTTTAGGTCCTAAAGGTTTGATGCCATCTCCAAAATCAGGGACAGTTACTAGTAATTTAGAATTAACATTAAGTGAATTTAAGAAAGGCAAATTCGAATATAAAGCAGACAAAACAGGAATTGTACATGTAAGCTTTGGAAAAGTTGATTTTGAAAACAATAAATTAGTTGAAAATTTACGTGCATTACACAAATCAATTGAACAAAATCGACCATCAGGAGTTAAAGGTAAATATTTTAAAAGTTTATTTATCTGTACAACAATGGGTTCATCACTTCAATTAGATTTAAATGCTTTTGAATAAATTGTATCAACAGCAATAAAAAAATTAAAATTTTATAATATAAACAATATTTATTATGTCAGAAAAAATTGATCAAATCGTTGAAGATTTAAAAACGTTAACATTATTAGAAGCATCAGAATTAGTAAGTAAAATTGAAGAAACATTTGGGGTAGATGCTTCTGCAGCTGTAGGTGGAGGAGTTGTAATGGCAGCTGCACCAGGTGCTGTGGAAGAAGTTGAAGAACAAACAGAATTTACTGTAATGCTTGACGAAGTTCCTGCAGATAAGAAAATTGCAGTATTAAAAGTTGTTAGAGGTTTAACAGGATTAGGACTAAAAGAAGCGAAAGAATTAGTAGAATCAGCACCAAAAGAAGTTCAAGAAGGTATTGCTAAAGATGCAGCAGAAGATGCTAAAAAACAAATTGAAGCTGCTGGTGGTAAAGCATCATTAAAATAATATTAAAGTAATTCTTATTTAAAAAAAGTTAAATTAGTTCATCGTTTAACTTTTTTTAAATAATTTTTTGAATTAAATTATTTACTTTAATTGACATATTATTAAAAATCTGTTATATAGTAATATACATAATTCTTAATATCTATTAACTGCATTGTAGAATCGATATGACTTAGATATCGAAAATATCTTCAATACTCGCGGAGTAGAGCAGCCTGGTAGCTCGTTGGGCTCATAACCCGAAGGTCAATGGTTCAAATCCATTCTCCGCTAGAAATTTTGATAATATATAATTTTAAGAAAAAAAAAGGATTTTTTATTAAAATTATATATTGAACGTTAAACATTTATAAAGTTTTACAAATGACATTAAATTTACAAACACCGTTTCCTACTTTTGGGGGAAGTACTGGCGGCTGGCTACGTGCAGCTGAAGTTGAAGAAAAATATGCGATTACTTGGACAAGTCCAAAAGAGCAAATATTTGAAATGCCGACTGGTGGCGCAGCAATAATGCGTAATGGAGAAAACTTATTATACTTAGCTCGTAAAGAACAATGTTTAGCATTAGGTACACAATTACGAACGTTTAAGATTAATAACTATAAAATTTATCGAATTTTCCCAAGCGGTGAAGTTCAATATTTACATCCAAAAGATGGTGTTTTTCCAGAAAAAACAAACCCAGGACGTACATCTGCAGGATCTCGTAATTTTTCTATTGGAAAAAATCCTGAACCAGCATCAATTAAATTTAGTGGAAAAAGTACGTACAATAGTTAATAAATATTTAAGATTAGTTTTTTAGCTAATCTTTTGGCGAGATGGCAGAGTTGGTCGATTGCGTCTGATTTGAAATCAGATGAACCTTTGCGGGTTCCGTGGGTTCGAATCCCACTCTCGCCTTTAGAAATTATGTTTTGCTTAATCGTGTCAAAATATTTTAAAAATTCTGTTATGAGTAAAATCTACGATTGGTTGTGCGATTCGAGGCTATGTTCGTAGATGGGTTAAAATCCCATACAAGAATACTTACTTGTTGAGTGAGCTGGCTAGGTCGGAGAATGGTTATCAAAGCCTAGAAGCCCAGCAGGATATCAATGTGGCCTAGAAGCCCAACGAGGGGCCACCCCGATTATCACAAGTACATATGGTTATCTGCCAAGAGAACTGACGGAATAAAACATCGTAACGTAGGTCGGGCAGTAGCATTAAAAGAATGAAGGTTAACCAGCTGGAATTTAAGTATCTTTTGCTACCGGTGTAAAGTCAGAACCTAAGTGTACAGAGTACGAACATGGAACGAAGTAACCCATCAACGCTCCTAATTTAATAATTAGGTAGGACCACTAGATGCGTGAAATGGGAGGGATGCATCAAGAAGCCAATGCCCAACATGAGATATACATGTATCGCCCAGAAGGAAGGGGTAATTCCCGGGATATGCAGACGTGATGCAAGGAATATGAACTGCTTTAAAACTTAGTAAGGTCAAATCTAAACATGGAAAACATAAAAAGTTGGAACGACATTCAGTGGTCAAACATTGAAAAGACTGTCTTCCGCCTTCAACTTCGTATATTTAAAGCATCGAAAGCAAAGGAATTTGAAAAGGTTTATAAATTACAAGAAACTCTCGTCAATAGTTATTCAGCAAAATATCTTTCAGTAAGGAAGGTTACACAGGATAACAAAGGTAAAAAGACACCAGGGGTGGATAATGTCGTCATCGAAAAAGCAAAAGATAAATTTGACTTAGCGAATCGAATTACATTGGATGGGAAAAGTTCTCCTATACGGAGAACCTACATTCCAAAACCAAATGGAGAGTTACGTCCTTTAGGTATTCCAACTATTGAAGACAGGGCGAAACAAATGTTAGTTTATTTAGCACTTAGTCCACAATGGGAAGCTCATTTTGAAGAAAATAGCTTTGGGTTTAGACCAGGAAGAAGCACAACTGATGCGATACAAGCCGTATGGCTTGGTCTAAAAGTTGAAAAATGGATTCTTGATGCAGATATATCGAAATGCTTTGATACTATCGACCATCAATATCTACTGGATAAATGTAACACATATCCTAAATTTCGAAAGCAATTGCGTGCTTGGCTGAAAGCGGGTATATTAGATGGCGAGAAATATTCGTTTCCTGAATTAGGAACACCACAAGGTGGAATAATTTCACCCTTGTTAGCAAATATTGCCTTACATGGTATGAGAGAATGTTGCGATCAATATATTAACTCCTTAGGGGGCCGTAGACCAAATAACAGGCAAGAACTAACTTTTGTAAGATATGCAGATGATTTTGTTATATTTCACAAAGATAAAGAAACACTGCTTAATATTAAAAAGGTCATGGAAGAATTTCTAAAACCAATTGGTTTAACATTAAATTCAACTAAAACACGCTTGGTACACAGCAGAAACCATTACGATGGACTTCCTCCAGGATTTAATTTCCTCGGTTATCATGTTGTTCATCATACAAAATGGAATAATATGCGGTTAGCTTTCAACAAGGAAGAACCAGTTAATAAGGTCGACTTCGTTCGAATAATAACACCATCAAAAGAAGGTCTCGAACGACATAAAGGCAAATTAAGGGATACTATACGCCAATATAAAGGCGTAAATCAAGAAAGGTTAATTCAAATTTTAAACCCTATTATTAGAGGTTGGGCATACTCAAAACGCACTCAAATAGCATCAAAAGCTTTTCAGGCCCTAGATAAATATGTTTACGATTGTCTTTGGAAATGGGCTCGTAAAAGACATCCTAAAATGTCCAAGATAAAACTAAAGCAAATGTATTGGCATGAAATAGACGGCTCTAAATGGGTATTTGCAGTTAAAAAGCCTAGCAAAAACAAAAATGATGAACCAAATTACATTAGGTTACAATATCATAGAAGAATCAAAATTGTTAGGCATATCAAAGTTAAAAAGGATGCTTCTCCATTTGATGGCAACTTCATATACTGGGCAAAAAGAACAGGAACAAGTCTTGTTATCCCCGAAAACAAAGCTAGATTGATCCGTCTGCAAAAAGGTCGTTGTAAGATATGCGGAAATTCATTTCTGCCAGATGATGTTATTGAACGAGACCACATAAAACCTTTAGCACTTGGTGGAGAAAACCGATTATATAATGTTCAGGCAGTACATCGTTACTGTCACATAAACAAAACAAGCAAAGAGTTGTCTTTAATTCGACAAAATAAGAGAAAGTAACTCTGTTCATATTTCTAGGAGCCGGATGAATTGAAAGGTTCAAGTCCGGTTTTGAAGGGAAGTAACTTAAGTAATTAAGATGCTCACCCCAACTGAAGAACGATTAGAAGTTCAAGCAATTGCTGATGATATTTCAAGTAAATATGTACCGCCACACGTAAACATTTTTTACTGTTTTGGAGGTCTTGTATTAACATGTTTCTTAATTCAAGTTGCAACTGGTTTTGCAATGACTTTCTACTACCGTCCAAGTGTAGTAGATGCTTTTGCTTCAGTTGAATACATTATGACGAGTGTTAACTTCGGATGGTTAATCCGTTCTATTCACCGTTGGTCAGCTAGTATGATGGTACTTATGTTAGTATTACACGTTTTCCGAGTTTATTTAACAGGTGGATTCAAAAAGCCACGTGAATTAACTTGGGTTACAGGTGTAACGTTAGCAGTAGTTACTGTTTCATTTGGTGTAACAGGTTACTCATTACCATGGGATCAGGTTGGATTCTGGGCATGTAAAATTGTAACAGGTGTACCTGCAGCAGTTCCAGTAGTAGGACCACCACTTGTATTATTATTACGTGGTGGTGAAAGTGTTGGTCAAGCGACATTAACACGATTCTACAGTGCCCACACGTTCGTTTTACCATTAGCTGCGGCTGTTTTAATGTTAACTCATTTCTTAATGATCCGTAAGCAGGGTATTTCGGGACCGTTATAAATTGAAAAACTTAGAATTTAAAAAATAAATATAAACTAATAAATTTTATTATGTCAGTAATTAAAAAACCAGATTTAACTGATCCAAAGTTACGCGCTAAATTAGCAAAAGGGATGGGTCATAATTACTACGGTGAGCCAGCTTGGCCAAATGATATTTTATACATTTTCCCTCTGACTATGTTAGGTATGTTTGCATGTGTTACAGGTTTATCTGTATTATCACCTACACCATTAGGTGAACCAGCAGATCCATTTAATACACCATTAGAAATTTTACCAGAATGGTATTTCTTCCCTACATTTAACTTATTACGTGTATTACCTAATAAATTATTAGGTGTATTAGCTATGGCAGCAGTACCATTAGGGTTAATTACAGTTCCATTTATTGAAAATGTTAATAAATTCCAAAACCCGTTCCGTCGACCAATTGCAAGTTTAGCTTTTATTGCTGGATTCTTTTTCGCTGTTTGGTTCGGAATTGGAGCGTGTTTACCTATTGATAAGGCAGTTTCGTTAGGATTCTGGTAAACAGATTTTTAACAAATAAAAATAAAATACTATAAAAACTTATGAATATTCATAAGTTTTTATAGTATTTTAAGATGTTAAATTTAATGTTAAAGCAATACTAAAGTAGATTAAAATCCCAAATATAGTTAAAATATTTAAAAATCGTTCAGCAGAACTCGGTGAACCTAATATATCACTTTTTGTCGCAAAACTAGATAACCCTACATTTTCTTGCGGTGTACGTAAAAAAATAACGATGATTAAGAAAATGCTTATAATAAACCCAATTAGTTTTAACATATGTTTAAGGATTTTTAAATTATATTATTATTTTTAGAATAATAATAAGTTAACATATTAATCTTCAATTTCAAAGATTTCTTTGAAAACTTTACTTACTTTATCACCTGAATCGATAGCTTCTAAAGGATCTTTTCTTAAACGGTGACGTAAACATAAAGTAATAATTTTTGAAATATCTTCTAAAGTAACTTTATCACGTCCGTTATAGGCTGCATGCGCTTTTGCTGCACGATTCGTTACAATATCACCACGTAAACCATCAACATCTAATTTACTACAAACTTCAGAAATTTTTACTCGTAAATCGTAATCGATTTGCACACTTGGTAATAATTTTTGTGCTGCTACAATACGGTCACGTAATTCTTGTTGTTGAGCTTCATAATTTTCAATCCAAACCATTGGAGTTTGGTCAAACGATGTACGTTCTTCTACAACTTTTACACGTAAAATAGGATCTTTTACAGTTCGAATTTCAGCATGCATACCAAATCGATCTAATAATTGAGGTCGTAATTCTCCTTCTTCTGGGTTTCCTGAACCTACTAAAACGAAACGAGCTGGATGGCGAATCGAAATACCTTCTCGTTCAACCGTATTCCAACCTGAAGCTGCTGAATCTAATAAAATATCTACTAAATGGTCATCTAATAAATTTACCTCATCCACATAAAGAAGACCACGGTTTGCTTTTGCTAATAATCCGGGTTCAAAGGCTTTAACACCTTCTGTTAGAGCTTTTTCAATGTCAATTGTTCCACAAACTCGATCTTCTGTTGCACCTAATGGTAAATCAACCATTGGAATCTTAATAAATTCAGTTTCAATTGATTCACCTTTTTGAATTGCTGATTTTACTTCGTTACCCATTAAATCTAAATCTGACTTATGAGAGTTAAATGGATCATCTTTAACTACTTCAATTTCAGGAAGTAAATCTGCAATTGCACGAATTGTTGTTGATTTACCTGTTCCACGATCTCCCATAATCATAACTCCGCCAATTTTTGGATCAATTACGTTTAATTGTAGAGCTAATTTCATTTCTTCTTGACCAACAATTGCTGTAAATGGGAAAACTGGAGTGTCAAATTTTTTTAAATTTTCTGTTACCATAGCTTATTATCAATTATTAATATAAAAAAAATTTTTAATTTACTAACTAGTTAGTTAGATTTCTGAATCAAGATTAATTCTTATTATTCGTATAGTGTAGAACCTAATCTAATAGCTAAAATTCCAGCTAGTAAAGCAATACATAATGCTGTATAAACTTGTGAATCATAAATCATTTGAAACTCCTTAATTTTTAAATTTTAAATAGTATTTAATTCTAAAGACTATGGTATGCTAAATTTTAACAAAAGCGTTTTATAAATCTTTTAACGTTATATCTATTATTGTAGATTAAATTCAAAAATTAAATTAATAAAAATCATTTTATTAATTTAAAATAAATTTTTATTACCAACTTGATTTTGTTACACCAGGTAATAAACATTGATGAGCCATTTCTCGAATAACGTTTCGAGATAAGCCAAAATCTCTAAAATAACCTCGAGGTCTTCCAGTTTTCCAACATCTATTTCGAATTCTTGTTTTAGCGCTATTTCGTGGTAATTTCTGTAGTTGTGAGTGAAGTTCTAATTTTAAATTAAAACTTTGTTCATTTTGATATTTCTTTAATAAACTAGATCTTTTTGAAGCATATTTTTTATGCAACTTAATACGTTTTTTCTCACGTTCGATCATACTTTTTTTTGCCATAAAAGTAATTTGTTGTTAAATATTTAAGAGTTTAAAAATTTTAGAAAATAATAGAAAGTAAATAAACAAATTATTTATTTACTTTTTAGTTTACTGTATTTTTAGAATTTAGACAAGTAAAATCAATATTCAAGATTTCAATTCGATATCAGTTTAGCTTTAATTAATAAGACTTTAAAATTGGAAAAAATTAAATTAATTAATTTTTTATATATTTGCTTATAATAATATATTAGCTAGCTTTTATGTAGTTTAGTTGTAAGAAAGTCAAAAATCATTATTTATATTGAGGAATGTATTACTATGGCATTACCATGGTATCGTGTTCACACTGTTGTTTTAAATGATCCCGGACGATTAATTGCTGTGCATATTATGCACACAGGTTTAGTTGCAGGTTGGGCTGGATCAATGGCATTATACGAATTAGCTGTTTTCGATCCTTCAGATCCTGTATTAAATCCAATGTGGCGCCAAGGGATGTTTGTGATGCCTTTCATGACACGTTTAGGTATTACTGATTCTTGGGGTGGTTGGAGTATTACAGGTGAAAGTGTATCAAACCCTGGTCTTTGGAGTTTTGAAGGTGTAGCATTATCACATATTGTTTTATCTGGTATGTGTTTCTTAGCAGCTATCTGGCACTGGGTTTACTGGGATTTAGAATTATTCCGTGATCCAAGAACTGGTGAGCCTGCTTTAGATTTACCAAAAATCTTTGGTATTCACTTGTTATTATCAGGTATTTTATGTTTCGGTTTTGGAGCATTCCACGTAACAGGTTTATTTGGCCCTGGTATTTGGGTTTCAGATGCATTTGGTATCACAGGAAAAGTACAACCTGTCGCTCCAGCTTGGGGTGCAGAAGGTTTTAACCCATTTAACCCAGGTGGTATTGCATCGCACCACATTGCTGCAGGTATTCTTGGTATCTTTGCAGGTATCTTCCATTTAAATGTACGTCCACCACAACGATTATACCGTGCATTACGTATGGGTAACATCGAAACAGTATTATCTAGTAGTATTTCAGCAGTATTTTGGGCTGCTTTCGTTACTTCAGGTACTATGTGGTATGGTGCTGCAGCAACTCCAATTGAATTATTTGGTCCAACTCGTTACCAATGGGATAGTGGATATTTCCAACAAGAAATTGAACGACAAGTTGAAGCATCAGTAAGTGAAGGATTATCTGAGAGTCAAGCATGGTCAAGAATTCCAGATAAATTAGCATTCTACGATTACATTGGCAATAACCCAGCAAAAGGTGGTTTATTCCGTGCTGGTGCAATGAATAAAGGTGATGGTATTGCTGAAGCTTGGTTAGGTCACCCAATTTTCCGTGATCAGGAAGGTCGTGAGTTAACTGTACGCCGTATGCCAGCATTCTTCGAAACATTCCCAGTAATTTTAGTTGATAAAGATGGTATTATTCGTGCGGATATTCCATTCCGTCGAGCAGAATCAAAATATAGTATTGAACAAGTTGGAGTAACTGTTGATTTCTACGGTGGTAAATTAAATGGTCAAACATTTAAAGATGCACCGACAGTTAAGAAATTTGCTCGTAAAGCACAATTAGGAGAAGTTTTTGAATTTGATAGAACAAGTTTAGAATCAGATGGTGTATTCAGAAGTAGTCCACGTGGTTGGTATACTTATGGTCACGCTAACTTTGCTTTATTATTCTTCTTTGGACACTTATGGCATGGTGGCCGTACAATCTTCCGTGATGTATTCACTGGTATTGGTGCAGAAGTTACAGAGCAAGTTGAATTTGGTGTATTCCAAAAGCTTGGTGATAAATCAACGAAAAAACAAGGTGCTGTATAAAATACAGTTATTTTGTTAAGTTTCTTTAACTTTATATTTAAATAGGATTAAACAATGGAAGCCTTAGTTTATACATTTTTACTTATCGGTACTTTAATTGTAATTTTCTTTGCCGTATTCTTCAGAGAGACACCTCGAATTTTAAAAAAATAAAACCATTTAATTGGTTTTATTTTTTTAGTCCTCATGCTCTTCGAATGGATCACGTAAATTTTTAGACGATGGTCCAAATGCTGTATAGATAGAATATGCGGTAATTCCTAAGAGTAAACTTGATACAAAAATTACAATAATAGTTGCTGTTTCCATGTTATATATTTATTTAAAATAACGTTTTAATATTATATAACATATACTCGAAAAAATTAATTTATTAACTAATATAAATATTTTTATGGCATTACGAACAAGATTAGGTGAAATTTTACGCCCACTAAATGCTGAATATGGTAAAGTTGCTCCAGGTTGGGGTACAACGCCAATTATGGCAATTACAATGGCGGCATTCTTAGTATTTTTACTAATTATTTTACAAATTTATAACTCATCATTAATTATTGATGATGTTGATGTTGATTGGACAAACGGTATTGTATAATAACAATACAAATAAAAAAATAATTTAAAAGGTTTTAAAATCCTTTTAAATTATAAAAATTAAATAAATTAAAATATAGATCTATGGATATTATAAGTCTAGGGTGGGCTGGCTTAATGACAATGTTTACATTTTCATTAGCGTTAACTGTTTGGGCTCGAAATGGTTTCTAATTATTTAAACGTTTTGTAAAATTTAAAATTAAAAAAATTATGGAATTAATTAAAGCAGTATTCCCGTATGCAAGTCCAGAAATCGTTAGCGCAGCTGTTATCTGTTTCTTTATGACTTTATTCGGTCTTTCTTTAGGATTTGCCTTATTAAAAGTTCAAGGTGAATAAAAACTATTTAATAATAATATTAGAAATATTATTATTAAATTACTGTTAATTTTTATTATTTTAGACTCAAAAACGGGACTGACGAGACTCGAACTCGCAACTTCCGCCGTGACAGGGCGGTGCTCTAACCAATTGAACTACAATCCCATATTGTAACTTCTTATTCTTAAGCTTAATCAATTTTTTAATTATGTCAACTTTTTATTAATTTTAGTTTTTACCAAAATTAACAAAGGAGAAACAGGGATTCGAACCCTGGGTACGAAGACCGTACGGTAGATTAGCAATCTACTGCTTTCGACCACTCAGCCATTTCTCCTAAACAAAAAACTTAAAGATTATTTTTTAGATAGTAAAGTAGATGGCTCTGGTGGGATTTGAACCTACGACCTTGGGCTTATGAGTCCCCTGCTCTAACCACTGAGCTACAGAGCCTTATACTACTTTATTAATTCTAATTTTAACACAATTTATTTCAAATGGAAGAATAATTTCTAAAAAAAACTTAAAATTTGAGCAATCTGATTAAGAGTTTAAATTTGAATATTACATATATAATTATACTTAAATAATTGTTAAGTATAAGTATATGAGTGATTTTTGGAATAATATTTCTCGTTATCCCAGATTTTTTATTAGTAGTATGGTGGGTTTAATCTTAGTAATATTGGCTCCGCTAAAAAACTTATTTAAAGTTCCTAAATTGCGGATTATTTTAATTTTATCTTTTGTAATTTTTTTTACACTATTGTATTTTATAGTTCGAGATATGACTGGTATGTAAAAATTCGACTCCTTTCGTTCGAAAGGAAGTCAAAGGAAACGAAACTAAGTCAATTTGAACTATACTATTAGGCCCAGTAGGAATCGAACCTACATTGGAAACTTAGAAGGTTTCTGTCCTGAT
>JACCDQ010782250.1_pt1 | contig 29335 bp, 27 predicted proteins | sample 7446031 | NCBI WGS metagenome assembly JACCDQ01 (sample SAMN15323442, study PRJNA562643) | freshwater metagenome | isolation source: river surface water | place: USA:Blue River Watershed | collected 2017-08-17 | reverse complement strand
GCATGGAACCAGGCAGCTCCTTGCTGACACAGCCAGCGCCAGCCCTGGGCTGTACCGCCGGCCGCCAAGAACTCGTCCTTCTGGTCTTTCCAGACCGTGGAGTGCGTCCTCAGCCGCCCGGTTTCAGGATTCACGAGCCAGGCCACCTGATTTGGTGCCTCAGCCACCCGAAGGCTCAGCTCATCGCGCTGAGCCGCGCACGCAGAGTACCCCCAGGCGTTGAAGCGGAAACCAAAGACCCTGACGGCCAACCCGAAGACAGCCGGGTCGAGGAATCCTGCGTCCCAGACCAGCTTGCCGAGGACTCTGGAGTCGTCGGCAAGGGTGCACTTCCGGCGCCACCAGGGCACCTCGAGCTCGGTGGTGACGTATCGGTGCACGTCATCGAGCTGACTGCTGAGTTCATCGGCTTGTGCGCCTGACTCAGCTTGCTGGGCGACAAACTGCTGCGCCTTGGCCAGGTAGTCCGCCTCGATGCGAACGCGGGCCTGGCTGGCCAGCCAGTTCCCAACCTTCGACAGCTCGACGTAGCTTTCCGTGAGCTGCCCCGCGGCCTCTGAGCGATAGCAGGCCACCGCGCCACCTGGCTTCTTGCTGATGTGCGCGCCGCCATACACCCCAAAGCGGGTGTCCGTGACCGACTCAACCAGCTCGGGCTTGTCCACCAGGACGGTATGGCGATACCAGGCCCGAAGAGCCAGGGCCGCCTGAACGAACAGCTTGCGGTCGGTTGACGACAGCAACTGCACCAGGGCCTGAAAAAGCGCCTGTCCAAACTGAACTTCATTGACCATTGAATACCTCTACAAGTTGTTGACCACACCCTGTATAGTCGCTAACTTGATGAAAAAGATATTGTAGAGTATACTAAATTAAAGCCTTAAGACGCAACCCATGCACCCACTCATCCTTCTCCACAGTGACCTTCACCTCGAATCGGGCGCCTTCACGCTCCCCGCCAGCCCCGCGGTGGCGGTGGCGGTGTTTGCGGGGGATGTGTGCTCGGGAACCGAGGGGCCTGCCCGGTTGGCCGCGCTGACGGCGCTGCCGAAGGTCTACGTGGCGGGCAATCACGAGTTCTGGGGTGGCGACTACTTCGAGCGGCTGGCCGCACTCAAGGCCAGCGCGGCCGCCCATGGGGTTCACTTCCTAGAGAACTCATCTGTCGTGGTCGCCGGGGTGCGGTTCCTCGGGGCCACGCTGTGGACCGATTACGCGCAGGGCCACGAAGCGCTGATGGCGCAGGGCCTTTGGGGCATGCGGGACCACCAGAAAATCACGGCGCAACGCTGGTGGACCCCCCGCAATCGGGCGCGCTTCCTCAAGCAGTTCGGGGCGCACGCCCTGGAGCGCTTTGATGGGAACTTCAATCCGCTGCTGGCGCTGGACCTGCACCGCAAGACTCGAGCTTGGCTGGTGCGTGAGCTGGCCAAGCCGTTCGACGGAGATACCGTCATCGTGACCCATCACGCCCCGCACTTCGAGTCCCTGCGCCGGTCCGGTATCTCGGACTACGCGCTCACCAAGGAAGCTTGGGTGCATCGACGCAACGACGACCTGGGTTTGACCCGGGTCGGGTCCTACGCGTCAAACATCTTGGCCGACCTGCATGATGACCTCCAGCGTGCCCGGGTTCGCCTCTGGTGCCACGGCCATCTGCATCACGCCATGCACTACGGGGTCGAGGGCATCCAGGTGGCAGCCAACCCGAGAGGGCGGGTGCACCCTCCCCTGACCGAGGAATCTGCCAGGGCGTTCGCGTTGTTTGGCATCGGCTTTCGAGCCGAGGACATCGAGCGCTCCCAGCAGGCCCACCGGGACAACCCCGAGCAGGGAGACGGAGTCGGATACGCCAAGGACCGCGTGTTTTCGCTCGAAGACAGTGGCTACAGCGTGCTGCGCCCCTTGCATGAGGAAGTGCGCGACGAGCTGGCGCTGTTGGCCTCTCAGCTGAAGCAGCTGCGGCCGTTGGCCAACTCCACGCGGGACGCCGTCGCAGACCTGGCCGCTCACCGGGCCGACACCCTCTGGGCCGCGGTGCTGGCCTCGGTTCGCAAGCTCACGAAGAGCATGCTCGAGCAGTTGTACACCCCGTACCGGTTCAATGGCGACCTGAGCCATGAGCTGGAGGTTTGCCGCCTGGCCGAGCGCCAGCAGTTCGCGGGCCTGGAGAACCGCGGCGACTACACCACCGTGCTGACCTGGAAAGAGATTGACGCACGCCGCACACCCGCAGAGCGCGAAGTGTTCGGCTGGAACGAAGAACATTACTCGGCTCGCCGGCACCTCAAAACCATCGAGAAGACCACGGCCCAGCTGATGCGCCAGGTTCGCCGGGTCCCTCAAGCGTGCCAGAAGCTGCGAATCGAGCAGGCAACTTACCAGCTCCGCATGCGGAGTTAAGTTAACAAACAGCTTGTGCTACAAGTTTAACTTTGATATACTTGCGAACAGCTGCTCGAGGGATGGTCTCTCGAGAATTCTGGACCCATAGGTATATCGTGAACAAGCATCGCCATCTTCTCCTGGCTCTGGCTGGAGCCCTCCTGACGACCCTGACAGCCTGCGGCGGCAGTGGCGGTGGGGGCAGCAGTGGCGGCAGCGTCAATGTTCCCGAGCAACCGGTGGTCCAACCCAACCGCATCCCGACGGCCCAGGTGGCCGCTCCGACCGAAGGCTCTGTCGGTGATGTCGTCGCGCTGGACGGCCGCGCCAGCACCGATGCCGATGGGGACGCGCTGACCTACACCTGGAATGTGGCCAGCAAGCCGGCGGCGTCGCTCGCATCCATCTCGGCCGACAGCACCGGCCAAGCCACCTTCAGTGCCGATGCGCCGGGCGTCTATGAGCTGGCGCTGGTCGTCGGAGACGGCAAGTCCGTGAGCGTCGCTGCGGTGACCACCTACACCGCCTTCACCTCGCTGGCAGGCACCATCTCCCAGGCCACCGTGCTGACGAAGGCCCAGAGCCCCTATCGACTGGCGGCCGACGTCTTCGTGGCGGAAAGTGCCTCGCTGACGGTGCAGCCTGGCGTGAGCATCGACGGCAAGGGCCACACCCTGAGCACGCAGGGCGCCGTGCAAGTCCAGGGAACGTCTACCGAGCGGGTCAGCCTGACGGACCTGACCGTGGTGTGGAAGGCGCTGACGATGGCTGACACCGTCCCCCCGAACTGCCGCATCTCGATTGCCTTCGCCAACGTCACCGGCGGCGCCATCTACCCGAGCCAGCCCGGTTTCTCGGTGTGCCCGCTCAGCCTCACGGACTCGCGCGTGACCGGTGCCGTCGGGATTGCCATCGTCAATGGCTGGGGCGATTTCGTCATCGAACGCAATGTGTTCGACAAGACTGGCGGGGTTTCTTTCGAAGTGGGCAACTCCACCTACCTGTCCTCAGTCACGGTGCGCAACAACCGCTTCGTCGACTGGGTAGGTGACTACGCTTTGCGCAGTGTGGGCCAAGGCTTCGGCACGTCCACCGTTCGCGGCAACTCGTTCGTGACCCCCGGCCGCATCGCCGTCGTGCTGCAGACCAACGCTCAAGGCGCCGGCGCCCTGGACGCCAGCCAGAACTACTGGGGCACCGTGGACCCGGCTGCCATCCTCGCGATGACGAGCACGACCAACCCCCAAGGCCTGACCGTGGCCCCAGCCCTATCGGCACCGGACGGCGCCACGCCCTGAGCGCAGACCGACTCGCAGAACCAGCCGGCCTCGTGCCGGCTTTTTTCATGGGTCACCTGGGTGACGGCGTGCCACCCTTCCAGACCGCAATGAAGTCAGGGCTGCCGTTGACCGCGCGAGAGAAGAGCCAAGGAGGGTGGAACTTCTCGTGCGGCTGGCTCCAGATTGACTTGGCTGCATGGACGGATTCGTTGCCGATGAACACGTAGTGCTCACAACCAGCGACGACCTCCTCTTCCTGCACGCCGTTCTGGTTGCCCCCTGCTTCATGGCGAGCTGGGTCCCACTTGTGCGTGACCCAGCTCGCGACCACGACCTGAGGCTGGTACTTGCGCACCGCGGCCAGGGCATCCAGGCGTTCGATGTTGGCGCCGTACCGGATGACGGGTTGATTCAGAGCCCGGTAGTAGGCCTTGACCTGGGGGTCTTCTTGCTGTCGGTTGTCGGTCGCCGGTATACCTAGCGCGGCCGCCAGCCGGCCGTGGCCTGCGCCAATCTCAATGGCAGAGCGGGTGCCGATGAACTCGCTAAGCCAGGCAAGCAGTTCCTCCGTCAGGAATCCATAGATGCCTTGGCGGACGCCAAAGACCCCCCGCTCCTCGCGGGACGTCGAGGCCAGCACAGCCGCAGGCACGACTTTAAGCAGGCCGTGCTCATCCAGCAGCAGGGGCGTCAGGTCGCGAAGCTTGGTCGGGTCGAGGTACACGTGGGAAATATTGGCCATAGAGCAAGTCTACGGGAGTGCCGCTGAAGTCGGGGAGCCACAGCGGCGAGCCGGCGGGACGTTACACGCCGCCGCAACGGTTAAGTTCACAAAAAGCATAAAACATGGTATACTAACTTCACTTTGGAGGCGATGAGCCTCCCTGCTGAAGGTGATTCCATGACTGTGAAGCTCTATCACAAGGACGTGTACGCGCCCGCCATCATGTTTCGTTCTCCCGGCGTGGTGCGCGTTCGGTATTCCCGGCATGCCGAGCAGGCGGCGCTGGATGACCGGTACGGCGACTTGACCGGCTACCTGACGCCCTTCATCGACTTCGATGAGGTGGAAATCGTGGAAGTCGAACTGTTCGAAGGCCAAATCGCCAAGCGCGTGATTCGCCACCAAGTCACGAAGGAGCTGGTGCTGGTTCTGGTGGTCAGCTCGGATGGCTTCGTTCGCACTGTGTGGGGCAACCTGACGACCGACCGGCACGCCACCCTCGACCGTCGCAAGTTCGTGCAGCCGCCGCGTACCAACGGCATCGTGCACAAGGCCCTGGTCAAGCTCGACGCCTAAGTTCTGGCTGGGGGCGCAGGCCTACCCAGCGCGGCTCGAAGCCGCTCCAAGTCCGCAACTGTGGCGAGACGCACGGCTGGTGCGGGCTCCATCAAGATGGAAACGACCTGGTCGCACCGGGCCTTGTCGAACCAGCCGATGTGGCATGAGGCTTCAGGGATACCCAGTTTGTCGGCCAGCCAGCGATAGGCTTCCCGGCGCTCCATCCGCCCAGATTGCCACAAGGGGTTGAACAGCTCCTTGGCTCGCTTGCGCGCCGCACGAATTTCCGCGGTGGCCAACGTCCCCAGGGGAATGCTGGTGTGCGGGTGAGTGCCGACATAGGCACGGCAAGGCCTGTTCTCACAGATGTAGAGCCAGGGCCACTCCCCGAAGGTTCGGCCGTAGACCACGTCGTTGCTGGCGAAGCGCACCGACCCGCCGCAATGCGGACATTCGGTAGGTGCAGGCAACCAGTTCGTCACCCGCCTGGCTGCCCGCTCACTGAAGTGAGGCTTGACGTCGGAATTTGTCTTCACTGAGCACTCCTTTGGGTTGATTATAGCAGTCCCAGGTGAAGTTCACTATTGATTCTTGGTGCTTGGTGTGATACTATAAGTATTGCGGACAGCGGTTGGGATGCGCGCCTCAAGGGGGTTGCGCAATGTGGCCCAAACTGGTATACTGTTTGCCAATCCATTTCGATTCCTGAGGCACAATGACCACTATCGTCCGCGCTCTGGACCTCGGCTCCGGCTGGGTCAAGTTCAATCGTCTCAACGCCGAAGGCAAGCTGGAGTACGCCAGCTTCCCTTCCCTGGCTCCGCGCCACACTGGCCGTGACCTGTCGGTGTCCCTGCTCGGACAGCGCGACACGGTCGTGGTGAACGTCGAGGGCACGCTCTATGAGGTTGGCCCGGACAGCGCCGACCTGGACAGCAACGACAGCACCCGCAACCTCAACGACCAGTACATCTACACCGACCAGTACCGTGCCGCCTTCTTCGGCGCCCTGCACTACATGGGCGAGAAGGAAATCGACCTGCTGGTGGTGGGCCTGCCGCTGACGACCATCCACCGCGCCGGCGACCTGCGCGCCATCTGTGTGGGCACGCACCGCATCAACGAGACCACCACGGTCACGGTGAAGGACGTGCTGGTGCTGCCCCAACCGCTGGGTGGCCTGTACTACTGCCTGTCTCAGCGCAAGCAACGCGATGAGTTTGAGTTTCTGGACGATGAGACCAACCTCATCATCGACCCGGGCTACCTGACCTTCGACTTCCTGGTCACCAATGGCGAGAAAATCAACGACGCCCGCAGCGGCGCCCACCCGGGCGGCGTGTCCAAGGTCCTGCGTGCCATCTGCGAGTCCCTGTCGAACAAGTTCGGCGTCAAGTACGACAACCTCGCGGCCGCCGACAAGGCCATCGAGCGTCGGCGCATCAAAATCAACGGCAAGACCGAAGACCTGCTGCCGCACATCCGCTACGCCAAGCCGGCCATCGAGGGCAGCGTGAACTACATGCGCAACGTGGCGGGCGACGGCGCGGACATCGACAACATCATTCTGTTCGGCGGCGGCCAACACATCTTCGCCAAGACGCTGGTCTCCTACTACAAGAACCACACGGTCTACGTGCTCGGCGACTCGCAGTTCGCCAACTGCAAGGGCTTCCAGGCCGCCGGAGAGGCTCATGCCAAGGTCAAGCCCGTGCCGCGCGCAGAAACCGAGCTGGTCAACCTGACGGTCATGACCTACGAGCCGCCCAAGGCTCAAGGCGCCGCCGCGGCCAAGGCCGACGACGCCGACATCTGACCTCGCCCCTCGGCACCAGGCCGGGCGCTGATGGCGCCTGGCTGTTCACCCCCCTGAGATTTCCCATGTTCAAGAACATCCGCATCTACCGCCTCGGCGCCGACTGGCGTTGCCCCACGGGCGCCGCCCTGGAGGCCGCGCTGAAGAAGTTCGCCTTCTGCCCCCTGGGCGCCACCCAAAAGCAATCTCTCGGCTGGGTCTCCCCGCGCAACCAGGACCATGCCCCACTGCTGGAAGTCATCGGCGGCCAATGGATTCTGAAGCTGCAGTCCGAAAGCAAGTCGGTTCCGGGTGGCGTGCTGAAGAAGGCGGTCGACGCCCGCTGCAAGAAAATCGAGCAGGACACCGGCCGCAAGCCGGGCCGCAAGGAGAAGAAGGAGCTCAAGGAAGAGGTCGAGCTGTCCCTGCTGCCGCGCGCTTTCAGCAAGACCAACACCACGATGGTGTGGCTGGACACCGCGAAGAACCTGCTCATCGTGGGCACCTCGAGCCAGGGCGTCGCTGACGACGTGCTCACCAAGCTGGTCGAAGCCACGCAAGAAGCCGGTGACGTCGCCCAGGTGGCGCTGCTGCAGACCGAGCGCTCGCCCTCGACCGCCATCGCCGGCTGGCTGCTGGAGAAGGAAGCGCCGGCCGGCTTCACGGTGGACCGCGACCTGGAACTGCGCCAGCCCGACAACGAGAAGTCGGCGGTGCGCTATGCCCGCCACAACCTCGAAATCGACGAGGTCGTCGAGCACATCCGTGCCGGCAAGGTCCCCATGCAAGTGGCGATGACCTGGAACTCCCGCGTCTCGTTCGTGCTGACGGCGGACCTGTCGCTGAAGAAAATCGAGATGCTCGACGACGTGTTCGACAACGCGGCTGAGAACGACTTCGGCTTCGACGGCGACGTGAGCATCTTCACCGGCGAGCTGGCCAAGCTCATTCCCGACCTGGTGGAAGTCCTCGGCGGTGAGCTGCAGGTCAGCTGAGTTGACGGCCCTGTGGGGCCTGCACAAACAACAAAGCCGGCTCAGCGCCGGCTTTGTTGTTTTCAGCGTTGGCAAGCCCGCAGGCCGCCGGGCTATTACTTCGCGCGGGCAGGCCCGCCCAGTTCATACGCGGCATGGAACCTGCCAGCGACCATCTGCTTGGTCATGTACTCGGTGAGCGCGTCCTGGTAAGCGGACTGGCACGCCACGAGGTCAGGGCCCGCTTTAGCGGCCTCCAGGCACTTCTGGTAGACGGCGCCCACCTCGCGGCGCAGGCGCAGCTGGTCAAGCTCCAGGTCACGTGCCTGGTTGAAGTCTTTCACGACTAACACGGGCGGCTTCTTGGCGGGAGCACCCGAGGCGGTTTGCCCCATAACTGGGCCTGCGGCTTGGGCCAGGCTGGTAGTGGACGCGAGGAGCGCGGCGGAGAGGGTGATGCGGATTCGGTTCATGAGGGGGACTTGGTTTAGAGAATGTGGTCGATGAGCAAGCGGAGTTCGTCATCGCCGCGCTTGTCTCGGTGCAAGGCGAGCTTGTAGACCAGCGACGCGGAGCCACGCGGCACCGGGCCTTCGTGGCGGAAGCGGGTCGCCTTCAGCGTGACGCCCTCACGCTCGAGCAGCAAGTTGAGCTGGTCCTTGCGCTGGCCCACGACCTTAGCCTCCACCACGGTGAAGGTGTCGCAGAACGACGGCTCAGGGAACATCTGGCCCCAAGGCGCCGCACGGAGAACTCGCGCGGTTTGCGGTTGCAGCTCCTGGCCGGACAGCGACCCGTCGTGCTCAATGCGCTGGCTCAGGATGTCCGGTGTCAGCACCTTGGCGGCCTCGGCCTCGAAGGCATCCCGGAACTGCTCAAAACCACCCACCCGCAGCGTGACGCCTGCAGCCATGGCGTGGCCGCCAAACTTCGGCATCAGGCCTGGGTTCGCCTTGTCGACCTGGTCGAGCACATCCTTCAGGTTGAATCCAGGGATGGACCGGCCAGAGCCCTTGACCTGCCCTGATGAGTCGGTGGTCAGCACGAAGGTCGGGCGCCAGCGCTTTTCCTTGATGCGCCCTGCCACGATGCCGATGACGCCGGCGTGCCAGTCAGGCGCGTGCACCGCGATGGTCTGCGTGCCTTCAATGACCAGGGCTTCGGCTTGCTCGACTGCCTGCACGACGGTCTCATGCTCGATTTCCTTGCGGGCCTGGTTGATGGTCGTGAGCTCGTCAGCCAACTGGGTCGCCCGCTCGGGGTCATCCGTGGTCAGGCACTCGATGCCGACGTCCATGGTCTCCAGGCGGCCAGCCGCGTTGATGCGAGGACCGATGCCAAAGGCAATGTCCGTGGTGACCAGGTCTTCCACGCGGGTGTGGTTGGCCACACCTGCCGTGGCCAGGGCTTCGATGCCGGGGAAGGACTGCCCTGCCCGAATGCGGTCCAGGCCAGCCTGCACAAGGATGCGGTTGTTGTCGTCGAGCGGCACAACGTCCGCCACGCTACCGACAGCCACCAGGGGCAGCAAGGTGCTGACCTTGAAGCCCGGCACCACCGGGTCAACCCCGCGCCGCTTGAGTTCGTCCTGCAAGGCCCACAGCACGTACCAGATGACACCCACCCCGGCGGTAGCCTTTGTGGGGAACGGGCAGCCAGGCTGTGACGGGTCAACAATGACCCGCGCGGGGGGCAGCGGCTTGTTCTTGGCCGGTAGATGGTGGTCCGTGACCAGCACCTCCAGCCCAAGCTCGACCGCGCGCTCGACTCCGTAGTGGCTCGCCACCCCGTTGTCCACCGTCACCAGAACGGCCGCGGCCGGGAACCGCTCCACCGCCAGGTCGACGACGCTGGGGGTCAGGCCGTAGCCATGGACCATGCGGTCAGGCACGATGAAGTTGACCTTGGCGCCCATGGCGCGCAGGCCACGCAAGGCAACGGCGCAAGCCGTGGCGCCGTCACAGTCGTAGTCGGCCACCACCAGGAACTCGCGTCCCTGCTCAATGCCGTCGGCCAGGAAGCGAGCAGCTTCCGCTGCTCCCAACATCTGCGAGTGGTGAAAGATGCCCTTCAGGGACCCGGTCAGTGTCTCCATGGCGTCCAGGCCGCGGCCCGCCAAGACCCGCGCAAGCAATGGCGCCGCCCCGTTGCGGAGCAGCGTCATCACCACCGACGGGGAGTAGGTGCGCTTTTCGACCGAGACGCCAGGCAGCATGGAAGGCTCAGGACTCGACGTCGACCAGCAGGGTGTAGTCCTGGAACAGCGCGTCGACGGCCTGCTCAGCCGTGGCGCCGAACACCGGCACGCGGATGCGGTGCATGTTCATGAACTGCTCGACGGCCAGGGCCGTGCCGACCTTGCGGTTGTACAGGTCGTGGCGGCTGCACAGCGAAGTGGCGATTTCGACGAAGGAGTCGGTGCGCAGCTGACGGAAGGCCACCGTGATGCCACCGTTGTGCAGACCCACCGGGCCCACCTCGGTCAGCACCGCCATGCGGTAGTGCTTGATGCGGACGCCTTCGGTCTCGATGACGGCACGCGCGGCCTGGTAGCGCGCGGCCTGGTTCTCGATGATGTCGCCGTGGGGCAGCTTCTGGGTGGCTTGTTGAATCATGGGAGTCCGTTTCAGGTTGAGGGCGAGCCCGACTGGACTCGATGCCTAAATATAGCGTAGAATGATGCATGCGTCAACCTGACGCCGACGCCACCCATTCTAGCGCAGTTCGCAGTGAAACGTGCTATAATTCAAACTCAAGTTAACAAGGATTTCTGATGTCGAAAAATGCACTCGAACTGCTCGAGCAAGCCAAGCAGCGGGTTGAAGGGGCCAACACCCGACGTCAACGCATCCAGGTCCAGCTGGAGTCGGCCCGCCAACAGTACGCTGAGGCGGTGGGCGAGGCCGAGACCAACTACGGAACAGCAGACCTCGCCCAGCTGCGCGCCATTCTCGTGAAGCAGGAAGCCGACAACGAGAAGGCCATCATGGAGTTCGTCCATGCGGTGAACGGCTTCGAGAACTTCATCGAGCGCATCGAGAAGGCCCTGGCGGACCCGGAAGCGATGACGGCGCTGCTGTCGACGATGCCCGAGGCTGAGCCGGCGGCCCCCCCTGTCCTCGCCGCGGCTACGCCGGCGGTCGCGGGCGCTGGCGTCGTCGCCTTCAACGAGGACGACATCTGATGCCGGTCACCGTCGCCCCAGTCGACCTGGAGCGGCTCGGCCGTCGCTTTGCCGGCCTGCAGCTGCGATTTGCCGCGCTGCAGGGCCGCGCGAGCGAGCTTCAGGCTCAACGCGCTCGCCTGGTCAAGGCCATCGGCCTGGCCAAGGCTCGCATCGAGCTGGCTCCGCAGGCGATGGAGGTCTTCACCTACCTGCAAGAGCAGGCGCATGCCCGCGCGGTCGGCGAGTTCGAGGACCTGCTGAGCGCCTTCGTGGCCGATGTTGTGCCCGACGCCGGCAAGGTTCGCCTGGAGCTCGGAACCGAGCGCGGCGCTCCGGCGCTGGACATCCTCCTGGACAACGGCGGCGACCTCGAGAACATCCTGGAAGGCAACGGCGGGGGCCTGACCAACGTCGTGGTGACCGGCTTGGGGTTCTCGGCCCTGGCGCGCACCGCCAACCGGCAGCTGATGGTGCTGGACGAGCCGGACTGCTGGCTCAAGTCGAAGTACGTGCCCAACTTCACCAAGGTCATCGCCGAGGTCGCCAATCCGCGCGTGGACGCGACGGGCCTGGCTCACTCGGGGTGTCAGACCCTGATGATTTCGCACAACGACGTGTCCCTCATGGATGAGGGCGCGCACATCCAGGACCTGCGCATCGAGCGCGACCTGGCCGCGTTCGCGGACCGCTTGGGGGTCTCGGTGGCCTACAAGGGTGAGGTCGGAGATTGCGCCCATGTGGTATGGGTGCCGGACAGCGCAGGTCGTGGCCACATCGAAGTGCGCTACCGCGAAGACGGCTTGGGCGACGACGAGCAGAACGCCCTGACCAAGGGGTTCCCGGTCATCGACGCTATCGGCGGCGCCCGCCCGTGGGACGCCGACATGCCCGGGATTCGCTGGGTGGAAGTGGCCAACCTGCGGCGCCATGTGCTCACCCGCATGGAGCTGTCGCCGGGCCTCAACGTGCTGGCCGGGGACATCAACGGCGGCAAGAGCACCCTGTACTTCACGGCGCTGCGCGCCATGGCCTACGGCGAAACCGACGACACCATGATTCGCCACGGAGCGGATTCTGCGGTCGTCCGGGTGGGCCTGGAGGGCGACGTCGTGCTTGAAATGGTGCGCAGCCGGAAGGGTTCTCCGAAGGTGCTGTTCCGACGGTACGAAGCCGGCAAGCTGGTCAACGAGGGGCGGCAAGAGACCCGCGGCGGCGTGCCCGAGTTCATCTCGGATGCGCTCAACATCAGCCGGGTGGACAACCTCGACATCCAGCTTCGCAGCCAGAAGGAGCCCATTTTCCTGCTGAACGAGACGGCCGCCCGCCGTGCGCAGCTGCTGTCCGTGGGACGCGAATCGGGGTTGCTCCAGGCGCTCATCGAGCGCCACCGCCTGCAGTTGCGTCGAGACAAAGAACAGACCAAGCGAGACGAGGTCGAACTGGCGCAGGTGTCCCGGACCTTGCGCGGCCTGGCGCCCGTGGGCTCGATGGCATCGCTTGGGGAGGTTCTGGAGTCCCTGTTGGGAGAGGCCCGGAAGTCGACGGCTGAAGTGCACAAGATTCGGGCCCTGGTTGCCCGAATGCAGCCGCTGGCCGGACGTGTTCGCTTGGCTGGGGAATTTGCTGAGGAGCTGAGCCAGGTGGTCGAGGCGCCTTCGCTGCCGGCCACCCTGTCCCTGGCGGCGCTCGTGGCCAAGCTGGCATCCCTGGAAGGGCGTGCGCGCACCCATGACGCGTACGGGGCCCAGCTGGCGATGTCGGTGGTTGTGCCCGCCGTGAAGGCCACCGCCCCCTTGGCCGATGTGTTGGCCCGACTGAGCCGCAACAGCAATCTGGCCAAGATGCCCGACCTGCCCTCTGCCCCGGCCTTGCCTCAGCTGCCAGCCACCGCCCCGATGGTGCGGTTGCTATCCGTCATCGAGGCCGGCACTCGGGCCGAGAAGCTCTCCCACCTGGTGATGTCGGTGCCGGTGCTGGCGCCGCTGGTGGACACCGCGCCGATTCGCCGGGATGGTGTCGCGCTCAGCAAGAAGCAGGAGGGTGTGGCCGGCCTGGAGAAGACCGACAAAGAGCTGCAGGCTGAGGTGCTTGCGGCGGACGAAGCTCTGCACAAACTGAAGCACACGCTGGGTGTCTGCCCCACCTGCAATCACGCTTTCGAGGACAAGGCCCATGCTTAAGCACGCCCCGGCTGCCGCGCCGGTCATCAGCGGCTACGACGGCTTCCTGTTCATCGGCGACGCTCACCTGGCGATTCGACCCGGCCGGCGCATCGACGACTATGCCGCGGCCATCTTGGGCAAGCTGTCCCAGGCGGCGCGCATCGCCCGCGAACGCAACCTCTACCCAGTGTGTCTGGGCGACCTGTTCCACAAGGCACGCGAGAACAACCTCGAGCTGCTGGCCCGCACGATGACGGTGCTGCGCGAGTTCCAGGTGCCGCTGCTGGTGCTGGCGGGCTCCCACGACCGGACCGAGTCCTGGTTCACGGACAAGGACGCCGCTCAACTCCTGGCCATGTCGGGTGCCGTCCAGCTCGTGGAGCATCCGGGAAAGGTCCTTACCCTGGACTGCGCCGGCGAGCGGGTGCACCTCTGGGCGACACCGGCCGGGTGCATGGTTCCCCATGAAGTCCCGGAGGACGCAGGGGCGCGAAACATCATGGTCACGCACCATGACTTCGACTTCCGTGGCATGTATCCCGGGGCGCACGAGCTGCATGAGATTGCCAACTGCGACCTGATGGTCAACGGGCACATGCACACGCCCACGCCGATGGTTCTCAAGGGCCGCACCGCCTGCCACAACCCCGGCAGCATCTCCCGAGTCTCGGTCGACCTGCGCAAGCACGAACCCGTGGTCTCGGTGTGGACGCCCCTCCACCGACTGAGCCTGGAACCGGTCCCCCTGGAGCACGTCACGGACGTGTTCGACCTGACAGGCAAAGAGGTCTATGCGGCCGACCCGAAGGAGCTCAAGGCAGAACTGCCCAAGGGGCTTCGCCTGTCGTCGTTCGCCGCCAAGCTTCGGGCCAGCGAGTCACTCGAAGCCGACCGCACCGACGATGGGTCGGTGATGGTCGAGGCGCTCGACGCGTACTTCAAGATGTTCGACAAACCGGACAACCTGAAGCGCTACCTGACGGGGCTGCTCGGCGAGGTGATTGCCGAGCGCGCGCCGACCTGACGCTCAAGCCTCTCCAACCTGGTTGGGGCCCAGGACCTGGGCATCAGGGTGCTTCAAGATGAGGCGCGCCGCAGCCAGGTCCTGCTCATCGACGGTATACCCCTGAGCCATGCGAACCGCGAGCTCCGGGACAGATTCGTAGAAGGCCACGCCAGGCCCTGGGGCCCGCGCGACGGCGGCGTAGCTCTGAACCTGGTCCCGTCGCAGAAGCAAGAAGTCCGGGCACCAGTCCACCCTGGTAACCCCACCATCCGCGGCATCCAGTTCAGCTGCTTTGCGCGTCAACTGGTAGGTCGTGAAGTCGATGAGCCATTCACTGGACTCCAACCAAGCGTGGTACGCAAACCCCTTGGTGCCTGCGGGAAGGTAGCCTTTGGCTGCGGGGGTGTGCGCGATGACATCGCCGTCCCCCGAGCCGACCCGCCAGGCGGCCGCTCCCACGCAGAGGTCGAAGGACAATCCCAAGTCGCCCACCAGGTCGCTGAGCAGCAGCTGGCCGAGGACCGCATGCGTGTAGCAGTCTCCACCCAGGCTGGCGCTGGCGGCCAAGGCAAGCTTTCGCAGCGCCAGGCTGGTTTGGCTCACCGCGAGCTGCAAGGCGTCACCTTGTAGCTGCGCAAGATTCTTGCGACGACGTGCATCACCCATGTCCAACGTCTCCTTTGAGGCCAAGAGTGTCTCATGGCGGGCCTCTTTGGCTCGGAGTTAAGTTAACAGGGGCGCAAAAAATGCCACCCGTTTGCACAGGTGGCAAAGGCAGTCTTGCGACTGCATGGGAGACAAAGTAGGAAAACCTACAGCCAGTATAGGAACGAATCAGCACATGACGAAAAGTGGCCACACAAGGTGGCCACGAGGTCAGGGCGCAGCCAGCAGGCGACGTCCTTCAAGGTCTGCCCTGACGAAGAGCGAAGCGTAGGGGCCGCGCATGGCATCCCAGTGAGCAGCGCGCAGGCGGCCGATGTACTGCTTGCGCTCGGCTGGGTCAGCAATGCTGGCGGCAGCTTTCAGCTGTGCGTCCAGCAAGGTCCCTAGACGCTTCTCAGCGGCTTGCTTCACCCGTGAGCGAGCGGTCTGCACAGTCGGCAGGTGCACGCCACGCAGGAGCGGGTGCATCGGCACGCTGGTCGCCCGCACCACTTCCCACATGTCCCGAGCTCGGTCCATCTGAGCGATGGCAGACTGGCAACTGCTCTCGAAGCGCCGTGCCTGTTGGTCCAGGAAAAAGTGAGTTGCGTTTGCGTTCAAGCTGCCTCCTTCAGAATCATTCGCCGCAGGTTGGCCGCGGCCGCGCCGGCGGAGCCTTTACCCAGATTGTCCAACACTGCAGCCACTGTGCACCCTCCCCCTGGTTGAGCCGCCACGCACAGCAAGACGCTGTTCGTGCCGTTCTGTCCCTGGGGGTCGATGCGATGGCCCGCGTCTTCCGCTGAGATGACGCTCACCTCAGTGCCCGCGTAGGCCCGTTCGTACGCGCGAAGCACCTGCTCCTGGTCCAAGGGGACCTGGACTTGCACCAGCATGCCTTGTTGCCAAGGCCCCACCATCGTCGTGAGCACCGAGGTTGCCCCCGTGTACTTCTCGATTTCAGGCAGGTGCCGATGGGCCTTGCCGAACTGCACAAGCATCGGCATACCGTCCGGACTTCCCTTCTTGCCCGCCGCCGAATAGCCCGTCACGCCGTGATAGGCCAACGACGTCAGCCCGAAGGACGTTGCCAGCGGTCGTCCCGCCAGGATGCATGCCGAAGCAAAGCATCCCGGGTTCGCGACACGAGCACTGGCAGCGATGTCCCGCACCGAGACCACCTCCGGCAGCCCGTAGGTCCAGGCGCCATGGCAGCGATGAGCCGCACTGGCATCCAGGATTCGAGCCTCCGGGTGAACGCGCTCGACGAGGGCAACAGCTGCCGCGGCTTCGGAGTCCGGCACACAGAGCACCACCAGGTCCGCAGACCGGATGGCGTTGCTGCGAGCGCCTTCGTCCTTGCGCAGGGGCTCAGGCAGCTTGAGCTGCTCGAGCAGGCCCTCGGCGGCCATCTGGTCGAGATACGGCTGCAAAGCCGCACCCACCGTGCCCGCCGCACCATCCACGAAAACGCGGGCCATCACGCCGGCGCCTTCAGTTGCTCGATGAGTCGAGCCAGGAGGTCGGGACGCTCGCCAGAGCTGGTCTCGTCGGCTGAAACCAGGAGGTTCAACCGGGTCACCGTGTCGTTGGCCAACACGAAGTCGACGCCAGCTTCACGAATCTGACGTTGCGCCAGCTCCACCTGGGTGCTCGGGGGCCTGTCGGCGGTGGTCTTGAAGCCCACGACGCGCACGTCGGGCCTCAACACCTTGACGCCCTGCAGCAGCTTGGCCGCGGGGGTCAGCCGCAGCGCCAGCTCGCCTTCTCTCGAAGACAGCCGCGTGGCGTACTTTCCCGAAGGAATGTCGCCAATCTGCCCGCTGTAGTCGCACAGGGCGACGTTGAACACCACTGCGCGGGTGGCCGGGTCCGCCAGCACTTCCTGCAGCCGCTGAGCCACGTCCTCATTGGTCTCCATCGTCGAGCGATGGTCGGCCATCTTGGTCAAGTGGAGTCGCGCGACATCAGGACCCGCCAAGGCGAACAGCTGCCGAGCGGTGCCGCCGTAGGCCGGTGCACACAGCGCGAAGTGATTGCGGACATGCTGAATCGTGCCGCCGCCAAAGATTTGAATCGTCATGTTTTGTCCTAGTTGCGTGGGTAGTTCCACGATATGTATAGGTGCTCTAGAAGGTTCTGGGCGGAGCCTTGCCATGCTCTTTGAAGCTATACCAAGTACAGGGTCGCCGCCGGCGGCCACACCCTCAACAAGGAGCTTCATGTCCAAGATGAAAACTCAGATTCGCGTCGACCACCCGACTGACATGGATGAGGATGATGATGGAGGTGGGCCTGCATTTCAGGTCTTCAGCCAACAGAAGGTGAGCACCGAGTACAGCATCTACCTGTCCAACCCGGTGGTGGAGCCGGCCGCCTACGACGAAGTGTGTCACCTTCTGCGCAAGGTGGGGGCCGAGGACCAAGTGAAGGTGTACCTGAACACGCCTGGCGGCGCGCTCATCTCGGGACTGGCGCTGATTCAAGCGATTCGCGAGTGCAAGGCCACCGTCACCACCATCCTTCATCCGCAAGCGTTCTCCATGGGCGCCTTGCTTTTCCTGTGCGGCGACGAGCGCGTGGCGCCCCCGAACAGCCTGTTGATGTTCCACCACTACAGCGGGGGCCGCAGCGGCGGCAAGGGCAATGAGCAGGTTGCTGAGCTGTCCGCCACGAACGCCTGGTTCGAGGAAGTCATGCACGACGTCTGCCACCCCTTTCTCAGCAAGCGGGAGCTTCGAGACGTGCTGCAGGGCAAGGACGTGTGGTTGGGCAGCACCGACATCAACAAGCGCCTGGCGGCGATGAAAAAGCACAGTCGAGCGTGACCTCCCTGAAGTCCAAGAGGGCCATCCTGCCAGCGATAGGGGTGGCCCTTGTTGTCGCCATCGTTGCCGAGGTCAAGCTGGCTCGCACCGCCGCGGCCAGCCGACCCATCAACGCCGAGCCCGTGCCCGTTGAGCAGCCCGCCGAGGTTGTGGAGTCACGTTCGCTGACGGTAGGTTGCTGGGAGGTGTCTGGCACCGATGGCTCGGAGTTGAGAGCGGTGTGGGTGGCCAACTGTCCCGACGCCACTGCGCCCGAGCTGGGTGCCGGGACCTGGCCGGTGAGCACGTTCAGGTTGCCGGCGCGTGAGCCTGGCGAACCCTCCGTGCGGCAGGCGGTCACCCAAGCCAGGATGTCGCCCGACCTGGCGGTGACAGGCCAAGGGGCCATGCTGTACCTCCCCATCAGCGACCAGTCGGGGTACTACGTGGCCGGCTGGTCGCTGAAGACGGCCCATTCGGAGCGCGCGGAGGACGGGACCGTAGACAAGGTGACCGTCAGCCGGCGAGGCACCGTCTTAGGCCTGTATGGAGCCCCGCCTACCAGCGTCGCAACACCCCACGGCCGCGTGTACTTGTCCGAGGAGTTCTCGCCGCACCGGTTCGCGCGAGAGGGGCACGCCGCTGGGCTAGACGACGAAGACCCAACGGACGAGAACTGAGTCAGTCCTGGTTGCTGACCTGAACCCGACGGCCCGCAGGCTTGCGCCACACCAGCACCAGTAGCAGCGTGAAGAGAATCACGGACCAGAGATAAAACGGCACACCCATGACCGGGGGCACCGGGTCTCCGCATACACCGGTCGCCTCGAACAAGGCTGGCCACTGGGTAGCCGTCGGCAGGTCGTTCAAGAAAGCGGCAACGGCATCGCGACCACAGGTCTCACCCTGGTGCAGCATCGCCCAGCGAATCTTCACAGACGCCAGGACCCCCACCACCGCCAGACTGGTCACCAGCCAACGCGTTGCCGCTTGGTGGCGCGGAGTTAGGCCTGCTCGAACCGCGAAGACCATGGCTAGCGCCAGGAAGACGTAGCGCTGCAGGATGCACATGGTGCAGGGCTGGAGGTCCCAAGCGACCTGCAAGCCTTCTGCCACCGCAACTGCGGTGATACAGAGTGCTGCCGCAAGAACGCTGGTTGCGCGAACGCCCATCATCGAACACCGCCTGACACCAGGCGCCACAGCAGCTTCAGCGCCGTGGGCGCTTGCACCGAACGGCCGTCGGCGAACACCAGTTCGCAGCCATCGCGATAGCGGTTGACGGTCACACCTCGCCAGGCCTTGCTGAGCAGCAGCTCACGCCGGGCCGCATGAAGCGGAGTCGACGGCTGCGCACCGGACGAGGTCGCACTTGCCGGAGCTAGCGACTGGACATAGCCAGCAATCAGCGGAGAGACGCGCACAGGCTTCGCCTGACGCTTGCGATTTGCGTTCTTGCTCATGGGTTTCCTCTGGAAATTGCCAAATAGTATACCACACAAAAAGACTTTTAGGTTGCAACCTAATGATGAGTTGCAACCTGACTAAAAGCTATACCAGCCATGCCGACTGCACTCCTATTTCTCGACTTCGACGGTGTCCTGCACCCCTGCCTGGCCGGCACGTTCATCTACATGGAACGGTTCGAGGTGTTCCTGCGCGCGCATCCGCAGTTGCGCGTGGTGCTCTCCACCAGCTGGCGGTGTGACCATCCTTGGGAGCAGCTGCTGGCGCTGTTCTCGCCGGACCTGCGAGACCGCTTTATCGGCGCCACACCCAACTTCGAGGTATTGGGCGGCCCCGCTGTTCGGGAGCGGGAGATACAGGCCTGGCGGGCCGCTAACCGAGTCCAGAGCCTGCGTTGGGCTGCCCTGGACGATGACGCGAGCCTGTTCTCACCTGGTTGCCCGCAGCTGGTGCTGTGCGAAACCGTGCGAGGCCTGCGCCCCCAGCAGCTTGCCAAACTGAAAGAGCTGCTGACCGGATAGGCCGAGCAGCTCGCGAAGCCCAGTTGAGCCGCTCAGTCTTCGTAGCCTTCAGCCTTGCGTCGAATCTTTTGGGTGGGGTCGATGACGTCGCGCGACTGGCTGGCGTGCCGAAGCACGCGTGCGTGGTCCGCGAACAAGGTCTTCACAAGCCAGACGATGAAGGTGCCCTTGTGCTTGACCAACTCGCCCAGGAGCTCGAAAAGCGCCTTGAAGATGGCTTCAGCAATGACCTTCACGCCGGGCACCACAAGGGCAACCAGGAGCAGGCCGAAGCCAATGAGGATGTAGGTGAGGTACTGGTTCATCGCAGGGCTTACAACGGTTCCGGTACAGCCTCAGCTCGCGGTGCGGCATCCCGCAGTCCAATGAGGAACTGCTCGTACTGGCCCTCGAGGTCCAGCGTCGTGATGCCCGAGGGCAGGCTGGTGGGGTAGTTGGTCTTCTTGAACTCGGGCACAGGTGGGAATTCCAGTGCCTGCGTCGACACATGGAAGGTTCGGGAGCCCGAGCACACCACACACTCACCGACGCCCATGCGGGTGAGCTTGTCTGGCGAGATGCGGTACTCCTCCATCTGCCGCCAGCTCTCACCAATGCCGCCAGACTCCGACTGCGAGGCTTCTGGCGTCACGCGAAGGGACTGCGCCGAAGCGGACTCCGACTTGCTGGCCGACACCGAGTGCTGGTAGTTCTTCGTCTGGCCGATGAGGTCGGCCGCCTTCGTGGCCGAGTCAATCGAGCCCAGCTTGAAGAAGCACTTCGTCCAGGTGTTGCCGATAATCATTTCCTCGAACTCAGGCGAGACCGAGGCCAAGTTGGCGAACGTCTGGAACGCCGGAATCATCATCACCCCGGCAGAACGAGCCTGCTCGAAAACCCGGCTGATGCCGGGCATAACGTAGGAACCCATTTCGTCGGCGAAGCAGATGAAGGGAGGGTTCGGGCGCTCTGCTTTGGTCAGACCTTGCATCTTGGCCACCGCGGTGCGCAGGTCCGACAGCACCATCTTGCCCAGGTTCAACGCGGCCGCGTCCTTGCCCATCGTGGGCAGCATGACGTAGCACATCTTGTTGTTCTGAACGATGTCGGTGAGGTCGATTTCCGGTGTGGTGGTGTTGAAGACCTTGCCGAACTTGCCTTGCGCGAACTGCGCGATGCGCCCCGACATGCCCCCCAGGATGTTCTTGAGCTTCTCGGTGTCGACCTGGATGCCGTTCTTGTCCTTCTTCTTGAAGGTATCCAGGAACACCTGCAGGACCATGAAGGCCTGGCTGTCCAAGGGAACTAGCGTTTCCACCTTGCCGATGGCCGCGGCCGACTGCAGCATGATGGCCAGGTCCATGAAGGTGTAGCGCTTCTTGGCCTCTTGCAGGGCGCCGACCAGCACGGTCAGCGCATAGTTGGCCGATTGCTTATAGAAGTCCGAGCCGGGGTTGTTGTCCGAGCTGGGCAGCAAATTCAGCAACCGCGAAGCGATTTCGTCGGGGTCACCATTGAGTAGTGGGTTATATGTGTTGCTGTTGTCCGGGTCGTCTACGTTCATCACGTAGAACTCGTCCTCCCGGCCAAAGATTCGGGTCATGTAGGCGAGCTGGTCCCGGACGTCCTTGTCGAGCTTCGCGTCGATGAAGAGCCAACCACCACCCCGCGCGGTCTGCTGCCACAGGATGTTCATACCCAGAACGGTCTTACCCACACCGGACTGGCCGATGATGGCCAGGTGGCGCATCAGCTTGTCGTTCTCCACGTCCAACGGCAGGTTTCGGTCCTTCGTGTAGCCCAGCCGAAGGCCGCCCAGGCCTGACGTCTCCGGGAAGGTGTCGTCAGAGCGGAGGACAAACCCCTCATGCTTCTCTTCGTCGACACTGCGCAACCGACGCTTGGCTTCATCACGGAAGTAGCTGTACGTGCCTGCGCCCGCCAGTGCGCCCACCGCGAGCGCGATGGGGCTGCCGGCAAGCGCCGGGTGGGTGGCTGCAAGACCAGCAGCCACCGGGGCAGCCACAGGCCAGAAGTCTTCGCGGCCAATGAGGCCTCTCATGGGCATGTCTTGCTCCTGTCAGGGTTTCGGCGGAGGAGTTACCGAAGCTCCTTGCGCATTGAATTGGTCCGTCGTGCCCGGCGAGATGGTCTGCAGGCTCGACGGGGATTGGTTCAAGCCGTTGAGCGTTTGAGCCGGGTTGTATTGGCCCTGAACCTTGCCGTTGGCGCCCGGGGCGCTGAAGTCAAGCTTCGTGGGCGGCGGCAGCTTGCCGCTGTCCGGCGTAACGGCCACATAGGTCGTCAGGGTCTGAGGACCGTTGCTGAGGGTATCGAGCGTGACAGTCACCTTGTAGCGGCCCACCGGCTTGTCGCCGTAGTCGTGCTCGGAGAGGTACGCACGCCCCTCCGGGTGCTTGGTCATGACAGACTTCGCAGAGCCGTCACCCCAATCAACCTGGACATTCGTCACCGGGTTGGTGTTCGGCTGGTCGCTGAAGTAGTTGGGCCAGTTCGTCGGCACCGCGGCTTCCAGCACGTAGGCCTTGAAGTTTCCGTTTGACAGCATTGGCACAACGTCGGTGTTGGTCACCAGCGCCAGCGTGCCCGCACCCGGCTTGTTGATGACCTGCGAGGTCTTGACTGCGGAGTAGAAGGACTGAGCGGACTGCGTGACCTGGTCCGTCATGGCCTGGGCGGCCTCGGCAGACATGGAAGCCGAGGCGGTGTCCAGGTCCAGCGAGTTAATCCAGCGCGACAAGTCCATCTTGTCGAAGTCGAGAGCGGCCACCTGCTCGAGCGAGAAGCCCCAGCAGTGCGGAGACTGAGCCGTTCCCCAGGGGTGCCGAGGGATGTTCAGGTCGACCTGGATGGCGTAGTTGCACCACCGGGAGTTCGGGTCACATCCGCCCGAGATGTAGAAATACTTGCCGTGCTTCGTCGGGTCGCCGTAGGGGCTCCATCCCGGAGTGCCCGGAGGAATGGAGGTCGGCACCATCATTGCCGTGTAGTCGTTCTCAGGCAGGCTCGCGCTGAGCTTCTCCGTGGCGTACTCCACCAGCACGGCGCTGTGCAGATTGCCCGTCGGCGGTGTCATGATGTAGTTCGGGTGGAAGATGAAGCGCTGGTTGCTGACCGTGACCGGGTCTGCCCGTCCACGATTGACATCGGCGAGGTACTGGCCAAGGTCGTAGGTGCCGTCCTTCTTGACGTACGTGACCGCAGGCCACGCCGACGTTTGCGAAGACGTGTACAGAGGGAACTGCACATGCTCAGTGGCGCGCTTTTTCGCGCCCATGCCGCCGGTCGCCTGCTTGTCCGTGATGGAGAAGTAGTACAGACAGCTGCCGTCGGTCGCATGGCAGGAGCCGACTGCCGTGATGAACTCATTCACCCCTGCCGTGACCGCAGCGAACGAGCTATCGGTCGGCATCAGGGCCGTCACGCCATAGTCGCCAGGAAGGAAGAATGAGCGGGCTTGCTGCACACGCCAGTTCACGTCCGCCTGCGAGATGTCACTGCCGGTGATGTCAGTCTCCACGCCGGTAGGACCTTCAGGCAGCTTGGTGGCGTCGCAGGTATCGTCTTGCTTGCTGCAGGTGAGGTACGACACCGTGCCCGGGGTGCTGGGGCACTCCTGGAAGGGCATCACATTGATGGCCTTCTTGATGAGCTCGATGGCCTGCGCCTGCGTCACCTCGCTGGGCTGGAGGCCCTTGGTGTCGGTGGCTTGCATGACTTCCGCCATCCAGATGTCGTAAGCCGCCGTCTGTGCGGCCGTGGACTTGCAGTAGTTCGGGTACTGCCAAGTCCACACTTGAGAGTTGTTCTCTTGCGCGAGCTTGGTCCATCGGCCGGTGTTCAGGTAGCCGGAGTACTTTGGTGCAGGCGAGACTTCAGCGCCATAGAGGCTGAACGCCTTGGCAGCGGTAGCTTTGGTTGTGGTGGCGTCGGCCATGGCCAGCGCGTCCAACTGAGCGCGGCCCTGCTCATTGACCGTGAGGGCGAGCATGTCGTCGAACACGCAGTACGACCGCGTCTTCTCAACACACTGCCGAACCGGGAAGCCGGACCGCTTCGAGCAGTACTCGCCCAGGTAGTGCACCAAGCCCTTACGCTTGGCTACGGACAGCTTGATTTCATCAGCCGTGCAGGAGCCGAGCTTGTACCAAGCGTCGCTGCCCTCGAACACGAAGTCCTTGCAGCAGTCGGCGCCCATGGCCTTGGAGTTCGGGGCGTCCGCCAGCGCGGCGGCGCCGACCTGGACCGCCACGGCCTGCCCTGTGGTCAAGCCTGCGCTGACCAGCGCGTTGCCCATCACCCCAATGCTCGCGCCCCCGGTAGCCATCGCCGTGGCGGCGATGAGGGCAATGGTGATGAAGGTGTTCAAGAAGTTACCCACCGCGTAGTGGCAGCGCAGGTCCTGCCCCGAGAAGATGTACGGGTCGTCCTCCTTCATGCCCTTCTGGATACCCTCCACCTTGGACAAGGCGGCGTTGACTTCACCCAGACCTTGACCCATCTGGGATTTGATGGAGACCTGGTCCCACCCCCAGGCGCCCACGTGCACGCAGTTGCTGACGTTGGCGACTTCCGCACAGCTCGTGGTCTCATTGGTGCAGATGTAGGTCTGCTCCTGGTTCAAGGCGAAACCGTTGTCCTGCACACCCGACGGCGTCGTCGTCGACAAGGTGCAGTTGGCCGACGACAAGCACTTGGGTACATCCCCGGCTTGGCAGGTGAAGGACTGGACCGAGGACACACAGCGGCCATCCGGGCCCACATTGGGGTCCGCGCTCAGGCCGCCTTCGGTAGAAGCGGAACCCGTGCACTGCTGAGACGCGGTCGTGCAGTTGGTCGGCGACTTCGAGCAAGCCACCTCCTTCTTCTCCATTGTCTTGGTGGTCGCGTTGTAGACCTCGGTGAAGCACTTGTCCGCACACGTGGTGACGGGCGGCGAGTAGCAGACATAGTTCTCCGACCGCGTCTCGGTCAGAGCAATCTGAGAATCAAGTGGGGCGGTAACGCTGGAGCCCGGAGCCGCGGCGTTGACGATGTTCGACTGCGTCGTCGTCGAATCCAGCAGCACGCATTCCTTGTTGGCGGGCAGTGTTTCGTTCGATGTCCAGGCGCCGAACGCACACCGGTAGGTGTAGTCGGCGTCGGTGATGTAGCGCACCGCGTTGATGGTGACCGTGGAATTGATTTGGGCCGCAACGAGGCTGCAATCTTTCTTCACCGTGTCGTACGGTGTACCTGAGTCGCAAGCATAGACAGGCGTATCTTCGACACACTGAAATTGCCGATTCCAGGTCCAGCAGGCCGTACCGTAGCCGTCGATGATTGGCGCCGCCACCGAGACGGTCTGGCCAGGGGCCAGCGTGACGGCGCGAGGGGCGCTGTCGGTGCACACGCGCTTGTCCGGAATCTCCTGGCACTTAAGCGCCGCCTGAGAAGCGGACGGAAATAGCGCTGCCGTGGCCATGGCAAGCACCAAGGCCACCCCATAGAGAATCTTGGAGTTGATTGTTTTGTTCACGACAGCGGTCCGGCAGGCCAGTAGCTACCGATAGTATAAGAGAGAACGTGCAAAACGCAAGGTCAGGTGATTCGGCGGCGTCCCCGGCGCGGGCCGGAGTCGGTCAAGTCCAGCTGCTTCTCACGGGCGTCGCCCTTGTAGCGGCTGCCAGGCTTCTTGAGGCCTGCTTGCACGGCCCGGGAATGCGCCGTGTAGAACTTCTCGCCGAGCTTCAGGCCCGGGTACGTGTTCACAGCTTCGGCATCCGCGATGGCCAGGCCTTCGCGCTTCTCAGCTCGGCTCAACTCAGCGCCGTCGACCGGCGGGGTCTCCTGCCGCACCTCGGGCTTGGCGCTTCGCTCGGGGGCGGCCGGGCGCGACGACTCGGTCGTACCGCTCTTCGACCCAGAGGCCGCCTGGCTCTCACTGGCCGGCGCCGGAGCGTTGGTGGGCGCGAGGTCCTCCGTGAGTACTGAGCCCTCATCGCCATCCGCAGGCTTCGAATCAGACGATTCGCCCGCGTCACCCTGGGTGCCCGTTGCAAGCAGGTATCCGAGCGCGTTGTTCATCGCAGATGACGCAGGGGCGTCCGTCGGTTCTGTGCTGTGCGCCGTCAGGGCATCCAGGGCCGCTGCCAGCTCGGCCTGCTCCTGCGCCTCCTGCGAGTGGCGCTCGAGGTTAGGAAGGGTCAGCTGCGCTTCGGCGGGAGCGGCTTTCTCTGCCGGGCGCCGGGCCGGTGCACCGTCGCCCGAAGAAGTCAGGCCCAGCATGGCGTCGTCGGATGACTTCGGAGAAGCCACCGGCTTAAAGCCTCCGCGGGCGCGCGTCTTTGGCTTAGCCCCTTGGCTCTCGTCGCCAGGCTCGGCGGTGAGGCCCAGCGCGGCCAGGGCGCCCACGTCCTTCACATCCTCGAGCTTCAAGCCGTCGGATACATCCGGAAGCCGGGAGTCATCGCGCTGAGCCCGCGGCGCATCGTTGACTCTTCCCTCGGCGTCCGCATTGGGCGCCAGAATCTGCACCGGGAACGGCGACTTGACCGAGATGCGGTAGTTCAGCTTGCGCCACAGGTCATCAGCCTTCAGCACGATGATGCCGCGCAGGACCACAGCCTTCTCCCCTGTGCCGGACTGGATGTCCCACAGGGGGTTGTTGGTCGAGACCTTGAGCTCTTGCGGGGGACTGTCCTTGCTCTGCTGGGTGTAGTTCTCAACCAGCAGCCCTTCTTTGCGCAGGCGCTCGAGCAGGATGCGGGTGTACTTCGCCATCTTGCCGGCATCGCGCCGGCTGAGGTCCAGCGCAGCCGCAACTTCAGGCGGAAGTCGACGGACGGCCGCGTCACGCCAGGGGGCTTCGTAGAGGTAGAGATAGGGGCTGTCAGGCGGGTTGTTCACCTGGTTGGCGGCCCCCTTCTTCCCGCGTTGGACCACAGGTGCTTCACGCAGGAAGTTCACGAAGTCCTGCCAAAGCAGGTCTTCCGGCTGGAGCCGCTCGAGATGCCGCTCTTTCTCGTCGGCAGTAGCCTTGCGGTCAGCCTGGGCCAACGCACTGATGGTGCGCATGGCCAACGTGTTGGCCTCCCGCTCGCCACCCAGCTCGGGCATCTTGTTCGGCGCGTGGTCGTACTTCACCGCCAGCAGGAGCGCTCGCTGATGGAGCTGCGGCAGCTCCTGGAATGCCGGCAACGTCGCCAGGATTCGGGCACTCTCCCGAGAGTGCAGCCCCTTTCGCTTCCAACCTCCCTTGCCGTCTGGTTGGAAGGTGATGAGCTTGCCGACGTCGTGAGCCAAGGCCGCCAGCAGTGGAAGCCGAAACTCCGCCGTCACCTTCGCCGCAGCCAGCGCCACGACGTTCAAGGTGTGCTCAAGCAGGCCCACACCATGGCCCAGCCCAGCGAAGTGGTCGGGAGCCTGCAGCAGCAGTTGAATCAGCTCTTCTGCCAGACGCTGCTCTGCCGCCGTCAACATCTTGACAGCCTCTCGCATGGCTCCTTGCAGTTCAACGCGCGCGACGTCGTCGGCACCCGAACCCGCCAGCACGACCCGAGCTCCGGTCAGGCGAGGCGTCGTGGCTTCCGGTAGATGGCCCAAGGAGTAGCCAGGGACGGTGACTCCCCAGAACGAGCCGCGCGGCGTAAGGTTGGCGCGTTGCTTGTACAGCCCGAACTGGCACTGAACCTCCGCCACAACGACCCCCAGGAGCAGAGACGCAAGCCAAACACCCGTAATTGGCACAGTCCAGTAAACCAGCAGGCGCCACTGCACCGCAGCCGCCGTGGCGAGCCCATGCATCTCGATGACCGGGACCCAGGGATAGTTCATCAGCCGCTGGTACACACTCTCTGCCCAAGCCGGGTCACCGAGGAATAGCACAAGCGCCCCTGCGAGATACCAAAACAAGGTCACGCGCAACAGGGAAGTGGACAGAGAAGTAATCATCAGCGCTAAGGAAGGCCAGGACGTGTAAAAGACTGGTATCCGTATAGCTGCAAAGAGGAACTTACTCAGACTGGAAAGTTATCAAAACTGCCTTATTTGCGCTAAAGTCCTTGACAGCGGCTAAATTTTTGTGGTACAAAGCCGGCCATGGACTACATCTAGTGCACTCACCCCAGCCGACGCACTAGATGTAGGGCCAAAAAATGGCTATCTATATCGCGTCGAGATTGGAATAAAAGTGAGCAAACAAGCAGTCTTTCTGAACATCAATATGGAGCCTCCTCCGCTGAACCGACGCATCTACGAGGCCGCGAAGATGCCCTTCGTGGTGGCTGCGGCGATGGCCTGGTGGGTTGCGGTTCCATACCTGTGGGGCCTGGTAGTTGGCCTGGTCGCTTCGACGGTGGTGTCCTGCCTGGTGAACCAGGAAGCCGTGAAAACGGATGGGTTCCTGGTGGTAGCGCAGAACACGTTCTATGTCGGCTGCGTATGGGCGTTCTATCTCGGGTGCGTGTTTCTGGTTCTGCGCCCTCTCCTCAAGCCTCGCCGCTGAGGACTGACCCACTCGACGCATCGAGCCCCGCCAATTGGTGGGGCTTTTTTTTGGCCGGGCTACTTTCGTGCAGACGAAAAAAGACCCGGATGAGCCGGGTCTTTTCTGAGCGGCCTAGGCTCAAGACGAGCGAGTGATGTCCCGCGCTTGGTTGATGAGCTCAGGCAACTCGGAGGGCTTGCGGCTCTCGGAGGACGCCAACAGGTTGTCGACGTTGCGTCGCTGGTTCTCCAGTCGCTCCACTCGTTGCTCTGCCATCTGAACTTGGCCCTGGAGCTGAGCGCCCGAGTTGTCCTTCTCGCCAGAGAAGGGGTTGGTAGCGGCCACGGCTTCTGCCGGAGGGGGTGGAGGCGGCGGCGGTGGCGGCGGCGGTGCCGGCGGAGGCGGCGGCGAGGCCTCCGCCGCCGCGACGACCGGCTGAGGTTGCTGCGGCGGCTGGGGCACCGGCTGTTGCGCCATCGGGGCTTGGGCCTGCCGTTGCGCTTGCGGAGGTTGAGTGCCTGCAGCGCCACCCTGGCCCGCATTCGGGTTCACAGGACCTGCGGGAGGCTGCTGGTTCGCAGCCTGGGTCGCACGGTCGCCTTGGCCGGTGGGGGCCGGCGGTTGAGCTTGTTCGCTGGCCGGCGCAGTACCCGGCCGGTCAGCTTGCCGGTCGGTTCTTTGCGGCTGGGCAGCCTCGCCAGACTCGCCGTTCTGGGGGCGAGCAGGTGTGTTGCCACCTGCAGCGCCAACTTGGCCCGGCTCAGCGCCACGAGCGGCTGCGGCCGGCGCCTCGGGACTCGGGTTTATTGCAGCCACCTGAGAGGGTGCCAGGGCGCCCGTATCTCCGTGAGCAGCTTGCGGAGCCCGCGAACCCGGTGCGGCTTGAGGCGGCTGGTGCGGGGGCAGGTGGCCCGTGCCCGCGCCCTCACCCACGATGGCCGTCGGCGCGTCGCGAGTCAGACTTTTCGGGGCCTTCGGATTGCTAAAGGGGGCAACAGGAGCCGAGGTCGCAGGATTGGGCCGGCCCTTGCCGCCTGGGAGCCCCTTGACGTCATCCGGATTGAGGCCGATAACATCCTTCACCGCGTCCTTGAATACGGTACCAAGCCCCTTGGCAACGGCCATGGCTTGAGACCCAGCAGACACCATGGCGGGAGCCTTGCCTGCTTCAACGGCTTTCTGGCCATCTTTGAGCGTGGTCAGGGCTTCCTTCTCATTGGCGTGAGCTTTGCCTACCGCGCCCTTCTTCATCTTGTCGACGTCGTCGGCAATTTCAAGTCGCTTCTCATGGACGGCGGTTTTCTCGGCATCTGCTTCCTTTTGAACAGCTTGCGGCTTGCTCAAGGCAAGGATTTTGTCGCCGATGGCAGACCCAGTC
>JACCDQ010999620.1_pt1 | contig 29448 bp, 20 predicted proteins | sample 7446031 | NCBI WGS metagenome assembly JACCDQ01 (sample SAMN15323442, study PRJNA562643) | freshwater metagenome | isolation source: river surface water | place: USA:Blue River Watershed | collected 2017-08-17 | reverse complement strand
TCTTTTCCATTTATATAAATATGCTAGCAAAATTACGAAATAAACATGAACTATCCTAAAAAGCAATAGCTTTGTCCGCTTGAAACTGTAGAAAAGACGAAGCCATGCAGACCTTTGTTACCAGAGATGAAATTTTCATGTGGCGCGAGCAACAGCGTGCGGAGCAAAAACAAATTGGTTTTGTCCCGACCATGGGGGCTTTGCACCAAGGTCATTTGTCCTTAGTAGAACAAGCCTGTAAGGAGAATGATTTGGTGGTTGTTTCCATTTTTGTCAATCCCAAGCAATTCAATCAAAACGCTGATTTACAGGCTTATCCAAGAACACTTTCCGCTGATCTCGCCCTGCTCAGCCATTTATCCAATTTGGTCATTTTTGCACCAGATGAAAGCGAAATGTATCCTGCTGATTTGCCGTTTACCCCCATGCCGCTCGGCCCAATTGGGCAACTTTTAGAGGGTGCGCACCGGCCTGGGCATTTTGAAGGTGTGGTACACGTGGTGCATCATTTATTTGCGCTTGTTCAACCCCATAAAGCCTATTTTGGTCAAAAAGACTTCCAGCAATTGGCCATTATTCGCTTGCTCAATGCACATTACGGCTTTGGAATAGACATTATTGGTTGCCAAACAGTGCGCCATAAGGATGGTTTGGCGATGAGTAGCAGGAACTTAAGATTGACCGCTGAACAACGACAAAATGCCCTTTCCATTTCAAGAGCGCTTTACTTCGTTCAGCACAACATCGGTAAAAACCCACTTGAAAAAGTCAAACAAGAGGCCATATCGATCATCGAACAAGCCGGATTGGAAATAGAATACCTCGAAATTGTTGATCCTATTACCCTGGAAAAATGCGCAGAATGGCAACAAGCACAAGTTTGTTGCGTGGCTGCTTTTTGCGGTGAGGTACGACTCATCGACAATATGTTGTGTGAATCGGTTCTTTGATGTAATTTTGCCGCGCTACAACGCGCTATAAGTTATGTACATCAACGTCCTCAAATCTAAAATTCATCGGGTACGCGTTACCCAAGCTGACCTCAATTATATCGGAAGCATCACCATAGATGAAGACCTCATGGATGCAGCCAACCTCATCGAAGGTGAGCGCGTTCAGATTGTCAATATCAACAACGGTGAGCGTTTCGAAACCTACGTGATCAAAGGTGAGCGCCAATCTGGCATGATCTGTCTGAATGGCCCTGCTGCACGCAAGGTAGCCATCAACGATATCATCATTATTATTGGTTACGCAATGCTCGAGTTTGAAGAAGCCAAAACATTTAAGCCGTCTTTGGTTTTTCCGAACGAACAAACTAACTTGCTCTCATAAATTCATGAGCCAGCACCTTACGAACCTTCAAAACAAAATTTTAAGTTGGGAAGAAGCCCAACGCAGAAGAAATGTTTGGGCAATGAAGGGCGAGTCTGTCGCTTTCACCAACGGTTGTTTTGATATCCTACACTTAGGTCATGTAAGTTATCTAGCGCAAGCAGCAGATACGGCCAAACACCTCATTGTGGCGATCAACACCGATCTTTCGGTCAGGGCACTCGAAAAAGCGCCAAACAGACCTATCAATTCTGAAATGGCAAGAGCAATGGTGCTTGCCGCGCTAAGTTGTGTTGACAACATTGTGTTTTTTGAGCAAAATACACCATTGGAAATCATCGAAACCTTGCGGCCTGATATACTCTTGAAAGGTGCGGACTACAGCGCTGAGCAAACCAATCCTTCAGCAAAAGATTATATTGTCGGGTCTGATATCGTCAAGGCCTACGGTGGGCGTGTTCAAACCATTCCATTTGTAGAAGGATACTCGACAACCGGTATTTTGGCCAAGGGTAAATAAACCTAACCTCCAATCTTCATATTCACCTCAGCTCCTTGCTGTTGTTCTTGTTTCCACTTTTCAAGTTTCTGTTGCAGTTTCCCGTTTTTAGGCGCAGTAGCCTGAGGAACCGCCTGCGGTTTTGCAGCGTCGTCTTTGGATTTGAATTTAACCTGAATGGTTTCATGCGGGGTTGAAGTTGTTTTATATTCCCCTACGCTGGCATCATTTTTATAGAGTCCAAAAGTAGTTTTGAGCATTTCTTTAGACTCTTGCTGACTGCGTTCAAATTGTTGTTTTGCAGCTTCTTTTTTGCCTTTTTTGTCCCAACCTACTTTGGGGTCATCGAGTGTGCCACTGATGCGCACAAACAACCGCACGCCTGTGCCATCATCCAAGATTTCTCCAAATTCAGTTTGCGATTCCTGCACCAACAAATCGCGCAAACGCAAACCAACGGCATAATCAATTTGGTGCTCAAAACTATGGATGCCTACCAAATCTAGGTCAAGTGCAGACGACGCGATGTGCATTTTTTCAAAACTCAGCGCACGCTTGGCTATGACAAATGTGTTTTCCAAGCGCTCAAAGCGCACATCTTTGAGTTTTTGTTGCAGCGCAGCTTGGTTTTTGGCACCAAGAATTGCCCTGCCTTTTCCTAAGGTGAGGCTGTTGGCCAAATCTTGCAAAATTGGCGCGTGTAAGAGCCTGCCATTATCGACTAAGCAATGAATTCGCGCCTGCAAACTTGCTTCGTCTAATCCTTTGAGATAATCGTATTTGGTACGGACATCAAATTCAAAGTTTGCCTTCCCCGACAGTTGTTCGTCGGTCAAAATGGTTTGATCAAAATTTTGCCACTCCTTGAATAAAGAACTGAGCTCTACTTTTTTGGCCAAGCCTTTTGTTTGAATATCGAAAGCGGAAGGTGCTTGCTCCGTTACTTTGAGTTGACCATTCCAAGAGCCTTGTGCGTGTTTAAAGTTCAATTGACTGACATCGAGTTGCTGAGGGCTCACAGACAGCGTGCCACTCAATTGACTGAAATCCTTTCCTTCATAGGTGAACTGATCCATTTGACACGGCAAAGAAAGCGACAGGTTTTGGGGTAAAATCCAAGTGCGGTTTGGATTGGTCGATTTGGTTTCAAAATCTGAAAAATTGAGTCTTTTTGCATGTAAACGACCACTGACTTGGAGTAGTTTGGACGCATTGAACTGCGCTGAATAAGCCGGAATGCGCAATTGTAAATCGAGATCTGTGGAGCCAATATGCGCTTTAAATTGGTCGATGCGGAGGTCTTGGGCGTCAAAAGCGATGTCTGCCATTACGCCCTGAAAACGCTTTTTGAAGTCGGTAAGTTGAAGGTGTTGTGCTTGAATGCCAACCCGACCTTTCAACGTTTGTGTTTCCCAGTGCTGCTGTTCATCCTGAGCTAATTGGGCCTCAAGCCGCACTTTTGCAACGCCTTGCACTTGTTCCACACTCGAAACGGGATAAAGCGCCTGAACCAAAGCCAAAGGAATATTGCCCTTGGCCTTCACTGCCAATTTAGGAAGTAAAAAATCCTTCAATTGAAACTGGCCAGCAAACCGAGCTCCCTTACTCGTGAAGGCAAACTTTTCAATTTTAAGCTCATCTTTAGGTAAATTAGAGTAGGTTCCTAAACACTGTAAATCTTGAATTTGCGCGCCAAATTGTGGCTCTGTGAGTTGGCCATCTTTGATACTGAAATAAGCCCTGACTTCTGGCGCTTTTTGCGCTACAGAAGATTGATAGTGCAATTGAAAATCTACCTTTCCTTTGGCTTTGACACGCTTGAGTGCCGCTAAAGATTGGGGTTGTAAGGTTCGAACGAGTTTGACAAGTGCTAAGTTTTGGCTGCGGATATCTAAGCTGCTTTGAAGGGGGCCGAATTCGGCATCAATTAAGAAGGGCAAGTTGGCTATTTTGATCTGCGCCTGTGGCAGTTTGATCACATTTTGTGTTTGGTCTACCAAAAGTGCAAGGTCAAAGAGGAGTGGTTGGTTTTTGAGCAGTACAACCTGTCCTTTTTTAATTTGCTTGAGCCAGACATCGCCGGTAGCAGTAAGTTGTGTTTTCTGGTCGGAGAATTTGCCTGACAAGGAAGCGCTGTGGATGTTAGTAGTGTAAAATTGTGCGCTTTTTTGATCGCGATAGGACACTTTGAATTGCTCCAGTAAAATGGTTTCTAATTCTAAATTGAAAGCGGAAGTGCGCGAAGAGGTTGGCTTAAAAATATCGTAATTGGCTCGGCCCTTTCGGTCGTCTTTCAAATTGAGTTGGCCGTTGAAGCCGGTAATCTGTTCAATCTGATAGTTTCCATTCCATAAATCAAAAGGATTGAAGCGCAAACTGATTTGTTCGGCTTGTAAAAGGGTGTCTTTGGAGCGGAGCGGGTCGGCAATCAGTACTTGGTCAAAAGCGACACTTAGTTGAGGGAAAGTACGCCAGAAATGGAGATTGATTTGGGCAACCTGAACGGGTTCTTTCAAGTAAGTATTGACTTGTTCAACTACTTTTTTAATGATGCGGTCTTCAAAAACATAAAGTACTAGAGAAATGGTGGTCATGAAAACCAATAAGATCAAAACCGCACGCTTTGCAAACCGCCACCAAAACTTCATAATCCTCTAACGAAAAAACCGCCTATACGTTGCAAACAAAGTATAGAATTTTTTTTAGCGCTATCTTTGTATCCTCAATTGTATACTCATGAGTCATCCAGAACTTTCCGAACAAGAAATTTTACGTCGTGAATCGCTGCAAAAATTGCGCGATCTCGGCATTGATCCTTATCCAGCAGCACTCTATCCAGTAGATGCCTTTGCTGCCGATATCAAGCAAAATTTTGAAGACGGAAAACAGGTTTGTTTGGCTGGGCGTATGCTTTCGCAGCGCATCATGGGCAAGGCTTCATTTGCTGAAATTCAAGATGCATCGGGCCGCATACAAGTCTATTTTAACCGCGACGAACTCTGCCCCGGAGAAGACAAAACACTTTACAACGAAGTGTTCAAAAAACTCCTCGACCTCGGCGACTTCATTGGCATCAAAGGCCACATGTTCAAAACCCAAGTTGGCGAAATTTCTGTGCACGTCACTGAATTTCAGTTGCTCAGTAAATCTTTGCGCCCCTTACCGCTGCCTAAAACAGATGCAGCAGGAGTGGTGCACGACGCCTTTACAGACCCAGAATTGCGCTACCGCCAACGCTACGTTGACCTCGTCGTGAACCGACATGTCAAAGATGTTTTTATCAAGAGAACCAAATTATTCAATGCCATGCGCGACTTCTTTAACCGCGCTGGCTATATGGAAGTCGAAACACCCGTTTTACAAGCCATTCCAGGTGGCGCATCGGCAAGACCCTTCATTACGCACCACAACGCGCTCGATATTCCGCTTTACATGCGCATTGCCAATGAGCTCTATTTGAAAAGACTCATCGTGGGCGGCTTCGACGGCGTATATGAGTTTTCCAAAAACTTCCGCAACGAAGGCATGGACCGCACCCATAATCCAGAGTTTACCGCCATGGAAATCTACGTGGCCTACAAAGACTACAACTGGATGATGGACTTCACTGAACAACTCCTCGAGTTTTGTGCGATGGAAGTTAACGGCACCACAATTGCGCAATTCGGAGACCACACAATCGATTTCAAAGCGCCTTACAAGCGCGTAACTATGCGCCAATCTATTATCGATTTTACGGGCTTTGACATTGCTGGCAAAACCGAAGACGAACTCCGCAGTGCCGCAAGAGGCATGGGTATCGAAGTTGACGAAACCATGGGCAAAGGCAAGCTCATCGACGAAATGTTTGGCGCAAAATGTGAAGGCAATTATATTCAACCTACTTTCATTACAGACTATCCTAAAGAGATGTCGCCACTATGTAAAGTGCACCGCGACGACCCAAGCTTAACAGAGCGTTTTGAACTGATGGTCTGCGGAAAAGAAGTGGCCAACGCCTATTCTGAGCTCAATGATCCTATTGACCAACGCGAACGCTTTGAAGAACAACTCAAACTGCAAGAACGCGGCGACGACGAAGCCATGTTTATTGACCAAGATTTCTTGCGCGCACTCGAATACGGTATGCCGCCAACCAGCGGTTTAGGCATCGGTATGGACCGCCTCATCATGTACCTCACCAACAATGCGTCTATTCAAGAAGTGCTTTTCTTCCCGCAGATGCGACCTGAAGTACAGGCACCAAAAGTGACACTCAACGAAACTGAAACGGCCATCTTTGAAAAAATGCAACAAGAAAAACAACTCTTGTTGAGCGAGCTCCGCACGCATTTTGACATCAGCAACAAACTGTGGGATACCTCCATCAAAACATTGACCAAAAATCAATTGTTGACAGTTAGTAAAGAAGCTGACTTGTTGTGGATTAAATTGGTTTAAATACCAAAAGAAAACTTAGTGCTACATTGGCGTAGGAGAAAAGTACTAAATATACTTTTTAGTGAATTCCCAAAGCACGATGCCCGCACAAACACTCACATTGAGGCTGTGTTTGGTGCCAAACTGCGGAATTTCTATAATGTGGTCTGCCGTGTCTAAGGCCGCTTGATCTACACCATCTACCTCATTTCCAAAAACCAAAGCAAAGCCAGGTGCGTTGAGCTGACCGATGTCTTGTAATAAAGTTGTTTGAACAGCTTGCTCCACAACACAAATTGCATAGCCCTTTTCTTTGAGTTCGTTTAGTGCATCTTGCAAAGACGCGCGGTATTGCCAACGAACGGTATCGGTGGCGCCCAATGCAGTTTTATGGATGTCGCGGTGAGGAGGCTGAGCGGTGATGCCACACAAATAAATCTGTTCTACATTGAACGCATCGGCAGTCCTGAAAAATGAGCCGATGTTGTTGAGCGAGCGAATGCTATCTAAAACCAACACCAACGGAAATTTTTGCTGCGCTTGGTAGGCCTCTTCGCTGACGCGATTGAGTTCCCATAACTTGAGTTTTTTGGTGGTGTTTGCTGACATCTATGGCTCAAAAATACTGCAAAATTGTGGAAAAGTAGCCCAAACTCAAGGGCTAAAAAGGCCTATCTTTACTTCTCTAAAAAAAACAAGTGTCTAAGCAAAGTGTAGAAAAAAGTTCCGAAACGCCCTTGATGAAGCAATACAATCAAATCAAGGCGCGCCACCCAGAAGCCATGTTGTTATTCCGGGTAGGAGATTTCTATGAAACTTTTGGACAAGACGCCGTCAAAGCAAGCCGCATTCTCGGCATCATCCTCACTAAAAGAAAAAATGGTGCTGCCGCCGAAATGGAACTCGCTGGGTTTCCACACCACTCTTTAGAAACATATTTGCCAAAGCTCGTTCGGGCAGGGCAGCGCGTAGCCATTTGCGATCAGCTCGAAGATCCCAAAATGACCAAAACCATCGTCAAGCGAGGGGTTACTGAGCTCGTTACACCCGGCTTGGCCTTCAACGACCAAGTTTTAGACCAGCGCAGCAACAACTTTTTGTGCGCACTCCACCTCGAAAAAAGCGAAATTGGCGCAGCGTTCCTCGATATATCTACGGGCGAATTTTTGGTTGCACAAGGCAGCGCCAACTACATAGATAAACTCATCAGTGGGTTCAGGCCTTCAGAAATCATCTATCAAAAAAGCAAAACAAGCGCTGTACACGAATTATTCGGCAACGATGCCTTTCACTTCAAATTAGAAGAATGGGTTTTTGGTTCTGACTTTGCCAACGAACAACTCAACAAGCATTTTGGCACCAAATCACTCAAAGGTTTTGGGCTCGAAAACCAAGAACTATCTATAATTGCTGCCGGTGCAGTATTTCATTATTTATCAGAAAATCAACAACAACAACTCGGTCATATCACCGGTATTTCACGGATTGCACCAGATCGCTACATGTGGCTAGACCGCTTCACGGTGCGCAATCTTGAACTCATACACTCCCCTCACGACAACGCCATCACGCTTTCACAAGTTCTAGACAAAACCAAAACCCCAATGGGTGGTCGTTTGCTCAAGCGCTGGTTGGTATTGCCACTCAAAGACCGCAAGCCAATAGAAGAAAGACATCAGGTGGTTGCGGCTCTAAAGCAAGAACAGGCCCTGCACGCAGAACTCGATGACCGCCTTCGCGAAATCGGCGATCTTGAACGCCTCATTTCGAAAGTAGCCGTCGGGAAAATCAACCCCCGAGAAATACAACACCTCAAACGCACCCAACAACAAATTCAGCCCATCGCTGAGCTTTTGGGTCCGCTTGCAAATAAAAGTTTACAGGCGCTCCTCAATAACCTAGATGCCTGTCAACAACTCATCGACCTTGTCGATACCAACCTCACCGCTGAACCCGCTGTCCAAATCGGAAAAGGTCCGGTGGTCAAAGAAGGAAGAGACGCGCAACTCGATGAACTGCGTGCGATCTCTACCAACGGCAAAGACTTCCTCGAGCAAATTCAAGAAAGAGAAAGCCAAGCTACAGGTATTTCCAGCTTAAAAATTGCCTTCAATAACGTCTTTGGCTATTACATAGAGGTGCGCAACACCCACAAAGACAAGGTTCCAGAAACCTGGATCCGCAAACAAACGCTCGTATCTGCCGAACGCTACATCACAGAAGAACTCAAAGAATACGAGCAAAAAATACTCGGTGCCGAAGAGAAAATACTCAAAATTGAGCAGCAAATCTATCAAGAGCTCATTTTTGCAATGGCCGACTACATTGGCCCCATTCAAAAAAACGCACAACTGCTCGCGCAGCTCGACTGCCTTTTCTCCTTTGCCAAAGTTGCAAGCGCTCAAAATTATTGTTTGCCCACACTCACCGATGGCTTTGAACTCGACATCAAGGCTGGGCGGCATCCAGTCATAGAGCAGCGGCTGCCAATTGGCGACACCTATATAGCCAACGACATTTTCCTGGACAACAGCACCCAGCAAATTATCATGATCACGGGGCCCAACATGAGCGGTAAGAGTGCCATCCTGCGCCAAACTGCGCTCATTGTGCTCATGGCACAAATTGGTTGTTTTGTGCCTGCTGACTCCGCACAAATTGGCGTCGTGGACAAAATCTTTACCCGAGTGGGTGCATCAGATAATATTTCTTCTGGGGAGTCTACATTTATGGTAGAAATGAATGAAACGGCTAGCATTCTCAATAACATTTCAGAACGCAGCCTCATTTTGCTCGACGAAATTGGCCGAGGCACCAGCACGTATGATGGCATCTCCATCGCCTGGGCAATTGCAGAATTCTTACACGAAAACCCCAAGGCCAAAGCCAAAACCCTTTTTGCCACGCACTACCACGAACTCAACGAGATGGCCAATCGTTTTGAACGCATTCATAACTTCAATGTGAGTGTCAAAGAATTAGGTGCGCAAGTGCTTTTTCTACGCAAATTAATTGCCGGCGGCTCGGCACACTCCTTTGGAATTCATGTAGCCAAACTCGCAGGTATGCCAACACAGGTAGTCAAGCGCGCCGAAAACGTACTCAAAGACCTCGAAGCCAGCCATGCCAGTGTGGGTGGCGGAGCCAAAACGAAGTCCAGTAAGCCGGCCGTTCAAGCAATTGCACAAGACGTACAACTCAGCTTCTTTGCCCTCAATGACCCTGTTTTGCAACAAATTCACGACGAACTCGTCTCGACGGACATCAATTCACTTACGCCCGTAGAAGCACTGCTCAAACTTAACGACATCAAAAAACTCACAGGTGCGTAGCTTTTTATCCCTTTTACTGATTTTACTACTCGCAGGGTGTGCGCTCGAAGAAGCACAACCCCAAAAGGATGGTCAATTGATCATTGCGCAAAACTTCATGAGTGCTGCGCAAAAGAAAATTTTAACAAAAATTGCCAAACGACGGTCCATTGACCTCACTATCCTCGACCTGAACTCGGGTAAAATACGCAAAGCGGTTAAAAAGCAGCCATGGGAGCCTGGTTTTGACCTCATTCTACTCGATGGAATTGCAGCCCTTAAGAACTTGGAAGGCCTGTCTTTTCAATACCATCAACCCAATTTTGCAGCCATTCCAATCGGTGTCTCTTATGTGCCAGATTCAGTAGTCAAAGTTCAGCACTTCAAAGATCTTTCATCTCGATATCTCTGGGCGGCGGCTGACAACAAATCAGAAGCGGTGCTCAAGGCTCATCTAGCCTATATCTACAGAGCGCGTGAAACTAACAAGCAACTCAATAAAGTCTACAAAGACCTCCTGCGCGGATTCAAAGACCACAAACTTGCATTTGATACCTATCAGCTTCAAAATACGCTTTTACTATGTCGTTACGATACCCATTTGCAGGTGCTTAAAAAAGCGGTCAAGAAAAGGCAATTTACCTTTGCACTGAAAAACCAAAATCGCTATTTCGCGGATTACATGAGCTTGTCAATTATCGAACAAACGCCAAATTATATTGCGGCAAAAAGATTTGTAGCTTATCTGAATTATATGCGCGACCACAGCCGTGCATTCCGAAATGCATTTGGGATTATTGCAAAGCGCAAAGTGGCACCACAGCCCAAACCAAAAGTGCTACTCGAATTCCTCGAGAAATGACACCTAAATGACACAGCATCTTGCAGACTTCACTAATTTTGTAAAAAACCATTGATATGTATCCAGCAGAACTCGTTCAACCCATGAAAGAAGACCTTACAAAAGTAGGGTTTGAAGAATTACTCGATGCTGCAGCTGTAGATGCTGCCATTGCTCACAACACCGACACACTTTTGGTTGTAGTCAACTCCGTTTGTGGATGTGCTGCAGGCAATATGCGCCCGGGTGTAAAGCTCTCTCTCCAACACGATAAAATGCCAGCCAAATTAACCACCGTTTTTGCAGGTGTAGATCAAGATGCAGTGGCGCAAGCAAGAAAATACTTCTTGCCTTATCCGCCATCGTCACCTTCTATTGCTTTATTCAAAGACGGTAAGTTGGTTCACTTTCTTGAAAGACATCACATCGAAGGCGGAAGCGCCCAAATGATTGCCGCCAACCTACAGGCAGCCTACGACGAATTCTGTTAGTCTACCCGAAAAAGTGCTGCTGCAATGCCATCTGCATGCAGTTTGCCTTGTTCGGTAAGTACGATAGATTCATTAGAAATTGTCAACCAATTCAAGCGTGCAAATTCAGCAATTTGCGCGCTTTCTTTTTGGGTCCAGGCGGACTCGAGCGTACTTAAATTTAAGCCCCAAACGGTGCGCAAACCCAATAAGATTTGTTCATTTCGGCGCTCATTAGCGCTCAATTGCTCGGTCTCAAACCATTTGTCGTTTTTACCGACCTGATTTGTGTAAAGTGTGTTGTTGCGCACATTCCAACGTCTAGTATGACCGTCAAAAGAATGTGCTGAGGGCCCTATGCCAAGATATGGCTGAAATTTCCAATAAGCACTATTGTGCCTGGAGTGAAAGCCAGCCAAAGCAAAATTTGAAATCTCGTATTGCTCAAACCCTACTTCGCGTGCTTTTTGTACCAACCACAAAAACTGTTCACTCTGCAGCACATCGTCGGCAGGCTGAAGCTTCTTTTGACGCACCAAATGATTGAGCGCCGTTTGGGGTTCTATGGTCAGGCAATATGCAGAAAGATGCTGAACGCCGAGTTTAAATACTTCGTTTAAACTTGCATCCCATGCAGCTAAAGATTGCCCTGGGAGCCCGTAGATAAGGTCCACGCTGATATTTTCAAAGCCACAACTTTGTGCCAAGCGAATGCCCGCCAAACCGTCATTGACGTGGTGTGCCCTATTCATCCAAAGCAGATCGTCGTCAGAAAAGGTCTGTATGCCAATACTCAGTCTATTGATTCCGATTTGTTTCCAAAACAATAAATTGGCTTCATTGATATCCTCTGGATTCACTTCAAAAGAGATTTCGCAGTCCGGAGCCAATTGATAATGCGTATGAATGGCCTTAAAAATCAGCTCTAGCTCTGAAAAATTTAAGATGCTTGGTGTGCCGCCGCCAAAATAAACAGTTTGCATTGGCACGTTGAGCTCATGAGCGCGCAAGGCCAATTCTTTGGCGATAGCCTCCACTAGACGCGTGCGGTAATTTTCAAATGTCGTCGAAAAATGAAAATCGCAGTAAGTGCAGCGCTTGCGACAAAACGGGATGTGCAAGTATAGCCCACTCATCTGTTATAACCGCTTATTGCTTCACGAATTTCTTCTTCACCACCTGCCCATTGGCATCAGTGAGCTGCAACAAATAAGTACCTGCACTAATACACTGAATATCGAGTTGTGTCGCACTTGCCTCTTGCTGAAGCGAAAGCAATTGTTTGCCACACACATCGAATAATTGAATGTGCATCTGGGCATTGTTATACCAATTGATATAAAGTTCGGAAGTCGCTGGATTTGGTGAAATCGTTAGGTTGAAGGAAGCCTCATCAATATTTGCGTTATTGATGTGGCGTACCACCGCGGCCAAGCTATCGCCAAAATCAGCAGCTGGTAAAGAATAAATAGTAACTGCGTTGTTGTCGGCTAAAGTGAAGGTGCCATCGGTACCTCCCCATTGAGATGCACCCATGCCGTCGCCATAGAAATCATAGATTACAAAAGTGTAGCATTCAAATGCAGTGAGTGGGATATCGTAATTATAAGTGGTGTTGTTCTGCAGTGGGTTGGTGGGGTCTGTTGGGGCAGGGAAAGCACCAGTGCCAAAATTGCCGGCGATATTTTCGTTGCCTTCTGACCAAATAATTGCGCCAGCCGCATTGCGTACCTCGAAATACGTTTCATCGGCGTAGTCGTCTGTAGTGATGGAAACCTTTAAGAGATCGACGGTTTCGGGAACCGCTGTTACAACAACATTTGCGATAGATTGGTTATTTGAGGCGTTTTCGTCGAGTGTCTGATTTGGATTACTTACCGTAGCAGTAAAAGTGTGGTTTCCGGCTGCTAGCTGAACGACAGGTAAAGAAATTGTTTGTGCTTGCCATTGATTGAGCGAGCCAGACCAGTTGTACTGCTGTACCGTACCGTTGTCTAGTTGGTAATTAATTTGTGCGCTGGTAAGCACCGTTGTGCCAACATTCATGAGAGATACAGTTGGCAAGTAATTGGCGCCACACGCAGCTTGACTGATGAGTTGGGCAGCAGAAAGCGCAGCGTCTAGGGCAACAACGCTTGTGTTATTAGGATCAAAGCCATCGATAAAAGCAGCGCCCGAACTAGAAGGATCTAGCCAAAACTTGAGCTGGTTGGTGCTATTGCTACCAGTTGGCTCCCAAGAATTAGCCACACGGCCATAATAATCTGAGGCTGTCAAATTTTGACAAGACGCCCCGCCGCCCCACAACTGGCCAATGATGCGGTGATTTTGGTCAAATAATGGAGAGCCAGATGAACCGCCTTCAGTGGTGGTGTTGCGGTCCCATTCGATGGTCCAGGTTGAATTCGCTTCCGTAGAGCCCATTCCTTGAGAAATTGAAGGAGCGGCATCGTCAAAAGAAATTTTCTTGATGTCTCCCGAAGGATGGTGGATACATACTGTAGCTGTAGGGATATTGCCGGAGTTGTCCCAGCCAGAGAAATAAGGGTTGTAGTCGAGCGGAACCGTACCGTTAACCAAACCGCCGGTAATTTCTACCAAACAAAAGTCAGAAGGCGTGCGGCGCGCGCGCAACACAGCACCACTCAATGATTGAAAAGTAGGTGAAGCACCGGGGTTGGCACAATCTATTGCTTGCCAATTGAAACGGAACACCCATGTAGCAGGATTGCTGTAGCAATGGTTGGCGGTTAACACATAAGGTTTGCCATCGTTTTGTGTATTGTTGATGAGCGCGCCTGAACAAAAGCCACTGCTGCCCGAAACGAGCATGACTGCGCTGTTGCGTTGAGGGGTCCAAGGCAAACCATCTGGGCAGTTGACGTTCATGTTGCAAGATCCTGAGCTGCCAAAGGCTTTTTCTATAAATTCATTTGCTGTGCGGTAACCATGCGTAACTGTTGCCAATTGAACATGACCGTGATTGTTTTTTGGTGCAATATAATATTCAATAATAGCTTCTTCCCCAGGAATAAGCTCAGTGCCGAGCTGACCGTCGTAGATATGTTGTTGGGTGAAGGCACCGAGAATAAAATCTTTGGCAGCATTGTAAACAAATAATTGATTCCCTTCGGGTATAGTCGTTTGCTCAAAAGTAAGATTGACTGTAAGCGCACCTTCGCATTTGACTTTTACCAACCACAAACGGGCACCATTTGGTAAATCAAACCAAGTACCCGCATTGGTGGTGTTGATATTGGTGTGGTTATTGAAACCAAAACGCCAAGGAGCGGTGCCTTGGTCATCGGTGATGGCATCTTCTGCTTGGAGCGCTGAGATGTCGGGCTGGGCATAAACCCATTCTTGGATGATTTTATTGTTTAATTCAAGTTTGGTTGAAGTGGGCAAGCCACCATTGCCTTGAATTTGGGCTACTATTGGGCCGCTCAAAACGACAATAAGAAGGGCGTAGATTGTTTTCATGGAGATACAAGTTCTTTTAGATACTTCGAAAATAGTGCTTTTTGCGGCAAGTTGCGCGGCGTTAAGACGAAAAAAGTACCCGACAAGTTGTATCTTTGCGTCATGTCGAAGCCTTTTGTTGTAGGTATTTGTGGAGGAAGCGGTGCTGGTAAAACAACATTACTCAAGCGTTTGTCTGAAACTTTTCAGAATGCAAGTACTGCAGTCTTTTCAATGGACAACTATTACCTGCCTATTGATCAGCAATCCAAAGATGTAAACGGCATTGTCAATTTTGACCTCCCTACTGCCCTCGATCACCAGAAATTAACTACAGATCTTCAAACGCTAATTTCCGGTCAACCTATTGAAGTACGCGAATATTTTTTCAATGTTCAGGGGAGTAAAAGTGTACTTCTAACCATCCAACCGAGTGACCTCATCATTGTAGAAGGCTTATTCACGCTGCACTACCCACACGTGTTTTCACAACTAGACTTCAGTATTTTTGTCGATGTAGACCACGCCACCCAACTCGATCGCCGCATTTACCGCGACCAAGAAACCCGAGGCTACAAGCGCTCTGAAATCATCTATCAATGGGAAAACCACGTGCTCCCTTGCTATGAGCAATTTATAGAACCCTACAGAAATAACGCACACTTTATCTTCTGCAACGACCACCGCGCCGATCAAGAATTTTTGCGTTTAAGCGAACAACTGCGTACCTTGGTACCTGAGCGCTTTTTGTAATGAATTCAATTCTTCCTTTTTTGCGAGCCTGGAAATTCACCCTACTTGGGTTGGTTTTTCTTTTACTAGGCATTTCCTTTTATTTCTCTAATCAAGAGAGGAAGTTTTCTATTTCCGAAATTCAAGCCCACTTTAGCCAACTCGAAAAAGAAAGTAAAAGCTATGCCCAATTGCTTTTGAAAAATGTAGCGTCGGACAAGCCTATACCTAAATCAAAAGCGCTCACTTACCATCTCTACAATAAAGATGTGCTTTTTGGATGGAGTAGCAACCAATTGCCAGTGGGCCGCTACAAAACCGATATTTTTCCGGCCAATGGTCTAATCAAACTCAATAACGGTTACTATTACAGCCAAAGCTTTCAAAAAAACGGCGTTACTTGCTGTGTCAGCTTTTGCCTACTCAAATCTTACGAGTTCAGCAATACCTACTTAAATGCAGACAATCCAGGTTTTTGGAAGCAACAGTTTGCGGTTAACTTGAACGGAAACGCCAAAAATGCCATCAAAGACCGTTCTCAAAAAATAGTGTTCTACGCCGATCCGTTGCCCTTAGAGACCCTTCCCGCGAGCAGCAACTGGGGGCCCTTCTTCCTGCTGGTTGCCCTTTTTTTAATTTGCTACCAACTGCAGTTGTATTTCGAAAAAAACTGGTGGGGCAGCTTGTTTTTACTCCTTGGTCTTTTGGTCATGCGGGTGGTGATGTACGAGATTGTATGGCCGCCAGAATGGCAAGTGAGTGATTGGTTTTCTGCAGGCTTCTTTGCTTATAATGAATGGTATCCTGACTTTTTTGCCTACGCCATTAATGGTCTTTTTTTAGTCTTCGGGTTGCGCATTGTGCTGGCCTTGGTCAGATTTATAAAACAAAGTTGGGCGAATGCCATTGCGCTCTTTTTACCCTTGTTGTTCTGGCTGTTGATCCTGAATTTACTCGAAATCGTCATTGCACATTCCAACATCCCTTTGAGTTTTGAGCATCTTTTTGATTTGCGCTTGAGTTCCTATTTCTTTTTCTCCTTGTTAGGGTTTTTCTTGTACAGCTTTCAAAAAACAGTCTTTATTGTCCTCAACCTCAATAAAAATGAGCGTTGGTTTAATAACCCTATCAGAAAGATATGCCTCATTATTTTGCCTTTCATTTTGCTGATCGTTCAGGACCAAGAATGGATCAATTTGCTTCCCTTATTGGTCATTTCCATTCATCTTCTATTTGAACGCAAGTCCAAAACTTCTTGGCAGCAACTGAGTAGTCAATTATTGATCTTGACCATCAATGCGGCGATCATTACTTTTTATTTACAGACACTACAAGCACAAAAAGATCTTGACAACAGGAAGCTTTTTGCCCAACAACTCGCCATTGAACGCAATATCAATTTAGAATTAGCCTATGCGCAAGTGGCGCCGAATTTATCCGAGGAAAACTGGCTGCAAACATCTTTTGACTCACTCAGAAAACAGTTTAGTAAAGTAGGTTTTGAGCATACGCTTACCCAGAAGTTCTTTACCGGTGTTTGGGACGGATTTGACATCCAAGCCGACTTATATGATCTTGCTGAAAAACCCTGTTTTGGGGCAGATACGCTCAAGCTCAAGACACTTAAAACACTTGTCAAGCAACACGGGCAAGCATCAGATATACAAGATGGTTTGTTTTTTATGCCCCATGAAGAAGAAGGATTGAGTTACGTTATTTTGCTTCAGTTAGGGCCAGAAAAATCACTGGCTATCACATTGGTGTCCAAAAGAATTCCAGAAGAAATTGGCTTTCCGAGGTTGCTCATTTCTGACCAGGCTGGCATTTCAAATAGTCTAGAGGCTTATGCCATCGGAAAGTATGCTGAGGGCCGACTCATTCACCAAACAGGGGGCTTTAACTACCCAAATTTACTTACTTCGTTCCAAAACCAAGCTGCCCGTCACGATCATTTTGAATTTGGCGGCTATACGCATGTCATCGTGCAAAAGCATTCTGGGTCTGCCATTATTATTTCGGCTGTAACGAATAGCTGGTTTACGAATCTGACGAGTTTTGCTTTTATGTTTGTTTTTTGGGGGCTCCTCTTACTTGCTCATCAAATATTCAAGACGCTTTTTCACAACAAATCGGCACAATGGTCTTTGTCTTTTAAGGTTCAGCTTGCATTTTTATTGATATTAGCCCTCTCACTTTTCTTGTATGGCTTAGGGAGTTCGCTATTTATTGGCCAACAATTTGACAATTATGCCCAAGCAGCACTCCGCGAAAAACTTGAAGCCGTACAAGCTGAATTGAAAGCACAAACTGCTACCCTAGACACCTTGGATGTCAACACCATCGGAAAACCTTTGGAAAGTAAATTGGCGGCGCTCTCAGCTGTTTTTAAAACCGACCTTTTTGTATTTGATAGCGATGGCTTTCTGATTGCCTCTTCCCGACCTAAGCTTTTTGCCTATGGTCTTATTGGCGAGCACATGAACGCCCAAGCTATGGACGCACTCATAGGTAACAATCAAAGTTATTTTTCACATCAAGACCAAATAGGCAAGCTCAATTACCGCAGTGCGTACCTCCCTATTACCAATGAAGCGCTGCAACAGATTGGTTTCATCAACCTACAGCTTTTTGGTCAGCAAGAAGCCTATGAACAACAAATTGAGCGTTTTTTCAAGGCGGCCATTAATGTTTTTGTTTTGCTGCTGGCCATCTCCGTTTTTATTGCATTAGTGGTGAGCAATTGGCTCATTGGGCCCTTACAAGTCGTTGCAAGGTCTGTGCGCAATCTAGAGTTCGGTAAAAACAATCAAAAAATCAGTTATCAAAATAACGATGAAATTGGTGCACTCGTCAAAGCTTACAATGAAAAACTAGCTGAATTAGAGCAAGCAGCACAACAAATTGCGCGCAGTGAACGCGAAAGCGCCTGGCGGGATCTTGCACAGCAAATTGCCCACGAGATCAAAAATCCCTTGACGCCAATGAAGTTGAATATCCAACATTTATTGCGCAAGATGGAGAGCGAAGAAGCGGATGCCAAAGGCCTCGCACAAAAATCCTTGCCTTCTCTCATTGAACAAATTGATGCACTCGCCAGAATGGCCAATGAGTTTGCTCGCTTTGCCAAACTCCCTGAACCTCAATTCGAAAAAATTGAACTGGGCGCATTTATTGCCCAAACCATTGCGCTCTTTGACGAAGATCAAACCATGATTCATTTTCAAGAACATGGTTCTGAACTTTGTATCAACGCAGACAAAGACATGCTCAGCCAAGTCTTCCACAACTTATTGCTCAATGCCCGACAAGCCACCGAGCAAATACAAAACCCTAAAATAGGGGTAAGCCTTCACCAAGATTTAGCCAAACAAGAAGTAATGATTCAAGTAACGGACAACGGGGTGGGCATTTCAGCCGAGCAACAAGAACGCATCTTCACGCCTTATTTTACAACAAAATCTTCTGGCTCAGGGATTGGCTTGAGTGTTGTGCGGCAAATAATTGAAAAACACAACGGAAGCATCCGTTTTGAAAGTGTACCCAACCAAGGCACTTCATTTTATATCCGTCTCAAACTACTTACTGAACGGACGTAAGTCGAAAATAAATACTTTATTTTGATGGTAAAGTTCTGTTTTTAGATAAGGCTTGATCACCGGGTTGGCGGTGTCGGCCTGAAGCAACAAAAGCTTGGAGGCACCCATATGGATCCAGCGACGGATCATTAAAGAGTCGCTGATATAACGCCTGTAGCCGTACCCACTAAAACCAATACGATCAATGGCAGTCAGGTGCACATTTGGATAAGGATCTGAAAAACAAAAAACGGTATCCGTGGGTTTGATGACGCGCTGAATGGCTGCACTTTGCGCTTGGATTTGCTGCAGACCCTCTTGGTGATTGAAATAAAACCAGCCCCAAATATCTTTGATTTTCTTTGAAGTAAAAGAAGTTTTCTTAACGATGATGTTTTGGTTCCCGGCGGCAACCTGAGTAAATGAAACCGTATTCAAAAAAACGAAGGTGAGTCCGGTCACCAAAATCCACTTGCCTAGGCGCTGATTTTGTAAATACACACTATTATTCTTGAGCACCAAGGCTAGGATGGTCAAAGGAAAAAAGAGGGCTTCAATGAAATAGTAATCGTGGACCTCAAAAACCCAGAACCAAAGTATAAAATAGGCCGCCAAGCCTAGCAATGCCAAAGGAATCCAGTAGCGAAAAAAGAGAGCAATTTTCCCTTTGATTGTCATGAATACCAACGCCAATAACAGCAGCACCAATAAAATTGGGTGCATGATTTCTTTGAGGTGTTCTTCCCAAAGCAAACGAATGATCCGCCAGCGCGTGGCTGCATCTACTTCCCAAATGGGGCGAATGGTGGTAGAAAAAATATGCGAGTGGTGCTTGGTATTATAGGCAATGGCGTAGCGGTACCACCAAAAGGTCAAAACGAGCACAAGAAATAACGCCAAATACCCAAACCACATGCGGCGATCTTGCCAATAAGCCCGATTGGGTTGGTGCAAACTGTAAAAGAAAAATGCACCCACAAAAGAAAGCACAGTAACTAAGGCGGTAATTTTGATGAGTATGGCGATGGCCAAAAAGAAGGTGAAAACCAGCCAATTAGTTAATTTCTGTGTTTGAACGTAGCGATAAAAATAACTTGCGCTCAGCAAAAGGCTGGCAAATGAGAATACGTCAGGCAAGAGGGTGTCTGCGTAATAAATAAGCACTGGCGAACTCAAGATAACACCACTAAAAATAAGCGTCAGCATTTCAGAATTGAAATAAGACAACAAAACCTGTCTAAACGCAATAATGGCAAGTAATAGGTAGCTGATGCTGAATAATTTAGCGATCCAGAGGTGGTAACCCACCAAATGCCAAAGTTGCCCGATCACATAATAAATGATGGGAAATTCTGCAGCTGCTTCTTGCTGGCCGAAGTTGGAAATTGCATGCGTTCGAGGGGTTAACAAGTTGCCGCCTTTCATGAATTGCATGGCCTGCGACAGCGAATCTGCCTTTCTACACTCGTGAATTGGCTGAATAGGATCGAAAAAGTGCTGCCAAAACCCGTAAAGCAAACTCAAAAGCAGCAACAAGCCCAGAAGGCGCCACTTGAGGTCTATTTGTGTAAAAATGCGTTTCATTGCTCGAGGTAAAGATACAGAAGCTTTGGTTAGTTTTCGACTTTTTGACTTATCTTTCGACTGCTTAAAACAGTATGCTTTTTAACTCGATCGAATTCCTGTTTTTTCTTCCGATTGTGGTGGTGCTTTACTACTTGCTACCACATCGCTTACGCTGGCTACTCATCTTTGTGAGTAGTTGCTACTTCTACATGGCGTTTATCCCGAAATACATTTTGGTGCTTTTTGCCATCATCCTGATAGACTACAGCGCTGCCATTTGGATGGAAAAACTTGAAGGAAAACCACGAAAAAGGCTGCTTTTGCTCAGTTTGACTGCAAATATTGGCATTCTTGCCTTCTTCAAGTATTTTGGTTTTGCCAATCAAACACTCATTGACTTTTTTGCTTTATTCGGAAAAGAATTCAAATACTACGATCTCGGAATCATTCTCCCGATAGGACTTTCCTTTCACACTTTTCAGTCGATGAGCTACACGATTGAAGTATACAGAGGGCAGCAAAAAGCAGAAAAGCACCTCGGTTATTTTGCCAACTACGTCTTGTTCTTTCCGCAAATGGTAGCGGGTCCTATCGAGCGCTATGCCACATTAGGTGAAGAATTGCGTAAAGAACAAAGGCTTCAATTTGAAAATATCAGCGCTGGCTTTCGTTTGCTTTTACTTGGTTTTGTCATTAAAATGGTGGTGGCTGATCAGTTAGCACCTTTTGTCAATGCAATTTATGCTGCGCCCACCAACCACAGCCCGTTGCAAATTGCACTTGCGCTCATCTTTTTTTCTTTTCAAATTTATGCCGACTTTTTTGGTTATTCACTCATTGCACAAGGCAGTGCGCGTTTGCTCGGCATACACATCATGGATAATTTCAAAACGCCCTACTTTGCAGCTAGCATCGGGGAGTTTTGGCGCCGTTGGCATATTTCCTTGAGTACTTGGTTCCGCGATTACCTCTACATTCCCCTCGGCGGAAACCGCGTGGGTAAATGGCGCTGGATAGTCAACACGCTCGTCGTTTTTGGCGTCAGCGGCTTGTGGCATGGCGCCAGCTGGACCTTCCTCGTTTGGGGCCTGCTGCACGGTTTGTTCCTCCTCTTAGAAAAACCACTGAAGCCGCTGGCCAATACACTCAGTACTTTTATTCTAGTCACCTTAGCCTGGGTATTTTTTAGGGCGCCAGACTTCACCAGCGCGCTTCAAATTTTAAAAGGTCTTTTTATAGCGCAATCTGACGGGCCAAAATGGATGGATTTCTGGACCCCGCTCTGCGCACTAGGGCTCTTTCTCTTGCTAGACTTCTCTTACCGCAAACAAAGATTTGATATGCTACTCAATCGCTTGCCATTAGTTGGGCGTTGGAGCTTGTATTTTGTTTTGCTCTTCTTGCTTTTCGCGTTTTCCGGAACCCAGAAATTTACCTTTATTTATTTTCAGTTCTGATGGTCAAAAAACTTTTCATCCGGTTTTTGGTGCTCGTGTTAGGGCTTGTCGTCATGAATCAAGTCTATCGCTTTTTCTTTTATGAAAAAGACCTCCGACAACACAGCCCTGAAATGCTAGAAGTTTGGAAGCAACAACGCAAGTCAGATGTCCTCTACTTTGCGGAGTCTTCAAATATGAATGTCCGAGATACGGACGTCGTAAAAAAATCAATTTCTGAACTCACCGACGACCTTTTGCCAAAATTTAAGTTAGGTGCAGTAAATAAACCTGCTACCCACGCCGGGATTTACAAAGAATGGATCAAAAACATGCGCGCGCCCTTCCCAAAAGCAATCATCGTTACCATGAACTTGCGTTCTTTTGGTGCAGATTGGCGCCATTCAGAATTAGAAAGTGTGCTGCAAGCTGGAGTGGTCATGCTGAAGCCCTATCCGGTTTTGGTCAATCGGTTTTTGCTTGCGCTGAATGCTTTTGACAACAAAACGCCTGAAGTGCGCGAACAAGAAATGCTGCGCGAATGGGAAGAGGTCAAATTTGATTTTCCATTTAAAGTGCCTCATGCCACTGTAAGGCTATGGGACAACGCAATGGCCAACGGAAGTTTCTTACTTCCCGACGGCGCCTGGGACATGGAAAAAATTACATTAGCGTGTCATTACGTCAAGTCATATGCGTTTCAAATTAAGCCAGACAACCCGCGCCTGAAAGATTTTGATGAAATCGTTGCGTTTTGTCAGCAACACAAAATCAAGTTGATTTTCAATTTATTAGCTGAAAACACCGCATATGCCCAACAATACGTAGGCAAAGAACTCGTGCAAATTATGCGTTACAACCGCAATTTGTTGGTGCGCCGTTATGGCAAAAAGCGCGGTGTAACAGTTGTAGACAATCTAGAACTTTTAGATGGGCTTGATTTCAGCGACCAAAACTGGACCACCGAACATTACGGCTACAACGGAAGACTACAAATTGCCAAACAGCTCGCCAAAGCACTTCATTAATCAAGTTTAATCCTCAAAGGAAAGGTAAACTCCGAAACCACAGCTGTGCCATTCTCACCTTTGGCAGCATTCCAATTTGGCATGGTCAGAAGTGCAGTAATAAGACGGGGTTTCAATATTTCGAGCTCCTTCTCAGAAAATTTTAAGAAGTTAACTTCCCTTACTTTGCCCTTTACATCGATGAGCAAGCGAATATAAATTTTACCGTCTATGCCCAACTCCCTGAGGCAAGACCATTCCGTGCTATTGGCAATTTTGTAGTCAATATACTTCAGCAATTCATCTATTGAAATACCAAAAGAAGCTTGCGTGGTAGGGAAATTGACGATGCTGTCTCGAATTGTTTTTGGCAGTGGGTCTGGCGGGCCCACACATGTGATCACCGGCTCTGAAATATAGCCCGGTGGATCTATTGGCCACGGATCAGGATAAGGGTCTGGTAGATAACCTGGGCCGGGAATAACCTGCGGAATCAATTTGGGTTTAAGTTCCGCTTTAGGAATGACATGAGTAGAATGAACTACCTTCTTTGTCGATTGCCCCTTTGCTTCCATTTTCTTTGGTATTGGACGCACATTCCCTTTTTTTTCCTCTCGACATGAAGAAAAAAGGATAAAACACATCCAAATAATGAAGAATAATTGCCGCATCAGAATACCTTTATCACAAAGAACGCACAAACAATTGAATCCTTACCTTTGTTAGACTAAAAAACACAAATGCAACGCTATTGTCTCGACCCCTGGAAACGCACCCGCGTAACCACCAAAGAAGTTCAAATTGGAACCTTACGCTTGGGAGGGGCGAACCCTATTCGAGTACAATCCATGACTACCACAGACACCATGGATACCGAAGGTTCCGTTGCTCAGTCTATCCGCATGATCGATGCCGGATGCGAGCTCGTAAGGCTTACGGCACCTAGTAAAAACGAAGCAGATAATTTACAGAATATCAAAGCAGCTCTCGTTGCACAGGGTTACAATACACCCTTAGTTGCAGATATCCACTTTACGCCAAACGCAGCTGAAATTGCTGCCAAAATAGTCGAAAAAGTACGCGTCAACCCAGGTAACTACGCCGACAAAAAGAAATTCGAAGAAATTGATTACACCGATGACAGCTACCAAGCAGAACTCGACCGCATAGAAGAAAAATTCACACCCTTAGTACTCCTTTGTAAAGCAAACGGAACCGCCATGCGCATTGGCACCAATCACGGGTCGCTTTCTGATCGCATCCTTAGCCGCTACGGCGACACCCCTGAAGGCATGGTCGAATCTGCATTTGAGTTCATCAGAATTTGCGAAAAGCATGGTTTTGATCAGCTTGTCATCTCTATGAAAGCCAGCAATACGCTCGTCATGGTGCAAGCCTATCGCTTGCTTATGGCCAAAATGCTGGAAAACGGCGTGGTTTATCCACTACACTTGGGTGTTACAGAAGCTGGCGATGGCGAAGATGGTCGCATTAAATCTGCGGTTGGTATTGGCGCACTTCTCGAAGACGGCTTGGGCGATACCATTCGCGTTTCACTCACCGAAGCACCAGAAGCAGAAATTCCTGTCGCTCAAAAACTCATTGCCAAATACAACAATTATCAAGCGCTTGATTTTGAAAGACCTCAACATCAACTCAATTATTCTCCATTCCTCTACAACAAACGCGAAAGTTCAAATTGTCACAATATTGGTGGTAAAAATGTACCGGTTGTATTGGCAGATCTTTCTTTTGTAGAAGATATCAAACATGCCCATTTCTTTGGCTTTGGTTACCAGTATAGTGTTCCACTCGACAAATGGAATATCCTAGACCAAGCTGCAGATTACGTCTACATTGGTAGCAACATTCTTGATTTTGAAGTCCCAGGAACCCTCGGCATCATTGTAGATTTTGAAGTATGGAAAACAGATTACCAGCACAAAGCCGGGTTCTATCCTTTGGTTTTGAGCAGTCAATTGGCTGAAATCAAGTCAGAACAAATTTGTTTTTTACCCCTAGAGGCAGAAGATACAATTCCTCATCAATTGACAGACAAACCGAATGTTTGTATTATTCTCAATACGAAATACAGCAATAAGACACAGCTTTACCGTCGTTTCTTCTTAGAATTACAAGAAAAGAACCTGCATAACGCCGTGATTTTATCTTATCAATATGATACTGCTGAACTTGAATCTTTCCAACTCTTTGCTGGGGCTGATGCCGGAGCGCTTTTAATTGACGGTTTTGGCGACGGAATTTGGCTCAATGCAGCACTTGGCGCACAATACATCAACTCGACTGCTTTTGGCATCCTGCAGGCCACGCGTACGCGTATTTCCAAAACAGAATACATTTCTTGCCCTTCTTGCGGTCGTACGCTTTTTGATTTACAAGAAACGACCGCAAAAATCCGTCAACGTACCGCCCACTTAAAAGGGCTTAAAATCGGTATTATGGGCTGTATTGTCAATGGGCCTGGCGAAATGGCTGATGCCGACTACGGTTATGTAGGCACAGGACCAGGCAAGATCAATCTTTATAAAGAAAAAACGATTGTCAAGCGCAATATTGAAGAGCAACAAGCTGTGGAAGCACTCGTAGACCTCATCAAAGAATACGGCGATTGGCAGGAACCCAAAAACTAAAATTCAGCAGGGCAATTGAGCTCCATCCACTCGTTTGAGTGTGGGTGATAAAACCCTAGTTTGGCCGCGTGTAAATGCAAGCGATTCGCTTTTTGGCCGTACAAATCATCGCCCTTCATGGGGCAATTGAGGCCCAAATGGTGCGCAGCATGAACGCGTAGCTGGTGTGTGCGTCCTGTTTGCGGATACAAAGCAATTCTTGTTTCATTGTTTTGAATATCGAGCACTTTATACTTTGTATGCGCGTAACTACCATGTGCATAGCACACAAGTTGGCGCGGGCGGTCATCGAGGTCGACCCGAAGAGGTAATTTGATGTCGCCTTCTTTTTGATCAGGCACTCCAACCAGAATTGCTAAATATGCTTTCTCCACTTTTCTAAGCACAAATTGGCGCTGCAGGCGCTGGTGCATTAGTTTGGTCTTGGCGGCAAGCATGATGCCCGAAGTAGACATATCTAGCCTGTGAACCAATAAGGGGCCGTCGGCATGCGGATATTTTTTCTTTAAGTCATCTAGCGAATTGGGCATTGGGTTTTTACCCGGTACCGATAAATATTCAGGTGCTTTGTTGATGGCTACAATCCAGTCGTCTTCGTAAATGATATCGAGCTCAAGTGCTGGATGAATGGCAGTAATAGGGTTTTCATCTACCTCAAGACCTTTGAGCATATGACCTAAAATAGGTTCGCACTTGCTTTTACACGAAGGATAAAAATGACCGTGAATGCGCACTTCAGAATCTGGCGCCATGCCCCACCAAAACTCAGCCATACAAATGGGTTTTAACGCATTCAGATAGGCATATTGCAGTAGCTTCGGTGCAGCGCACTCCCCTGCTCCAGCGGGAGGAGAATCGACAAATAAGTTCAAGACATTTTGTGTCTGACCTTCAGCATTCAAAAAAGTATAGCGTTCGAAAATACGGCGTTGTAAATCTGCAGAATGTGCCGCGCGGCGCGTTTTAAGCGCTTCAATTCTTTGTTGGTATGCAAATACCTTGTTTTGCTTCTCTTGAATAGCAGCCTCTGCTTCTCGTTTGAGTGCTTTGAGCTCTCGGCTCTCTTGCATGCTTTCAAAACGCAATGCCTCTAGCATATTCGACATCGATAGATCTGAGGCTTCAAATTCCTTTCTTTTTTGATCACGAAGCGCTTTAGCTAGCTTATTCTTTTGTTGGACCTCTTGGATTTGTGCTGCCCATTGCTGTTTAACTATCGATTCTTCCTCTTTGAGTCGATTCAATTCCTGAGCACTTTCTAAGACTTCTAGTTGCAGGGTCAGTTGATGAATTTCTTGCTCTTCTCGACGAAAAAAACCCTGCGCTTCGAGCAAGTCAAATACGGGAGGAACAAAGCCCGTGTGCTCGTTTGAATTCCCCAATTTACCAGAAAATGCCGCTAAAAAGCCAAGTACTCCTTTGGTGTCCTGAACAACTAATATCCCAAACATTTTGCCGATTGCACCCAAACGCTCTTGGCGGTCTAAGCCAAAATCGTGACCAAAATCTTCAGTAGAAAGGCGCTCTTGCAAGAGCTGGGCAGCATGCAGCGCCAATGGGTGAACATCGTAGTAAAAAGGAAAGGTAAAGCGTTCAGGTAATTTTAGGTTTTGAAATTCCTGAGAAAAGGGGATAAACATAAAACAAAGGTCAAAAAAAAACGCCCTCGTTGGAGGGCGTTTCTCATTTCTTTAAAAGAAATTATTTGATCACAACATTTTTAGTTGTTGTAAGACCGTTTACAGTAACAGAAACGATGTAGCTTCCTTTAGCAACATTTTCAGTTGAGAAGGAAACAACTTGTGTTCCGTTAAGGTTAGTCATGTTTTTAGCAGCGATAACGCGACCTTGAAGATCCATTAAAGATACTGCGTAATCGTTGTTAGTTGCTTCGAAAGAAACGTTTACTTCAGAAGAAGCAGGGTTAGGGTATACATTCATTGCGATTGTAGCCAACTCATCCATTCCTAAAGCACCTGTTTTGAAAGCACGTGTGTCAGAAGAAGCAAAAGAAGCACCAGAAGCGATTGTAGTACCGTTAGCATCAACTAAAGAGTAAGCACCGTTACCGTAAGAACAGCAGATACCGTCACCGTAAGCATCGAGGATTTCAAAAGTATAACATTGGTTAGGATTCAAAGTAACCAATTGTGGAGCTTGTACAGTTTGACCAGCAGCACCTGTTGTCATGTCTGCCCAGTTACCACCACCTTGTGCTACAGTTGCACCAGTGCTGTTTTTGATAGTCCAAGAAGTTTCAGACGCATAGTAGTCTGTAGTAATGTTTACAGTAACATACTGAGAGATTGCATTTGCAGCAGAAGCGATAGTTGCGTTAGCACCATTGTTTGCAGCAGAAGCATCACCAGAAGTTGTAACAGTTACAACCAAAGCACCACCAGTGAAGTTAGCGATAGGTGAACAAACAACGTTTGCAACACCGTAAGTAGCCAAGTTACCGCTGAAAGTACCTGTAGAAACTGTAGTACCACCTTGTGTGATTGTTACAGTAGCTGCAGTAAGTGCAGATGTACCATTGTTTTGGATATCTACTGAAGGCGTGTAAGAACCTTCACAGTGTACTGTAGCACCTGTATAGTTCAATGCAGCAACATCAACTGGAGCAGATGCTGGTGGAGGACAAGCAGAAACAGTAGCATATAAAGCAGCACCATCTAATTGACCAACTTCTTCGATAATGCGGTTAGGGCAAATACGGTAGATTGTTGGGAAGTAAGCGATGTTGTAATCGTTGTTGATTGTGTTCGCTAACGCTGATGCTGGGTTAGCCATTGGGAATTGTACTTGACCAACAGTTGTGCTCAAAATGTTTGAACCTGCAGGTGAATTTGTTGGTTCAATCCAGTTACCGATTGCACCGCTACCATCTAACATAGTAGCATCAGCAGTAGTTCCGTCACCTTCGATCCAAATAACCATTACATCGTTGGTAGTAGAAGAAGCAACACCTGGAGCACCAGCAGGGCCATGCGCAGCATATACTTCATCAAGTGCACCTGAACAATGGTAAGACCAACATGGACCACACCAAGTAGCAGAAACATCTAAGAATACAGTGTATCCTTGGTCAAGGTAATCATACAATGTGTAAGAACCATTGTTTGTCATACCAGCAGTAGCTAACCATGACTGGTTTGCAGTTACTGTAAAGTTTGGGGCAACACTACCTGGGGCTAGCTGCGCATTCGCACTAACACCTGCAAGTAACATAGCAGCTGAGAATAATAGTTTTTTCATGCGTTAAAATTTAAGTTTGCGTAAATATAAAGAAATTCCCGTTAAGGAAAAAAACAATACGATAAAAAAGGATTGCAGGTAGCTTACTTCTTTTTGAGCTGCTCTTTGATGAAAAGCTCGATCGCACCAACCATTGATGGCGCTTTCGGATGGGGCGCGTGGATGTCTAATCGGAGATTGTTCTTTAACACTGCATTGGCAGTGGTTGGACCGAAAGCTGCAATTGCTGTGGTGTTCTGCTTGAAGTCAGGGAAGTTTTTAAACAAAGATTCTATTCCGCCCGGGCTGAAAAAGACTAGCATGTCGTAGTAAACGTCTTCTAAATCTGAGAGGTCAGCAGCGACTGTTCTGTACAAGATTGCCTTAGAAAATGGAATGTTGTATTTTTCTAGTGTAAGTGGAATGTTGTCTCGAAGGATGTCGGTGCAGGGCAGCAAGAACTTTTCGCCCTTTTGCTTTTTCATGAGTTCGCAAAGTTCGTCTATTGTTTGCTTACCAAAAAATATCTTGCGCTTGCGATACGTAACGTATTTCTGTAAATAAAGTGCGACAGCTTCTGTGATACAAAAGTATTTCATGGTGTCTGGCACTTCAAAACGAACAGCCTCAGCCATTCTAAAGAAGTGATCTACAGCAACTTTAGAGGTTAGGATAACAGCCGTGTGTGCAGAGATGTCGACTTTTTGCGTGCGGAAATCTTTGGGGTCTACACCCTCCACTTTGATAAACGGACGAAAGTCAATTTTGAGCTTGTATTTATCAGCTAAATCGAAATAAGGAGATTTATCGCCTTCTGGTTTCGGCTGGGAAACTAAAATGGTCTTAATAGCCAAAGTTGTCGTTTTAATTAATTGTATTCGCCCGAAAGCCAACGCCATACAAACAG